>Ga0209946_1000881_pt1 | contig 12377 bp, 9 predicted proteins | sample SalPon2_A_H2O_MG_FD_185704 | JGI IMG/M metagenome (GOLD analysis project Ga0209946, IMG submission 185704) | Salt pond water microbial communities from South San Francisco under conditions of wetland restoration - Salt Pond MetaG R2_A_H2O_MG... | ecosystem: Environmental > Aquatic > Non-marine... | reverse complement strand
GACCCGTCAGCAAGTACCGACTCGATCTCCGCGCGTGTCGAGACCAACACATCACCCGTGATCGTTCGCTTGACCGCCGCCGCCGCCGCCGCGTACGCTTGGGCGGTTTCGACATGTTCCGGCGTCAACGCGCCGTCGCCGTTGGTGAGCAGCTCACCGAGGAAACCGCCGACAAACGCGTCGCCGGTGCCGATGGCATCGATCGTTTCATCCGAGTAGATCCCCTCCTCGATGACCTCGTCGTCGACGAGCGCGAGCGAGCCCTCCGCACCACGGGTGACGACGACCGCATCGAGTTCGTAGTCGGCAGCCAGCCCACGAGCGACCGCTTCGGCGTCGCCGTCGTAGCCGAGAATCGCACTCGCATCACGGTGGGGAGCAAACAGCAGGTCAACGCGGGGCAGCAAGCTATCGTAGGCGATCGCGGCCGCCTCCTGTGACCAGAGCTTCGAGCGGTAGTTGAGATCGAACGAACACAGCGTGGTAGCCTCGGCGGCGATATCCAAGAGATCGCGTGTCGTCTCGGCGGTAGCGTCGCTGAGCGCGGGCGTGATCCCGGTGGTGTGGAACACGTCAGCGTCGGCGACCCACTCGGTGTCGAGTTCGTCGGTGTCGACCGTCGTGATCGACGCGTTGGCGCGGTCGTAGACGACAGTCGTCTCTCTGGGATCGGCCCCATATTCGAGATAGTAGGTGCCGAGCCGAGCGGTGTCGCTGTCGTCCCACGCAACCGCGGGTGTCACGTCGTGGCCACGGAGGGCGCGCGTAACCCGCCGGCCGAGTGGATTTGCCGGGAGCTTTGAGCACCACGCCGCGTCGACGCCGAGACAGCTCGCGGCGGCGGCGACGTTGCTTTCGGCACCGCCGACTTGTGCGTCCAGCTCACCCTCCGTTTCGAGTCGTGTGCCGCGGGGCGGCGAAAGCCGGAGCATCGTCTCGCCGAACGTCACCAACTCAGCCATGGTATCGACCGCCATGCATACTGCGTGGTTGGGTGGTACGGCTCTTAATTCCAGCCGTTGTTACTCCGCCCGCCGACCATGGCCCGGATAGTCGCGCTCGAAGCGGTCGGCGATCTCCTCACGGGAGATCTCAATGAGCACCGGCCGGCCATGCGGGCAGGCATAGGGATTCTCGCAGTCGTCGAGGGCCGACAGCAGGTCGACGACCGAGCCCTCGGTGAGGGAGGTGTTGCCGGTCACAGACGGATGGCAGGCGAGATCGGCGAGCAGCTCGTCGACAACAGCCTCGACGGTCGCATCGCCGTCAGCCGATTCGACGACACCAAGCAGCGCGTCACGCAGGAACTCGGGTTCCAGCGTCGTCTCGAAGATCGCCGGCACACCGGTAACGGCAACCTCGCGGTCGCTCACGCGCTCGGCGCGAAACCCGATCGTCGCGAGCTGGTCGGCGACCGACTCGAAGAGGGCTGCCTCGCGGGCGGTGAGTTCGAGGGCTACCGGTTCGGCGAGCGTTTGCGTCGCCGGCGATTCCTCCAGCGCGGCTTGGAGGCGTTCATAGTTGACGCGCTCGTCAGCGGCATGCTGGTCGATCAACACCAGTCCATCATCGGCCGCCGCCAGCAGATAGGTGTCATACACCTGGCCGAGCACGCGAAGGGTCGGCAACGTGTCATACCCCCGCTCGGCGGTCGTCGGCTCGCCCGTGAGCGTTCGCTGGGTCGTTGGCTGCGGTGGCTCGATTTCCCGCGCGTCTGGGGGTGAGTGGGGAGCGGTTTCTTTGCCAGTGGCAGTGCTGTCAGTCTCGCCATGCTCGGTCGGTGTCGATTTGGCCGACGGCTTCGCTGGTGTCGTCGCTGTGGTTGTATCGGGCGTTTCGGGAGGGTCTGCTGCGGCGTCGTCTGCTGTCGACAGCTCCTCGGCTGGCGATTGCCCGTCGGCAGTCGACGAGTCGGCTGCTGACACGGAATCGGTCGCCTGCTCGACAGCTTCCGTCGGTGTCGACTCGGTTGCGATGTCGTCGACGACCCAACTGTCCGGCGCGCTCGGATCGACCGGTTCGGCAGGGTCGACGCCGTCAGCGGGCTCTGTAGGCGTCGACTCCGACTCCGATGGCTGAGGATCAGCCGTAACATCAGCGGCATCGTTGACGGTAGAGGCTTCACCAGGAGACGCTGTCTCATCGCGGTCAGACGAACTATCGGCGGCGACATCGCCGACCTCAACAGCGTCACCGGCGTCATCACGGTCGTCACCACCGACAGCGGTTGTGTCTGGGGATTCTGGTTCGATGGCTGTCTCCTCTGGGGCCGATCGCCCGCGGGGCGCCGACGAGCGGATCAAGCCATCATCAAGTAGGGCCTCAGTTACAGCCTCACGGACAGCGGATGCAACGGCATCCTCGTCGTCGAACCGTACCTCCGTTTTGCGCGGATGGACGTTGACATCGACCGCCCCCGGCGGGACATCGACAAAGAGCACAGCGAAGGGGTATCGGTCAGGAGCTAGCTGACCACCATAGGCGTCGACAACCGCGCCACGGAGCAGCGAGGCTGTCACGTATCGATCGTTGACGAACATCGCCAGATACGACCGGGTGCTCCGGGTCGTCTCCGGATCGCTGACAAGCCCCGAGACCCGCTCGATCGGCCCGTCGCCGTCTGTCTCGTTGTCGACCTCGATCATCGATTCGGCGACATCACGGCCGTACACCGCAAGCACGGCCGAGCGCAGCGAGCCGGTGCCCTCGGTCGCAAACACTTCCCGGCCGTCGTGCTCGAAGGCGACAGCGACATCGGGGTTTGCCAGGGCATACTGGCTGACGACCGTGTTGACGTGGTCGAACTCGGTGCGGTCACGGTTGAGGAACTTCCGGCGGGCCGGCGTGTTGTAAAACAGGTCGTCGACTTCGACGGTTGTTCCGACCGGACAGCCGGCAGGATCGATCTCGCCGACATCGCCACCATCGACGGTGAGTTCGGCTCCCGAGGCGGCGTCGGCCGGCCGCGAGCGCACCGTCAGCCGGGAGACGGCACCGATCGTGGCAAGCGCCTCACCCCGAAAGCCGAGCGTACCGACGCCGGCGTCGAGATCATCGATATCGCTGATCTTGCTCGTTGCGTGTTCGGCAACCGCCAGCGAGAGCTCTGATTCGGGGATGCCGTGGCCGTTATCGCGGACGCGGATGTGTTCGGTGCCGCCGCCCTCGATGGCGACGGCGATCCGGGTCGCGCCCGCATCAAGGCTGTTTTCGATGAGCTCCTTGACGACGGAGGCAGGTCGTTCGACAACCTCGCCGGCGGCGATCCGCTGAACCGTCTGGTCGTCGAGATGGCGGATAGCACCGTCGGTGGGGGCAGCGTCCTCAGTCATCGGTGGCAGCCGTCTGTCCGATCGGCGACTCTTCGGCAGCCAACAGTCGATCGATCGCCGTCTGGTGGATACTCACCGTCAGAAACGCATCGCGGGCGGTCGATGGCGAGACCCACTCATAATCACAGTGCTCGTCGCTGAGCTCGACGTCGGTCGTCTCAGCCTCACAGTAGTAGACGACGCTGAACCGCCCGCGGCCAACGTCGTTCCGCCAGGCGGCGGTGTGGATCGGCTCGCCGACGGTCACAGAGAGGCCGGTCTCTTCGGTCACTTCCCGTTTTAAGCCGACAATCGGGGCCTCGGTAGCCCCCATCCGACCACCAGGAAGTTCCCAAGTGTCAGCGTCAACCTGCATCACCAGTAGCTCATCGGCAGGCGACCGAATGAGTGCCTTCTGGCTGACCTCGGCGATCAACGGTTGGTCAGTCATCGGTGGGCGGGTATCGGCGGTGATTCACCTCGTCCGGGTGGCAGCCGACCCCTCGGCTGTTGGCGGCTCGATGGGAAGCGAACGATTGCATTAGCTGAGTTTTGTGGGTGAGCGGTATGAATCCATTGTTGCTCCCGTGTCATGTCGGCGCGTGAGTGCTAACGGTAGGGGATGATCACACCTGTCGCTAGCGGTGAGAGAACAGCATCGAAAGGAGTGGGGTGGATCGACGGTGAGCACTCAGGCGGTTCGCTCGACGCGCCACGTCGTCGCGCCGGTGTACGACCACCGTTCGATCGAGAGATCGTCGATCGAGTCTTGGAGCTTGACGATCAGGGCACCGATCTCTTTGGCGGAGAGGCCGACTTCCTCGGCGATAAACTTGCTTTTGAAGTACATATCGCCGGCGTCGGCACGCTCACGCAGATAGTCGGCAAGCCGTGCCTCCTTCGATTGGGGGCTATCTACGTCGGGCGATTCCTCGGTCTGGACGGGTTGGGTCGTCGCGGTCATGGATTATGATCTCTTGTACTGGTGGCCAGCAAGCAATGCGAGCAGTTGACAACCGAGCAGTCCAAGGAAGACTGCCCCAGTGTGCGTGCCGATACCGAGGGAGAGGACTGGCAGGTAGACTGCCGGCAGGACGATCGCCGCCCAGAAGCCAAGCCAGCGGATCGGCTGGGTGAGCGACAGGCCATGAGCGGCCTGCGGGGGCGACTCAGCTTCGGCCGGCGGCGATCGACCAACGGTTGATGGGGAACCTGTCATTGAGTGCTCACCGTCTACCTGTATTAACAGGCCGTATCCATATATAATAGCCCGAGCGTTCGGGAGAATTCATCGGCTAAAACGTCGTAAAACGTTCTCAGTTGATAGTTTATAACCATCTCAAACACAGCCAGACATTTTATAATTGTATTTTAGCCGCTTACGCACCTACAAGCAAAAATTGCTGGTGAATAAACGACCACCGTGTTTAAATACGAGTTTTGCTGCCGTTCAGTGCTGGAGGTCATCAGCGTCGGCGAGGCGTTCTTGCCACTGCTGTACCTTCGCCATCAGCTCGACCGGCGGTGTTTCGTCGATATCAGTCGCCTCCAACTCAGAGAGCACCGATGTGACCGCCGGATCGGGCTCCGAGCTCGTCTCGGTTGCCGAGGGAGTGTCCGAGTCCGCACCGTTGTCGGCCGCACGAAACTCACCCGCGCTCAGGTCGAACACCGCCTGTGTCGGCTCATCGGAGCCGCTGCCCTTCGCTTCGACAGCCTTCTCCGAGCGAAGCTTATCGAGTACATCGCGCGCGCGGCCAACAACAGGATCGGGGACACCCGCAAGGTCGGCGACGTGAATCCCATAGGAGCGGTCGGTCGCGCCTGCTTCGACCGTCCGAAGAAAGGTAATCTCCTCGTCGCCATCGCCCTCGTTGGCGACGGCGACGTGGACGTTGCCAACGCGGTCGAGGTGGGAGGCCAGCGTGGTCAGCTCATGGTAGTGGGTCGCAAACAAACAGTGACAACCGATTCGGTTGTGGATGTACTCTGTTGCGGCCCACGCGATCGAAATCCCGTCGTAGGTCGCGGTGCCACGGCCGACCTCATCGAGGATCACCAGCGACTCGTTGGTTGCCGAATGGAGAATGTTTGAAAGCTCCTGCATCTCGACCATGAACGTTGATCGACCCTGCGCGAGCTCATCGAGCGCGCCGACGCGGGTGTAGATGCCGTCAACGACGCCGACGGTCGCCGCGTCAGCGGGGACAAAACTGCCGACCTGCGCGAGTAGGGTAATCAGTGCGGCCTGTCGCATGTAGGTCGATTTCCCGCTCATATTCGGCCCCGTCACGAGCAGAAAGCCGCGGTCGTCGTCAAGTCGGAGGTCGTTGGGAACGAACTCGGTGGTCTGTTCGACGACGGGATGGCGGCCCGCCGTGATGTCGAGTGTGCCCGGATCGGCCAGTGTCGGGCGACACCAGCCGTTGGCGGCAGCATGGGTTGCCAGCGAGCAGTAGACATCAAGTTCAGCGATGGCGCGGCCCACGTCTTGCAGCAACGCTGACTGCTCGGCTACTGTCTCGCGGAGTGCCTCAAAGAGTTCGTATTCGAGTTCACCGCGCTGTTCTTCCAGACGGAGGATTTCGCGTTCCCGATCGGCTAACTCGTCGGTGACAAACCGCTTTGAGTTTTTCAGCGTCTTGACGTGCGAGAAGGAATCAGGGACGGCATCGGCTTCCGACTGGCCGACCTGCACGTAGTAGCCGTCGGTTTTGTTACGGCCGACCGAGACGTGAGTGAGCCCGTGCCGCTGTTTGAGTCGGTCAGCCAGCCCATCGAGCCACGCTTTGGCGTCCTCATGTTGGTCGATCAGGTCGTCGAGGTCGTCGTCGTAGCCGCGTTTGAAGAGTTCGCCCTGTGTCACCGTCTGCGGCGGATCGTCGACGATAGCGTCGGCCAGCGTCGCTCGCAGGTCGGCTGCGGCGTCCCGGTCGATGTCGGCGAAGACGCTGGGTAGTGGTGAGTTGGCAAGTTCACCATCCGTGAGCTCACCAGCGATATCGGGTAGCAGTGCCAGCGTGTCACGGATCGACAGCAACTCGTTTGCGCCCGCGCTCCCGCTGGCGACGCGGCTGGCAAGGCGTTCGAGGTCGCTCGCGCCGCTGAGCGTTTCTTGGAGTCGTTGGCGGGAAAGCGCGGCTGAGGCGACAGCGGCGACGCTGTCGAGACGGCGATCTAGCGTTGTGTGGTCACGACGCGGTCGGGTCAACCATTCCCGCAGCAGGCGTCGCCCCGGACTCGTGTCAGTGTGATCGAGTGTCGCCAACAACGAGCCGTCGCTGTCGCCCTGCATCGTCTCGACGAGTTCGAGGTTGCGCTGGGTCGTCGCATCGAGCGTCAGGTGGTCGTCGGCTGTGTAGGGTTGGAGCCGGGTCATCGATTGGCGGACACCGACGCCGGTTTCGGCGACGTACGCGAGGATGGCCCCGGCAGCTCTGACGGCCAACGCGGAGTCGAGCCCGATGCTGTCGGCAGTTTCGTCGCCGAACTGCTCGTCAACCGTGTGGCTCGCCCGTCCTGGAGCGAAGGCGTCAGTGGTGTGTAGCGTCACCTCGGCATCGCTACGGTCGGTGACCGCATCGAGGAACGCGTCGTCGGTGCGGACGGCTGGGCCGGGCAGCAGTTCGACCGGATCGAACCGATAGCATTCGGCGACCGCGCTGTCGGCGTCAGCAACCTCGGTGACGAGGAACTGGCCGGTTGTGATGTCAGCAAACGCCAGCCCGTAAAGGCCGCTATCGTTGTCAGCGGTGTCGACGGTGGTGGTATCGTCAGCAACGGGTGCGACGACCGCTGCGAGATACTGGGCGTCGCTGTCGGCGGTTTCCAGCAGCGTCCCGGGCGTGACACGCCGGGTGATCTCCCGGTAGAAGTCGCCTGAATCGTCTTCAAACTGGTCGGCGACAGCGACGGTGTAGCCGCGTTCGACGAGCGCGGTGAGGTACGGTTGGAGTTCCGAGACCGGCACGCCAGCCATCGGGTAGGACTCGCCGCCGGAGGATTTCGTGGAGGTTGTCAGATCCAGTTCGGCAGCCACACACTCGGCGTCATCATCGAAAAACTCGTAGAAATCGCCGCATTGCATCGCCAGCAGGTCGGCGTCGCTGTCGGCCTTCAGCGCGTGGAACTGGCCGACGATTCCCTGAGACATACCGGCCGTGGGGCGGACAGTCGCTAAAACGCTACGGTGCAGTGGTGCTGAAAGTGGGCAGCGTCACTCCGTGATCAGTGTCTCGTGAAGCCCCACGAGCCGCGTGCGGAGCGTCGCAGCCGTGGGGGCGGCCACGATCACCGCGGGCTGTCGATCCACACCACCGGCGTCGATGATCGCTGCCGGGGGTGCGTCAGCATCGTCGAGTGCCGTTTCGACAACCTCGGTCGCACTGTCGCCTGACCCACGGACGACCGCCCCATCGAGTGTGTCGAGGGCCTGCTCGACGGCGTCGTCGAGGCGACAGGTGGCCGCAAACCGGAGCGCGGGGAACGCCTCGCGGGCGGCCAGGAGTTGATGGGCGAGATCGCTGCCGACACCGGATCGAACGCCGGCGTTGTGTCGAATCCCGGTTCGCGTCTGGCTGAGGCGGCCGTCGACGCCGACGACCTCGGCGGCTGACTCGGCGTATCGGGTCGCGCCGACGACATTCATCCCGCCGGCGGGAACAAGCGGTTCGACATTGGTCGTGACCAGCCGGGCGACGATCCGCTCGACGGCGGCGGTTGTCGCCTCGCGGTCGGCGCGTTCACGCATCTCGACGAGGTGGTGCACCGACCCCGGCCCCTCGCCAGTGTCGAGCCCGTAGCGGACGGCCCGCTCCATGAACGCGACGCCGCCGGCGACAGCCTCGGTGAGCGGTTCCTCATGGGCCAAGCGGGCGGCGATGGCACTGGAGAGCGTACAGCCCGAGCCATGCGTCGCGTCGGTGTCAATGCGCGGGTGGCTGAACCCTTCGGTGTGGGTCGCGTCGGTGGCCGACTCATCGATGACGAGCGTGTCAACAACGTCGTCGCCGTCGATGTGGCCACCCTTCACGAGCGCGGCGTCGGCCCCCAACTCGACGATGTCGCGGCCCGCGGCCTCGGCGGCGTCGACGCTGTCGACCGTCCGGTCGGTCAGGAGTTCAGCCTCGTCGGCGTTCGGCGTCACGAGCGTCGCATGATCGAACAACGCCTCGTAGGCGGCTTCGGCGTCCTCGCTCAGCAGGCGGTCGCCGGTTGCCGCGACCATGACAGGGTCGACGACAACCGGGGCGTCGAAATCGGCGAGGCAGTCGGTGACGGTCTCGATCACCTTGGCGGTGGCGAGCATCCCGGTTTTGATCGCCTGAACGTCGAAATCGTCGACGACGGCGTTATACTGGGCAGCGATGTGGTCGGTCGGGAGGACGTTGATATCCGCGACGCCGGTCGTGTTCTGGGCGGTCGTTGCGGTGATCGCCGAGGTTCCGAAGGCGTCGTGGGCTTCGATCGTTTTGAGATCCGCTTGAATCCCCGCACCGCCGCCGGAGTCGCTGCCGGCGATGGTGAGAGTTACCGGCGGGGAGACAGGTGCGTGTGTGCGTGTCATGGGTTGATTCGGGTACTGGAAGCGGTCGGTTGGGTGACACCACTCGTCATAGCTACGGATACGTCGGGTTCAGTAAAAAGTCGCGGGACTCGCCGGGCGCTGTCGCGGTCGATCTCAGGCATTCGGTTGTGCGTCGTCGATCCCACAGCCGTTGCTGTAGTCGACCGCGGCGATCGAGTCGATCCCGGCCGCGCCACAGACCGGGCAGTCCGGCGACTGCTGGTAGGGGACGCGTTCGGTCGCGAGTTCCATCGCATCATACGACAACAGCGTCCCGACCAGCGGGTCGCCGATATCGACCAATAGTTTCACCGCTTCGGTCGCCTGCAGACAGCCGATAGTGCCCGGCAGCACACCCAACACGCCGGTTGTCGCACAATCAGGGACGGTTCCGGGATCGGGAGCTTCAGGGAACAGACAGCGGTAGCAGGGCCCGTCCGGAACAAGTGTCGTGACCTGGCCCTCAAACTTGTAGACGGCGCCGTTGACCAGCGGAACCCCCGCCAGCCGGCAGGCGTCGTTGAGCAGGTATCGCGTCGGGAAATTGTCGGAGCCATCGACAACGAGGTCGTAGTCGGCGGTCAGTTCGGCGGCGTTGTCGGGTGTGAGTCGTCGCTCGTGGGGCTCGACGATCACGTCAGGATTGAGATCAGCGACAAAGTCAGCCGCGCTGTCGACTTTCGGCCGGCCCACGTCGCTGTCGGCGTGGATCACCTGTCGCTGGAGATTTGAGCGCTCGACAACGTCGTCGTCGACGATCCCAAGCGTACCGACGCCCGCGGCTGCGAGATACTGGATGACCGGCGCGCCGAGGCCACCCGCACCGACGACGAGAACGTGGCTATCGAGCAGCGTCGCCTGCGCTTCGGGTCCCAACTCGTCCATGATGAGATGCCGCGAGTAGCGGTCGAGTTGGGTCGACGACAGCGAGAGGCTCATAGCCGCACGTCGGGCGACAGCAAAATAAGACCGCGGATGTCACTGCTCGGGTGGCTCAGTTGTTGGCCGGGAGGGTAAACGAGTCGTTCGTCGACTCGGTGTGTTCGATCACATCGCCGTCTTCGCTTGTCTCCGCACCGTTCGTGCTGAACGCGTCACGCTGGCCGGTCGATCCCTCGACATCCTCGTCAAGCTCGAACTGTGAGAGGAGCGATTCGAGTTCGTCGGCCTCGCCGGCCAGCGATTCGACCGTCTCCGAGACGGTCGACAGCGACACCGTCTGTTGTTCGGCCGCCGACGCCGCACTGGCGGCATCCTCGGCGGTCTCGTCGCTGATATCGGCGACCTCGTCGACGACGGCGGCGACATCCTCCGCGGAGGTGGCCTGTTGGTCAGTCGCGTTGCTGATCTCGTGGACGCTGTCGCTCAACTCCGTGACAACCTCGGCGATCTCATCGAACCGACCCAGCGAGCGTTCGACGGCGTCGGTGCTCTCGCTGACGCGCTGGCTGGCTGATTCGACCTCGGCGATCGTCTCGTCGGACTGGGCCTGAATCTCTTCGAGGCGGTCGGCGATCTCACCGGCAGCGTCTTTGGTCTCCTCGGCGAGACCTTTGACCTCCTCGGCGACGACCGCGAAGCCGTCGCCTTCCTCGCCGGCGCGGGCGGCCTCGATCGAGGCATTGAGTGCGAGCAGGTTGGTCTGTTCGGCGATATCGGTGATCACCGAGACGATCTCGTCGACCTCGTCGATCCGACCCCCGAGCGCCTCGACGCTGTCGGCGGCCTCGGTGATCTCGACTTCGATCTCATCGAGTTCCGCGATCGTGTCGGTCACCTCTTCGCGGCCCTCAGTAGCGGTTTCACTCGCGGTTTCGGCCGTTCGGCTGACCTCCTCGGCGGAGGCGGCGATCTCCTCGACGGTCGCCGACAGCGTGTTGACCTCGCTGACGGCGGCTTGGAGCTGTTCGCGTTGCTCGTCGGCGCCGGCGGCGATCTCGTCGGTTGCGGCGGCGATCTCGTCGCCCGCCCGATCGAGTTCGGTCGTGCTCTCGACGACGCTGTCGGTCGATCGGGAGACCTCGGCGGCGAAGGCGGCGGTCTCGCCGAGAGATTCCTGGAGGGTTCGCAGCAGTTCGTTGTATCGCTCGATAACGACGGTGTAGGTGCCGTCCTCGTCGTTGATCGCGGCCGGATCGATCGTCGCCGTCAGATCGCCGTCGATGGCGGCGGTCGTCGACTCCTCAAAGGCCTCAACAAGCCGTTCAAGCCGGGCTGAGCGGGTTTCGATCTCGTCGGTGTAGGTTTCGAGGTTGTCAGCCATCCGAGTCAGTGACTCACCGAAGGGGCCGGGGACTGACTCATCAAGCGCGTCATCATCAAAATCCTGATCAGCGAGGGCATCGGCCTGCGCGGAGACCGTCGCAAGATACGACTGGAGGGCGCTAAACGAGCGAGTGAGTTCGCCGACCTCGTCGGGCTGGTCGGTGGCAACAGCCTCAGTTTCGACATGGCCTTGGGAGATGCGGCCGGCGGCGGCTTCGATATCGGCTAACGGTTCGACAACATCGCGCTGGACGATCAAAATGGTATTGAGAAACGCGATCGTTGTTGCGGCGAATAACACGGCTTGCGCCCCCCGCAGGAGCGTGCCAGAAAATACAAACGGGAGGCTGAACAGACCGATCGCGGCACCGAACTGTAGTGCCACCGCAGCCACCATCTTTCGACGGACGGAGTCGGTTATCTGGAGCCAGTCCATCATCTTCCAGAGGACGGCCTCGTAGTTATCAAGCAGTGACATACTTCTAGCTCTACACACCTAATACATGAAAAATGCACATGGTTATCACTATCTGGGAACAACCCAGTCGAAGCGGACGACACTGTCGAAAATAACCGATACGAACGAGCTGTGCGGACAGCGGGTCGCTGTTATTTGCTGCGGTTGCGATCGCTGTTGACGCTCGGGCGCGCGTGCTCAGTACCCTTTCCGCGGGTCTGCATGCCGCGGCCTTTGTCGCCAGCGTTGGTGAGACCACGGAACGCCCGACCCTTGTGTTGATCCTCGCAGATCCAGCTAAGATCGTCGTCGTTCTCGATGGCGGGATGGTTCGGGTCGATGAGGATGACCTCGTGCCACTTCTGTGAGCCGTCTTCGCCGACCCAGTAGGAGTTCAGCACCCGGAGGTTGCGGTATTTCCGGGAGGCACGCTCCTCGGCGATGCGCTGGATCGATTTTCGGCGCCCAATGCGGTTGACGCCCTGCCGTTTGGTACGGCGACCGGCTTTGTGTCGCTGCTTGCGCGCCCCGCCCTTGCGGACGGACACGCGGGCGACAACAACGCCTTGTTTGGCCTTGTAGCCCTGCGAGCGAGCCTTATCGAGGCGGGTTGGGCGATCAACGCGTTCGATCGCGCCTTGGTTCCGCCAGTCCTGTTTGCGCTGCCACTGTAGTTCGGCGAGTTTGCCCTCGCTTGGGCTCTCCCATGCTTCGCGGATGTGTGAGTAGACGCTTCGTGCCATAGTTGTCCTCGGGCGCTTGCGATTCAGTCGGTCAG
>Ga0209946_1000879_pt1 | contig 12391 bp, 12 predicted proteins | sample SalPon2_A_H2O_MG_FD_185704 | JGI IMG/M metagenome (GOLD analysis project Ga0209946, IMG submission 185704) | Salt pond water microbial communities from South San Francisco under conditions of wetland restoration - Salt Pond MetaG R2_A_H2O_MG... | ecosystem: Environmental > Aquatic > Non-marine... | reverse complement strand
ATTAGTTGTGCTCCCACTATGGATTGCGTATGTCATCCGGTATCTCGGCATCCAGCTACTGCTGTTTGAGTCAAGCCCGGTCGTCCAGCTATTTGGGACAGATTTCGGTATCCTGTTCTCGACACGGGGGGTCATTATTGGACTCACCAGCGTGTTCCTACCGTTCGCGATTCTACCTATATACCACGCACTCAAATCTATCGAAGACGAGATTATCAGCGCCTCACGTACCCTTGGAGCAGGCCAACTCCGGACAATTCGATCGGTGATTATTCCACTAAGCCTGTCAGGAATAGTCGCCGGTGGGCTTATTGTGTTCATCCTCGCGACGGGGTCGTTTCTCGCACCTGCGGTGCTGGGTTCCCCGGGTGACACGATGATTGCGAACGTGATTGAGGGATCCTACTCAAGTTTCAACGTCGGGTTGGCATCCAGCCTCGCAGTGATTTACACGACGCTCCTGCTCGTAGTTATTATGGCGTTTAACAGCTACGTGAATATCGGCCGAGTTCTGGGTGAACTATGACCGAGAGACGCCTCATGCGGCTGAGCTACCTGCCCTTCGCTGTGGTCGTGTACGCAGTGTTATTAGTGCCTGTACTGATCGTTATCCTGACTTCATTCACCACAGCAACGGCACCCACCGTACCAACAGACGGGATAAGCCTAGAGTGGTACCGTGAGCTGCTGAACAGCGGCCAAATCATGGGCGCGCTTGTCGTCAGCACCATTGTCGCAGTCACATCGGCAGTTCTCTCGGGAATCATCGGTACTGTCACTGCTTTCGGCTTCGTACGGGCGGAGTTCCCGTACAAGGAGACCCTCTCAACGTTCCTCCTGTTGCCCTTGATGATCTCACCAGTTATCACTGGGCTGGCCATCGTCCAGTACGCCGGCCGAGTCGGCCTAACTGGTAACTTCACACCACTTATTCTCGGGCACGTTGTTTTGACACTGCCCTACGTGTTCCTTATCATCCGGGCGCGGCTCGTGACCTTCGACGACACACTAGAGCAGGCATCATGGACACTAGGGGCGAACAAATTTGAAACCGTTCTAAACGTTACGCTCCCCATTGTCGCCCCAAGCGTTCTCACTGGTATTCTCATTGCATTTGTTGTTTCTTTTGGGGAGTTCACAGCCACGCAGTTTCTCATTTCGCCAGGAACGACGACGGTGCCGGTCATTATCTATACCGAGCTCCGCACCGGACTTGAGCCAACAATCAGCGCGCTCGCGGCAGTACTCGCAGCCATCATGCTTGGTGCCGCGCTGCTGGGCGAGTACCTTGGGGGAAATAACTGACGACGGTGGCTGATTCTCCGAAACAATTTAATAAAATCAACATGTTCGTTGAATTGGCTTATATTTATTATATACAAACTGAAAATTATACTATGAAATCAGGTGCCGCCGACGAGTACGTGACTGAAACACCCCGTTCTAGGGAGCTCCACGAGCGGGCGACAGCAGTGATGCCGGGCGGTGATACCCGTTCAGTAACATATCATAAGCCATACCCCTCCTATGTCCTGTCGGCCTCGGACTGTCGGATCGTCACTGATGACGATGCTGAACTGATCGACTTTCTTAATAACTACACACAGTCGGTCCTTAGGCACGCGCCGCCGGCTGTCGTTAAGCTGGTAACCGACCGATTCGGACGGGAGAACGGCGTCGGGGCACCAACCGAAGACGCTGTTATCCTGGCCGAGCGGCTGGTCAGCCGCGTCCCCTTTATCGAACAGGTCCGATTCGGGAACTCGGGGGCTGAGGCGACGATGAACGCGATTCGGACCGCTATGGCTTACACCGGTGAAGAGACTGTTCTGAAAATCCATGGTGGGTACCATGGCACCCACCATACCGTCGAAGTCGCAGTGGAAGATGACGGACGTGAACACGCCGGTATCCCCCAAGATGTTGAGCGACAAATCGCAACTGTCCCGTTCAACGATGTTGACGCGCTCAAGCCCCGATTTGAGCGTCGTGGTGATGAATTTGCGTGTTTCATCCTCGAACCGTTGATGGGGGTCGCCGGTGCAATCCCTCCAGAGTTAGAGCTTCTTGAGACTGCCCGTGATCTAACTGCGGATCACGAGGTCCCGTTAATTTTTGATGAGGTCATGACGATGCGGCTCGCATACGGTAGAGCGAAAGAACGTTACGGAGTTACCCCAGACCTCACCGCACTTGGGAAGTTCATCGGTAGGAGGCTACCAATCGAAGCGTTTGGCGGCCGTGAGGATATAATGAACGTGTTCCATCCGGAAGATGGCGTCGCCCACCATTCAGGGACGTTCAATGCGAACCCTGCAACGATGGCCGGTGGGATTGCCACACTGGACGCACTCGACGCAGTAGCCATCGACCAGCTGAACGAACTAGGCGATCGCCTCCGGCGAAAGGCCCGGACGGTGGTTGCCAGTCACAATCTGGATATCACAGTCACAGGCGACAGCTCGATGTTCCAGCTCCATCGAGCGAGTGGGCCTGTGACTGACGCTGAGTCGGCAGCCGCGGAGACCGATGCGTTCGCGGAGTTGTTCCTCGAGATGCGCAACCGTAGAATATTCATTACGCCACCCGGGATAGGTAATCTTTCGGTGCCGGTGGATGACGCTAAAATCAATAAGTTTCTCGCCGCGCTCAATGACTCACTAGCGGCGATCGACGGCTGATGGACGACCGTAACCAACGTCTGGAAGCTGCAGGAATCCCACCGTCTCCACCTGTCGAGGAACAGCGCCGGCGTCAGAAACGCCTCAGAGAACTACTTGCCGCCCACAAACTTGATGGTCTAGTCATTTACGGGAGCGGTCCAACGAACCCAGATCCGGTGCGGTACCTCTCTGGTTATGTTCATCCATTTCCGCGCGCTTGGTCGATACTTGTGGTGCCTGCTGACGGGCCCATAGTGCTGCTCATCGATAGGGAGTGGCACCAGCCGGCTGCACAGGAGATGACGTGGAGTAATAGCGTACGGCTGATGCCGACGCCGACGCCCGGAAGAGGTCGCGAGTTGGCGAACGCAGTGAGTGAGACGCTCGAACATTGTGGGCTACACGACGGATCGGTCGGTCTTCTCGGCACCGATGTGGCAGGCGTTGTCGAGGCAGCCGTCGCCGGCTCGACTGCCGCTGTGGATGCTGAAGCAGGCGCTACTACCTGGGATGCTCTCGTCGCAACTCCTTCCGAGTACGATTTGCGAAAAATTAAAAAAACGGTAGGTATCGCAGACGAGGGGTTGTCAGCTCTAGCCAACGCCTGCGAGGTGGGACGCTCAGAGCGAGCAGTTTGTTTTGAGGTGCTCTCAGCGATGGCGTCGGCAGGTGCGGAGTTTCAGCATGCAAACTCGATATCCACGCATATCGATCTAGGAGCATACGCGCAGTCAGAGAGCAACCTTCAGCCGTTCTTGTATACAGAGACTCCAATCGAGGTGGGCGAACAGTTCTGGGTTGATCTCATCGCTTGTCATAGGGGATATTATGTGGACTGTGATCGTACCGTTGCTGTCGGGAAACCAACAACAGAGCAGCTTCACATCTACGACGCCTGTGTGGACATGTATGAAGCGATGCTTAACGTAGTTGGGCCGGGAGTCTCCGGCCACACGGTCTGGAAGGCGGCTCGCGACGTCGCTACCGAGCACGGTTACTCGGACCACCTCAATGGTGTCTACCTTGGACATACCACGGGACTTACCATCTCGACGTCGCCGGTCGTATCCCGAAATGCCTCAGGCACACTGATAGAGAATCAATTACTCAATATCGAGCCCGGAATCCACGTTCCGGATGTCGGTGCGGCCTGTATCGAGAACACGCTGCAGGTCACGGCTAGCGGACCGGAGGTTCTTAACGACGCCTCAACGGACCTCATTGTCGTCAGGTAGACTTGTCATCACTCAGATTTTCCTTTAGGACATAATACGTCATCTGCACCTTTCGGGAAAAGATTTTTAATCATAGGTTTGTTGGCTTGGACCGTGTTAACTCATAACTCAGATCGGACCGGCAGTCCGGTAAATCGACGCTCAGTGCTGAAAACGGTTGGTGCGGGTTTTGCCGCAACGAGCTTGGCTGGCTGTATGGGTGGTGGCGGTGGGAACGGATCGACAACGCTCCGCTATCTTGGCTGGGGTGGCAACACACAGGAGGCCGCAGAGACGGCATTCGGATATTGGGAAGAAGAAACCGGCAATACAGTTGAGCATCAGTCAGCAGGTGGGGACTCGGAGTTCCTCTCTATTATTCAGGAGAACCCGGGAGATATCGACCTGTTCATGCCGTCTTCGTTCGGCGTCTATACGGCCCGTGAGGAGGGGCTGCTCGCGGAAATTAACTATGACGAACTTCCCAATTATCAAGAAAATATCAAGAGTGAGTGGGCCGACAGACCCTATATCCAGAACGATGCTGTCTTCCGGGATGCGCTGACTCAGGGTTATGCTTATAATACCGAGCAGGTAGACATGGAAATGTCGACGTGGGACGACCTCAAGGACGACTCGCTGTCCGGTGAAGTAGGCCTACGCGATCAAGCTACCTCTCGGGTGACCAACGCTGCGGCTTCCCTAGGTATGAGCGTCAATGATGTCCCCGGTGACGAGGGAGTTACCTCGCAGGTACGAGACGAACTCACCGCCCAGGATGAGAATACCTTCGGCTATTGGGGGGCTGGCGCAGAAAGTATCCGATGGCTCCGTGAGGAGGAAGGACTCGCCGTGGAGACTTGGGGTGGCCGGACTCGCGCGCTGCAGGAGGAAGGATATGAGAATATCGATTACGTCATTCCCGATGGCGGTACCTCCACCATTTCTGAAGACTGGGCGATTCCCGCCTCTAGTGAGAATCAAGATCTTGTTCATGATCTACTCAACTATACGTTCCAGCGCGACATCATCGTCGAGCTTTCAGAGAACGTTGGCTACCCTGTTCCGGTTGCCGACACACCGGAATCTATCCGGGAACTCCCGGACTATACTGAGAGTCCTGATGACCTGATGTGGGCCGACTGGGGGTCGGTTAACCCAGTTGTCAGCGACTGGCAGCAGTTGTTCGAAGAGGTCAAGCAGGCCTAATCTACCGTCAACTGGTGGTACTCAGTTACTCAGTAAAGACTCCTCAACTGATTCGGAGACGGACGGCATCACTTTTCGTTCGGTCTGAACTTCATCCATCACAAATCGGGAGGATGTTTTATTAACAGCATTAATGGCGACCATCATGTCGATAACGTCGTTCATCTGCGTGCGGTTTTGCACCCGAGAGACGACGATAAAGTCCATATCACCCATTGTGTAGTAGACCTGCTCAACTCCATCAATCGCCGCAAGTGCGGCACCTATATCCTCGGAGTAGCCTTGCTCGTGTCTAACAGCTACCTCCGTGATAGCCACCATGTTGAGACCGAACGATACTGGGTCAATATCGGCAGTTACGCTCCGAATAACACCATTCTCTTTGAGCTTATTTAGCCGGTAGTGGATCGCGGACTTTGAAAGATCCAGTTCATTCGAAAGCACGTCTAGACTCACGTCAAAGTCAGACTCCACGCACCGAAGAAGTTCAAGGTCCGTTTCGTCAAACTCCACGAGATCTGAATCACTCATCTCATTAGAGTCTGGGAGTGCCTAACATAAAATTTTTCTACAAAATACTTCGAGTCGGCTTCTGTACTACTTTTTTCTGTTTAGAGTATTCAATTCGAACAATATTCAGATTAGCTTCGACCACAGCTCTCTTGTTTATTTGCCAACGCTGTGTTAGTAATATATATTAGTATTAATATCCAGTAGCATTGACTTGGAACGCTATTTCAAACAGTTTAGAAAATCACCGTGACGGGTTTCTCGTAGACTTTTTGCATGCTACAGTCGTAGAATTGTATCCAACTCACGAAATCGTCTTGGTCTGTTCGAAAAAAAGCGCTATTCGTTTTGTGAGGTTGAAACGCCGGATTATCCATTTTGTCGGTTGCAGTAAAGCTAAGATTAAAGATCCGTCTATATTGGCTGGGATCGACTCCAAGAGGGTGAGACATCAAATACTTGTTTCAGATTTGTTTGTCTTAGTATGAGTTACAAAATTGTCTGCGTTGATATCGCGGCTATTGACTGATTCTGATTTTAGAGGTGTCTGAGATGCACTATATTCGATGTTAAACGCTTAAATTCAAGAGACATTCTTTTATTTCTAGAAATGATGAATATTGTTCTGTAGACAACCAAAATTTTATATATCATCCCGTAGACGTTACACTCGACAAATGTCTAGCGACACTGACCTCCGATACGGTAAGGTGCAGAACTATGTTGCCGGTGAGTGGCACAGCCCTGATGAAGACGGACAAGCCGTTGTTAATCCAGCGACGGGCGAACCTATCGCGCACGTCGGATTTTCTTCGGCAGACGCCGTTGACGACGCGGTTGTCGCAGGTTATGAGGCCTTCGAAGACTGGAGTCGCCGCCCGGTTGAAGAGCGTATCCAGCCGCTATTTAACTTTAAGCAACTCCTTGAGGAGAACCAAGATGAACTCGCCGAGCTACTTGCACAGGAACACGGCAAGACTTTCAACGAGGCTAAGGGAGAGCTCAGACGTGGCATCGAGAACGTTGAGGTCGCCTGCGGCATTCCGAATCTGATGCAGGCGGGGCACGTCGAGAACGCGGCACCAAGCATAGATGAAACAGCGGTGCGCCAACCTCTCGGTGTGTTCGCAGCGGTTACACCGTTCAACTTCCCAGGAATGATCCCGCTCTGGTTCCTACCGTATGCGGTCGCAACAGGGAACGCGTTCATTCTCAAGCCTAGTGAACAAGATCCCCTGACCACGCAACACATGTTCGAACTCGTTGAAGAGGCTGGTTTCCCTGACGGAATTGTTCAACTTATCAACGGCAGTGTCAACACTGTCGAAGCTATTCTCGAACATGACGACATCGAGGGGGTGTCGTTCGTTGGCAGTACACCGGTCGCAAAGTCTATTTACGAGCAGGGTGCGGCGAACGGCAAGCGCGTCCAAGCCCAAGGCGGCGCGAAGAACCACGTTATCATCACTGAATCAGCAGATCTTGAATTTGCTGCTGAGAAGACTGTCGGCTCCGCGCTTGCATGCTCGGGTGAGCGGTGTCTCGCCAACGACGTGGCCATTATTGAGGAGTCCGTCTATCAGGAGTTCGTCGATCTCGTCATCTCGGAAGCACAGCAACAGGTTGTGGGCTACGGCCTCGATGAGGAGACAACCGTCGGTCCGCTCATTACACCGGAGCACGAACAGCGGGTTCGTAATTACGTTGAGACTGGCGTCCAAGAAGGAGGTGAGCTTGTCCTTGACGGACGGGATATCGAAGTTGAAGGGTACGAAGATGGCAACTTCCTCGGACCCTGTATTTTCCGGGATATCACCACCGATATGGTAATCGCCCAAGAGGAAATTTTCGGTCCGGTACTAGGATTGATGTCCGCTACTGACCTCGAAGAGGCTATTGAGATCATGAACGAGAGTGACTACGGTAATGCTGCTAGCCTGTTCACCAGCCGTGGTGCAGACGCCCGGAAATTCCGTCATGACGCTGAAGCGGGTAACCTCGCGGTTAACGCCGGAACTGCCGCCCCAATGGCGTTCTTCCACTTTGGTGGAGAGAAGGATTCATTCTTCGGCGATCTACATGCCCAGGCTGAGGACGTAGTCCGTTTCTATACTGACGAAACCATCTACATTGAACGCTGGCCCGACAGCTGAACAGGCTTATCAACACCGCTCAGATTTCCACATACGCACGCTCAAAACGACGGTATTCGTCGATACGGGCTCGTGTGCTACCCTCATCCTCACCGCTCAGTACGCTAGCCTCACGATATCAAAACTGACTGTTGAGTTGCCCTTCGTAAGCCTAGAAAGTCGAAGGCCTCGCCGGCGACAAGGGTGATGACGACCAATCACTCCGGAACGCTCTCCACTCACAAGAGGTCCACCGTTGCTGCGTCATCGATTGTTCACTGTGTACGATCACGCATACAGCACACTGTTGGACAGCGAATTATACGGCTAGCACTGGATGCTCGATGCCACCTTTCGGTCATCAATCGTCGATTTGGCCTCCCTGCTCCCCCGCGCATGGTACCGGAAGGTCCGCAGGCTCGTGTAGACCGTCGCAGTCTATAACCTCGAACAATCGCTCAAACAATTGTCCCGACGCCATCATCGGATCCAACAGGACATAATCCAGCAGTTAGTGCTACGCAGTCACCGAACAACTCGTTCATCGTATGCCCTCCGATGTCTCGCATTGTGGCACGGCAGGTTCTATGATATATTTCTTATTTCTTCTGGCTATAGAGAATAAAACCAGATAATAGATTTTATATAGAATATTGTGCAAAATACTCTTGTTGATCTCTTACCATGTATTGGCATGTCAAGCCAACAGTCTGACCGTAACTAGATTGAAGACCTCGGTCGCAAGTACACATTAGCAACTTGGACTCGACAACGTGACTTCGATCCAACCGAGATCGTAGACACAGAAGGACATCGTATCGTGACTGCCGATGGGGACTCAATTCTGGATTTCAGCAGCCAGTATGTCTGCACGAGCCTCGGATACGACATAGAGGTGAACCGCCTCATCAACTCGGAGTTACTCGTTGAGATCGAGGCAGTTGCAATTATTCCAGAGTAAGTATCCTCGCTGTATCTACCATGCCGGACGATTGAAAACTGGGTGACTTCTCGCGGGCGATTTTGCGCTCTGTATTCCGCGCGTATGGAGGAGGTGTTACCGTTGGGGGATTTCAACAGAGCCAACCGAGCAGCAGACGACCGCCGCGAGGACGGCGGATGTTAGTCGCCGGTCGCTGGTGCGGCTTCGTCGATGAGCGCGTCGCGAATGGCGTTGCGTTTGATAAGCGCGAAGCCGACGGCGATGACGAGAAAGCCGACGATGGTGGTCGCTGCGAGGCGTTCGTCGAGAAAGATCCACCCGGTTGTGGCGGCGAACACGGGGGCAACGTACCCGAAGAGGTTGACCTCAACGGGACCGAGGCGGTCTAAGAGCGTGTAATAGAGGAGGTATCCGACGACGCCAGCGGCGAGCACGAGGAACCCGAACGCAATGAGTACGTCCGGAGTGAGTGCGACAGTCTGGGGTTCGCCGCGGGCGAGGCTGGCGGCGTGGAGGACGGTGCCACCGACGAGCATCATCCAGCCCTGGCGGGCGGCAACGCCGAGCGTGGGGGTTTCGCGGCGGAGGGCGACGGCGGCGAGCGCGAACGCGACTGCGCTCGCGGTTATGAGTACAACGCCGAGCGGGTCGGGTGGCTGTATGTCGGTGGGGCCGGGGACGACAAGGATGCTAGTGCCGACGAGGCCGAAGAGGATACCGAGGATGCGCGTGGGCGTCGGACGGGCGGTTTCGAGGGCGACGACGGCGAACGCGACGCTCCAGATGGGGATGGTAGCGAGGACGACTGCGCCGACGGCCCCAGAGACCATGGTCTGGCCGACGAAGAGGAGGCCATTGTGGACACCAATCATGCCGACACCACCGATCAGGATAACCATGGAGTCGGCGTTGGTGGGGCGGACCTGCTGGCTTCGGGCGAGTGCGTACCCGAGGACGACGACACCGATGGCGTCGAACCGGAGTGCGGCCATCAGTAGCGGCTCGACGCCCGCTTTCGCGGCGCGTATCGCGGGATAAGAGGCTCCCCAGAGGGCGGCGAGCGTGAGGAACCCGAGGGCGTTCTCGTAGCGCTTCACGTATTGACGGAGGCGACAACAAATGATAGCTTTTGCGTGGTGAGAACACCCAACACGATTCGCGCTGTTCGAAAACATGACCGTTCAAGAAAACGTTGAGTTTAGACTCAAGATACCTTGTTTGCCGCCGACTGACGGCTATCTCTGACGCTCTCACGGAATCCTTCCGTCAAGCTAACCGAGAATTGGACGCCGTCTGGCGATATGGCAGCGCTCAGACGGCTTGCCTAGATGTGTCGAGACCTTGCCAAACAACACGTTGATGAGCCAGATGTACCCGCCACGCCGTCTGGCGTGGACGAGTACACCAGGTGGACGCAGATTGCATTGATTCTGTTCCGCGTTGAGTGGAAAACGAGTCCCGCAAGACTGAAGATTACCTCAGCAAGATGCCCGGCGTTCTTGCCGTGTTTGAACTTGGCGAAGTACCGCCCCACATTTTGTTCTGTCAGTGCGAAACGAGTACCGGATGCGTGAACTCCGCCGCCTGCTCCGCCAAAGTGCGGAGCAAGCGGGCTGGGGAAGTGAAGTCGCTATTGATGCAAGTGGCCTTCAGCGCGATCAAACCAGCTTCCACTACCGCGACCACGCGAACTATTCGTTGCAGTCACTGAAGACGACGATTTTGATTGACGTGAACTCGCTAGCGGGTCAGGTTAATTTTGGAGTGAATTGTGATAGACTGCGAGGGCTTCAACCCAGTCTTGAGCTGTCTCAAGTTCGACAGCGGATCCCTGTTTTAATCCCCAAGCCTGGCGTTCGATCTCGCTCCACAAATGACAAATCGATCCACGCGATACATTCTCTGAGGCGCTCGGTTTCGGCCATAGACATTCTGAAGACGATCACCTCATCCTCTAACTTAACGCGACGGTGGATTTGTTGTCGACACTGATACTTTAGCCCCATTTCGCGACGGCGCAGGCGGCGGGGACACCCCGGTGCCATGGACCGAGCGGTATACCGTTTGCGAACGTGTCATAGAAAGCGTCACGTACGAAGCAACAGGGTGCGGAAAGTTTGTCCAACACCAGCGCAACCCTGCAAAATGTGACTTCGGTAGACGACTTATTGAATGCGGCGGCTACCGAAACAGTACCGCTGTTTGAATACCTTGAGTTCCAGCTTCTCAGAGAGTACGACGTGTTCACCCCCTCGAAGCGGGAGCGAACACGAGTCCATCAGCCACCAGATCTCTTTCGCGGCTTTCTCCACTGCTACTACGAGAACGTCTACGGCACACGTCCAGTTACACGAGAGCTCCGCCACAGCCTCGTCTGGTACTACTGCGGACTCGACAAACCGCCATTGAGAGACACGATTGATCGCTTTCTCACCGAGCTTGAACAGGTTGTTGACGATATCCTCAACAGGCTCGTCGAGCAGGCCGCCGCTCGCGGCCTGCTCGACTCTACGTACTCTATTGATTCGACTCACGTCGGAGTGATCCAATACAACGACACTGCCCCATGGGACTACAACCCTACAGCCGAAGAGCACCACTACGGCCTCGGCTGTACAATCCTATCAACCGGCTCAAAGATCCCGATAGCAGCGGAATTCACACAAAATAAACAAGCCGATCAGGAGACGGCGATGCGCGTCACACGTGACGCGCTCGCCGTCGATACACCAACGTGAGTGCTTGGAGACAGCGCGTACGACATCCTTGACTGGCACGACCCCTGCGGCCAGCAGATGGTCGTGCCAGTCGCTCCGTACAATCCGCGAAACGCTGACGACCCACTAGACATCGAGCACAGGGTCCAAGACCGTATCGATGAATACAGAGGGGGTGTCCAGATGAAGCAATCAACGGTAGACGAGACGTACACCAGCCGAACAGGTGTTGAACGAACTAACGACGCAGTCAAAGACTGCGGCCTCGGGCACGTCCAAGCCCGAGGCCACGTCCACGCACGAACAGAAGTGTTCGTTGCGCTGTGCCTACGGCTCGTTATTGCCATCACCAACTACGAGCGCGGAAACCTACTGGGCTGTGAGAAGCTATGAGATGGATTCTATGACACGCTCTACCGTCGCTATAGGAAGCGGAGAGCACAGAACAACTCTGCCAACCCGCCGACAGTTTTTTATATGATTTACTAAAAGTAATGATCAAGAATAGTATGAGCAAGACAGAGTCTGAAAAAGTGGTGTCCGTATCGTCACGCGGGCAAGCCACCATCCCGAAGAAGTTCCGTGAGGAGTTGGGTATCGACACGCCCGGCCGTGTGAAGTTCGTCCGGACCGAGACAGGTGACATCGTTGTTCGCCCTATTCACTCGGTCACAGACCTGCGTGGGATCCTGGAAGGGAAGACCGACGAGCAAGGGCGCTCGGCAACCGAGCGCCTCCACGAGGAACGCGCAGCGGACAAAGCCAGTGAAGAGGAGTTACGGCAGCGCTACGCCGGCGACGACGAGGCTGACGTATGACGGACGGAGCAGAGATCCCCGAAACGATCGTCTTCGACGCCGAACCACTCATCGCTTATTTTTGCGACGAACCGGGGAGCGACACCGTCGAAGCGTACGTCAACGCCGCTGAAGGCGCAGCAGACGGCTACATCTCGGCTATTAACCTCGCTGAGGTCCACTATATCGTCCGTGCGATTGACAGC
>Ga0209946_1000877_pt1 | contig 12408 bp, 16 predicted proteins | sample SalPon2_A_H2O_MG_FD_185704 | JGI IMG/M metagenome (GOLD analysis project Ga0209946, IMG submission 185704) | Salt pond water microbial communities from South San Francisco under conditions of wetland restoration - Salt Pond MetaG R2_A_H2O_MG... | ecosystem: Environmental > Aquatic > Non-marine... | reverse complement strand
TCTGGCTCCGCGTCTGGCTCCACGTGGATGTCCTCACACGGGTCGCACTCCCGACTGGCTTCTTTCCGGCCGGCTTCTTTCCGGCCAGCTTCCCCTCGGCTAGCGTTCTCACAACCGGCCCGCGGCGACCGTGGGGGCAAACCCTCACCGCCCGGCCGGGGCCTCGGCTCTGTCGCCCGCTGTCTGTCCGGGCGTGAAGCTCCCGGTCTCTGCTTTCACGCCGACGAGGAGTGTCGCCCCTGCGATAAGTGGGACCGCCGCACAGGCGGCATAAATCGGTACGAACCCGACGGTCTCGACGAGCGGGAGTGAGACCAGCGGGCCGAGTGCGGCGCCGACATCACCGAGCACGTTGTTCGTCCCAGAGGCCCGGCCCATGCGCTCGTCGGGAGTCAAGTCGGCAAGAAGTGCCATCATGGGGCCGCTGGTTCCGCCCTGGCCAGCTCCGATGCAGACGCAGGCAAGCGCGAGCCCGAGCGTTGAGGCTGCCCGAGCGAATAAGAGGAAGCCGACAGACGAGACGACGAGGAAGCCAAGCAGGACAGGTGTTCGTGACGCCCGGGTGTCAGAGAGCCGCCCACCGACAATCATGAACACCGCGGCGGCGACGACAGTCCCGGCCATCAGCAACCCCGACGTCCCCTGCGGCGCAAGCCCGAGCAGCGAGAGGTCGCGCGCGTCGAGAAACAACACGAGCGTGGCGAACAGCGCCCCGATATACGCGAACAGGAGTCCGAAGTTGACGAACCCGACGGTGACGGCTGGGGTCGAAGTGTCCACGTCCCAGGGGCCGACCGACTGGTCAACGTCCGTCCGCGACACGTGCGTCTCGGGGACATATCGGTAGGCGAGGGCAGCCGAGATAAAAGCGAATACGGCGGCGACAGAGAACGCTGCGACGTCGCCGGCGACAGCCGAGACGACCCCGCCGAGGACGAGTCCGGCCGGAAACCCCATCGTGATGCCGCCGCGAACGACGCCCATGTTGGTGCCGCGGGAGTCACCATCAGAGACGTCGGCGGCGATCGTGTATGCGGTCGCGAACACCCCAGCGGACCCGACCCCCCACAGGACGCGAGCGAGAAGGAACCACCACTCCGGAGCAACGATCTGCGCGATAAGGGCGGTCCACGTGCCGGGCCCGATACCAACCGGGCCAAGCGGTACCCGAGCAAGGCCGGCGGCCAACCAGCCGAGTGACGACGCCGGCGGCAACGCGACCGCGACGACGTACCCGAGCGTTGCGACACCCTCGATGAAGAGCCCGGCGACAAACGGCGTTCGCGTCCCGTATCGGTCGACGAGGGCCCCCGCGGGAGCGTTCGCGACGAGTCGGACGAGTCGATTTGCCGAGAGAATGAGCCCGACGGTGACGGCAGAGATGCCGAGAACGGATCCGAGGTTCGGCAGAATCGGGAACACCACGCCCCCACCGAACCCGACGAAGAAGGTGCTCGCTATCACCGCGAGCAACACTGGCGGGAGGCGCGGGAACAATGTAGCCGGCCATCGCAGCACGGCTATCGTCCGGACCGTCGATACCCGGCCAGTGACCGCATCTTACTCCCCCTCTTGTCCGTCGGCGGCTGACGACTCCGGGCTTACAGCGTCCGCCGCTTCGCCGGGCTCTGCCGCCGTCGTCTCACTCCGTTCTTCGACTGCTGTCTCCGGTTCGGTGGGGTTGTCAACTGCGTCGGCCGTGGTGGCCAGATTCTCACCGGTCCGTGCCGTCAGATCGGCGAGCGTCTCCTCGAGTGGGGGAAGCGTCACCCCGTCCGCGAGGATCGGCTCGACAAGACGCTTCAGGATTGCTTCGGCGACCGTCCGCGTGTACGGTGATACGAGCGCCAGTGGCTCGTCGGCAGCGGAGGCACCTACGGGCTCGCTTGCGATATCATCTGTGGGCTTGACGTCGGCGAGCCCGGAGCCGAGTGTGATCTGTCTGGTACGGGCCCCATCGACCGCGGCGGTGAGGAGTGCGGCAGTTTCGTCGACGGCGACGTCGTCGAACACGCCGGCGTCGATGCCCGACGCAAGAATGGCAGCTGCGGTGCCGCGGATGAGTCGGTCGCTCCGGTGGAGCCGCTCGCGAATGCGGTCGTCGAACGGACCCTGTGAACGCAGTTCCAACAACGCGATGTGGTACGACTCACGTTCCGTCTCTGCGGGCTCGAAGACGAACCAACCGATGAACGCGACGAGCCGGGCCTCGGGTGGCTCGTCGGCCGCGGCGTCGACACGGCGTTCGAAGTCGTCGAGCACGCGGTCTAAGAATGCGACGAGCAGGTCGGCTTTCGTATCGTAGTGGTAGTGGAGTAACGACTTGCTTTTCGAGCACTCGTCGGCAATATCTTGCATCGTCAACCCCGCGTAGCCGTGGGTGCACAGCGCGCTGTAGACGGCCTGCATGATCTCGTCTGCGGCGCCTGGCTGCCCGCTCATAGACTGACTAGTCAGTCAGCGGCCGGCATAGACGTGTCGGTGTAGGACAATGTTTGCCGCTTTGGGCCGCAGGGTTACTGCGTCGCTCGCGGCGATGAATACTCGAAAAAGCCGATACCACTCCGCTCTGGATGCCGTCTACAGTCGGGTGACGTTCGACGCGCGCGGACCCTTGTCCGCCTCTTCGATGTCGAACTCGACCTCTTGGCCCTCCTCGAGGTCCGGGCCGCCGACGTCTTCCATGTGGAAGAACACGTCCTCGTCCGCGTCGTCAGTGTCGATGAAACCGTAGCCGCCAGTGTCGTTGAAGAAATCAACTTCGCCTTTCGCCATTGCAACTGTAAGAGCGGGCGGACCACGTATAAGACTTCCGTGACCGACTGACAGTCGATATCGGGACGTGAGCGCCCGAATCGGGCCGATACGTGAGATTCGGCCGTCCAGTGGGTGACATCGCACGGCCAAGTCGTCTCATCGGCCAGGACGCAGTATCCTCATCGATCATCAGTAACTACTATACGACCCTAGCACCGACGCCTCAGTATGAGTCAGTCGTACGATCGAGGCCTCATCGAGGACTTCGGCCGCTGGCGGGAGTTTGAGGCCGGGATGTGGGCGTGGATCTTTCACAAGTTCACCGGATGGGTGCTGATAGGATACTTGTTCACACACATTGCGGTGTTGAGCACGGCGATTCCGGCCTCAGGCGCAGAGACGGCAGTTCTGCAGGCGGGTAACGATGTGTACACCCAGACCATCGTCTCGCTCGAAGGACTGCTGTTGGTGCGTGTCCTTGAGGTGGGCCTTCTCGCCGTTGCGGTGTTTCACATGCTCAACGGCACCCGGCTGTTGTTGGTCGACGTGGGAATCGGGTTAGACTCACAAGACAAGAGCTTCTACGCGTCGCTCATCTTGACCGGCGCCATCACCGTCGCGTCGGTGCCGACGTTCATCGCGGGGGCGTTCTAGAATGGCGACACGCTACTCCTCGTTCCAACAGGGCGGACGGATGTGGCTTCTCCAGCGGATCACGGCCGCGTTCTTACTCGTCGTGTTGGCGTTTCACTTCTTTTTACTCCACTTCGTTCACCACGCGGACGAGGTGTCGTTCCTCATGAGCTCTGGGCGCATGGAGACGATGAGCTACTACTCGCTCATGGTGCTATTTTTACTCACCGCGACGTTCCACGGCGTGAACGGCGTCTACAATGCGCTGGTGAATCAGGGCCTCTCGGGGACGAAACGCACCGCGGTCAAGTGGACGCTTGTTGCTGCGAGCGTCGTGTTGATCGTCCAGGGGATTCGCACCGCAAACGCGTGGGCGGGGATTCCACTCTACTGAGGGACCGCCTCCATCGGTGTCGCCCGCTACTGTGTCGCACGGGGCGCGCCGTATGATCACATCCACCCACAGAACTACCACGCTGGAACCCAAACACAACGACACTCACTCACACACGCAGACCATGAGCACACAGATACCGAAACAGACCGAAAAGACCGAAGACACGGCCGAGACGGAGCACGAAGGGCCCTCACAGGGTGACGTTCGCCGGAGCGAAAAGCGCCGGCGAGCCGCGGAGCGGCGCGAGCAGCGTCAGGCCGAAGAAGCCGAGCGCGCGAAGACCGCCGATGACACCGTCGAGTTTCGGGTCTTCCGGTATGACCCGGAGGTCGAAGGCAAACAGGAGCCGCGGTTCGACACGTTCCACGTCCCGTTCACGAAAGGGATGACTGTACTTGATGCGCTCATGTACGCGCGCGACACCTACGACTCCTCGCTCACCTTCCGTCACTCTTGCCGACAGGCGGTGTGTGGCTCCGACGCGATGTTCGTCAACGGCGGCCAAAAGCTCGCGTGTAAGACGCAGGTAAGCGAGCTTGAAGCGCCGGTCCGCGTCGAACCGCTACCACACGCCGACGTCACGAAGGATCTCGTCGTGGACATGGAGCACTTTTATGACCAGATGGAGGCGGTCGAGCCGTACTTCGACGCGGACGAGTATCCGGACGGCGAACTCGAAGAGCAGCGTCAGACCCGAGCGAACCGCGAAAAGATCAAGATGTCGACGCGCTGTATCTGGTGTGGGGCGTGTATGTCCTCGTGTAACGTCGCTGCCGGCGACAACGAGTACCTCGGCCCCGCGGCCATTAATAAGGCGTACCGGTTCGCGATGGACGAACGCGAGGGCGCAGACCGCAAACAAGAACGGCTCGAGATCATCGAGCAGGAGCATGGCGTCTGGCGGTGTCAGACGCAGTTCTCTTGTACCGAAGTCTGCCCGAAAGACATCCCGCTCACCGAACACATCCAAGAGCTCAAGCGTGAGGCGGTGAAAAACAACCTGAAGTTTTGGTGAGCGAGAGACAGTATCAAGACACTGGAACACTAACGAACTTTCATCGACACCATGCACGAACACGACGTCGTCGTCGTCGGCGCGGGCGGGGCGGGGCTCCGCGCGGCGATCGCGGCACAAGAGGAGGGCGCGGATGTGGCGATCGTCTCGAAACTGCACCCGGTTCGGTCACATACTGGCGCCGCTGAAGGCGGTATCAACGCGGCGCTTCGCGACGCCGACTCCTGGGAGGACCACGCGTACGACACCATGAAGGGGTCGGACTACCTCGGCGACGCCCCGGCCGTCGAGGCGCTGTGTAAAGAGAGCCCAGAAGAGGTCATCCAGCTCGAACACTGGGGAATGCCGTTCTCACGCGAGGACGACGGCCGTGTCTCCCAGCGCCCGTTCGGCGGGCTCTCCTTCCCACGAACCACGTACGCCGGCGCAGAGACCGGCCACCAGATGCTCCACACGATGTACGAGCAGGTGGTCAAACGCGGCATTACCGTGTACGACGAGTGGCACGTGATGGATCTCGTCGTCACCGACGAACCGAACCCCGCAGACCGAACCTGTCACGGCGTTGTGGCCTACGATATCCAAAGCGGCGAGGTCAGCGGCTTTGAGGCGCGCCAAGGTGTCATCCTCGCCACCGGTGGGATGGGCCAAGTGTTCGACCACACCACGAACGCGGTGGCCAACACCGGCGACGGAGTGGCAATGGCCTACCGAGCCGGCGCCCCGATGGAAGACATGGAGTTCATCCAGTTCCACCCCACGACGCTCCCCTCGACAGGGGTGCTCATCTCTGAAGGAGTCCGTGGTGAAGGTGGGATCCTGTACAACGGCGAGGGCGAGCGGTTCATGTTCGAGCACGGCTATGCGAACAACGACGGCGAGCTCGCCTCTCGAGACGTGGTCTCGCGCGCCGAGTTGACCGAGGTCAACGAGGGCCGTGGTATCGAAGACGAGTACGTCCACCTCGACATGCGCCACCTCGGTGAAGAGCGCATCCTCGACCGCCTCGAGAACATTCTCCACCTTGCGGAGGACTTCGAGGGCGCAGACGGGCTCACGGAGCCGATGCCGGTCAAGCCCGGCCAGCACTACGCGATGGGCGGCATCGAGACGAACGAGCACGGTGAGACTGCCATCGAAGGGCTGTACGCGGCTGGTGAGTGCGCCTGTGCGTCGGTCCATGGCTCGAACCGGCTCGGTGGGAATGCACTGCCTGAGCTGATCGTCTTCGGCAAACGCGCGGGCCACCACGCGGCCGGTAGAGACCTCGGTGAGGCAGCAATTCCGACGGGCAAAGCGGGCGAATGGGAGCCAGCCGACTACGAGTTCGAGGTGTCTGTCGGCGAGGTCGGCAGCCGTGGTCCCGCGGCGGCAGACGGTGGGGCGGTGGCGACGGACGCGAAGCCGTTGCTCGAGTCGGCAGTCGAGCGTGCTCGTGACCGCGTCGAGACGCTGCTCTCACAACGGGGTCGAAACCACGCCGAGATCCGCTCGGAGGTCCAAGAGACGATGACCGCACACGTGAACGTCTTCCGTGAGGGTGAGGGACTGCAGACGGCACTGGAGGACCTCCGCGAGGCGCGGCAGGCCTACCAAGACGTCGCCGTCTCAGATCCGTCGCGGACGTTCAACACCGACCTCATACACACGATGGAGACGCGGAACATCCTCGACATCGCCGAGGCGCTGACGATGGGCGCGCTGGCACGCGAGGAGTTCCGCGGCGCCCACTGGCGAAAAGAGCGCCAGGAGCGCGACGACGAAAACTGGCTGAAACACACGCTCGTCTCGTGGAACGATGGTGAGCCGGAGCTGTGGTACAAGCCCGCCATCTTGGAGGGCGAGTCCCGCACCTACGAGCCGAAGGTTCGCTCGTACTGAAGCACGAACCGATTCATCACGATTTTGTATCCGTCGTCGGTCGAAACGATCCGCGGTATACGGCCGTGATGCCCACGATGGTCCAGTGGGGGAAGTCCCCTAACACCTGTCTACCGCGCTGTGTCGATGGTTCTCACTATTTCGACGATCGTTGAAATAGGGATTTATTATTGTCGAATACAACTGTCCAGATACGATGTTACACACAGAGGCCGCACCCACGGCGGCGCCGACACTTCCGCCAGAGCTGCAGTCTCCGCGCGCGAAGCTGGTGTATCTGTATCTGACGACGAACAAGCAGGCGACGGTGGGGGAGATGGGCGACTCACTCGGCATGAAGAAGCTGTCGCTGTACGGCGTTCTCAAGACGCTTCGCAAGCAAGGAATGGTCGATCGCGACGGTGAAGCGTACACGCTGAGTTAGCTGGTCACTGAGTCATCCGCCGGGCGAATCGTTTAGGCGTCCACCGGTCATACGTAGCCCGTGGACGCACACCAAGACGAGTTCGCGAATCCGTTCGGGATGGACACCGCCTGTGAGAACTGTCCCGGCCTGTGTACGGAACGCGAGCGGGTTGTACACGGCTACGGCGACGTCGGTGCCGAGTTCCTCGTCGTCGGCGAGCGCCCGACAGTAACTGCTGACCAACACGGCGTGCCGTGTATCGGCCCCGGCGGTGAGCGAATTCAGTCAATTTTCGCTGAGCTTGGCTTCGTCAGGTCACCGCCGGACGCGACCGAGCCCGACGTACAAAACGTCTTTTTCACCAACCTCACTCGCTGTCGACATCCCGAGCGGGAGCCCACCGATGAGGAGGTCGCAACCTGTGAGCCGTTTCTCAATGCCGAGATACGCATGATCAATCCCCAGATACTCGTTCCCGTCGGCGAGCGAACGCTTCGTGAGCTGGCTGTTGAGTACACCACCCGGCGGCCAGACTCGTTCGACATCGCCGCCGAGCACGCGACGACGATCCGTGGACGGGGATTTGAGCTGGTGCCGATGTGTGACCCGGCGTCAATGACTGACGACGACGCGGCCGCATTCTGTACACACATGCGTGAGAATGTGTTGAGCCGCGATTACCGACAGACGAAGGGCCGACAGAGTCGATGAGTGTGAGCGACTCCATATCCAGCGTGAGTCAGCTACACCCATTCTAGTCGATTCTGTACACTGGTAGTGCCTGTGTGTACAGTATGGTCACGTAAAACCCGGGAACTCCCTTCAGCCATACTCTCTTCGGCCGATTCTATACGTGTGTGGCGGTGAGTGTGTGATGAACACGACCGCGCGACACTCGGACACTCTTTTCAGCCACCCCCTCCCCAGCCGATTCTATATGTGTGTGGTAGTGGCTGTATGATCGACACGACCGCGTGACACTCGGGCACTCCTTTCAGCCACGTCCTCCCCAGCCGATTCGCTCGGCAGCTTCGCTCCCTCGCTCATCCCTCGCACGCGCTCGCAAGCCCGCCTCCGGCGCGCTCGCGAGGCGCGCGCCACCGCCGATCGGGTTTGCGGTTCGCGTGCAGTGGGTCAGTGGCAGTGCAGGGAGTCGCTGTCGTCGCGCCCATCGATACTCAAAAGCGTCCAATACGGAATGGCTCGAGGTCGAACGCACTCGGCTCGCCGGTTGCGAGGTCGGCGCCGATTTCGCCGAGCGTGCCGGCAAACTTGTAGCCGTGTCCGGAAAAACCGCCGAGAACAACGACGTTCGAGTGATTTGGGAGCGTGTCCACGACGAAGTCGCGGTCCTCGGTGTTGGTGTACAAGCAGGTCTCGAGTCCCAGTAGCGTCGCGTCGCCGACGGTGAGGTACTCGTCTGCGGCCGTGCGGAGCAACGCCTCATCGCGCGCGGTCGGCTGGTCGTCCATCGTGCTCGGGTCGACGACCTCGTTTCGGTGGTAATGTCGCCCGAACTTGACGCCGGGCGCACCGAATATCGGAATGCCGTAGTGGATATTCTCGTGGTCGGAGACGAGAAACACCGGGAGGCGTTCGGGGGTGAACTCGCGTGGTTGCTCCGGCTGTATCCACGCGATCACCTGCCGCTCGGGTGAAAGCTCGTCGGCGAGCGGCTCGACGAGCTTGCCGGTCCACGCGCCAGCAGCGATGACGAGTCGGTCGGCCGCGTATTGGCCTTTGTCAGTGCTCACCCGGACGCCATCTGTCGTCGACTGCCAGTCGGTCACTCGCTCTCGAGCCTGGATCCGAGCGCCGGCGCGCTGAGCGAGTCGGACGTGCGCGACGATTCCTGCCTCGGGCCGCACAAACCCGCCGTCCGACTGATACACCGCCTCGTAGCCGTCCGGAACCTGGAGGCCGGGGAACCGGGTATTCGCTTCGCCCGCGGCGAGTCGTTCGTGTTCGATCGCATGGTCGCGACAGGCCTCGATAGCTCCTGTGACGAGGTCACTGTCCGGAGGTCCCGCCGCGATAGACCCTGTCTCGTATAGCAGTCGTTCGTCGGCTTTCTCCTCGAGCGCTCGCCACCGCTCGTAGGCGCGTGACACCATCGAGACGTATCCCGGATCCTCGTGATACGCCCGCCTGATGATGCGCGAGTACCCGTGTGAGGATCCGTTCGTATGCGGAATGCTGTATCGTTCGAGCCCGAGAACTCGCTCGCCCCGTTGGGCTAACTCGTAGACGACGGCGCTCCCGACTCCGCCGACTCCGACGACGATCACGTCGTACCGACCGGCCGCGTTCGACATACCGTCAGTTATACACCAGTACACATATACTTCAGTGGCTGTCCCTCTCGTCGGCGTGGCCTGTCGTATCACCGTAGAGAGCAACTACTTTGCGCGTTCGGCTCTGATACAGTGTTGTACATGGATCCAGCCTACACAGCAGTGTTGACCGAATCGGTGGAGTACGATGGCGAGTCGGTGACGGAACTCCCTGTCGTCGACTACGAATTTGTCGGGAGTATGTATATGTTCGACCTCCCGAACGGTGAGTCGCGGTCCTTCGGGACGGGTGTCGTCGACGCGGTATCAGCGCTCGAGTAGCGGAGCCGTCGTCTGTGAGCTCGAACGACACGTTGGGGCAGCAGACACAATCCGACCGACACTGGACATCTCGGGGGTGCGACGTATTTATGACCGCTCGGCGTGGTAATTGACAGAGACGATGCCACGCGAACAGTATCAGACGAAGCTCGAGGCGCTTCGCGACGATGTGCTCTACATGAGCGAACTCGTCGCAGACCGCCTTCGAACGGCGTTAGACGCTCTCGCACGACACGACGCCACGCTCGGTGAAACGGTCATCACCGGCGACGCAGAAGTGAACGAGCTCTATCTCGAGTTAGAACAGCAGTGTACGGACTTGATTGCCCTCCAGCAGCCGGTCGCTGGCGATCTCCGATTTATCGCCGCCTCGTTCAAGATCATTACCGACCTCGAGCGGATTGCCGACCTTGCAACGAATCTCGGCCGGTACGCCGGACAGGCCGACCACGAGGTGTCGCCCGACGTCGATATCCAGCAGATCGGCGACGACACGCTCGACATGCTTGAGCTTGCGATGACGGCGTACGCCGAATCAGAACCCGACCGGTGTTACACGGTGGCGGCGCGTGACGACGACGTCGATGCGGCGTGTGAGGCGGCAAGCGATCACGTCGTCCGTGATCTTATCGAGAGCGATTACGCCAGTGATCCGGAGGCGACAATGGAGCACGTCTCTCGGCTGCTACTGACGGTCCGAGATCTTGAGCGAGTCGGTGATCACGCGGTCAACATCGCCGCGAGAGCGCTATACATGATCGAGAACGACGACGAACTGCTTTACTGATCCGAGGCGGGTTGAAAATGGGCTGACGGTCGTCCACGGTGTGGTCGGTCGGTAACGGTCGTGGCCGAAGCCGACGCGTACATCACGTCGGGGCGCGAGCCAGAGAGCATGATCACGTACACGACCGAGTTGCAGATCCGCTTTAGAGACGTCGACGCGATGGGACACGTCAACAACGCGGTGTACGCGACATACCTCGAACAGGCTCGGACACACTACTACCGTGCGGTGCTCGGCGCGGACCTCTCGGCGGTTGCAACCGTACTCGCATCGCTCTCGATCGACTTTCACCGACCGGTCAAACTCAGCGACGAGACCGTCGCGGTCGACGTCGAAGTCCCCAGACTGGGCACCTCGAGTGTTCCGATGCAGTACGAGCTCCGGACCGCCGGGGAGACGGTCGCCGAAGCGGAATCAGTCCAGGTCGCCATCGACGACGACGGCACAGCACGGCCGCTCCCAAAGCGCTACCGTGCGGCGATCAAAGCGTACCACGACCTGTGAGCTGTGCGGCCGGATACGTACCTTCTTTTGGCTACACCTACTTCGTCGAGCCATGTCGATCCAGCTGTACGCACTCGATGGGTGTCCGTGGTGTGAGCGGGTGCACGATGCCCTCGCAGACGCCGACGTCGGCTACGAGACAATCGCGGTCGACCCCCTCCACTCCGACCGAAACGGGGTAAAACGCGTGAGCGGTCAACGCGGTGTCCCGGTGCTCGTCGACGAGACGCGCGGGGTGACGATGGCCGAGAGCGCGAACATCCTTGAGTATGTCGAGGGGAGTCTCCGATGAACATCTACACCGGCCGTGGCGACGACGGCCAGACGGACCTCAGAGACCTGAGCCGAGTGTCGAAATCGAGCCTCCGGATCGAAGCGTACGGCACTGTCGACGAGGCCAACGCACTCATTGGCACCGTGCGGTCGACGGGCTACGACGACCTCGATACGTTGCTTGAAAGGGTCCAGAATCATCTCCACGTGGTCCAAGCTGACCTCGCGAACCCCGACCCCGACCCAGACGACCCACGGGTCGAGTCGGACCACGTCGAGACACTCGAGACGGAGATCGACGGGTACGACGAAGAACTCGCGCCGCTACAGTCGTTCATTCTGCCTGGCGGAGGGCCTTCGGGTGCGCGGCTCCACCACGCCCGAACGGTCGTGCGCCGCGCCGAACGACGGACCGTCAAGCTCGCTCAATCCGAGCCGATAAACGAGACCGTGGTTACCTACCTCAACCGGCTCTCGGACCTCCTCTTTACGCTCGGCCGCGTGGCGAACGCTCGCGATGGCGAACCCGAGGAGTCACCGACGTACTGATCCGGTGGCTGTCATTGCGGGTTGAGGTGTCCACCCTGGTGAGTTCTGTTGTCGTGTCTGCGCGTTCGTGTGAGCGAACTGCCACAACGCATATATTCGTCCTCACCTAAAGGACAGATATGAGCAAACACTTCGAAGACGCACGGTATTACCTCGGTCGGGCCGCAGAGCACGCGAAAGCAGGTGTCGAAGAGGAACTCGAGCCGCTCCGAGAGCGAGTCAGTGCATTGATCGGTGAGGAGTCGCCAGCGGAACCAGAGCCGTCACGGCTCGAACGGTTGCAGTCTGACGTCGCCGACCTTGAGGCTCGCACAGAGGGCGAAGTGCGTACGGCACTTGCGTCGGCTCGCGGCCGTATCGAGGCGTATCGGGCCGGCGAGGAAGTTGAAGAGGTGACCGAGGACGCGAGGTGAGTGGCGTCAGTCAGTTCAACCGCATGGTGCAGGCGCGGGCACCCACAAAGCAACGTTTAAGTCTCGACGTGTAGCAATTATTGAACACGGGTCGGTGGTCTAGTCCGGTTATGACGGCTCCTTCACACGGAGCAGGTCGGCAGTTCGAATCTGCCCCGACCCACTCAGTCGCTTGCCG
>Ga0209946_1000867_pt1 | contig 12488 bp, 5 predicted proteins | sample SalPon2_A_H2O_MG_FD_185704 | JGI IMG/M metagenome (GOLD analysis project Ga0209946, IMG submission 185704) | Salt pond water microbial communities from South San Francisco under conditions of wetland restoration - Salt Pond MetaG R2_A_H2O_MG... | ecosystem: Environmental > Aquatic > Non-marine... | reverse complement strand
ATCTGCGAGGCGGCGGGCGAGATCGAGTCGAAGGGCGTCAATGACGAACAGTGCGATCGTCTGGCCGCTTTCGAGACCGTCGGACTCCTTCGTGAAGAACTGGTAGGAGTGATCCTCATCGACAAACGGCGCGCCAGCTTCGACGGTCTCGGTGACGAGGTCGCCGAGGTCTTCGAGGTACTCGACGTATTCTGACTGGAGCTGGGTTCGGAGGTCGTCGAGCGCGTCGGTCGCGGGATGATCGTCAGGGAGGTCGGACTCGGGCTTTCCCGCAACGACGAGGTTGAGCACCGCGTTGTCGATCTGCCACGTGCCGTCGTCCGCGTCGGCGTATAGCGAGACGACATCGTCTGTGGCGTTCTCGTCCCACGTCTCGAGCTGGTGGGCGAGGCGGGCAATCTCCGCGGCCTGCTCCCACGTTTGCGTCCACGGGCTGTCCGGGCCGTAGGCTCCCCGGTAGGTGCCGCGGAAGTCCTCGCTCCCGAGCAGAGCGTCGTGCCGCTCCTCGGCGCGCTCGAGACACGTCTCGTAGTCGCCGGCATCAAACGACGCGTGCCACTCCTCCCAGAGGCGACGTTCGAGTGCGCCGTCGACGATACAGTCCGCGAGTTCCCATGGATCGTCGATGTCCGCAACAACATCGGGCCAGATCGCCTCGCCGAGGTAGCGATCGGCGAGGAGGCTGGCCGAGGTAGTATTGTTCAACAGCGACTTGAGTTCGGGGAGGTCGTGATCGCCAGCCGTCTCGGCGCGGAACTTGGTCGGGAAGCGTTCGGCGCCGACACCGGTGTGGGTCAGCCACTCGGCGACGGCCCATTGACGCGTCGCCGCGACGATCCCCACCGGTTCGTCCTCGCTGGCAACCGCGTCGACGCCTTCGCTGGTCAGCAAGTCCTGCATCTGCTCGATAGTGTCGGGGCTGTCGTCGATGTCGCCCCAACCGTTCTCCAGCACGAACGCGACCGGATCGGTGTAGCCGCCGGTAACGATCTGCGTGCGGAGCTGTTCGAGCGTCGGGAGCTGGCCGCCGGTGAGCTGGTCGTGGAGAATCCGCGCGATCTCACGGCGCTTCGCGGGATCATCGGACTGGGTGGCACTTTTCACTTCCCACGCGTCGAGCTGCCCGCGCTCGAAGGCGTGGACGGTGAGGTCTTCGATACTCATCTCGACCTCGGCGCCTGTGTGCCCGACGTCGCGGAACCAGTCGAAGTCGCCCTCGGCGTCTTCGGGGTCTTTGACGTGGGGGACGTACCAGACCTGTTCACCGTCGACTGGATCGGCACGGAGTTCCAGCGGCGTCTCCTCGGCGACCTTCAGGTGAACGCCGAGTTCTTTGCAGGCCTGCTCGATGATGTCCTCGAGGTAGCTCCCGTCGTCCCACCAGAGGACGATCGGGTCTGACGACTCGGCCCGATCGAACTTGCTCCTGATGGTCTCTTTCGCGGCGTCGGGGAGGGTCTGTTTCGCTTGCATGTGTAGTTAGAGAATCCCGGATGTGTTACTCGATGTGTAAATGGGTGCGACGTGCATCGGTTTATTAACTTCGCTGCTATGTTCTGAGAGGACAAGTACTCCATCCGACATCTATTTGCGACTGGCATATTGAAACGTCATAATAATTGACTTCCATGTCTCAACAGGCTACGATTCCGCAGGTGTTTGAGGAACCTGAATTTTGGTACAAGATTGACGTTGACTACGAGGAAGCTCGGGAGTTGGTTCAGACTGAAGAAGACGAAGAGGACTCGACTTCGGAGGATGGCTCTCATAGTGACACAGATGGACAAGAAGCAGATTCAGAAGGGCCTGAATCATTCGAAGGCGCACTTCTCGAGGTATTCATTCGGCGAAAGAAACGCGTTATAAAGGACAAACACGACTCCATCAGCGAATTTAAGCAAAGAGTCCTGACTGCTGACGATGATGATGCAAGAAGATTGTTGAACGAGGTGTATGTGGAGTATATCTGGATTCAGAATCAGGAAGGAGAGGTATTTGAGAGTGATGCTGAGAATCCAACTGAACTCGATTTAGTTGATGCCGAAGAGAATCTCGTTCAGGAGACAATCAACGATGAATTCGACCTTCTGTGGCCGGGGCAGCCTACAATCGGAAAAGAGGTAGATGACGGTGAGATCGTCGCACGCCGGTATCTGCAAACGAAACCGGTCGTAGTTAGAAAGTACGGAGAATCGTTTGAGGTGCGAGGCCGCCAATCCGATCGGAAGAAAGTCGTGAAGCGTTTTCGCTCAAATGATTATTTCCAAGAGCGGCAGCCGGAACCGGCAGAGGAACCAATTGTTGGCAAGGTAGAGAATCTCCTTGTCGAGGATAATGAGGAGTTCCGTGTAGTCGGCGTTGACTTTGTAGAATCCGAACTCCCCGAGAACTCCAGATTACGGGTCAAGAACGAACGATCGATCTACAGAGACATTCACTCGCTGCGGAACGAGAATCTTGTCTCCTTCGACGGGATTTCTGAGGTCAACAAGCTGTACCTCAAAGACATCCGCTACGGTGGGAAGTTCCGTGTTGAACTCACTCACGGTGTCAATGGAGTCGAATTCGAACTCAAGACGAACCACAAACTGGACGAACAGCGCAATCGCTTCAAGCAAGGTTTCACTGCTGTTACGGGTATCGAATTCGAGAAAGTCTACGAGTATGGCTCACAAGACGAGGAGTACCTGTTTAATCGGATTCTCGCTGAACGAGGGACTGCGTACGAGAATTATTACGAGGAGTTGAGTGATGAGGTGCAGGATGTGCTGGAGGGGAATGTAGACGCAACTGGTAACGCACTGGTCAGTACAGATGTCGAGGAATTCAAGACCTGCTCACACTGCTCGGTGAAAAATCCCGATTCAGAGTCAGAGTGTGTTGAGTGTGGGGCAGAGGACTTCTCTGAATCTGTTGAGGAAACTGTAGTCGAGGTCAATGACACGAGTGTTGCTACGTATATCCAGAATCGGTTGGACGATCTCTCTCCAGCACACCCAAAACGCGACTTCTCTGGATGGGAAGTCGGAGACCGAGAAATGGCGACCCGGAAGATCGTCGAAACTTCGTTTTCTCTAACCGACTCAGAAGGACGGCGGACAACCAGTTCGTATCAAGAGGTCGATGTAGTTCCTCACGGCAACCATCCTCGTCCGGGTACTGTTAACGACTATCTCCTGCAGTGCGTCTACGTAACCTATGGGCAATCCGCCTCCGCAGACGATGAGGGATACGGTCGACTTCCTCTCTACGACATCATCACGGCAGACGATCTCGACGCTCTCGTCGGGAACGCCTTGCATAATGCTATTGTCGGTGTCAAAGATAGGCTCATCAGCAAGGCAAGCGAGGCCCACGAAGAAGCGAGCGAATACTACGGGCTCGTCGACGAACTGGGCCCGATGCCCGAAAACAAGGAGGAGTTGGAAGAAATCTACGACCCCTCTAATGACAGCTATTTCGAGAAGCACCTCTTCTACCTTCTGAAGAGACTTAACTCACAGACTGAGCGGTGGGGACGAATTGGTGAGCGGGAAGCGGATGGGGTGCTTATGGTACCAGAGGAAGACCCGAGCGACTACTACGTAGCCACTTATGACGCAAAACTATCTCATCGTGAAGACGGATACGACCTCGGTTCGGAGGAAGAAGATCAGGCGACGCGTTATATGCTAACTGAGAACGAGCGGGAGGCGATCGAGAACAAGACGGGGGACAACGGTCTATCTGCACATCTTCTCATCTCGCAAAACTTCGATGAGGGTGACTTCTCCCGTATCGCTGGGCACGTCCAAGAGAACATCTTGGCCTATACTGATGGAGATGCTCCTGACCAGAAACTGGTGTTCATGGAGTTCAGAGCAGTGGTCGAACTGTATGAACTTCTCAACGCGTACTGGTGGGCACTTCGTGATCCTCGAATCCGAGGGAAGTTCGATAGCTATGTGATTGACGAATTGAACGACGAACAGACGGAAGACGGGGAATCCTTCGTTCACTTCGATACCGACTCCGTGGCTAACGTTCGGGAGAACCTAATCGGTCGAATCGACCGTTACGACCGTGACCAGTTGGAGTACTATCCAGAATAGCGCCCGTCCTCTCCAGTCATTCCTCGTAAATTCCCCGGTCAAGTTGAGATGGGATATAGGCCGCTTCCGAAGAGTTATGACTCTTTCATTAGATGTCGTAAATCCTGATGGCGGTAATCACGATTGACACATTTGAGGTAAAGAATTACAAACCGATCCGCGATTCAGGGCCAATCGACATCGGTGATATGACGACGTTTATCGGGAAGAATGACGCTGGCAAATCATCTTTCCTTGAAGCCCTCCATATCTTCCTTGAGGGGGATAAACCGGATGATGACCATTTCCATAAGCGAGAGGCTGAATCGATTTCTTTCATAGCAAGGCTTGCAGACGTGCCATCTGAACTCAAAGACGCACTCTCCGATGATTACCTCCCTAGTGGGGGCGAAGAGTTCACGATCAAGAGGGAGTTCACGAGGAGAGGTGGAAAGACGCCGGGAGCCGAAACCTACGTTAATGGCGAAAAGATGGCCAAAGGAGCGGTTGTCGTGGATGGTGATGAACTGTATAAAGCGAAGTCTCGTGATTTCATATGGGAGTATTTTCCTGAGCCACTCCCGATCTTCGCGGAACGTGATGTGAACGAGGAGACGAAGCTGAAGGGCGGCACCTTCCTGAACAAGCTCCTCATGCCGGTTCTAAAGGGGGGTGGGCTTCACGACGAGATCGACGAGCAGATTGAGGAACTCAAAGATTCCCTTCAGGAGACATCCGAGGGAATCGGGGATCGGTTGACAGACTATATGCAGTCACATCTGTCTGATGTTGAGAAGGTGAATATGAGCCCCGGAAGTATCCAGATCAGCAAGGCGATTTCCCCGAAGATACATCTTGAAGACAAGCATCTCTCAGAGAGCATTGACGTTCGAGAGCGGGGATCGGGTGTAGGCAGTCTTCTCCTTCTGTCGATGATGCAGGCCTACGTTGATCTTCAAGTTGGTGAAGGGTACATGCTCCTTTTCGAGGAGCCGGGAAACTTCCTCCACCCAGCCGCTGAACGGAAGATGCTGGATGCCTTGCGAAGTATCGCTGATAGCGGTGGTCAAGTGATGATAACCACCCATTCGCAGGTATTCATCGATAACCGGGCGGATGCGGAAATGTATATCACGCGTCGTGACTCCGGCGTCACATCCTTCGAACACATCGAGGAAGACGCGTTCAAAGCCGTCGACGAGATCGGGGCACGAAATAGCGACATCCTCCAGAGCGACTTCGTAATCTACGTCGAGGGGCCGTCAGATGTGAAAGTCCTTGAGGCACTTTCGGAAGCGTATGTCGAGGATTGGAAGGAGCACAACATCACGATACAACATCTCGGTGGCACCGGAAATATGCGTCATAGTAAACCAACGAAACTGAAAAAGATCAATCGGAACTTCGCCTTCTTGTTTGATAGTGATAAGAAAGCCGCAGATGACGACCTGAAGGGGGAGGTTCAGTCGATTAAGGAAAAATCGGCCAGAGAGGGCATCGATTGCCATGTGTTGGAACGCAGAGAGATTGAAAATTACTACCATCCTGATGCTATAGCTGCCGTGTTATCCATCCCTGCATCGGAAGATGATGTCTCCAAATATTGTGATATTGAGGAGGTAGTGAATAGACTGGTAGCGCAGGAACACGGGCCGGAGGGAGTGGAGTCAGTTAGTGCATACAATAAAATCGACCACGGAAAGCAAATCATCGAATGGATGTACGAGAACGGAGACTCAATCGAGGAAATCGAAGACTTCCTCGATGATTGCGTGGAGCAAGCGAACGCGTAATAGACTACAGCACTTTGTCCTCGACGATTTCGGGGACGATGCTCTTCGCGGCGAGTGGCATGATGTTGATTGCAACGCCATGTTTGTGATTGGGCTGGTAGCCAGCGGTCGTGACTTCGGAGAGGGCACGATCCTCCCAGTCTGAAGGAATTTGCTTGTAGACTGACTGGCAACGGTCGTCGATTTCCTCGGCGAGCGCCTTGAACTCCGCTAGCGGTGGTAACTCGTCCACGTCGTCTACGTCTTCATCATCCACAATCTGTTGGAGGTACCCTTCGTCAAGGACAGACGCGTCGTCAATGCCCGTCGCGAGCGAGGCAAGCAACTTCTCGTCCTTGGTGAGGTTATCGAATGGCTCACCATCGCCGTTGAGTAGGTCGCTTCCCTCGCGCTCGAAGTAGTAGGTCAAAAAGAGTATGCCCGTGCTGGAGTAGTGATCCGAGCCCTTGAGTCGCCAGTTGAAGTAGTCGAAGAGGTCGCCGAGATGGGCTTCGACGGGTTCGTCGCTGGGCTTGGCGTACTCCTCGCAGGCGCGTTCGAGTTCTCCAAGAGCGTCCACCCACTCGTTGCGCCATTCGTTGACGGCATTCCAGAAATTATCGGAGAAGGTATCTTGGAACCATTCCTCATCGTTTATTTCGCGGAGTCGTTCAAGCGTCTCGATGCGCTTTGCAGTCTCTTCGCGGAATGCAGCGACCTTGGGGGCCAGCTCGCTGAGGAGTTCTCGGTCATCGTCGTCGAACTCGCGCTCACTGGTGGAGCCGAGTTCCTGCATCACCTCTTCGAGTTCGGCGATCTGTTCGAGCGCACTCGAACAGAACTCGAACTCGTCGGTCGCATCGGCGCGTTCGGTCGTGGAGAGTGACTCGTCGTTCTGACGTTGGTTCGCTGCCGATCGACGCTTGCGGAGTTCGGCCTTCCGCGGTTCGAGGTACTGGTTGCTCAGACGGTCGAAGAGGCTGGCGTCGATCCCGTGGTAGTCGACGAAGCACGCGAATCCCTCACCCTTCGCGTCGGCGAGGAGTCGGGCCGTGGTGAGTTTCCAGACGATGGGCGTGTTCTCCATCTTGTCGACGTGGTAGGCGAAGAGGTCGTCCTCAATGAACGACCGGAGGTTGGGATACGCCTCGTCGGCGGCGGACTCGGCCCCGAGAGTATCGTCAACCTCGACGAGGCGGTCTTCGGCGTACTCGCCATACGCGTCCTCGAACCGCTCGACGATGCGGTCGAGCATGTCGGCCTGCTCGTCCGTGCCTTCGAGCGGGATGATGCCGTCGGATTCCTCGCGGACGGCTTCCATCGCGAAGTGGTGGACGAGGTCTTTAACCTGTTCGTCGAGGTTGTCCGGGACTTCAGGGACGGATTCGGGGTCGGGGACTTCGCGATCTTCGGGGTCTTCGGATGTTCGGAGGTAAATTTCTTGTTCCAGTGCTTCCTGTGTAGCCTCGGATAAATCAATATCAGCGTAAATTTCTCTATTTATATTGAAATGAATTTTCTCAAGTTGTTTCTTCCTTTCTAACCGCCTTTTTTCGCTTTCCCTCGCAGCGCGTCTAATTGAGTTGGTTGGATCTGGTAGCTCTGGTTCAATATCGAGTTCCTCTTGGATGATTTCCGGATGAGGATGATTATATCGAAATTGTCCAATTGAGCCATCCGGATAGAGAGAAGGCGCTATGTAGTAAGGGCTGACTGGCTCATGAATCCGCTCTTCTAACTTAACCTCATATTGTCTTTTCGCAAGTTCCTCTAATATATCCAGCTCTTCAAGTTCAGCTATCCAAGGAACGGCTCCAATCTCTCCAGAATTCCAGTGACGTTCGGTGGTCTGAGAGAGGAACAAGTTGTGATATAGATCGGAATTCAGGATGGACATCGTCTGCCATAGGGAATTATCTCCCCATGGAAACAGCATAAAGCCCGTGTGACTAAATAGGCCTCCGGGGAAATATCCGAATCTCCTACCCGTCTCCTTAATGAACGTCCATGTCAGGCCTTCTTGCCCGTAGAATTCCTCATTTCGAGTCCGAATTGATTTACTAGATCTTCTCAAGTGCCTTCCGTTATTCTCCCACCCTACAGTGTCTGTGATTTGCGGCATTATCCACGCATTTTCGCCACCCTTTGCGATCGGGGGGAATGCATCTGAATCTGAAGTTTCCCAGTGCTTCCTTGTGAACCGGTCATCGTCTGATGTTTGAAGGCCCGGAACCGCGTTAAATTCGGAATTGCCATCAGTACCAGCGTGTTCTGCATCGAGATAGTTGTCAGTATTATATAGACTCCGGACGGGAGATGGCGTATAGTAACAAATCGGTGTCCGGGGTATCTTCGCAAACTCTTCTAACTCTATCTGGAAGAGTCGATTTATTTCAGATTTTTCGGAAGATATTATATCGATAAAAGCAGCTTCTTTTTCCGAACTAGAGAGGTCATGTAGCCGCAGAAATGTTCCAGAAGCATCCTGATCAACACCCGAACGCACGACTGTACCCACCGTCCGGACGGTGGCATTATCAAGTACACCAATCCCAAACTCTGCCAAGAAGTCAAAACTTCCACGACTACCGACAAAATCCGACCGGAAATCTTGATAGCTCCCCTTGAACATGAAAGAACGGGGAACTAACATTCCGATTCTACCTTCATTCTTTGTTACTCGATCACAGACTTCGAAGAAGTTTATATAATATTCTTGGTAATATTCATAGTGGTTCTTCACATATTTTTGAACGATGTCTGGCATCCGATTCTTCGACCCGTACGGCGGATTCATCAACGCCACATCGTAGTCCTGCGCCAGCACGTCCAGCAGCCGGACAAAACTCCGCAAGTCCTGCGCCAAGAACGAATCCTCCTCCCGGTGCTGGTCAACTGCATCACGCAGACTGTGGAGAATCTGCCCGAGCGTGTGATCCTCGCGCGGGTCGTCACCGAGCGTGATCTGAACCCCGGACTGCTCGCTGTCGTCCTCGAACAGGTCGCCGAGCGTCCCGCGCACGTCGAGTAGACTCCCAAGGCCGTGGACTTCCTCGAACGCGTCGAGGATGCGACGGAGAGCGTCCTCCACGTCGGACTTCCCGTCGGCTACCTCGTCAAACACCTCCTCGACACCCTCAATGTCGGCCACCTTCGCGTCAGCACAGACGATTCCGACTTCCGGCATATCGAAGCCATTCGCCCCCTCGGCCTCGGCACGCGTCCTGCCTTTCAGATAGAGGTTGAATGCGGCGAGCTGGCAGGCCCGCATGTCGAGGTCGACGCCGTAGAGGTTGTTCTGCAGAATCTCTCGGGGGATCTCGGCATGGTCGAGGTCGGTCTCGGCGCGGTAGATGCGCTCCAGCACGTCGAATGCGTACAGCAGGAAGTGCCCGCTTCCACAGGCCGGGTCGATGACGCGGATGTCTCGGGGGCCGTCGAAAGCCGGCGGCTCGCCCTCCTCCTCGGAGGGTACGAGATAGGTGCAGAAGTCCGCGATGTCGGGTGACTTGTCGGGGGAGAGTGGCCGGTTCTTGCGCTCATCCGGCGAGAGCAACTCCTGTGCCTCGACGGTATCGCTCAACTCACCGGTGTCCTCGAGGTAGAGTTTCCCGAGCGAGTTGTCGGTCAGCATCCGGACGACCCAGTGAGGCGTGTAGAACTGGTTCGCCGCCGGCACGTCTTCTGGCTCCAGTCCTTCTCGGTCGCCCTTCCGGCGGAGGTCATCGAGGAGCTTGACGTTGTAGTATTCGTAGACCCAGCCCAGCACGTCATCAGCCCGCCAAACCTCGTCGGGCACCTCGTCGAGCATCCCACAGAGGTCTTCGTAGGTATCGTCGTCAGGGTCGATTTGGCTGTAGGCCGTCGATTGGTCGAAAAGAATCTCGATCTCCTCGGCGAGGTCTTCGCACGCGTTCCGGTAGGCCTCGAGGACGGCTTCCTCCTCCAGCATGAACTCCTCAGTGACCAGCCGGTCTGCGGCCGGTGTGAGGCCGTCGTCGCGGAAGGCTGTGACCTCGTCGCCGATGAAGTCCCGAACCTCCATACAGCGGAGCGCGGCCAGCCGGTTGACAATCGTGTAGCCGACACCCGTAATGTACTGCTCGTAGCCGTCGTCCCAATCATTCCCGTCGATAGCTTCGAGTTCGATAGCCTCAACGAGGTCTTCCTGCTCTTCGATCAGGGATGCGTCGTCGTCCGGCCTGTCGTCGAGATCGTACTCGTCTTCGAGCCGGTAGCGAACGTTCGCCTCGACGCGGTTGCGCATCTCGGTGACGACATCCTCGAGATGCTCGCGCTCTTCCTTGTCGAGTTGGGCCTTGCGGGGTTGGGTAGATTGTCCGTCCATGCGAAACTCAGTGATGTTACAAGCAGAGTCATCAAGATGTCTTGAAGATTGTCCATATGCTCTTGAGGGACGGCCGGTTCAGGACTCGGAATAGCGCCGGCCGGATAGCCCTCCACGAAGTATTTATGACCAAATCTGGAAGTTGATGTATGGTTGACGAGTTCGCTGGCCCCCGAAAGCTTCGGTACTTCGGGTGTCTACTGTTGATTGTGGTCTTCGGAGCCGTGATTTCGACAATACTCGCTGACTTCTACGGAGTCGAGTTTCTCGAACCAATCTTCTGGTGGTTCGTAGAGAGTCCGATGGTACTCTTTGAGCTTGCAGGGTTCTTCTCGATCATCGCGCTGATCGTTATTGGGGGGATGAAGGCGCTGGAATTGGCCGATGATAGCGGCTTCTAACTGCCGTAATTGGGTGGCTTCCGTGAAATGTGACTCCCGAGAGAGTAGCTATTCCGGGTCTGAGGGTTCCAGCAGTTCGATGTCGTCCATCTCTGCTTGATCGGTGTACCCATACAGAAGACCCAAACTCCCGCCTGCAAGGCGTGTCGTCGCCGTGTTCGCTCGGCTGTTCTGTGTATTCAGCTGCGCCGCCTTTTCAGCGCCTTGCATAATCGCTTCGGGATCGGCTTGAGTAACCCACTTGGCGTACTCCTCAGGCGCCATCGATTTTGCCATCTGGCTTGACATACCGAGGAGCGCTCCGACCGCCTTACCCTTCTCCTCATCCTCGTGAATCTCGCCGCCACGCGTCGCCATCGCATTAGCGGTGGCCGCGAGTTGTTGGGGATCGACTTCGTCGAATATCGATGGTTGGTCGCTGCTCTTGCGGGCGCCGACCGCACTCGCAGCGAGTAATGTTCCAAACAAGGCGAGATTCGTTCGGCTAGCGTACCGGATGACGGGTGCAGCTGCACCCGCCGTCTGAACGGCGAACTCACTCACCTCCTCAGGGTCTGATTCTTTGATAGTTGTCTGTACTTCTTCGAGACCCCTCTCCGCCTGTGTTCGAACTTTATCGCTCTTTGATGCAACTTGCGTTCGGAGGTCGTCAGTATTCTGTGCGCCCGCGACTACGTCATTGATCGAGTGATTCTCGTCTTCGTACTCGTCGATTAGCGATTTCAGGTCTCTGACCAGATCAGCGGCATCGTCGGCTTCGCTGACGATCTCGTCGGCCTCGTCACGAGCTGTAGGTGGCACCTTGTCGAGCAGGGTCGCGATCGTCCTTTCGCTCGGTTCGTAGGTCTCGATCCCGTCGATCGTGTATCCCGCTTCATCGGAATCCACCGGGATCTCGCCGATAGTGAGGTCTGCTTCAGATCCTAGATACTCGCTCAGAGCGTGGAAATCCTCCTCATCGATGTCATCGACGATGGGAATTTGCACGAATCCAAGCTCAGTCTCGAGGGCAACCTCCCACTTTGAAAATCGAGAGGCAATATCGGGCTTGATCCCATCAACCTCCCTGTAGTTCGCCTCTTCGATGGTTTCGAGTGGAATCGATAGCGTCTGGTCGCCCTCCGAGTTGCCGACGACGCACAGCCAACGCTCGTCGGTGACGACGTGGAACACCTTGTGGCGTCGTGATCGGGACAACTCACTGGGAGAGATCGACCCGTACACCTCGGGCGTCTTCTTCCGTCCGCGGAAGATGAAGTGTGGCTGCTCGTAGCTCCGAAGATGGACAATAAGTGCCCCATCATTCAGCCGTGCATCCATTACACCTCCCGTCTCCTTACCAAGAAGATCCGGGGTCACGGAGTCGTGTCTCGCGTTGCGTATCTTTTTGCGGAACTCTTCACCCTCGGCGTTGGACATACCTCTCAAATATTAGAGTACGCACATAAATCTCATCGTACATCTCCTACCGTGGTGATATATTGACGACAATTGGCGCGGTTGTGGGCTGGTTCGCGAAATGGAACCCACAAACGGAAGCGCTCTTGCCGCCCTTGCGTCTTTCAGAGGTTGGTTGACTTCCGGACAATCACGTCGTCTTCGATCCCGATGACGTCCTTCTCCGTAAGGTGTTCAATAGCTTCATCTACGTCCTCAGAAGAGAGGTCGACCGCGGCTTCCAACTCCGACCGCGAGGTCGACTCGTCAAAAGCCTGCAATACTTCGAGTTTCCGGTACACGCGTTCGGTGATTTCGGAGACCCGCTCGGCCAACGGCGTCGAGATGTTGTGCTGCTCTTCGAGTTCTAGTAGTGCCTCATTCGCGTGCGTGACGAACAGTTCCTGTCCAAGCAAGTCGATCTGCTGCTCCAGTTCATCCTCGATAACGTCAAAATCCA
>Ga0209946_1000861_pt1 | contig 12531 bp, 10 predicted proteins | sample SalPon2_A_H2O_MG_FD_185704 | JGI IMG/M metagenome (GOLD analysis project Ga0209946, IMG submission 185704) | Salt pond water microbial communities from South San Francisco under conditions of wetland restoration - Salt Pond MetaG R2_A_H2O_MG... | ecosystem: Environmental > Aquatic > Non-marine... | reverse complement strand
GCTAGGGCGATCGAGGCGACGACCAAGCCGACGATCAGCGGATCCAACAGCGCCGTGATCCCCTCGGGGAGCCGGGTCGCCAACACGGCAAGCGTGGCAACGACCGCCAGCAGGTAGCCGACAACCGCGATCTGCCCGTAGGTTGCCACCGCCGGCGGCAGATCGTGTTGAGCCTTCAGCCGGAGGAACGCCGCGCCCGAAACAACCGTCAACAGCGTCAGCGTCACACCAACAACGAGGCCGATCAGCGACAGCGAGCCCTCGTTGCCGACGAGCCAGTTGCCGGCGAAGACACCGAGGAAAAACGGCGCGAGGACGCTGCCGGCGACGAAGGCGACACTCCAGGCGCGCTGCCAGAGATCATCATGTCGCTGCTCGTACATTTCGGGGGCGAGCCCACGGATGATGAGCGCGCCCAAGATGGCAAACATCAGCAGGTAATGGCGGCTGAACAGCCCGGCGTAGGCCGCCGGGAAGGCCGCAAACAGCGCGCCGCCGAAAACGACAAGCCAGACCTCGTTGCCGTCCCAAAACGGGCCGACCGCGGCGAGGACAGCCTCCCGTTGACGATCGGTATCCAACAGCCCGTAGATCGCGCCGGCCCCGAAGTCGAAGCCATCGAGGAACAAAAACGTCGCCAACAGGGCGAACATGAGACCGTACCAGACCTCCGGCAGCGGGAGGCCAAACAGCGGCCCTGCGGTGAGCCCTTCGACGCTAATCATCGTCAGCCACCCCCACCGCCGGCGACTCTGGCGTCGGTGATGGCTCACGATTCGTCCGCAGGTCGTCGCCACCCGGCGGCCCATTGCGGATGATCCGGGCGATCACGTAGCCATACAGGATGAGCAACGCGGAGTAGAGGCCGACAAAGCCGGCGAAGGTGGCCGTCGCCTCCAGGCCGGTGAGTCCTGGCGAGACACCCTCGCTTGTCTTCATTACGCCCTGAATCACCCATGGCTGTCGGCCCACCTCGGTGACAACCCACCCGAGTTCGACGGCGACGATCCCGAGCAGCGATGAGCCCATCAACGCCTTATGCAGGAGTGCGTCCTCGAAGAGTTCGCCTTTGTACCACCGGTAGCCGCCCCAGAAGGACAGCAGGATGAACCAAAAGCCCATCCCGACCATCGCCCGGAAGGCCCAGAAGACGATCGCCACCGGTGGGGCCTCGGTGTCGAACTCGTTGAGGCCGGTTATTTCGGCCGTCGGATCACCCCCGCTGGCGAGCCACGATGCACCGCCCGGTATCCCGATGCCGAACAGTTCCTTGGCGCGTGGATCGGTGATCGAATCAAGACTGGTCGGCGCGGCAACGATGTATTCGGGGACGTAGGAGTCAGTTTCCCAGACGGCCTCCATGGCGGCGAACTTCTGGGGTTGGGTTTCGGCGACGTGGCGACCGTACATGTCGCCGTGGAACGCCTGCAGCGGCGCGGTGATCAGCAACGCGATCAGCGCGATCTTCAGCGTCGTTTCCCAGAAGTCGATGTTGTCGTGATCGAACCCCCAGACGTGGTGGCGGAAGACGTAGTAGGCGGCGACGCCGGCCATGAACAGTGCAACCGACTCGATGGCGGCGTTCTGCATGTGCACATACATGTAGCCGAAGCGGGGATTGAGATACGCCGCGATCGGATCAACCAGATGGACAACCGTCTGGCCGCCCTCTGTGGCGAGCTCGTACCCCCGTGGCGTCTGCATCCACGAGTTGGCGATCAGAATCCACACCGCCGAGAGCCACGTCCCGAGGCCGACGGCGACACTAGAGATGAAATAGAGTTTGTCGCCAACGCGGTCGCGGCCGAAGACGAAGATGCCGAGGAACGTGGCTTCGAGCATGAACGCCATCATCCCCTCGACGGCGAGTGGGCCACCGAACAGCTCCCCGGCAGCCGTCGAGAACGCCGCGAAGTTCGTCCCGAACTCGAACTCAAGGACAATGCCGGTGACGGTGCCGACAACGAAGGAGATGGCGAAGATCTTGGTCCAAAAGCGACGCAACTGTTCGTAGACGGGTTTCCCAGTTCGGATATCCTTCCACGTAAAGTAGATGAGAAACGGGGCTAACCCCATGCTCATCACCGGGAAGATGATGTGCACCATCGTGGTAAGGGCGAACTGGGCCCGACTGGCGATGACTGGATCCATGCTGACTGACCCCGGAGTGTGAGTCCGATGTACAATTGTGTGTTTGACACTCGATTAGTTAAGCGTGTCCCTCTCTCCATCGCTTATATCAGCAAAACACTGGTTTAATCGGCTAAAACGCCTGTTTGCGGCGTTTGTGGTTGCTCCCAAAACACACTCCGTTAGACAGCCACACCATCATTGTTCAAAAAAGACACGACTATATCTCCGGAACCCCTTATCGCACGCATGGAGACTCGTCACCTCGTGCTTGCGATCGTGGTGCTCGTTACCGGTGTCCTTCTCGTTCGGGGTGTGGTCGGGTTTCTCAACGGGGATATCGGCACCGTGATCCGACAGGCGGCGATCGGGATTATCGTGTTCACCTTTGGTATCGCCCTCGTCTCACGCTGGGACGAGGTCGGGTGATCGATTCCGGCTCATACTGTCTCTGATACCCCGTGTCAGTGCAAGACGGCCGTGTTGCCACGGGTTTCGACCAGATCGGCACCGACGGCGTCGGCCAACTCGGCGGCCAGCGTGTCGGTGTCGTCGCTCCCGCGGGCCGCGCGGAGAAACTTCACCTTCACGAGTCGTCGGTTCTGTAGCTGGTCGGCCAACTCATCGGTAACCGATTCGATCCCGTGTTTGCCGACCCAGACCGTCACATCGAGGTCGTGAGCTTGCTTCCGTAACTCGTCTGAAACCATTATACGCCACCTACCGGCCCATCGGGTTTCAAGGTTTAGATCGTCGGAACACCCCTTCGCAACAGTTACGCCGGTGAGCGCGTCTCACGGAGCCGATCCCAAACGAAGATCAACATCACGGAGCCGATCCCAAACGAAGATCAACATCACGGAGCCGATCCCAAACGAAGATCAACAGATGGCAACCACGCGGTTCTGCTCATATCGCCAAGTCTGACATAGGTTAATAAACCCAGAGTCCATTCGTTCGGCCAACGTATGGTCTCACTACCACGTGGTCGACTTCAGAGGAGTCACCAATGAAACTCGCAACGATCGGTGTCGGAAATGCGGGGAGCAAAGTGATCGACCGGATGGTCGAGTTCGAGCAGGCGACCGGGCGGGATCTCTGCCGGCACACGCTCGTGATCAACACCGCACGGACGGATCTGGCTAAGCCGGAACACGTCCCCGAGGATCGACGGCTGTTGATCGGCGAAACCCACCAGAAGGCGAAAGGCCACGGCGTCGGCGGCGACGCCGCCATCGGCGCGGAGGTGGCACAGACGGAGATCGACGATATTCGTCGCATCTTCGACGATGTGGAGATCCACGAGGTTGATGCAATCCTCGTCGCCGCCGGGCTCGGCGGCGGGACGGGCAGCGGAGCCGCGCCGGTTGTCATCGAAGAGCTCCAGAAGATGTACGACGAGCCGGTCTACGGCCTCGGGATGCTGCCGGGCAAATACGAGGGGGGCCGACCCGCGCTCAACGCCGCACGATCGCTGCAGTCGTTCGTCAACAAGGTGGACAACTTCATCGCCTTCGACAACGACGCCTGGCGATCCCGCGGCCAGACAATCGAAGAAGGCTATGAGGATATGAACCGCGAGCTGGCGACCCGGATTGTCACGCTGCTTGCGGCCGGCGAGGTCGACGAAAGCGAGGTTGGGGAGAACGCCATGGACTCCAGTGACATCATGCGAACCATGGAGGTCGGCGGCGTCTCCTCGATCGGCTACGCCTCGACCGGCGTTGATACCCCCGATGACGGGCTGCTCTCACGGTTCAACGAGGAGGAATCGGATCTGGAGTCGACCGATGCAGCGAAGATCAAAGGGCTCGTTCGGCGCGCGGTCAACTCCCGGCTCACTGTTCCCTGTGATGTGGCCAGCGCCGAGCGCGCGCTGATCATCTTTGCAGGGCCGCCATCGGAGATCTCCCGGAAAGGGGTTGAATCCGCCCGCGATTGGCTCGAACAGGAGACCGAAACGGTCGACGTGCTTGCCGGCGACGACCCACGAACCGACTCGGATACCCTCGCGGCCGTTGTGCTGCTGTCGAACGTGACCGATACCCCCCGAATCAAAGAGATTCAAGATCAAGCGGTCGACGCCCAAGACACGATCCAACAGCAGGAAGCAGTCCGCGAAGAGGAGATCGAGTCGCTGATCACCGACGACAACAATGATCTCGATCCGATCGTTTAATCGCACCTCGCGGGCAGCGACCGACCGACCTGCTCCGGAGGGACGTGAATGAAGCTGTCGCTGTTCGGGGTCGGCGACGCGGGCACCCGGCTGGTCGATGAGCTCCTGCAGGCGGAAGTCGAGACCGGCCGGAACTTCACCGACGGCAATGTGCTGGCCTTTAATACTGCTGCCGAGGCCTTCGGCGAGACAGACGCCCTCCCCGAAGAGCGACAGATCCTGATCGGCGATACTCATTCGGCGGTCAATCAGTACGTCGAACTGGATGCTGACGGCCCAGATACCGACGCCGCTAGTGCGACCACCCGAGACAACTCACCGGGTGTCGCCGGCGACCCGGAGCTCGGTGCGGAAGTTGCCGACGACGAGCTCCCGGAGATCCGCCGCGCGTTAGATCTTGTCGACGACACCGAGGTCGACGCGGCGATGGTCGTCGCCGGCTTCGGTGGCGGCACCGGTTGTGGTGTCGGCAGCGTTCTCGTAGAGGAGCTTAAAAGCATCTACGAGATCCCGGTGTATGTGCTCGGCGCGTTGCCAGCAGCCGAGGAATCAGACGAGCGCGCCCACACAGCCGCGCGAGCGGTGCGAACATTCGTTCCGTTGGCCGATGCTGTGTTGCCGATCGACAACGAATCATGGGCTCGGAGCACTCAGCCACTTGCCGAGCAGTACGACGAGATCAACGAGATGGTGGCGACTCGGGTGCTCTCACTGTTTGCGGCCGGAGAATCGGATCCGGCAACGGTCTCGGAGATGCGGATCGATCCGGCCGATGTGATGCGGACGCTCGATGTCGGCGGGCTCTCATCGATCGGCCATGCAACAATCGAGGTCGACACCAGCGACGAGGGGCTGTTGGCCCGACTGCTGCAGCTGTTGGGGCTCGCGGAGGAGACGCCCGACACTCAGACCGATGCGGCGACGATCAAGCGACTTGTTCGCAGCGCGCTGAACTCGAAGCTGACGCTCCCCTGTGATATCGAATCCACCGATAGGGTGTTGGTGATCCTCTCGGGGCCGCCAGCAGATATCTCCAGAAAGGGGTTCGAAACCGGTCGATACCTGCTGGAAGAAGAGACAGGCACCGTCGAAGTACTTGCTGGCGACGAACCGCTCCCGAATGCCTCGGAGATCACGGCCACGGTGCTGTTTTCGAATGTCACGGATGTCTCCCGAATCGACGAGCTGCAGGAGCGGGCGGTCGCCTATCAGCGCGAGCAAGACGGCGACACAGCCGTGGTCGACACGACGACCGCGATCGATGGGGCGACAGCGGTCGCCGCGGATGCGTCGACAGCGGCCCCTGACGACGATAGCGACCACTCCTTCGAGTTCCACGGAACTGCGGAACAGCAGGGGAATGGTGACGCACACGACGGTGATACCGGCAGCACGGACGCCGACGCGGGTGACGAATCAACAGCCACGGACACATCCGATGGTGATGCGACCGACGACAGCGCGGCTGACACACCGGCTGACGCTGACACCGGTGTCGAAGACGACGATGCGACCACCGCGGCAGCCACGTCGTCAGACGAACACGAGTAGTCGTCTCGACGCCGCGGGCATCGAACAGCCACCAATCGGTCATATTGCTCCGGTAGGCTGATACGCCAGTGGTCGCATTCGCCGGTATGGACGCTCACATCTCGCCGTCGACCGTCTCAGGGACGGCGCGTGCACCACCCTCGAAGAGCTACACCCACCGCGCGATCTTGGCGGCCGGCTACAGCGATGAGGCGACCGTCTACGATCCACTCGACAGTGCCGACCCACGGGCGACCCAGCGGGCGGTCAACGCCTTTGGTGGCGATGTCACCCCCGTCGGCGACGGTACCGCCTTAGAGATCACCGGCTTTGATGGGACGCCCTACGTACCCGACGATGTCATCGACTGTGCAAACAGCGGAACGACGATGCGACTGGTTACCGCAACGGCCGCCCTCGGCGACGGGCTGACGGTGTTGACGGGTGACGACTCGCTTCGATCCCGACCACAGGGCCCGCTTTTGACCGCACTGTCTGAGTTAGGCGTTCGCGCCGAAAGCACCCGCGGCAACGGCCAAGCGCCACTGGTTGTCGGCGGATCGCTTGCGGGCGGGCGGGTCTCAATCCCCGGTGATGTTTCCTCACAGTATATCTCGGCGTTGCTGATGGCCGGTGCGGTCACCGACGAGGGGATCGAGCTTGCGCTGACGACCGAGCTCAAATCAGCTCCCTACGTCGATATCACGCTGGAAGTGCTCGAAGACTTTGGCGTGACAGCCGAGCCGGTCGGTACCACCGGTGAGGATGGTGTTCGATCGGCTGGCGCGGACGGCTTCGTCGTCGAAGGCGGCCAGCAGTACGCGCCGGCGAGCGGTGAGTACCACGTCCCCGGTGATTTCTCCTCAATGTCGTATCTTCTGGCTGCGGGCGCGGTCGCCGCAGCCGACGGGGAGTCCGTTGTCGTCGAGGGAGCCCAGCCGAGTGCGCAGGGTGACAGTGCTATCGTCGACGTGCTTGATCGCATGGGTGCCGACATCACGTGGGACAGAGACGCGGGAACGATCACTGTCGGTGCCGCGCCGCTGTCCGGAACGACTGTCGACGTGGGCAACACGCCGGATCTGTTGCCCACGATCGCCGTCCTTGGGGCGGTTGCCGACGGCGATACCGTCATCGACAACTGCGAACACGTTCGCTACAAGGAGACAGATCGGGTGTCCGCGATGGCCACGGAGCTCGAAACGATGGGGGCCACGGTCACCGAAGAACAGGCCACGCTGACGATCCACGGCGGAGAGTCAACGCTTGAGGGGGCCGCGGTTGAGGGGTACCACGACCACCGCGTCATTATGTCGCTGGCGGTCGCCGCCCTTACCGCAGCCGGGTCGACGACGATCAGCGGTGTCGAACACGTTGCTGTCTCATTCCCGAACTTCTTCGGGGTATTGTCGACGCTGGGTGCCGCGGTCGATCGCACCGAGTAACCCCCGCAGGCTTTTATTATCGGTTATGCTGTGTTCTGTATGGATCGGGCTGTCATGTTGACGCCGCTGTCGGTGGGGATTGAGGGGATTCCACAGCCCGCGGATCTCGTTGCGGTCGGGGATCTCGTTGTCAGCATCATCGTCGCCGTCAGCTATCTGTCGATCACGCTGTTTGTGGGGGCAATGTTGGCCTCAAATGCCGGTGAGCGAATCCGAACGGTCGGCGAGGCGGTTCGACGTCACCCGCTCGAATCTGCGGGCTTCGGCCTCGGAACGGTCATCGCTGGCGTGGGTGGCTATCTCCTCGTGGGCGTCACGGCTGCGGGGCTCGCCGAACTGGGCGCACCCCCACAGGTTGGAATCCTTGTGTTGGTGCCACTGGTCGTCGGCGTGATCGGGGTGATCGTTGCGACCGCGCTTGGACAGCTCGTCGTCGGCATCATCCTGTTGCGCCGAGTGAGTGATGAGGGGCGACCGAATCTCTGGGCGGCGCTCATTGTTGGCACACTCGTTTTTGGGGTGGCGGCGATCGTCCCGGCCGGCAATCTGGTTGGCGTCGCCGTCACTGTGGTCGCGATCGGCGGCGTCACCCGTCGGGTGTGGCGAACCAATATCGATCGCCTCCCGGATCTTCGAGAGACGCTGTTGGAGTGATCCCGCGGATGGACTGCAAGGTTCAAATGCTCCGGGGCCCAGAGACCGATAATGAATGGCAATCGGTTCGGTCGGCTCTTTCAGGTGACGACATACGGCGAGAGCCACGGGAAGGCGATGGGCGTGACGATCAGTGGCTGTCCGGCTGGGGTTGACCTCGACACCGAGGCCGTGCAGGCGGAACTCGACCGCCGCAAGCCCGGCCAGTCGATGATCACGACCTCCCGCGGGGAGCCCGACGACGTGACAATCAACTCCGGGCTACAGGACGGCTATACGACCGGCACCCCAATCGGGATGGTCATCGAGAACAAGGACGCCCGCTCGGGCAAGTACGAACCCTTTGTGACGGCTCCCCGGCCGTCACACGGCGATTACACCTATTCGGCAAAATTCGGCACCCGGAACTGGGGCGGCGGCGGTCGTTCCTCGGCACGGGAGACGGTCAACTGGGTCGCCGCCGGTGCGGTCGCCAAACAGGTTCTTGAGCAGAGTGAGTACGACGTACAGGTGAAGGCCCATGTCAACCAGGTTGGCGATATCGAGGCCCCTGAGGTCAGCTTCGAGGAGATGCTCGAACACACCGAAAACAACGAGGTACGGTGTGCCCATCCCGAAACCGCCGAGGAGATGCGGGACGCGATCGACGAATACCAGCAGGAAGGTGACTCCATTGGCGGGTCGGTGTACTTTGAGTGTCGCGGCGTTCCCCGCGGACTCGGCGCGCCGCGGTTTGACTCCTTCGCGTCGCGGCTCGGCCGAGCGATGTTTGCGATCCCGGCGACGACGGCCTTCCAGTTCGGCAAGGGGCGTGACGCCCGAACGATGCGCGGCAGCAAGCGCAATGAGGACTGGGAGTTCGACGACGGCGATTCACACCCGGATACTGTCAGCGACGAGGGCGACCCCGTTCCCGTTGGCAACGACCACGGTGGCCTGCAGGGTGGGATCACGACGGGCGAACCGATCTACGGTGAGGCGACCTGGCACGCGCCAACAAGCATCCCGAAAGAACAGACGACCGCTGACTGGGAGACCGGCGAGCGCAAAGATGTCCAGGTTGTCGGCCGCCACGATCCGGTGTTGATGCCGCGAGCGGTGCCGGTCGTCGAGGCGATGCTCACTCTGACGATTCTGGACTTTATGCTGCTTGACGGCCGGATCAATCCTGACCGGCTTGATGGGCACCCGGGTGAGTACGACACCGACTACCATCCGCGTAGCCCGGACAACATGGAGTAATCGACGACGAGCAAAGCCGTCCTTTTATTCGCATCGCAGCCGCGATATATCAGGACATTTAACATAGTATCAACGCCGTAAGCGACGCCGCGGTGAGAGACCCACTGCCTCGCTGCAACACGCCCGTTCAATAGGTTTCAGGCGCAGGTGCTGACAGGCGAAACGGAGGGTGAGTGTGGCGTCCGCCCATCCAGTTGTGCGGTGCCTATCGATCCCCGATTGTAGATTGTGAAATACCTCGAATTCGGCTGGCTGATGAACGAATATCCACAATTATAGGTTCTTAATGATCTTTCCTTGCTAATGCATAGCAAACTCTTTTACCCGGGGCTGGCATTCCATTCATACTAGTGGCCCAGTGGGGCCGTGACAGCAACCTATGACTGACAACGAATTCATCTGGCGAATTGCCGGCGGCTCCGGTGACGGGATCGCCTCAACGAGTCAGAACTTTGCCAAAGCGCTGATGCGTTCCGGCTTGGACGTATTCACACATCGACACTATCCCTCCCGGATCCGTGGTGGCCACACCTACACCGAGGTACGTGCCGCGGCGGAACCGGTCAAATCCCGTGGCGATGGCTATAATTTCCTGCTGGCGCTGGGCGACTCCTTCGCTCGCAACCCACAGGAGGATGCCTACTACGGCAACGAGGAGATCAAACCGCTCTCGGAGAACCTCGATGAGCTCCGCGAGGGTGGCGTCATCGTCTACGACTCGGGGCTACTCGATGCCTCCGAGATCGAGGACTTCGACGCCCGTGTCGAGGAAAACAACTGGCATGTCTACGACATCGACCTTCGGAACATGGCCCGCGATGTCGGCCGTGAGGTCATGCGCAACACCGCCGGTGTCGGCGTGACCTGCGCGCTGGCCGGGATCGACCTCCATTGGATCGAGGAGCTCATGTCGGATGCGATGCCCGACAAGATCCTCGAACCAAACCTCGAGATCCTCAACAAGGCCCACGACATGGTCATCGAGGAGTACGATGTCGACGCCAACGATGTGACCGTTCCTGAGGGCAGCCACGACGAAGAGCAGGTGCTCATGTCTGGCTCCGACGCCATCGCCTACGGCTCGCTCGACGAAGGCTGTCGGTTCATCGCGGGCTACCCAATGACCCCCTGGACCGAGGTCTTCACGATCATGTGTCAGAACCTGCCGGAGGTCGGCGGGATCTCCGAGCAGGTCGAAGACGAGATCGCCGCGGCGGCCCTCGCAGTCGGTGCGAGCCACGCCGGCGCCAAGGCGATGTCCGGCTCGTCGGGTGGCGGCTTTGCCCTGATGAGCGAGCCCCTCGGCCTCGCTGAGATGACCGAAACGCCGGTCGTCCTCATCGAGGCGATGCGGGCCGGTCCGTCGACCGGGATGCCGACGAAGCCCGAACAGGCCGACCTCGAACACGTGCTGTACACCTCACAGGGAGACTCCCAGCGCGTTGTCTTCGCACCAGGCACCGTTGAGGAGGCCTACACGCAGACGCGGCGGGCCTTCCAGATCGCCTACGAGTACCAGATTCCGACGATCGTGCTGTACGACCAGAAGCTTGGCGGCGAACTCGTCAGCCTGCCGGCCTCCCACTTCGATGAGGAGCCAAACCCCTCGCTCGGCTCGACGCTGACCGAGGCGGAACTCGAAGAGGCACCCCACGACGACAGCGGGAAGTACAGCCGCTTCCAGCACGATGTCGAAGACGGCGTCAGCCCGCGGTCGATCCCCGGCCAGAAGGGTGGTCGTTACCTCGCCACAGGCAACGAACACACCCCCGAGGGACATATCGCCGAGACAACATCGAACCGTGTCGCCCAGATGGATCGACGAGCCGAGAAGCTTGAGGCGATCTCGGCCGATCTCGCCACACAGGACGAGACCCACCAGACCCACTACGGCCCCGACGAGGCCACCTACGGTCTGATGACGTTCGGCAGCCAGCAGGGCACCGTCGAAGAGGCCACCGATATGCTCAACGAGCAGGGGTACTCGGTGAAGGCACTCGGTGTCTCCGATATGGCTCCGTATCCAGTTGATGAGGTCAGCGAGTTCATCGAGAGCGTCGACGAGGTGCTCGTCGTTGAGATGAACGCCTCCGCGCAGTTCCGCGGCCTCACGCAGAAGGAACTCGGCAAGTACGGCGAGAAACTATCGAGTCTCCTCAAATACAACGGCAACCCCTTCGAGCCGCTCGATATCGTTGAGGGGTTCAAAACGACGGTCATCGAGGGCGGCGAGCTCTCCAGCAACAAAACCAAATTCGTTCCAGCAGCAGGTGATTAATCATGAGTGCATTCTCAGCAATCGGTGACGGACAGCCAACTGATCAAGACGACTACACGCCGGAACTCGAACCGCAGGCGACGTGGTGTCCTGGCTGTGGTGACTTCGGTGTGCTCAAAGCGCTGAAAGGAGCCGCTGAGGAACTCGGGAAATCCCCCGAGGAGATGCTGCTGTGTACCGGGATCGGTTGTTCCGGCAAGCTCAACAGCTACTTTGACAGCTACGGGTTCCACACCATCCACGGTCGATCACTGCCGGTTGCCCGGGCCGCCAAACTCGCAAACCCTGGCGTCGAAGTGATCGCCGCTGGCGGCGACGGTGACGGCTACGGGATCGGTGGCAACCACTTCATGCACACCGCCCGCGAGAATCACGACATGACCTACATCGTGTTCAACAACGAGATCTTCGGCCTCACCAAGGGCCAGACCTCGCCGACGAGCCCGAAAGGTCACAAATCGAAAACCCAGCCCGCGGGGAGCGCGAAGGAGCCGCTCCGACCGCTCAGCCTCTCGCTGAACGCCGGTGCGTCCTACGTCGCTCGCACAGCCGCTGTCAACCCAAATCAGGCCAAGGAGATCATCGTTGAGGCGATGGAACACGATGGCTTCGCCCACGTGGACTTCCTCACCCAGTGTCCGACGTGGAACAAAGACGCTAAGCAGTACGTCCCCTACATCGACGTCAACGACTCCGACGACTACGAGTTCGACAAAACCGACCGGCGTGAAGCCGCCGACATGATGGCCGAAACCGAGAATGCCCTCCACGAGGGCAAGGTGCTCACCGGCCGGTACTACGTCGATAAGGATCGGATGTCGTATACCGAGGAAAAACAGGCGATCGGCGAGATGCCCGAGGAACCATTGGCCGAGCGATACTTCGACGACTCCTACGAGTGGGAGCGATCGGCCGATCTCTTCCTCGATAAACACAAGTAACTGTCACGACAGCCCTGCTGCGGCGTTTACGCAGTCCAAATCGGTTTTTCGGTTCGCAAGGTATTTTTTTATCGGAACGAAAGGTTAGGTATGAGCACGACAGCGACGGAAGACCGGATTCTCTCGGTGTTG
>Ga0209946_1000859_pt1 | contig 12553 bp, 13 predicted proteins | sample SalPon2_A_H2O_MG_FD_185704 | JGI IMG/M metagenome (GOLD analysis project Ga0209946, IMG submission 185704) | Salt pond water microbial communities from South San Francisco under conditions of wetland restoration - Salt Pond MetaG R2_A_H2O_MG... | ecosystem: Environmental > Aquatic > Non-marine... | reverse complement strand
GCGCCCGACCAGTTGTTCTCAACTGGAACGGTCGGATAGAGCCAGCCGTGAGTGTTGCCGCCGTCGACGGCGACGCCGTGGGTTCCGATCTCGAGGTCTTCAAGCGGGTCGTTGGTGAGAAGGGTGTTCGAGACGATACAGACCGAAACAGAGAGATTTTCGAGCTCTTTTGGTTCGACTTCAGAGCCACAGGAATCGCCGGATGCGGCTTTGATCGCAGCTTCAACGATGGCGTGGCCGAGCTGGTCAGACGTTTCCCACGCGCCGGCACACCCACGGAGGCGACCTCGCCCACGGGTCGACTCGAGCCTGACGAACGCGCCCGTCCGTGCGTAAAAAGCCTCACGCATGCTTCCCGGCTGTTCGCGTTGTCCGTGTCGGACAAACGACTCGACCGCCTCCCGTGCGAGTTCGACCGCTCGTGCGCCGTCGTCGTACGACAGCCGAACGGCCTGTGCCTCGGACATGTCACCTTATAGCGCGGCTGCTGACTTGAACGCTTCCCTTCCCCGATCGTTCGTGAACGACCGACGCAGTGACGCCGAAAGACTCGGTTGAGCCGTCGTTGAGCACCGGTGAGCCGGCCAGACCGGCACCGCCGATCGGTGGACCGAGGCGCTTATTTGCCGCGCCAGGGTACGTGGGTGCGGACAGAGGGAGCCCGACTCCCGTGCCTTAGCATGAGGAAAGTCCCCCCACCGGCCGGACAGGCGACCGGGCTTACGCCCGGAGTCGGAGACGGCTGGCGCTGGAACAGCAACGAGACCACCCATCCCGATCGATGAGGTGCGCGCGGCCGCCGGGCGGTCGCCGTCGCCCGCAGGATTCCTGTGAGCGAGCGAACCGACCCGCGAGGGAAGGAAGTTAACCCACCGAGAGCGCGCGGCGGCGACGCCGCGGAGACGGATGGGAATGGATGGAACGGCGAATCCTCGCCGGTGCAAGTCTGTGCCATCAGGTAGTCCGGCCACGGCACAGACGCTCAGCCGAATGTCGGGACGAACAGAAGGGGGCTTACTCCCCTCAGTCCACATCGACACCCGCGAGCGACGCGACCAGCTCGGAGAGCCCCGGGAGACGCGGGCTTAGTAGAGCGGGAGCGCCACTGCCTCGCCGAGCGACCGAAGCTCGTCGGCGTACACAATCGAGATGTAAAGCAGCGTGAATATCACCGCGTTGTGGAGGCCGTGTAACAGCGCCGGGACCACGAGGTTCTCCGTGTACTCGTACACCGCGCCGAAGACGAGACTCGGGAAAAAGAGGATTGCAACCGTGGTGAGTCGCCCGGAGACCCCACCGGTGAGCGCCATCACGTGAATGAACGCGAAGATGCCGGAGGCGATGAGTATCGACGGTACCGCCGGCAGCGACTCCCGGAGCCGTCCCTGAACCACGCCGCGGTAGAGGATTTCTTCTGAGGGACCCACGACAAGGAACATGGCGATGATAAATAACGGGATGAGGCTCGGATTCTGCATGGCAACCTCAGCGCTCTGGTTCGAGGCCGTCTCCGCGCCGAGCAGCGAGACGATAGTTGAGACGACGAACAACGTCACCACGATCACCACCCACCCGCCGACGACGAGTCCGAGTTCGGTGAGTCGCGGCCGTCTGATACCGAGGTACGAGCTGACGGCCGGCCAGTCGAACCCGCGCCACCGCAGATACCCGAGCGCCAGGCCGCCGAACGCGACGTACTGACCGACGACAAGCGTCAGCCCGAGTGTCACGGTCGTCGGGAGCCCACCGACCGCGGCGTTGAGCGCGAATACCCCGAAACCGCCGACCAAGGCGATCACCGGGCCCAACACCCCGAGCCCGAGGGCCGTTCCGACTGCCACAGGCGTCGAGGAGCGTGACTCATCCGGATCCGCAGCCGTCTCCGCCCCGGCGCGATCGTCCGGTGGCGTTGCTACCGGGCCCCCGTCTGGTGAAGCGGGGTCCGTCGGTCCATCGGCTACCGACGCCGGATCAGTCGGCTGGTCGGACGACGGCTGGTCGGATGACGGTTGGTCAGACGACGGTTGGTCAGACGACGGCTGGTCAGACGACTGCTGCTCGGAGGGGGGCGCCCGGTCGTCGTCGGGGACATCAGTCATTACTCTCGTGTACGGCCCCGGCGGGCAAAGGGTTTGTCCGTCCACCGGGCATTGGCTGTGGTCTCGCTCAGCGGTGAGCCAACTTGTGTCGGGTCAGGCTCAACGGTGGACCAGTTCGTACCACGTGACGGCTGTCACCGCACGGCCGTCGCGAAGCCCATCGTCGAGGACACTGGCGAGCAGGTCGTCGTACGGCACCGTCTCGACGGCGATCGACTCGTTGTCGTCGAGGTCGCGTTCGGCCGTCGGCGTACACCCCGTTGCGAGCACGTGGTGGTGGACCGCGTTCGTCACCCCGTTGGCCGGCTCAACCGTCGTCAACCGCTCGAACGACTCGGCCTCGTAGCCGGTTTCCTCAGCGAGTTCGCGGGCAGCCGCCCGCTTGATGTCGTCGCGATCTGTGGGCTCCATGGTGCCGGCTGGGATCCCGCGGTTCGTGCGGCCGACAGCCTGGCGCCACTCATCGATGACGACTACGTCGCCATCAGTGGTGACCGGTAAGACGACGACCGCCGGCGGCTCGTCGACGTAGTGATACTCGCCGGGCTCGTCGTCGGCGTACCGGACGTCGTCACGGCGCACGTCGAAGCCCGGACAGCGATAATCGATCTCGGTTCCCGTCGTCTCCCACGCGAGGTCATCCATAGGCGTTGGTGGTGAGCGAATGACCTAAACGCTCGGCCTGCAGGCGGACCTGACAACGGTTGGGGCTCACGTTGGCGACGACCACTCACCGAGTGATGCCTGTCCGTCCGGAGGACTCTCGCCGTCGCGGCGCGCCGACTCGTCCGTCCCGGTGTCGTCCGCGAGCCAATCAGTGAGCGTCTCGCGCGGCTCGGCGTCGGCCGGAAGGCGAGGTGGCGGGTCGGTGTCGGTCGGTGCGTCGCTCGCCGCCTCGGTGCTGTCAAATCCGGTCAGCGTCGACTGGTCTGCGTCGGCGAAGTCGAGATTCGAGACGCGCACCCCGAGTTTCCGCGCCTCATCGTCGGCGAACTCTGTGAGCAACTCCAAGGCGACCCGTTCAACGAGGTCGGGATCGTCGACCGGTCCCGGGAGGCTCCGTTCGCGCGTGTTGACGTCGAAGGGGGGACACACCACCTTGATCCCGATCGTGCGATAGAGACAGCCACGGTGCTGTGCGCGCTCGGCAACATCAGCAGCGAGCGCGCGAACCGTCTCGCGCTTCGGTTCGTCGTCGGCAGTGGCCGGCAGCGACGACTCCCGCGAGAGGCTCTTGGGGAGCCCGCGCGGTGTGACTGCACGGTCGTCCGCTCCGCGGGCGCGATGGTAAAGCGTCCGGCCACGGTCGCCGAGCAGCTCGGTCAGCGTCTCTGGGTCGGCCTCGGCGACGTCTCCGGCAGTCTCGATGTCGCGTTCCACGAGCGCGCGCTCCGTGACCGGCCCCACCCCGTGAAGCGCCGAGACGGGCAGCGGCGACAAAAACGACGCCACCGATCCGGGAGGAACGACCACCAGTCCGTCCGGCTTGTCCGCGTCGCTCGCGACCTTCGCGGCCGACATGTTCGGGGCGACGCCGACGCTCGCCGGCACCCCTGCCTCGCGCTCAATTCGCTCTTTGATGTGTCTGGCGTACCCCTCAGCGAGCGTCCGACGTGTTGCCGGGCCAGCGGCAGTACTCGGTGCGTCCCCATCCGCACCGGCGGCGGCCCAACTCGTGCGCTCGGTGACGTCAAGGTACGCCTCGTCGATGCTCACCTCGCGGACGACGTCTGCACAGTCGCGCAAGACCGCCTTGGTGTCTTCTGCGACAGACTGGTAGTACGACATGTCGACGGGCTCGTAGTAGCCGGTGACATCGGTGTCTGACGATTCATCCGTGGGCACATCGGAGTCGATTGTATTCGTGTCAGCTGTCGACCGCTTCGGGAGTCGCTCCAGTGCGTCACGGATCGGCATCGCGCTCTCGACGCCGACGGCACGGGCTTCGTAGCTCGCGGTGGCGACCGCACCGGCCGTCTCACCCGGCTCGTAGCCCATCCCGACGACGAGGGGTTCGTCCTCGAGCGTGGGGTCACGAAGGCGTTCACAGGAGGCGTAAAAACAGTCCATATCGACGTGACAGACCACGCGGTCGGGGGTGTCTTCACGCGTCTCGCGCGCGTCTGTGTCTGACCAGCGTGTGAGTTCCCCTCGTTCGCTCCCGTCGGTCATCGATTCTTCGAACTGAGATATACGCCGTGGACACTCGAAGCTATCGGCGAGAAGCGATACGTGTGTGTTGGTGGCTGTGTGAACACGACTCCGCGACAGCCGGGCACTACTTTCAGCCACACCCTCCCCAGCCGATTCTATACGTGTGTGATGGTTGTATGACTGAGACGACCTCGCGACACACGGGCACCATTTTCACCCACACCCTCCCCAGCCGATTCACTCGGTAGCTTCGCTACCTCGCTCATCCCTCGCACGCGCTCGCGAGTCCGCCTTCGGCGGCCTGCGAGGCGCGCGCCACCGCATGCTTGGTGTAGTTTTGTAGGAACGTTGAGGCAGTCGTAGTGCTTTGAGCCGGTCTCCTCGTCAGTTTGTAACTGAAACCGGATCGACTCCCGGCGTTCGCAAACACCTTCACCGATCGGAGCGCACATCTGGTGAATGGGGTCGATATCGGACATCGTCGAGACTGACCGACGAGTGATCGTCCTCGCGCTCGCGCGGATGGTCGGCGCGGTCGGTAACTCGTTCCTCATCGTCGTACTCCCACTGTACGTCGCGAGCGACCTCATCGACCTCGACACCCTTCTCGGGACGACCGTCGGAGTCGGCTCGGCGACCGTCACGCTCACCGAGCCGCTTCTCATCGGAATCGTGCTCTCGCTTTTCGGCTTCCTCAACAGCCTCTCACAGCCGTTTACGGGCCGGCTCTCTGACCGCCTCGCTACTCGCCGTCCGTTCGTGCTCGGCGGTATCCTGCTGTTGGGGACCGCAAGTGGACTCTACACGCTCGCCGACTCCTACTGGCTGTTGATCGTCCTCCGGGCGATACAAGGGTTCGGCGCCGCATTGACGATTCCCGCGACGGTGGCGCTCGTCAACGAGTACGCCGCGAGCGCCGACAAACGCGGCGGTAACTTTGGCGTCTTCAACACCTTTCGGCTGATCGGGTTCGGCTTCGGTCCTGTCCTCGCAGGGATCGTCGTCGAGGGCGGGCCGTACGACCTCTCGGCGGTCGGGCTACCGATCGTGAACGGCTTCGACGCCGCGTTCGCGGCCGCCTGTTTCGGAGCCTACCTCAGTTTCGTTCTCGTGTACGTCCTCGTCCACGACGCGGCCGACGCGGCCGCCGCCGGCGACGACGTGTCGATCCGAGTCCGCGGCGACGACCGGCTCTTCGACCCCGTGTTCGTGCTCGGCGTCGCGACGGTCGCGATGGGACTCTGTATCGCGCTGTACGCGACGCTCCAGAATCAGGTGAACCTCCGACTCGACCAAGCTCCGGTGTGGTTTGGGATCCAATTTGCGGCGGTCACCATCGCGAACGTCGCCCTCCAAGTACCCGTCGGGCGAGCAAGCGACCGGATCGGGCGGCGACCGTTCCTGCTTGCCGGATTCGTGCTCCTCGCTCCGACGACGCTCCTACAGGGGCTCGTCCTCTCGCCTGTCGTCATGACCCTCGTTCGGCTTGGTCAGGGCGTCGCTGTCGCGTGCGTGTTCGCGCCCTCACTCGCGCTCGCTGGTGACCTCGCACGAGAGGGCGAGTCCGGTACGACGCTGTCGGTACTTACGATGGGGTTCGGCTTCGGCGTCGCACTTGGCCCACTCGCGTCGGGATTCCTCGTCGGGTTCGGCTTCGTCGTCCCGTTCGCGGTTGGCGCGGGGCTCGCTGTCGTTGCCCTCGTACTCGTCGTTACACAGGTCGAGGAGACGCTTGGAGCGGTAGCCGATCCGAGCGCGACTGCCGCCGACGACTGACGTCCCCGCCCGTAGCGAACGCGATAAGTTCTCGAGTGCCGAACGCCTAGTGTGTCGCGCGAGCGTATTCGGTGTGTGAACTGCCACGAGCCAATCCCGCAGACCGTCCGAATCTGTCCACATTGTGAGACAGTCCAACCCTCACCGCTGCTGGATGTGGCCGCCGTGGTCGGTGGCGTGTTCGCATTCCTCTTCGGAGTCGTATTGGCGCTTATGACGCTTGGTACGAGCCGGCTCGTCGGCTTTCTGCTGCTCGTCGCCGGGTTCGGACTCGCCGTTGGCGGCGTCACCCGATACCTAGACCGCCAGGCGGTTCGGCGCGCTCGGTGACGATCAGCGCGACGTTTTATATCCGATGGCGGCACAGAGGGTGGTATGATCACGCCACTGGACGCTGGGGTCGTCGTCGCCGGCCTCCTGCTCGCGTTCGTCGGGGCGGCCGTCTCCGTCTATGCCGTCTCGTTGACCGGGTTCCTGATCGGCGCGGGTGCGGGGTACCTGGCAGTCCCAACGCTGTCCGGTCTTGTGACCGCCGACGGACTCGTCGTCGCCGCCGCGGCGGTACTGGTCGGCGGCGCGCTCGGTGGCTTCCTCGCGTACACCGGGCTCTCGGTCGCCGTGCTCGCGATCGGTGGCGTCGTCGGCGGGTTTCTCGGCCGATTCGCAGTCGGGCCACTCTACGCGGCCGACGCGGCCGGAATTACGGGGACCGCGCTGCTCGTCGGCGCGACGCTCGCGGGTGTCGCGGTCGGCGCGCTAGTCGGATTCGTGCTCACACGGACAACACTCGTGGTCTCGACCGCGTTCATCGGCGCCGCGCTGGCGGCACGCGAACTCACACCCGCCTCCTTCGCGACCGCCGCAGATGGAGTGACCGTCGAGCCGCTCTTGTTCGACGTCACCGCACCCGCGTTCCTCGCGGTGTTTGTTCTCGGGACACTTTCGCAGCTCGGTCTGTTCCGGTTTGGGTACGTGAAGAAACTCGTCGGCGTGCTCCCCGGAGCGAGACGTTGGACGGCCGATGACGATCGGACGTCGTCCTGAGCGGAACACCCACGTGGCCGCACAGGCCCGGTTCACTGCCGATCCTACTCCTCGAGTGTTGCCTCGAGCTGGTCAATAAGCGCCGGGTTACCGACGTACAGGGGCACTCGGTCGTGAATCCCATCCGGTTCAACGTCGAGAATCGACTCGGTCCCATCCGAAGAGGCCCCGCCCATCCGTTCGATCACGTATGCGATGGGGTTTGCCTCGAACGCCAGCCGAAGCTTCCCCTCGGGTGCGTCGGCGAGTTTCGGATACGCGAACACCCCGCCGTAAGTCACCACTTGGTTCACGTCGCCGACCATCGCGCCGCCGTATCGGAGCTTGAGTTCGTCTTTGATAGACGAGGCGTACGCGCGGAAGTCAGCCGGCCAGTTGGGGACTCGTCCGCCGAAGCCGTACACCGTTGGGTCAGCAGGGAGCGAGAGGTCGTCATCGACGACTGACCGGCTGGCCGTCCCGTCTGGCCCGTCCTGTTGGACGACCTCCTCGCGAACCCCGGTCTCGTCGGCGACGACCATCGTCGTGATCGGTCCGTAGAGGACGTACCCCGCGGCGACGAGGTCCCGACCCGACGTCGGCAGTGCACCGTCGTAGACACCGACAACCGTGCCCATGGCGTTGTTCGACCGGAGGTTCGAGGAGCCGTCGAGCGGGTCGACCGCGACAGCGTATCCCTCTCCGACGTCAACCGGCGCCGCCCGCTCCTCGCTCACGAAGGATCCGACGCCGTCGACCGCACCAAGCGCGTCCGCGAGGAGCTCGTCGGCATACACGTCACCGGCGAGGACCGTCTCCCCGGAGGGATTTTCCGTGCCGTGTTCGACGCGTCGTCCAGGGAGCGCATCCCGGATAGCCGGTGCCGTCGTTGCTACCGCATCGAAGACCGCCTCGATCGTCGGGTCGGTCGTGGCCATCAGTCGGCGGCCTCAGCGACGGCGAGCGCCTCAGCAGGGTCGACCTCCTCGAAGACGACCGCCTCGAGCGCGTCGAGGATACGCTCTGGGTCGTCTCGCTGGAAGACATTGCGGCCGACGGCGAGGCCGCGGGCGCCGGCGTCGATAGCGTTGGCGACGTTCTGTAAGAAGGCCTTGTCGTCGCGCATCGTCCCACCAGACATCACGACGTTGGCTGGACCGGCCATCTCGACGGCTTCGGCCATGCCGGCCGCAGAGCCGGGATACTTTACTTTCACCACGTCGGCGCCGAGTTCGAGCCCAAGCCGAGCGGCATATGAGATGACCTCCGGGCTGCTGTCGTTTCGCAGACCCTGGCCGCGCGGATACGACCACATCACGACGCCCATATCGTGTTCGCGGGCTCCTTCCTGTGCGTGGCGGAACTCCTCGGCCATTTCGACTTCGTGGTTTGAGCCGCCATAGACGGTGAACCCGACCGCGTCAGCACCCAGTTCGGCGGCGTACTCGGGCGAGCAATTGACCGCGCTGTCCGGCTCGCCGCGCCAGAGGTTGGAGGTGCCGTTCAGCTTCACGAGCAGGTTGACGTCGTCCTGGTAGTCTGGGTAGTACGCCTCGGCAATGCCTTTCTGGACGGCAATCGCCGTCACCGCATCGTGGGTCGCAAGCTCGAAGAGCCGCTCAGGATCGGCAGTATCCGGGTTCGGCTCGAAGTCGACGGGGCCGTGCTCGAGACCGTGGTCATACGCTAAGATGATCGACTTTCCGTTGCGGGAGATCGAGTCGTCAGCATGCGGAAGCATTGGTTCGTATACCAGACACGTCCTCAAAAAGGGCCAGGGTTATTTTCGGCCGCATCGGTTGGTTCGATCGGTTTTCTGGGGCTCGATAAGCGATGTGTGAATAGTAACACTACAGAGATAGTAAATATTTGATCGGTCGATCGGACCGGTCCACAGGGGCACATCGTAACGATGACGATCAGACGCCAGTGGGCATGGTAGTAGAGTGTGCGACTGGAAAACGACTAAGCCGCTTGCCACCTCCGGTCACGTATGCAGCCGATATCGATCTGTGGGCCCGACGCGGCCGTGCTCGCTGAGACACTCGTCGAGACGCTCGAAGGGCGGGTTGCACTCGTGTGCCGGTCAGCCGAAGCGCCAGCACTCGACGGGGGGGCGTCGGTTACCTCCGAGAGCCCGGAGCGCGCCGGCGAGGTGCCCGCAACGACGATGGAAGTAGAGGCCGATGGCTCGTGGAGCGGCCGAGGGACGAGTACATCCTTTGACGACCTGCTCGATAGGCTCACACCGGATCACGACTACCTCGTCGCCGTGGGCTACGACCGCCTCCGCGTACCAACCGTGTTGCTCGGCGAGGATATCGACCCGGACGACACCCCGGGAGACGTCATCAAGGTCGCTGGGGGGCCCGGAGACGTTGACGTCGATGCGCTCATCGACGGGCTCTCCGACGCCGAGCCGTGGGTGACTCGTGAGGAGCTCGTCGCCGAGGTGACGGCGGCCCCGGGTGCGGCGCGGTCGGGAGCTATCGCGACATTCACCGGTCGGGTTCGTGCACAGGACGACCCGAACGACGACCGAACCACGCACCTCGCGTTCGAGAAGTACGCCGGGGTTGCTGAGGACCGGCTGGATACAATCGCCACAGACCTGACCGACCGTGACGGAGTGTTTGAGGTCGCGTTACACCACCGGACCGGCGTCATCGAGGCCGGCGAAGACATCGTGTTCGTGGTGGTGTTGGCTGGCCACCGCGAGGAGGCGTTTCGTGCCGTCGAAGACGGTATCAACCGGCTCAAAGACGAGGTACCGATATTCAAAAAAGAGACCACCGAATCCGAGGCGTTCTGGGTCCACGAGCGCGAGTGACCCTGGTGCGCGCGACAGACAGTCAGGGTCACGGCGGCGATTTGCTGGAATATATTTCTGATATCATTGGTCACACGCCGCCGTAGGTGGTCCCTTCTGTCGATCGAGTTGCCAGCCAAAGGCGCCCTTAGATAGCATTATAAAATGTCTAAAGTTTTTTAAGAGCGAAATAAACGGTCCAGAGTGAACGTTTTAGTGTCGGGTGTGCCGTGAAACGGGCCGAACGGCGTCCAACGGTCGGCTATTTATATACCATCACGGAACCGTGTATCGAGTGTCCTATGAGCGCGACTGTGACCTCCGCCGCCGACGCGGACACGGCCGACGACCTCGGCAAAGAAGAGCGGCTGAAGCGGTACCTGCTCGAGCGCGCCGCAGACGGAGAGATGTACTTCAAAGGGAAGTTCATCTCCGACGACGTCGATCTCTCACCCAAGGAGATTGGCGCACTGATGGTGAAGCTTCGAGATTCGGCGACCGAACTCACCGTCGAGAAGTGGTCGTACACGGGCGCAACGACGTGGCGCGTCGAACCCGCCTGACCGCAGCGAGTGGCGACGGGCCGTCGACGTGACCCGCTGACGACGTACCGACGACGCGGGGTTTATACTCGGCGACTGGTAACAACGGATGATGCCACAAGGAGCGGACGGGATCGGGTCGGCGTCTACTGACCCACCGCGTCCCGACCCTCTCGGAACGTTCTTTCGCGTCGATGAGGTCCGCCACGATGACGGTCGTATCCGATATGTCGGTGAGTCCTACGTGCCTGAACGGACGCTACTCAGAAAGCTCGTCCCGGCGTTCCGTGACGCCGGCTACGAGGTTGAGCTCGAACGCCGACCGGACGGACACGTCGTCGTCGCAACGCCGTTCACCCACGGCCGCGACGGAGTGCCGTGGACCAACATCGCCCTATTTTTTGCGACTATTCTCTCGACGCTGTTCGTCGGCGCGTACGGCTGGTACTACGTTCCACTCGCCGCAATTCGGGCGAACCCGCTCACGCTGCTTCAGGCGTGGCCGTTCACCGCCGCCGTTCTCGGCGTATTGATGACACACGAGTTGGGCCACTACGTTGCCGGTCGCTACCACGGCGTGCCGGTGTCGCTCCCGTACGTGATCCCCTTCGTGTTCCCGTTCGGTACGCTCGGCGCAATCATCCGCATGCGTGGGCGAATGCCCTCTCGGAAGGTACTGTTCGACATCGGCGTCGCGGGGCCAGTGGCTGGACTGATCGCGACGGTGATCGTCACCGTGATCGGTCTCTCACTCGACCCGATCCGCGTTCCAGCAGAAATCGCGGCGAACACCGGTACGATGATCCGATTCAACAACCCACCACTGTTAGACCTGATCGCCGGGCTCATCGGCCAGCCGACGTCCTACGCGGATCCTCAGCTGTCAGCACACCCCGTCGTCATCGGCGGCTGGGTGGGAATGTTCTTCACGCTGTTGAACCTCCTTCCTGTCGGTCAGCTTGACGGGGGACACATGGTCCGAGCAATGGTCGGGCCGCGTCAAGAGACGATCGCCTCGCTCGTGCCGGGGGCGCTCTTTGCTATTGCGGCGTACCTTTACTTCGGCGCCGGTCTCGGCCTCAATGAGTCGGTCGGACTGTGGGCGTTTTGGGGATTCTTCTCGCTTTTTATCGCCTTCAACGGTCCGGCGGACCCGGCCGACGAGCACCGGCTCGGGTGGCCGCGGCTCGCAGTGGGCGTCGCAACGTTCGGGGTGGGTGCGCTGTGTTTCCTGCTTGTGCCGATTCAGGTCGTGACGCCCTGATAGCCGACGATGTGCGCGCTTTCGTCGTGGATTGAGCGAGCCGGCTTTCGTATGGCCTACCGACTCACAGATCTCACATATACAGTCGGCGTCGCCACCCCGAAGCGAACCGTTGCTGGCACCTACTGGAGCTATGAGCCCACGAATCCCCACGGAGACGATCCCGGACTGCGCGCGCTCGATGCGACTCCGACAGACGCAGTAATTCTCGACGTCGGCGCCCACGTTGGCGAGCACGCAATCCCGCTAGCCGTGGGAACTGACCGCCGGGTCGTTACAATAGAACCAAACAGTGAGAGCGCCGACCGACTGACGCGAAACGCGGCGCGAAACAACCTCGAGGGGCGGCTCGACCGCCGGCAGATCGGTGTCGGAAACGAGTACACTACGCGGCCGTTTTATCGGTCGTCGTTCTCGAAGTGCTCTGCGTTCGATCGCGAACAGGCGACCCGGTGGGGTGCGTGCGTCACGCGTGTCGAACAGGTTCCGGTGTACCGGCTCGACGATCTGGTTCGTGGCGTCGGCACCGAAGGTAAAACGGGTGCGAGTGGCCACGGCGGGGAGCCGATCCCCGCGCCTGATGCACTCAAGATCGACGTCGAGGGCCACGAGTTGTCGGTGCTACGCGGCGCGGCAGCGACGATCGAGACACACCGGCCGCTGCTTGTCGTCGAAGTCCACGGTGCAGAGAACGCACACACCACGCGCGTCCGGACGTGGCTCACAGAGCGGGGATACGACATCGAGGCGTGTGAGGACGTGTGGGTGTGTCGCGGGTGAGGCCGGCTCCGGCCGAGTGAGCCATCTATCAGTCGTTTTGTCGCTCGCGCATACCCTGGCGGGTGAACTGTGGGTTCCCTGGTAGCGTACGCTTGTTACGGAACGA
>Ga0209946_1000850_pt1 | contig 12609 bp, 12 predicted proteins | sample SalPon2_A_H2O_MG_FD_185704 | JGI IMG/M metagenome (GOLD analysis project Ga0209946, IMG submission 185704) | Salt pond water microbial communities from South San Francisco under conditions of wetland restoration - Salt Pond MetaG R2_A_H2O_MG... | ecosystem: Environmental > Aquatic > Non-marine... | reverse complement strand
TCATCCCTCGCACGCGCTCGTGGACACGCCACGGGCGGTCCACGAGGCGCGCGCCACCGTGTTGGGTGGGTAACCGTCTCTGGCGGCTGGTCGACATGCTCGCTGTCGTCTTTCCTCGTGCCGCTTTTTGCCGTCGGCTAGGTAGGAGTACTGTGGGAATCAATAGCCTCCACGAGCCGAGTCACCGAGAGGTCCTCTGGGAGCTGGAGGCGGCCTTCGACCGTGGCGACGTCGTGACCCTCTTCGGCCGGTGTATGGTCACCTACGACGGACGTGCTGCCTCTGATCTCGGCGTCGGCGACCGGCTCCTCCTGTTGAAACCCGACGGGACCGCGCTTGTCCACACCGACGAAGGACGCACCCCGATCAACTGGCAACCACCGGGTTCGACGCACCGCGCCGCGGTTCGTGAGGGACGACTCCGCGTTCGCTCGGTCCGTGAGAACCCCGATGAGACGCTCACCGTTCGGTTCGAAACGATCGCACATGTTGTGGCGATGTCGATCACTGGCGGACGCGATCTCGAACTCCACGGAAGCGAAGCCGACCTCCGAACGCGAATCCTGAGCGATCCGTCCCTGATTGAATCCGGCTTCGACCCCCAAGAGACAGAGCGGCCGTCGAGTGCCGGCCCGATGGACATCTTTGGTGTCGACGCCGACGGCATACCGGTCGTCGTCGAGTTGAAACGCCGTCGGGTCGGCCCGGACGCGGTGGGCCAACTCGCCCGGTACGTCCGAGCAGTTCGCGAGGAGCTCGGCGAGGGTGATGGACTGTCGGGTGCGGACGACGACCCTGGATCGACACCAGCCGTTCGCGGGATACTCGTTGCGCCGAGTGTGACCGACCGCGCCGCTGAGCGACTCACGCAGCGCGGATTTGCCCACGTGGCACTCGACCCGACGACTGAGTGACACGCTCGGACGGCCGAGCGCCGCTCGGAGCGGCGGGTTCGCCGCGGTATCGACGGGTTTATTGACGCAGCGGAGGCTACATCGGACAACTGACCATGTCTGACAAACCCGCCTCTATGTACCGGACGATCGACAAGCCGTCGTACACCCGTCGAGAGTACATCACGGGTATCCCCGGCTCGAAGATCGCACAGCACAACATGGGCGACCTTTCTTCGGAGCCGGACGACTACCCGGTCCAGATCAGCCTGCGCGTCGAAGAAGAGGTCCAAATCCGCCACGGCTCTCTCGAGAGCGCCCGCCTCTCGGCGAACCGACACCTGATCAAAGAGCTCGGCGAAGGGGCATACAAGATGACGCTCCGCACATTCCCACACCAGGTCATCCGCGAGAACAAGCAGGCGACCGGTGCCGGGGCGGACCGTGTTTCCGACGGAATGCGTCAGGCGTTCGGCAAGCCCGTCGGCACAGCAGCACGCCTCAGCGCTGACACCGTCGTGTTCACGGCCTACTGTGACGTCGACCAGGCCTCGGCGGTCAAGGAGGCCTTCCGACGCGCGTACAACAAGCTCTCACCGCCGTGCCGGATCACCGTTGATCGCGGCGAGAAGCTCCTCGTTGCCTGATCGGCACGCCGAGACCGTGGGCCCGTTTCGTCTCGAGCCGAACCGCTGAAGTACTCGCTTCACCTATATTCATACAGTGTCAACGCAGCTCGCCGGCGTCGAGACGCTCTTTCTCCACGAGGCACGCACCGACTACACTGTCGTTGCGACCCGCGATGGCAGCCGGGTACTTCGTGGACGACTCGAGTTAAAATCGACCGACGCCGGCCCACGGCCGGGGAAGTTCCGTGTCCACACCGACGGCACCGAGCAGCCGCGCCAGCCCGACGAGTTCGTGGAGCTCGCCCGTGCGGCCGACCGCATTCGGCTCTCTCAACAGACCGCCCCGGCACAGCGCGAGCGACTCCAGGCGATGCTTGACGGCTACCAGCTCGAGGCAACGACGGTTCGCACCTGCCGGCGGTGTTCAGCCGACGGACGGTACGGTCCGATTACGAGCGACACTGCCATCGAACACAACGATGAGCATATCTGTCCGTCCTGTGCTCGTCGTGAGCTCGACCGTGAGCTCTCATACACCGGAGAGTTCACTGGTGCGGCCGAAGCACGGCTCGAAGACCTTCTGTACGATACCCAAGACCTCGACCGAATCCTCTCGCTGCTCTCTGGAGGGCTCGACCCCGACCTCACCAAGTACGACGAGGTCTCTGCGACCGTCGACGACATTTCACCGGTGGCGACCGCCGACCTCGACCTCCACCCGGCGCTCGCAGATCGGATCCAGGGTCGGTTCGACGAGCTGTTACCGGTCCAGAGCCTCTCGGTGCGTAATGGGCTGTTGGCGGGTGACGACCAGCTCGTGGTGAGTGCGACGGCAACCGGGAAGACGCTCGTCGGCGAGCTGGCCGGAATCGACCGCGCCCTGCGTGGGGAGGGAACACTGCTGTTTCTCGTCCCGCTCGTCGCGCTCGCCAACCAGAAACACGAGGACTTCACCGACCGCTACGGCGACCGGCTCAACGTCTCGATCCGGGTCGGATCGTCTCGTATCGCAGACGACGGCACCCGATTCGATCCGAGTGCAGATGTGATCGTCGGGACGTACGAGGGTATCGACCACGCCCTCCGGACGGGCAAGGACCTTGGAGACGTCGGTACTGTCGTTATCGACGAGGTGCACACGCTGAAAGAGGGCGAACGTGGCCACCGTCTCGATGGACTCATCTCGCGGCTGAAACACTACAGTGAAACGCGGATGGAGACCGAAGCGGGCCACGACGGGACACAGTTCGTCTACCTCTCGGCGACGGTCGGCAATCCTGAGTGGCTCGCTGAACGACTTCGCGCGACGCTCATCGAGTTCGAAGAACGCCCCGTACCGATCGAACGACACGTCACATTCGCTGACGGTCGCGAGAAAACAGAGATTGCGGACACGCTGGTCAAACGCGAGTTCGACACGAAATCCTCGAAGGGATACCGCGGACAGACGATTATCTTTACCAACTCGAGACGGCGGTGTCACGAGATCAGCCGATCGCTGCGGTACGACTCGGCGCCGTACCACGCGGGACTCGATTACGGCCGGCGAAAGCAAGTCGAGCGGCAGTTCGGCGACCAAGAGCTGTCGGCGGTCGTGACGACTGCAGCGCTTGCGGCCGGCGTCGACTTTCCTGCCTCACAGGTGATCTTCGACACGCTGGCGATGGGCATCGAGTGGCTGTCTGTACAGGAGTTCTCACAGATGCTCGGTCGAGCGGGTCGCCCAGATTACCACGACCGTGGACGCGTGTACCTGCTCGTTGAGCCCGACGCGGTGTATCACAACTCGATGGACCGCACCGAAGACGAGGTGGCGTTCACGCTGTTGAAAGGCGAGATGGAAGACGTCACGACACAGTACGACGAGACGGCAGCCGCCGAAGAGACGCTGGCAAACGTCGTCGTTGCAGGTAAGCGGGCAAAGCGGCTCAACGACCGGATGATCGGTGCGGTTCCAACGACGCACGCGGTCGGGAAGCTGCTTGAGTGGGAGTTCATCGATGGGTTCTCGCCGACACCGCTCGGCCGAGCAGTGTGTCGCCACTTCCTCGCGCCGGATGAGGCGTTTTATATTCTCGACGCGGTTCGCCGTGGAACCGACCCGTACGACCTCGTCGCGGCCCTGGAGCTTCGCGACGACGAGTCGTGAGACCGCCGCCGCCGAACGAAACTCTTTAGCAGGCCTTGGCGGTAGAGTAAGTGCGGGACCGTGGGTTAGTGGTATACTCCGGGCCTTGGGTGCCCGTGACCCCGGTTCGAATCCGGGCGGTCCCACTTGCTGTCTGCGAGCAACGTCGCGAGCAGCAGCGATGGCGCGGATTCGAGCCCTGCGAGACGACCAGCATGAGTCTCGGTTTGGTTCGAATCCGGGCGGTCCCACTTGCTGTCTGCGAGCAACGTCGCGAGTAGCGGCGATAGCGCGGATCCGACTCAAGCCGTGATTCGACCGACACACCCAGTCGGCTTTTCTGTCGTCAGTTCGAACTGTTCGCCAGTGCAATGGTGAGCTACTACGACCGACTACTCGTCGCGATTGCGGCGGCGGTCCTCATTGGGGCGGCGAGTGGCCTCCACCCGGCGGTTGCTCCCCACCTTGGACTCGCTGGCGGCAGCCTCGTCTCGACCGTCTTTCTCTACGAGGCGCTCTTTCGGAACCCACCTACTCGGCCGACCCGGTCGACGACGGTCGCCTTAGTAGTCGTCGGCGCTGGGTGGCTCTCGACGGTCGTTCTTCTCGTGTGACCCCCACTATCGGGCTCTTCGCTCACTACCTTGCCCGCCTCTTGACGTCACCCACGCAGCATTCTTCAGCGGCAGTCCCCGATACTACTGTAATGACTCACGCGAACGGCCTCGGATTCCAGACCGCCGAGTCGGAGTTCGAGGACGTCATCCTTGAGGTCGACGGCGAGATCCCGTCGTGGCTCTCGGGGACACTCATCCGCAACGGTCCGGGAAAGTTTGAGGCGGGCGACACCCGCGTCACCCACTGGTTCGACGGGCTCGCGATGCTCCGGCGGTACGCATTCGACGACGGTACGGTCCGCTACTCGAACCGGTTTCTCCGGTCTGAGGCGTACGCTGACGCGGTCGACGGGGAACTCACGGGGCAGTTCGGGACCGACACCCGCGGATGGCGGCGGATATTCGACACGCTCTCGTCGGCGGGCCTGCCGGAACCGACAGACAACGCCAACGTCCACGTCGCACGGGCAGGTGACGCGTACGTCGCACTCACCGAGGCACCGCGCCGAGTCGCCTTCGACCCGGAGACGCTCGAGACCAGTGGTGAGTTCACCTTCGAGGACGACGTTCCAGAGCACGTGACGGCCGCACATCTCGTTCGGGACCCTCACCGTGCCGAAACGGTCGGCTTCACCACGGAATTCGGGCTCACGCCGCAGTACCACGTGTATCGGCTCCCGTCGGGGTCGAACAGCCGCGAACGGATCGCCTCCATCGACGCGAACGGTCCCGCGTACATCCACGACTGCAGTGTCACCGACGACCACGTCATCCTCGTCGAGTCGCCGCTCGTGTTGTCGGTGCGTCGTGCGCTCAATCCGTTCGCGTCGGGCGCGATGGATATGCTCGACTGGCAGCCGAACCGCCCGACCCGGGTGCTCGTAGTTGACCGCGAGACGGGCGACCTCGTCGCCGACCCGACGCTTGACCCGGTGTTTAGCTTCCACCACGTCAACGCGTACGTCTCAGACGACGAGGTGGTCACGCTCGACCTCATCGAGTTTCCAGACGGCGACATCGTCGACTCGCTGTTGTTAGCCGAGCTCGATGGGTCCGGCTTCCCCGCTGTCGACGATGGACAGCTGGTTCGATACCGCGTCAACCTCGCGGAGAATACGGTCACCCGGTCTCATCTGTACGACGGCGGGATGGAGTTCCCTCGTGTCATGGCCGATCGGACCGGCCGCAAGCACCGATACGCGTACGGGCAAGCGACTGCCCGCGACGGGGCAAACGGACTCGTGAAGGTCGACTGTGTGACCGGCGAGGCCAGTGAGTGGTGGGCGCGCTCGACGTACGTTGAAGAGCCAATCCCAATCCGGCGACCGGATGCCGACGCCGAAGACGACGGGGTCGTGGTGGCCACCGCGCTTGACGTCGACCGTGAACGGACGGTTCTCCTCGTGTTTGACGCGTCAACGCTCTCGGTGATGGCGCGGGCTCCGCTTCCACACGCCGAACCGTTCGGCTTTCACGGGCGCTTTTTCAGCTCCTGACTTCCTCTCACGACTGAAGTCGTGGGCTCTCTCCTCGTCTCTCTGTAGTCGGCTGCCGTCTTTCGAAATCCTTTTGTCCCGAATCGGCCTTTCCTGACGTACGAGCCGCCTTAGCTCAGACTGGGAGAGCACTCGACTGAAGATCGAGCTGTCCCCGGTTCAAATCCGGGAGGCGGCATGATTCTGCGGCCGGCAACGCGAACGAGCCGTGCGAGTGAGCAGTCGGCCGTGAATCTGCGCCAGAGCGGATTCTGAACCCGAGAAGACGAGCGAAGCGAGTCTTCGCTCGGTTCAAATCCGGGAGGCGGCATCCCGATTTTACTCAGTTCTCATGCGAAAAGCTACTGCACTCAATTGAACATCGAGTTGCCCCCGTTCCCGCGAGCGGAGCGAGCGGGAAGTCGAAAGACGAGCGGAGTGAGTCTTTCGGGAGTTCAAATCCGGGAGGCGGCAATTTTTCTGCGAACACCGTGAGCAGCAGAAATCCATTCTGACAGATTTGAATTAGGGAGGAACTTCGCTCCGACCGTGGTTCACATCCGGGAGCATGTTTCTGTGACCGAACGGAGTAGTCACGGGGGTCCCAGGGTCGTGTGCATACCTCGCTGACGCGCGCTTGGCCACCTGCAATGTGATGTCTTCTCATGCGTATTGATGACAATATTTGCCCATTCACGACGCTTCGTGTGCATCACTTCTCGACCGTCCGTCCACACTTCGGCGAAGGGACAGGACAGTCGTTGAGAAAGATTATAAGTAAGGACACCTTTCCGTACAGCATGTCAGAGGCACAATCCGTTCCGGAGGAGTCGACGACCGCCCACGAGCTAACCGCATTCCAACAGAACATCCTCGTAATCCTCGCAGAGGAGCCGCGGTACGGGCTTGCAGTAAAACGCGAGCTTGAGTCGTACTACGGCTCCGAGGTCAACCACGGTCGACTCTACCCGAACCTTGACGACCTCGTCGACCAGGGATACATCGAAAAGAGTGAGCTCGACAAACGGACGAACCAGTATGCGCTCACCGAAGCCGGCCACGACGTTGTCTTAGGCCAGCTTGCGTGGGTTCTCGACCGATTCGTCACCGACGAGACGCGAGCCGACGAGGTCCGCACACTCCTCGAGTAGGCGATTCAGCGTTACGCGACCTGTATTTTTCACGCAGAGTGATAGCTTTGCCGCGGAGTCACCACGGGCTTATTCTCTCACGGTCCGGTACCAGCCGGTCACGGCCGTGGTTCGTCGAGGGCCGCAGCGATCTCCGTAATGAGCTCAACTGACGTACTGAGCACGTCCATTTGTGCTGCCGTTGGCCACGCATTCCGCGGGAAGTACTCCTCGCGGAACTCCGCACGCATCTCCGGTGTCATGTCATCGATTGTTCGCACGTAGTGATTGTTTGCAAACGCCGCGAAACTCCGGGCGGTTTCGGCATGTACCTCGTCTGCTCGTTCAGCAACGGCCTCGACCACGGCGGCATTGTACGCGGCAACCGCCCGGTACTGGTCGGCGTCACCGGGCCCCGAGAGTGATACCTCGACCGCCCTGTCGGTGTTGTCGATCTGGTCGAGTTGAACCTCCCCGGACTCGACCCACTCCGCTGGGTACAACACGAGGGTGTCGTCTGTCTCACGCACCCGCGGTGTGTAGCCGTAGTCGGCGGTTACTTCTCGGCGGCGCATTCGGTAGTGGTCGGCTTCGGCAGCCTCGGCTGCGTCACGCGCGAGCCGTGTCAACCGCTCTGCCTCATCGACGGCGTCCACCGGAATGTCGGGAATGCGCGCCTCTTCATCTCCGGGACAGTGCATCTCGTCTTCGGTCTCGGCCGCCTCGAGCTCACGCACGCGGTCTTTCGCCCACGCCGGCGGCTCCTCGTCTGTATCACTCATCGAATGCCTCGTTGGCCAGTTCGTCGGCCCGTTCGTTTATGTCTCGCGGGATGTGCGCGATAGACCAGCGGTCGAACCCGTCGAGCAGCTCCCGAGCGCGCACCCGCCGTTCGCGCAGCGTCGGATCGTTGGTGTTCCACGCTCCACGGACCTGTTTGACCACCAGCTCCGAGTCGCCGCGAACGTCGACCGCGTCGAAATCGTAGTCGCTTGCTGCCTCGAGCGCTCGGATCAGCGCCGCGTACTCGGCCTGGTTGTTGGTTACTCGTCCGATTCGTTCGTTCCCCTCGGCCACGATGCCGTCGGCAGTGACAAGACACCATCCAACCGCACCTGGGCCGGGATTTCCGCGCGCTGCGCCGTCAAAGTAGACGTGTGCGCGCCCACCCCCATCGGCTAGGATGGCACGTAGCCGTACCGGGTCGCTCCCTTGGATTACCACCGTATCGGTGTATGCGACTGCTACTGCCCCATCACGTTCGGCCCGCCACCGCTCGTGTTCGGTGTTTCCCGGCCCTATCGTGACGCCGGCGCGTTCGAGCCGCTCGCGCGCCGCCGCCGGATCGCAGTCGATCGTCGGCATTCACTCGTCTTCAGGTTCGCCGATTCAAAGCGTTGTCTGTCGCCCGGAGTCGGGGGGTCGCGAACGTTTAAGTGAATCCATGGGCGTAATATATAAATGCGATGACACGGCCCACCCGGCAACGGGATCACGATCGCCAGCGCGTGCGAGACGAAGACGCTGACGCCGAGACGGCCGATCCAGACGAGGTCGACCCGGAGGACCTCGACCCGGAAACACTCACCCGGACGGCCGACGGCGAGCTGATACACGAGGAGACAGGACTCATTATCGAGGAGGAGCAAATCGACCCCGGACCAGAGTGGCGGGCGTTTACTCACTCAGAGCGGCAGTCGAAGTCGCGCGTCGGCGCCCCAACGACGAAGACGATGCACGACAAAGGGCTGACGACGACGATTGACTGGAAAGATAAAGACGCCTACGGCCGCTCCATCTCCTCGAAGAAGCGGTCACAGATGCACCGGCTGCGCAAGTGGCAAGAGCGAATTCGTACGAAAGACGCGGGCGAGCGCAACCTCCAGTTCGCGCTCTCGGAGGTTGACCGCATGGCGAGCGCACTTGGCGTGCCCCGGTCGGTTCGCGAAGTCGCCTCCGTTATCTACCGCCGCGCGCTTGACGAGGATCTCATCCGTGGGCGCTCGATCGAGGGCGTCTCCACCGCTGCGCTGTACGCTGCCTGCCGAAAGGAAGGAATCCCCCGCTCGCTCGAGGAAATATCCGAGGTCTCACGCGTCGATCGTAAAGAAATTGGGCGAACGTACCGGTACATCTCACAGGAACTCGGCTTAGAGATGCGTCCGGTCGACCCACAGAAGTACGTCCCGCGGTTTTCATCGGAGCTCGGTCTCGGCGAGGAGGTGCAGTCGAAGGCGAACGAGATCATCGAGACAACGGCCGAACAGGGGCTGCTCTCGGGGAAGTCACCGACCGGATACGCCGCGGCGGCTATCTACGCTGCCTCGCTGTTGTGTAACGAAAAAAAGACCCAGCGTGAGGTTGCTGACGTCGCACAGGTCACCGAGGTCACCATCAGGAATCGGTATCAAGAGCAGATCGAAGCGATGGGTATCCACGCCTAGCCCGGGCGGCTGCGGCCGGTGATCCGGACCGCTCGGGGCACACGCTGACACGAATCTTCAAGCCGGATCGCGACGGACGTTCGTTGTATGCGGCTTGACGAGTACGTCACACTCGAGCGCACCGAGCAAGCTGAGCGGCGCCGGCTTGCGCTCGAAAAGGACTACGGCATCCTTGATCACCTCGACGCTTTCGAGCGCCGGTTCGACACAGAGGTATCCGGTGACGCAGTCGTCGGTAGCGTCTCGCCGTCGATCTTCGTTGGCCGCGCGAACTACCCTACCGTCTCAACGGGGCTGCTCTCGCCAGTGGGTCAGGAGGCGAACGCCGCGATCTTCGAGACGTCCGGTGACTGGTACGACGAGCAGGTCTCCATCACGGACGTCTTCGAGCGCCGAACGAGCCTGCTGAACGCGAATCGAGGCGTTGATGTCACTGACGCCGGGCGAACCCCGGCCAACGAGACGGCGAGCGTCCACGACGCGTGGGACGGCTGGCTCGGCGTCCAGCGCGAGGTCGCTATCGCCGATCGACCGGTTGACGTGGAGGTTGGACTGGCTGGCCGTCCGTCCCTCGACATTGACGTCGGATCGACCGACGTGCGAGCACCGACTGGGCCACGCGCCGCTGCCCGCGACGCGACGCTCGGAGAGAATCCGCACGTCCCCCGGCCGGTACAAAAGACACTTGAAGACGACGATTGGCGGGCCGAAGGGGCGATGACCTACCTCTACCGGCGTGGCTTCGACGTCTACGACATCAATACGATCCTTTCAGCGGGAGCACTCGGCCGTGGGGAGGACCGCCGGCTCGTCCCAACGCGATGGTCGATCACCGCCGTCGACGACACGATCGGGCGGTACCTCCGTGGGTCGATCCGTGATACCCCCTCGATTGACACCGTCGAAATCCATCGCACCGAGTACCTCGGTAATGCCTTTTGGGTACTCCTCGCTCCCGGCGACTGGGAGTTCGAACTCGTCGAGCTGAAAGCTCCCGGCTCCGTGTGGAATCCTGATCCGGCCGCCGGTGTCGCGGTCGCAGCCGACAGTGAGACCCGCGATGGGCGAACCCGGTACGTCGATGAGACGGCGGGAGCGTACTACGCGGCCCGCCTCGGCGTGCTCGAACACCTCGCTGACCGCGGCCGGCGGGCAACAGCACTCGTCTGTCGGCACGTCTCCGACGACTACTGGGGACCGGTGGGCGTCTGGCAGGTGCGCGAGTCGGTCCGAGATGCCTTCGACGACGAGTACGGTACCGCAGAAACGTTCGCCGAGGCAGTCGCGGGCGTCACCGCGCACCTGCCGATCTCACTCGACCGGCTTCGACGGACCTCGACGATGGCCGCCGGGCTGCAGACGACTCTCTCGTCGTTCACTGATGATTCGGCCGCTGAAGACGACTGAGCTAACCTACGACGATCACGCTTCGAGCTGACCGAACACCTCAGCTACCAGCTCACCTGTCTCTGCGAGAATCTCGTCCATCGCTGCCTCGTCGGTCGGCATTCCGAGCAGTCGTGCGATTTTCATGATCGAGACGTGGTGGACGATCTGCTCGCCGGGAGCGGTCTGTTCGATCACCATGTTACACGGGAACAGTGCGCCGATTCGCCCGTCGGTCGCGTCGAGCGCTCGGTTAGCTACCGACGGGTTACACGCCCCGAGCACGTAGTACGGCTCACGGTCGGCGTCGACCTTCTTGTTTAACAGCTCAGACGGGGAGAACTCGACCGGAACGCCGAACCCGGCGTCGAGACACACCGACCTGACGCGCTCTATCGCCGCCTCGTGATCCATCTCGAGGGTCACGCGCTGCTCGCCGAAGTCGTCTCCCGTCAGCTCAGCCGGGTCGAAGGGGACTGCCATACGACCCATTGGCCCCCCGATGGCAAAAGCAGTCCGCAGTCACCGCGACGTCGTCTTACTCCGTGGCGACCGGGCCGTCGCCAACCACGTCCGTGACGGCCGCCCGGAACTCGCTTCGGCTCTCGTACAGCGGGACGTCGGACTCCTCGAGCACGTCGGTGAGTTGTGCGGGCCCGTCCGGCGTTCGAACGACCGCATTGCCCTCCTGTGTCTGGATTTCACTCCGCGTGGCGGGCCAGGTCAGCCGGGCGGCGACCCGAGCCACGGGCTCGCCTTCTACGGCCGGTCCCTCGCCGAGCTCGACGGCGGGCTCGGCGTCGGCGTCCTCGTCGGTCTCGCTCATACGAGAGCGGTCCGGTCGCCCGAGAGTAAGCGTTTCGGTCCGTCCCGTCTCACCACTCCCACCCGCGGTCGGTCGTGTTCAGCCGCTTGGCCCCATCGTCGGTCACGAGGACGAGGTCTTCGATCCGACAGCCAAAGCGCCCTTCGAGGTAGATGCCAGGCTCGACAGAGCACACCATTCCAGGCTCCAGGGTACATTCTCCGTCGGCGACGACGTACGGCGGCTCGTGTACCTCCAAACCAACGCCGTGGCCGGTCCGGTGGACGAACGCGTCGCCGTATCCTGATGCGTCGATCACCGACCGTGCCGCGCCGTCGACAGCGCCCGTCGTCACCCCCGGTTCGATCGCGTCGATGCCGGCTGCCTGTGCGTCTCGGACCGTTTCGTGAATCTGCTCGTACGCGGCCGGCGGGTCGCCGCCGGCGACAAACGTTCGGGTCGTATCGGAGGGATACCCATCCACGCGGGTCCCAAAGTCACAGATGACCGGATCGCCTGCGTGAATTACCCGGTTGCCGTGGCTGTGATGCGGTTTTGCGCCGTTCTCGCCTGCAGCCACGATCGGCTCAAAGGCGACCCCCGACCCACCGTGTGCGGCCAGCCGATCGCGGATCCACGCGGCGAGGGCTGCCTCCGTGGTTCCGATCACGTCGTCGCGCGCCCGAAGATCTTCGACTGTCGCGTCTGCTGTGGCGGCCGCGGCCCGAAGCGCGTCGAGTTCGCTCTCGTCTTTGGTGATTCGGAGGGTTCTGAGCGCCTCGCTTGCGAGTCCCCAGGTGGCATCAGGTGCGACTGCCCGGAGGTCCTGGGTGAACTGTGCCCACATCGTGTCGTCGACGAGGAGCCGTCCGTCGCGGACGCCCAACGACGTGAGCAGCGACCGGATGGCAGCCCGCGGATCGTCGCTATCACGCCACGTGTGCACAGCAGTCACATTCGTCGCCTCACGAACTGCCGTCTCCTCTAGTGCGGGAACGAGCGCTGTCGGTGGCCCTGACGCCGGGACAACGAGCAGGAAGTGCCGCTCGCTGGGCTCTGTGTTGAATCCGGTGAGGTACTGGAGGTTCCGACTTGGAGCACA
>Ga0209946_1000845_pt1 | contig 12646 bp, 7 predicted proteins | sample SalPon2_A_H2O_MG_FD_185704 | JGI IMG/M metagenome (GOLD analysis project Ga0209946, IMG submission 185704) | Salt pond water microbial communities from South San Francisco under conditions of wetland restoration - Salt Pond MetaG R2_A_H2O_MG... | ecosystem: Environmental > Aquatic > Non-marine... | reverse complement strand
CACCGAACAGGGGGTCGACACGCTGAGGGCGAGATGGATTTAGAGGTAATCTGCACGCCGCTGGCGCTGGAAGCGGACCAGAACGCGGCCGCCGAAGCGTTCGAGACAATCGCCACCGCCCCCCCCGGTACGTCGCTGCTGACCCACCCGGGTCTTCCCTTTACTATGGGCATCATCGACGACGTGCTCATCATCGCCGGCTTCGATCAAAACACGTCCCTGCCGGCCGTCGCCCTGACGACGACCGACCCCGACGCCCGCGAGTGGGCCGACGAGCTCTATCGCCGGTACAAGGCGGAGGCCGACGCCGTCGACGAGTCGAGTGCGTAACGTCTCACGCCGTGTGGCGGTACCGGACGGCCACGAGAGAGAGCGCCAGCAGCGCCGCGACGACGCCCATCCCGTCACCGCTCCCGCCCGTGGTCGTCGCAGTGGCCTCCACCGTCGGCGGCGTCTCCGGCGTGGTCGTCGGCGTTTCGTCGGTCGTCGCCTGCACGACAACAGTTCCGACCGATTCGTTATCCACGGTGAGCACGTAGGTGCCCGGCGTCGGGAAAGTCGGAGACAGCGTCACCGTCCGGTTGGTGCCGACGGGCACCGCCACCGACTGGGTGGCGACGACGCTCCCGTTGCCCGCCAGTGCGACGGTGTAGGTGCCGTTGTCGGTGCCGCGGTTCCTGACCGTGGCGGTCACGTCGACCGTGTCTCCAGGTTCGACCGAGTCGGCCCCGAGGGCCGTCTCGGTCACCGCAAAGCGCGGCTGGGACGCACCGATGGTAAACACCGACAGGCCGGGCGACGTGGCTCGGAAAACGTAGCGGCTCTCGGTCTCCTCGACGAGCGTCGTCGACAGGCGATTCCAGCGTGTCGTCTCGTCGCGGTACAACGCCACCGACTCCGTGTCGACGCCGCTCGTGTCGAGATACGTCTGCCGGACGCGGAACGTGAAGTTCACGCCGCTGATTTGCTCATCGGGGACATCGTGTTCGACAGTGACGTAGCCGACGGCTTGAGCCCCCGTCTCCTCGGCGAAGTTCCGGATGCTGACTGTCTCGGTACCGCTTGTGTTGTCGTCGGGCGTCCCGTCCTCGTCCGTTCCGTCGACTGACCCGCCGGGCATCTCCGTGGTCGTAACGCTGAGTTCGAAGTCGGTCGATTCGGTGACGGTGACGTCGATGGACAGCACGTCGATATCGCGTTCGTCTGTCGTTTCGTCTCCGTCCGTCTCCGCGTCAGTGAGAGAAATCTGGACCGGTTGGTTCGCCTGTGCGTTCGAGACAGACACCGTGGCGCTGTTGGACTCGGTCCCGCCGTCGGTCGTCTCGTCACCGGCACCCACCGCGACGGTCGGCCGGTCGGGCGTGTTCAACCCGCCACCGCCGCTACTATCCGAGACCGGATTGACGGTAATGTTGACCCGGCCCGTGTCGGTGTTGCCGGCGGCGTCAGTCACCTCGTAGGTGAACGAATCGTCGCCGTTGTAATCCTGTGACGGCTCGTACTCGAAGCTTCCGTTGGCATACAGCGATAGCGTTCCGTGCGAGACGTTCGTCGAGACCACAGCGGAGAGGGTTTCCGGGTCGTCCGCGTCGGTGTCGTTTGCGAGCGTGCCGTTTGCGGCGTCGACCCCGAGCGTCCTGTCTTCGTCGATGGTGTAAGTGTCGTTCACGGCGAGGGGCACATGATTGGTGACCGACTGATTAGTGAAGCCGGCGAGTCGGTTCCCGCCCGCGTCCTGTGGGACGGCGCTCCCGCGGGTGTAGTTCAGCGTCACTATCTCCCCACCACCGACAGCGCTCCCCAGCGGTAGCGTGAGATTCCGGCCGGCGACGGTGGTGTTGGTCACCGAAATCGGCTCCCCGCCGGCGGTGACGGTGAAGTCCGCACCCGCCGGGACGCGTTCGTCAGCCGTCGAGAGCGCCTCGTCGGTGACGAGTGTGAGATTCGTCTGCTCGGTCGTCGCGTCCGTGACCGCCGGCGGGCGCGTGTCGACCGTGACGTTGAACCGCTGGGTGGGGGCGGTGTCAGTGCCGCCGTTGCCGGTGCCGCCGTCGTCCTGTACCGCGACGTCGACGGCAGCGGTTCCTTCGGCACTCTCGTTCGGGGTGTAGGTCAGCGTGCCGTCGGTGGCCACGTATACGCCGTCGAGGGTGCCGTTCGGGTCGCTGACGACCGTCACGACGTAGCCGGCGACCGTCTGTCCGCTCTCATCGGCCCCACCGCCGGGCGCGAAGCCGGTGGCGAAGTCCGCGACGGTCTGCTGACTGGTGTCGTTGGTGACGGTCTGGTCGGCCCCGCTGGTGAACGACGGCGCGTCGTTGGCTGCCTCGGTGGTGATGTCGAAGCGCTCCTGTGTCGTCAGCGCCCCATCGTCGGCGGTAAGCGTGACCGTGTCAGTCCCCACGGCGTCCGCGTTTATACTCACGTCAAGTGTCACAGTAGCGCCGTTCCTGCCGATGGAGACGTTGCCGGTGTCGAACAGCGGCCCGCCGTCGACGCTGTAGCCCGTGGTGAGTTGGCCGGTGTCGGCGTCCACGTCGGCCACGGTGGCGGTGACAGTCTGGACGCCGGCGTCCTCGTCGACGGTGATGTCGTCGACGGCGGTGATGGTCGGCGCGTCGTTGACGTTCTGTACGTCGATACTGAACGGCGCGGTGGTGTCGGTCAGGCTCCCACTGTCCTCGACGGTTATCTCGATGCCGTCGTAGCTCCCCACGTCGGCGTTGGTCGGCGTGCCGCTGAGTTCGCCGGTCGAGGTGTCGAAGCTAGCCCACGACGGCCGGTTCGTTATCGAGACCGTCGTCGTGTCGCCCGCATCCACGTTGGTGACTGTCGGCGTGACCGAGTAGACGGTATCTTCGTCGACTGTCGCGTCCGCCGGGTCAGAGATTGTCGGCGGGTCGTTGACGTTCGTCACCTCGACGCTGAACGGGTCGGTCGTGTCGGTCGCGCCAGCGGCGTCCTCGACAGTGATTTGGATATCGCTGTAGGTTCCAACGTCGGCGTTGGTCGGCATGCCCGAGAGTTCGCCGGTCGAGGTGTCGAAGCTAGCCCACGATGGCTGGTTCGTTATCGAGAACGTGGCCGCGTCGCCAACGTCTACGTCGTTCGCGGTGAGGGTGACAGAGTAGGCGGTGTCCTCGTCGAGCGTGGCGTCCGCCGGGTCCGTTATCGTCGGTGCGTCGTTCGTGTTCCGTACCTCGATGCCGAACGGCGCGGTCGTGTCGGTCAGACCCGACTCGTCTTCGACGGTAATTTCCATACCGGTGTAGCTCCCGACATCAGCGTTGGTGGGCGTCCCGAATATCTGGCCGGTCGAGGTGTCGAACGTCGCCCACTCCGGGATGCCACTCGCGCTGTAGATCAGCGTGTCGCCCGTGTCCACGTCGGTCGCTGTCGGGGTAAAGGAGAAGTCAGCGTCCTCGTCGGTCGTCTGGTCACCGGGGTCGGGTATCGTCGGCGGGTCGTTGACGTTCTCGACAACTACACGGAACGGTTCGCTCGTATCGGTCGCGCTCGCGCTGTCCTCGACGGTAACCTCGATGCCGTCGTAGCTGCCAACGTCAGCGTTGGTCGGCGTGCCCGAGAGCTCGCCGGTCGAGGTGTCGAAGCTAGCCCACGATGGCTGGTTCGTTATCGAGAACGTCGTCGTGTCCCCCGTGTCTGGGTCGGTGACTGTCGGCGTGACAGCGTATTCAGTGTCTTCGTCGAGTGTCGTGTCACTGGGGTCCGATATCGATGGTGGGTCGTTGACCGGCGTCGCGGTGATGTCGAACTGTTCGGTTCGCGTATCGGTTCCGTCGTCGGCGACGAGCGATATCGTCGTCGTGCCCGTGGCGTCGGGTGCGAGCGAGATATCGAGTGTGCGGTCGCCACCGCCGGTGTCAATGACATCCAAATTGGCGTCTTGCACCAGCGTCTGATCACCCGATGTCGCCGTAACCACCACCCCAGAACCCCCACTCTCGACGTCGTCGACGGTGAACGAAATCGATGGCACAGCACTGTCTTCCTCGACAGTCACGTCGTCGACCGACGTTATCGTCGGCAGGTCGTTGACAGCGTCTATAGTCAGCTGGAAGTCCTCGGAAGCGGTCAACGAGCCGTCGCTGACGGTGGCAGTGACGAGCGTGGTGCCGGACTGGTCCGCCGCCGGCGTGATATCGAGCGTGCGGTCCCTGCCGCTGCCGCCGAAGCTGTGCGATTCGATCAGCGAGGGCGTATCCGAGCTAAAGGAGAGTGTGAGACGCCCCGCCGCCGTCTCGGCGTCGTCGACGGTGACTGAAACGCCGGTGAGTGGCTGGTCTTCGTCGGTCGGCTGGTCCCCGATGGCAGCGATGGTGGGTGCGTCCTCGACCGCCTGAACGTCCAGCGAGACGGCCGTGGTGTCTATCTCCTCGCTCCCGTCACTAGTGAGTCCGGGGTCGGTGCCGGTTTTGCCGTTGTCGGAGACGGTCGCTGTCACGGTGTCGATTCCGGCGTAGTCGGTATCGCCCTGGTAGTCGAGCGTGGCCAGCGCGTTATTGATGTCCGTCTCGGTCCCGCTGACGGTGAACGAACTCGCGCCGTTGGTTCCGCTGTCGAACGCCAGCCCGGTCGTCGACCCGAGCGTGAGCGTGCCGCGGTTCGCAGCGAGCGACACACTCATGAGCGCCCCGCCGACATCGGGGTCGCTCACCTGTATCTCGTTCGCGCCGCTCAGATCGAAGCTGACGTCTTCGGTAGGCTGGAGCGTCCCGCCGGGAGCCGTTATCGACGGACCGTCGTTGCCCGGTTGGACGGCGACGGTCGAGGTGGCACTCGCAGTCGCCCCGGCGTCGTCGGTCGCCGTGACGGTCACCGTCCGGTCGGTTGTGTCGGGTGCGTCGCTGTTGTCTTGGAACCGCACCGCCTCGATGGCGGCTTCGAGTTCGGCCGTGCTGGCCGCGTTTCGCGTGATGGCGATCGTGTTCGTGTTTGTCGTGACGCCGAGGTCCGCGGCCAGCGCACCCGTGTCGATTACGAGTCCCTCGCCCGTGTCGCCCTGTGGGTTGTCGAGGGTCACCGTGACCGTCGAGGTGGAGCCGTCGGCGTCGCTCAGGCTGGTCGAGCCGGTGACGGCCACGCTATCGCTCGTTCCGGTTCCTTGGTCGTCGTTCTCGCTGAACGTGACTGACGCGTCGGTGCCGCCCGCGTCGGTGTCGAGGTCGACCGTGGGCGGGGTATTGCTCTGGTCGACGACGATGTTGTCGATTGCGACCTGGTCGCCCTCGGTTCTGGTAAACCGAACCTCGTCGACCCGCTGAAACCCGGTGTCGTCCGCGTCGATGTCTTTAGTCTGATAGCCGCGGGTCGCGGCCATCGTGTAGGTCTGACTCGCCACCTGCGTCCCGTCGCGATAGCCGTAGACAGTGACGTCCTGTTCGGAACTCCCGTAGTTGTCGATATCGAGGGCGTCCAGCGCGAACGGCTCGTCGCTCTCGAAGCGGGTGCCCGTCGCCGCCGGGTCCGACGTGGCCTGGTCGAACTGGAGTTCGTTCGAGTCAATCAGACTGTTCTCTGCGGCATCTCCGAAATCGTAGCCGTAGAACAGCAGTTCCCGTACGTTCCGCGCGTCGACCGGATCCTGGTTGGCCAGTTCCGGACCGAGGCCGGTGAAATCCAAAATCGTGCTCGTCGACATCGGGCTCAGAGCCGGGTCGAAGACCACGGGCTGGGACTCGCTGGTGGTGAGAGACCCGCCCGAGTCACCGTCCTCGAAGGTGAGCGTGAGCCCGTACTCGACGACCGCCGGGTCGCCGGTGTTCTCGTAGGTGACGCCCTGTAACACGTCGTCGACCAGTGCCGGGGTGGCCGTCGTCTCGGCGGAGGTGAAATCGATAGTCAGCGTGCCGCCGCTCTCCGTGTACGTCGCGAAGGTAGCCCCGCCAGTTTGTAACTCCGATCCGGAGACGGCGAAGGTTCCGGCGCTCGTATCGAACCCGTAGCTGTCGTCGGCGTTGGCACCGCCCTCACGGGCGACAGTGAGCGTGCTTCCCGCGTAGTCCCCAGCGCCGTCGAGTTCCGTGTCCGTGACCGCGGCGTCGCTGTCGACGACGACCGGGGTTCCGCTCGCCTCGTCGTAGGTAATCGTCGGGTCGAGGTTCGAGAACGACGGCACAGTGTTCGAGGAGACCGCCTGGTCGACGACGATGTCATCTATCGTCAGACACTGGTTCGTGTTGTCCGAGTTGAAGTTCTCGAAGCGAACCTCGTCGACCGAGCCGAACCCGACAGACCGAGTTGTCGGGCCGCCCACGCCGCCGAGTGAGAAGCTCTCCGTGGCCCCGGGGACGGCGCTCCCGTCTTCGTAGCCGACCACGTCGAACGACCACGTGTTCCCGCAGAACACCTCCGTGGTGAACGAGACGAACCGGAAGCTGTCTCCGTTTGGATCGGTAATGGTCGATGCGGTACCGTCAGCCCGCAGATTGACGCCGTAATCTGTGGTGTCGAACGCGTCGATACGCCAGTTGTTGAACGTCAACTGGTCGGTCGAGGTATCCGCCTCCACTGTCTGGGAAAACGGATCGCCGTTCCCGAGTGAACCGTCGTACTTCTCGAATCCGAACCGCTCCTCACTGTATATCAACAGCGTCTCACCGGAGACGACGTATGTGCGCTGCTCGGCCGACTCGACGGCTGCCGACCCGGTCGTCGGGATACCAGCGACGGCCACGCAAACCACCACACCGACGAGCAACCACGACGGCCGTCGTCCCATCGTCTCAGGCCACCACGCCGGTCGTCTCGTCGAGTTCCGGCCCCACCGCCGAACCGCCCACTGAACTCGTTCGATACCCCCCACAAACGTCCACCCTCTGTCCGCGACGGCTCCGGAGACACATTATCACTTGGAGACAAAGAGCCCTTTTATATCTAACGGCTCCGTTGAATCACTAGATGGCGGCGGGACAGGTCGCTAGATCAAAGGAGTTGAAGCGGGAGGCTTCCGTTGTCAATGACGCAAATCTCCCGCTTCACCGAGCGTTGTGTCTCGATTGCTCAAAGAGTTACGGGTGAACGAGGCGAATCCGCCGCCCCGGAGGGAGGCGGCGGATTCGCCGAGTATGTCTACGTCTCCATCCATTGTCGCCGGATTTATTTCGATACGTCCTACCGCATGACGATCGACCTGCTGAAGGAAATGCCGCAAATAACCGGGGAGATCGGCCTCGACGTGGCCTATCTTCCGCATCCATCCACCGTGTGTAAAGCGTTCGACCGGATCGAGATGAGCGTCTGTCGGGTGTTGCTGCGCCAGTCGGCGCGGCTGCACGACCCTTCGAAACACGCTGCGATTGACGCCACATTCTACGAACGCTCAGCTGCGAGCCGCCACTACTGCCAGTGAATCAGCTACCGCGTGCAGAAGCTCAAAGTCACAAAACTCGTCGATACAGACACGCAAGCCGTCCTTTACGTACACTGTTCGACGACCCGTGAAGGAAGTGATAGACCTCGCCGAGCAGATCGCACGCCGGAACGCGGGCGATCTGCGGTCTCTTGCCGCCGATAAGGGCTATGACAAGCAGTCACTCCGCGAAGCACTGCGTGACCTCGACATCAGACCGCTAATCAAACACCGCATCTTCGCACCGTACGACCATGCGCACAACGCCAGAATCGACGACCAGCGCTACATGACCGAGACCGTAACAATATTCGAAACCAATATATAAATGAGTTTCGTATTGTGTTACAACGTGCTCGGGAGAATCGAACTCGAAGTCCTCGCCACCGCTAATCGTGGTGATACAATCTCCGAGATTTCGGAGAAGCTCGGCCACAGTGAGAGTTATATCTCCCGAGCAGTCTCAGATCTCGCCGAAAAGGGGCTCTGCCACACTGAGCGAGATGGTCGTCGAAAGCGAGTGATGTTCTCTAATGCTCGTGCGGTAGAGGTGTACCAAGACCTCGTCCGTGAGCACTCACATATCGATTTTCCCGACCTCTTGACCGGAAAGAGCCCCGAGATACTCTATTATCTCGATCAGCCACGCACAGTCGCCGAAGTCGCCGAGGCGAGCGGCAACTACCGGAACACCGTTAACCGTGTCCTGAAACGTCTCCGGGACCGTGGACTCGTTGGGTCGGACGATGGACGGTATCGCTTCAACAAGGATTTTGAGCGACTCAACGAATTCGCTCGTGAACTCGCTCATCACCTCCATCGCCAGCGTCTCGAAGCAGTCACATCACGAGGGACAATTCTCTGGGACGGATACGACGAGTTCCTCGCACAGACCGATTCGGAAATCGATACTGAAGGGTTCCACGAAACTGGGCTTGCCCGGTTCGCTGCGTACGACCTCCAGTTTCTCTTGACCGGCAAGCGCTACTACTTTTATTCAGAGCATCTCGAAGCGGTCGAACCAGCGGAGTTGTGCTGTCACACACTGCTGATTGATGATGATACCCGGTATCGGTCGTATTGTCTGCTCCTCCTCAGCCACGCTGACGTGGGCGAGGACGAACTTCGGGAAGCAGCGTCGAAGTACGGTTTGGTAGACGAAATCGATGCGCTGCTGCGATATTTGCGAAATAACGGGGACGGGGCTATCGAGGATAATCGGCTTCCCAAGTGGTCCGCGTTCGAAGAGTTGGCGGCTGACTACGAGGTGACACTCCAACGATGAGACCGACATTTGGACGAGAATATATCGAGAACGAATTCAAGCAGATTGCCGATGAACTCACCGAATCACTCACTGTCTACCTTATCGGCGGCGGTGCATTGTCGCTGCGTGATCTGAAGGGCGCAACGAAGGACATCGACCTCGTCGTCGCTGGCGGCGACGCATATGCGACGCTATGGGCTGTGGTAAACTACCCCACCCTACTCCTTCGGCGCATACGCGCCTCAGTTCTTGAGGGTGGGGCTTTGATGTGGACTCCCGGCAATCAGTCGCCCGCAATAGGCTGGTGACTCTCGCCGCTCAACGTCCCACCATTCAAACGCACGTCTACTGGTGCGTCTCCGTCCCCCGACTTGGGCGAGGAACGGAGTTTGTGCGTCCGCTTCCGGGCGTACCGTAGCCCGACGTTCTTCGCAGCGTTATAGTCCGCGTTCACTTCGTAACCACACTTCTGGCACTCAAAGTGTTCTCCCTGGCGGTTCGCTTCATGCGTAAACCCACAATCCGTCCGAGAACAGCGTTGGGACGTGTGGTTCGGCTCGACTTGCTCCACGGAGACGCCTTGTTCTGGTGGCTTGTAGGAGACGTACTCGACGAGGCGTTGGAACGCCCAAACGTGGTGCCATTTAGCCTGTGGGAGACACTCACGGATGTCGGTTAGGTCCTCGAACACGATCACATCGCAGTCGTGTTCGACGGCTTCCTCGACGATCTCGTTTGCAACCGTGTGGATGTACTGTTTCCGCCACGCTTCTTCGCGCTTTCCGAGTCGAAGCAGGGCGTTGTGTGCGGCCTGCGTGCCGCGCTGTTGCATCTCACCACGTCGCGTCTCGAACTCGCGGCACCAATGGTCGTAGTCGTCTCCCTACCAGAAGCGCCCCGTTGAGGAGACGGCGAGGCTGTTAACGCCGAGGTCTATACCGAGGACTGCTTGGTGCTCGGTATCTTCCGAAACCTCAGACTTGTCATCATCGTACTTCCGGGTCGTAATATGGAAGTAGAACTTGTCGGTCGCCTTATCGTATTGCAGTGTACTCGCTCGGAACTCGTAGTCTTCCGAAAGAACGTACTGTTCGTAGGGTGTCGGGCTGTCCGCCGGGAGTTCAAAGTCACACTCAACACGCCCGTTGACGGTTGAGAGCGAGACTTTGTTCCGGTAGAACGTGGCGCTTCGCTTATCGTAAACCATGCTCCACGAGGTGAACTCCGGTTGGCTCACACGCTTGCCCTGTTTCCACCGTTCGACACACCCTTTCGTCGCTTGGACGGCGCGTCGGATGGCCTCTTGAACGAGGTTGGCAGTGAGATCAGTTTCTTCCCGCAGCTCCGCGTAGAGTGTGTCCCGCGCAGTTGAGTTCGCAGTGATGCAGTTCGTATAGGAGTCGTTGTCCCAACAGAACTCTGCAGCACGATTCGCACAGTAGAGGAACTGTCGCGCAGATTCGTGGAGGTCGTCGCGGACCGTATCCGTCAGCTCGATGACGTGGTCGCCTTGTGTGACGATTTTCTCGAGATACTCGGTGGCAATCTCTGATTCGAGTTCGCCGCTGAGATAGTCAGCGAGGCCGATGATGACGGTCATATCGTTGCCGATGTCGTGGCGGACGATACGGTTCAACACCTCGAATTTTCGGTTGGTCTCTTCGAGCGTCCGTTCGTACGTCTTCCGGTCGGTCACGTCGGTTCGAGTCCCGTACATCCGAACGGGGCCGCCGGTGTCGTCGTACTCGACGACGCCTTGTGCCTGAATCCATCGCTGGGTGCCGTCCGGAGTTCGGATACGGAAGTCGGCGTGATACTCGCTTCCGGTCTCGATGGCGTGGTCCAGCGCGGTGACGACGTCGGGGCGGTCATCGTCGACCACGCGGTCGATAAACGCGTCGTACGTGCCGTCGAACGACGCCGACTCGTACCCGAACAACTCCTTGCTGGCATCGTCCCAGATCAGTTCGTCCGTGTCGAGGCTCCACTCCCACACGCCCGTGTTCGTTCCTTCGAGTGCGAGCGTCAGTCCGGTGTTGAGTTCAGCAAGCTGCTTTTCACGCTGGTCACGCGTGGTGGTCTCGGCTATCGTAACCAGACGGCCAACGACGCTGTCCGACCGGGTGAGCGGCCTGACTGCCACCTCGAAGACCCGGTCGTCGACTTCGACAGTGGTCGCCTGTCGGTCCGTGCTGTCGAGGTCGACGGTGGCGACGAACGGGCCGAGGATGTCCCGCCCGGGTTCGCCGACGACGGCGGTTTCGTCGCAGTCGAGATACTGCTGGGCTCGGTCGTTCATGCTGGTGACGAGCACGCGGCTGTCGAGGATGACCGAGCCGTCGTCCATCTGCTCGAAGGCCGTCCGGCGGGCGATGGGGACGACGGTGAACATATCGTGTTGGTACACGGCGTACGTGTAGGCAGCAGCGGTCCCGATGTACGCGTAGCCGGTGTAGTTCGGTGTCGCTTTGCCGAGTTGGAGGATGTAGGCGATGCCGGCGATGCCGGGGAGAACGAACCGACCCGACGGCGAGGGCAGCGAGGTGCCGACGGTAGAGGTCGCTAGCGTCGAGGGTGGCTCTGGCCAGCACCGCGAGCGCGGAGAAGGCGTACGCGTAGACGACGAAGAGCCAGTACAGCACCCCGGAGCCGTTACTGAGGACGACGTAGCCCCCGACCTCGCCGAGGGAGACACTCGGCCAGAACAGCTGGTGGTACTGATTGGTGAACACGGCCACCAGCGTCACGACCGGGAGCACGGCCAGCGCGGCGTACTCGCGTCGGGAGAGGTCGTAGCCGACGTAGACGAGGACAAACGCCAGCAGGAAGGCAGGATGGAAGGCGTCGCCAACGTACTGCATCTGATTCCAGAACACTTTCGCCCCGAGAGTCGTGTACGCCTGCTCACCGGCAAACGCCGTGATGGACGCGGCGAAAGACGCGACCAGGCCGGCCGCCAGTAACTGCCCGGGGACGCGGTAGCCGTCCCGCCACCGCCGGAGGAGGTATCCGGTGTTGGCCCAGAGGAGTGCACCGCCGAGCAACAGCGGCGGAATACTGGGACGGCCTTGCAGAGACATGTCCGCACTTTCGAAAGACGGTACAATACGTTCCGCAGGGGGTCGGTGTGAGGGCCGTCTACGGGCGAACCCGGACGGCGGCCACACGGCGGTCGCTGCCGGCGGCCCTCGTTTGGGCAGCCGTCGCGGCGACGGCCCGGTTCGGTATAGTCGAGTGGCTAAGCCGTATAGCTAAGTTGTTGTGGGGTCGCGTACTCCTGCCATTCCCCCGCTCGCCGAGACGCGTTCGCGGTGGACACGGATGAGACGCCGTTCACCGGCCGATGGTTCCCTGCCGTGTCAGTGGGGCGTCGGGATTGCTGCAGAAGGCGACGACGGTCGACGCTTCGGTCGCCGTCACTACCACGTCGTCGTCCGTCGTCACGAGCGCGCTCTCGGTGTGCCCGACGGGCGCACCGCCGACTTCGACGGCCCCCTCGAAGACGTAGCAGTACGTGTCCCAGTCGGCTTTCGACGGGAGCACAACGGTGGCCGCAGCGTCGAGGCGGCAGTCGTAGCACTCGACATCGTTTCGGACGGACAAGGGGGCGTCGCCGTCCGTCGAGCCGAACAGGTGCCGCCACTCGTTTGCGACCGGGTCGGGGAGGCGCTCGTGTTGGAGACCGGAGTCGAGGTCGAGACTGTGCGGCCGAACGAAGATTTGGAGCATCCGTAGCGGCGGGTCGTCCTCGGCGGTCGCCTCGGCGTGCCAGAAGCCGCGCCCGGCGTTCATCACCAGCAAGTGCTCGGCGTCAGTGACCAACTCGTTGCCCTGCCGGTCGTCGTGGCGCATCACTCCCGCTGGTACCCACGAGATAATCTCCTCGTTGCGGTGCTGGTGCATCCGGATGCGCGTTCCGGGGTCCATGAACGACTCGACGACGGTCGCGAGCGGGCCGTAACCGTGGTCGTCGTGGCCCGGGACGGCACGGCCGGGGAAGTTGAAGT
>Ga0209946_1000842_pt1 | contig 12680 bp, 19 predicted proteins | sample SalPon2_A_H2O_MG_FD_185704 | JGI IMG/M metagenome (GOLD analysis project Ga0209946, IMG submission 185704) | Salt pond water microbial communities from South San Francisco under conditions of wetland restoration - Salt Pond MetaG R2_A_H2O_MG... | ecosystem: Environmental > Aquatic > Non-marine... | reverse complement strand
GGCGGTAGTGTGTCATGCTTAAACGCAAGTTCGTGAAGACACCATCTGTCGTGGTCTTTGGCGCTGACGGTCATCGTGTCTGCTCTCGGCGGCTTGTTGAGTCCGTTGTTTTGCATTTAGCGAGGTGTCGCATCCGGTTGTAGAGTCTTCGAACTATACATTAAGTCTTTGGAAGTCACTCAGTAAACTCTACATCGAAGCTCCAAGTAACTACGCGAGAGTCACTCACGCCGTGTATGGTTGCCGCTGGAACACTCCACTCCGAAATGGATTCTTCAAAGTCGCTGGCGGGCTTGATACTACCACTCATAATCACGGGTGCTTCTCGAACCATGTCTCTCGACGGCTGGTGGTAGTGGCCTCTGTATGCTATATCGAAGTCGTGGTCAAGTTTCCAGCCACGCCAGCGTCGTTTGGACGAGCTTGTTCCAATGTGTTCGAGAGCATCGTCACCATGACGTAGGTGAGCGCGATGACCGCGCATTGTGAAGTTCGTAAACCGCGTGTGATCATTGCGAATGAAAGTCACGTTTTCCATGTCACTCTCACGAACAGCGAGATCGAGCATTCGATACACAATGTCGTCGGCGTTCGCCTCTTTGGACGAGCCTGAAACGCGAATTTCTCCGTGGTTTCCAGTCTGACAAACCACCTGCACGGCTTTGAATTTCTGTGATAGCCGACGAATCTGCTCAAGATGAACTTGCGAGGACTCGTCAATTTGGTCGTTAAGCGACCGAGACACTTCGTGCGCTTGTCCCTCATAGATACCTGCACCAGTGACAATATCACCACCCATGAGGTAGTGAGCTGTGTCAAACTCGTAGCCTGCCGACTTTTGCCGGTCAACTAGAGACATTACGTTATCTACTCGCTGCTCGGCTCGTTCGAGAGAAATCTCAGGTCCGAACGTTTGCTTTCCAAACTCATCACTCACTACATCTCCATGATGGTCGTCAGTCACATGGATCACCACGTCTTCATGTTCGGGATTCACCGGATGACCGCCATCGGCAACAGCAGGCTTTGAGCGATTAAGAAGGCGAGTGAGTCGTCTGTTCAAATCATGCAGTTCTTTGTTTGCTCGCTTTGTGATTTTCTGCTTCCCATAGATGGTACTCCGATTGTTCTTATTGTCATTCGTGGGATGCTCAGGAATCGTGGGTGCCTCTCCTTTCGGATAGAATACAGTCTTACCGTTCTCCACCCGCTCATCGAGGCCAACTTTATTCTTCACACCTCGAACGTGATCACGAGCCGTGCTCTCACCAATATCGAACTTGCTCGCAATTTCTGTGTAGTTCGCCGGAAGGTACTCAGCAACGTCTCTCTGTCGTCCGTTGAGCTTGTCGTAATTCATTAAAACGCTTAGTTAGTTACCGCCGCTGGTGTTGAGTCGTTCTTGCTCTTCACGTCTTTACACGCTGATTCGTACAGGTGACACGAAGAACCCAAGCAGAACTGCTCTGCATTGGCGATGATGTTCTCGCATTTTAGCGGCCCGTACTGACGAGCTACTATGTCTTCGATGAGGTTGCGAGAGTATTCCTCATCGAAACCGGGGATTGGCTCAAAGAACTCAACCATCACGTCGATGGGCACGTTTTTGTTACTAAGCTCTTTGATGATTCCAATTTCCATCGTTCGAGATGCTTGTCCGTGTTCGTAGGCATCATCGCGATCTCGAAACGCAGCGATACACGGCTTGTTTGCAGTTAGAAAATCAAGGTCGTCTATCTCGATTTTCTCGTTTGACTTTTTCTTGTAATTTCGCAGCGCGACTCCAGAGTGAACAGTAGAACCCGATCCTCGTCGCTTTTTCGAGTCTGATGCACTACGAATGAACTGAGCGACTGTCTTACCAGCATTCTCTGATGGGTTGCGCTGGCAATCATCAGGAACCTCACGCGGCCCGCTGGTCAACGTGAGGTAGTCGTTTGGATCATCAAGCGATGCAAGTTCTCTCGTCGAGATTGGAACACACCACCGATTCGACGCTACGTGATTGACGCCGTAGTGGCGAGTGTTTGGGTGTCGAACGAGACGCGCTAAATCAGACGAGTCAACGTCAAGCCACGGCTCAATGTCTACACCGCCCGAAATCTCATTGAGCTGTTCGACAAGGCCATCGGAGTAGGTTGCAAGTCCGTTTTTGAACTGTCGAAAAGAGCCTTCGTTAGTAGACAGCGTAGAAAAATCGAGAAATCCATGCAATCCTTTGTGGCCGCTTAGTGACCAGCGCCAGTGACCACCGAGATTGGCGTCGATGAGGGCGCGGGCCACCATTTTACTTCGAACGAGAAGCGCACTCATGTCACGCTTCCAGTCTTCAAGCTTGCCTGTCTCTCGGTATTTCCGGTCAGCAGGAATGTCAAAGTCAATGAAGATACTATCAATATTTGGGATGTTACCCTCATCTGTGTGACCTCGTGGGAAAGAATACGTAGACACGTACCCAGGCATCTCTGCTTCACTTGCCGCTTGTAGACTGGTTACGAGTTCACCTCGATTAGACACGGGTGATTGGATAGCGTAGGCACTACTCGACCGTCGAGGAAAGTTAGGAGCCCACACCTTGCTTGCCTCCCAAAGAAGCCGTGTTTCCGTGTTCATCTTAATCTCCAAGCGTTCCCTGCATCTCACCTCCCTCATCGTTGCTTTCACCGTACAGGCCTTCAGAGAACACATCAGCCTCTTCTTCTTCACGCTCTTCGACTTTCTCTTCTAGCTCGTTGCTTTCGGTAATGTTGATTGTTTCACCAGTAAACGGGTGGGTTGCGATGAGCCCTTCACCTTGACAGTGATTTTCTATGTACTCTTCTGCAATGCCATCGGGAAGAGAAGCGCGTGCTGTCTCTTTCGTGTCTTCGACGATCTGCTTCCAGTTCATCTCGACATTGCGTGTTGCTTCTTTAGCGAACGGAGCCGCCGACCAAAGCACGGGAGAACCACCTTGATCTTTGCGAACGTAGCCTTTTGTGAGCATATTGTCAAGTGCCCGAGCTACGTCAGAGTTAGTGATGTTGAAGCCACGGTCACGCATCTCCATTTGAACTTCTGCTTTCGAGAGGCCACCTCCATCATTGCGAAGGTCCTCGCGTAGCACCTCCAGAATCTCGAAGTCCTCGTCGCGGAGATTGAGCGCACTCAACACCATTTTCTCCCCAAAGATACGCATTGCCATCCACGCGTCTTTCGGCGTGATTAGCAGCGTTAGCGTCTCGTCCTTGTCGGGAAGCGGCGCTTCCATCGCAGTCCCATTTGTTCCAGCGTGGAACATCGCGACACTCCGCATGAAGTCCATGAGTCGTGGGAAGTCTTGGCGAGCTTCTGTGAAGTGAGATGGAAGCGGGTTTTGATTGTTGATCGCAATCGCAACGGGGTTTTGCGTACCCCAGTCACCATCTTCTCCGTACTTCTCGACAGGAATAGACGCAATGTAATCGCGAATGGCAGCGGCCTCATCGCGCTTCACTTTGCGTTCATACATCCCGGCTTCCATTTTTGCCTGCATCTCATTGACGCGTTCTGTGAGTTCTGCACTCGCGTCTACGGATACGATGAGGGCGCGGTTGCGGAGTTCTGCATAGTCATTGAGATCGACTTTCTCATTGTCCGTCGCAACGAACATGATGAAACAATCGGGTGGGTAGATCGTCATGCTCTCTGTGGAACCACCACCACCCACGGTGCGCGAGTGAGTCATCGCCTCGCCCTCGCCGTGCCGCTTCATCATGTCTTCGAGGTGCGGCTTGTCGTCGAGCGTCGTAATATCAGGATACCGATGCACCCGAGCCTGATTCATCTCGTACTCTTGCTCAAAGAGATACGTTTTAGATGTTGAAGTCGGGATAGGATACACCTCGTCACCCGGCATGGCGAAGTTTGCTGCATCGACTACGTGATCTTTACCCGACCGAGATAGACCAGTCATAGCCACAAATCCGCCTTTGAGATACGATAGAAAAACTACGAGAACAGTATCTTCTTCGCCCACAAGCCCATAGTCTCGTGTTAGTTGCTTTACATCGAATAGCGTCGGAGCTTCGTTTTCCATTTTGTGAGTTGATCTGCATCCTCGCTCACTTTCATGCGCCTACGGACCTTGCGGTCGCTTTCATGTGCTGAGGTCGTCCTCGGAGCAAGGATTCGCATCTGGTCGTTAACGGTACGTGTGAACTTTAGAAAGAAAACCGCCTACTCGTCGTCCTTACGAACGTGAGTTTCGTATCGCTCCATGACGCCTCGTTCAACCTGCTCCCACGCTTGGTCTTCGAGGGCATCGAGAACTTCGCTGGTGTCGTCACCATCGCGAACTTCCGCAGTGATTGTTACATCTTCGAGAATCGGCTCATAGCGATCTAGCTGCACTTTCTTGTTTGCACTAACACTAACCTGCGTGATTCGTTTGTTGAGTTCGTCTTCGTTCATAGAATTTGTGTGTTACTCTAAGTCTATACGCGATGAGCGGTTGCCCTATGCTCGCTGCTGAATCTCTGACATGACTGCATCCATGTCAACTGCGTTCATGTCGGGAACTTCGCTTTCGAGCATCTGCTCAACGTTTTCCACGTTGTCTTCGCCAGTCCGTGCGAAGTAATCAATCAGGCCGTCAGCCTCGTCAGGGACACCCGAGGGGACAGTTCCACTTGGGGTGTCCGTGGCGTCACCCGAGCCACCAGAGCCGCCCAGTGAACCGCTGCTGGACTGTGAGGAGCCCCCGTCATCGCTGTCCCCATTAGGGATCGTAATGTGCTCTTCAGTCTTAGCGTCGAGAACGACCGGTGCCGTGAACTGAACAGCTTCGCTCTCACCTGGCGGGGTGAACGAATCCTGGATGTGGAAGTGAATGACGCGACGCTCATCGAGTTCAGGGCGAAGTTCGAGGTCGTTAAGCGCCCACCCGAAGTCGTCGTCTTTGTCCACAATCGCGTTGTGTCCTGCGGTTGTGAGCTTCTTCATCAGCGTGCGGCTTGCAGACGAGTTTGACAGGAACATCGTGATGCTTCCAACATCAACAGGATCAGTTCGACCCTCGATTGCCGCGTCGATAAGCTCGTAGCGGTACGTGGAACCAGCCACCTTCTCGCTCTTACGAGCTGGTGCTGTATCCACCGTCACATCATCAGGCAGGTTGCCCTCGTCGTCTCGGTCGTAGAGGTCGTCCCACGAGAAAACCTTGAGCTTGTTTTCGTTGTCCGTTCGTGCGTACAGCATTCCGTCGAGAACTTGCACGTCATCGTATCCAAGAATCGTCGTCTGACCGTAATCGCCTGTGAACTGCTTGAGTCGTTCAACCGTACCTTCGATCTGACAATACTTGGTCAGCTTGAAGATTGTGTCGTCGTCGTAGTTGTTATCGCCGTTGCTGCTGCTGCCAGTCGAGTTATATCGGCTCATAGTTGAGTTGTCTACCGCATCGCATGGGTCGTTGCTCGTCGCTCTGTTCTCGCTAATTAGGACTTATTTTTTAGTGCCTGAATAGTCCTACTCGGATTCGAACCGAGGGTGACAGGTCCAAAGCCTGTTGTGTTTGGCCGCTACACCATAGGACTTCAAGAAAAACCACTGCGCTGCCCTCACTCTATAAACAACGTGTGAAGGCTTAAAGATACCGAAGTTAAGTCTATACTTCGTAGGTCTTCATATCATCACCCCAATTACCAGCAAGACAAAACCAAGTAACGCTGCGATGAGGCCGCTGTCAGCTCGTGGTCCTTTACGTCTAGTCGTTGTTTCGAATTTGCGTGTTGTCATACGTAGGGAACAAACGGCACTACATCAATCGCCGGTAGAACGCCACCAGCCGCGAGGAAGAAGTAGACAATACCGCAGATGATAGCCAATTTCGCTGCAAGCAAAAACAAACCGAGAAGAATAAACGCGACTGAAAAACTTAGTACGCCACCAAAAGAAAATATCTTGAAAAGAACACCATCGCTGCTCATGCAATCACAACTAGCTCGTCATTGCGATGAGCGGGTGAGAGTATTTGCATCCCGTCAGAAGATTTTGGCCCTATACCTGGCCCTGGCGGGTCGTCATCGTGATTTCCACCAACGTTAGAAGAACGACATACTCGACAGAGAAAATGATTGTCGTTAACGGGCTTTTCACATCGTTTACATCCGTGTGTGTTCGTTTTCATGATCTTGCTGGTGCTTCAACTAGTTCGTCCCACAGCGGAACGAGCGTTCCATCATCGAAATCAAGTGGAATGTTTTTACCTTGAATATCACCAAGCTCGGTGAGGTCGTCGATTCCAAACAGCTCAAGAACATCAAAGAACCGCGAGTCTCCGTCTTCAAGACCATCCGGAAGATCGTATTCAAGATTCGCTGGTGCAGGGTCATCGGGATTTTCAGAGTACAATGGAATCACGACGTGCAGGTCAGTCGTGTATCGCCCTCCTCGGTCAACCACATCGGGTTCACCAAGAACACCAACGTATCGGAAGCCGTAGTCAGAACGCTCTGAAATGGCTTCGAGAACAGCGTTGGCGTTTCCAAGCGAGTTCTGTTCGTTGCTACTCAGCGGCCAAAGTTGTTGTATAAGTGTGAGCATCTTGCGTAGTGAACTTCGATGACGCCGCTGCCTCATCGTGGCAAAAACACTAATGCCAAATGCGACCCGAAGGAATCGAACCTCCGATAAGACTCTATCTCTGCTAGTATCGCAAAGTGATAGAGCCGCCATTGGTCGCTCTAAGTGGGGACACCAACACCCCACACGCATTTGTCCGTGATTGGCTACCAGATTTTACTCCGGCGAACCCACATACCGTGAACCAACCGGCTACTATAATCGGTGAATTTGGGGATTGAATATGTCTACCCCCGACTCATTGCGCCAATGAACCTGAGTTGCTCGTTGTGCTGTAGTGGAAGTGAGCCATTCTCCCGAAACCGCTACCGGGAATTGAACCCGGTACTCTCCAACTGACCAGATGCGGCAAAAAGGAACAAGTGAAACGTGGGTTTTCACTGCCCTCACTCTATAAACAACGTCTAAAGACTTAAAGATACCTATTTAATTCTGGCGTGCTACTGCTGTGAGTATTGGAATTACTAACTATCCAAAGACTTTTTGCTCTACTTTACGTCTATGAATATGGTATGCCACAGACAAATAAGCACTCTAACGAGGAGCGAACAGTTCGCTGTCCAGTCGAAGGGTGTGACTACGAAGGGCTTGCCCGATCTCTTCATCTCCACGTTCGACAATCATCTGGAGATGGACACGGACCTCACGGCGATATTCCAGAGCAAATTGACTTGAGCAGTGCAGAGACGGTCGGAACGCAAAGAGTCGAAATGGATTATCCCGAGAACCGAAACGTCGAGAATGTCGCTCGGCAATGCCCGTTCTGTGGAATGGTGTTCAACGGCAAGCATGGTGTTATGATTCACATTGGGCAGACCGAAGGCAAGAAAAATCATCCTGATGACGCTACCGATCAAGTTGACGCAGACGACTTGCCTATTGTTGAACTCGATGAAGACGAGAACATCGTGAACGTCGTCGAGGGTGACGCCAAGATGCCCTCGACAAAACGACGAGAAGAACAAGAAGACGAAGAAGACCGCATTAAGCGTTACATCAGTCGGCTTCGCGATGAGGGGAAGGACAAGGAGGCTGATATTGCAGAGCAGGAACTACTCGGCTGAGATTTCGCCTTCCCACTCTTTTTCGAAAAACTCGCGGTCATACTTGGGGTTGCGACCGCTTCCAGCTCGAAGCTGCTCGACGTACTCCATTAGGTCATAGATGCCTTGCTTCGTGCGGTGCTCGCCGTTTTTGACCTTTGGAAGTATCTTATCGCATAGCATCTTAGCATCGTCGTATGTTCGAATCAGGTACGGGGCTATTGGTCCGATAAACCGACAGATGTTATCGGGATCTTGAACAACAAATCGAAGCGACGTAGTATCAGACCGTTCTTGGATGGAGTAATTCACGCCTATCTCCTCGCAATACTCATCGAGGAGGCCAAGCACGGCCGTATCTGACTCTTTGAACTGCATTCGTATCATCGGCTCAAAGCGGAATCCAGTTGCGTAGTTGTCGTGTGGGCCTACGTTTACCTCAAAGGAACATACACCATCTGTCAAGCCTGCTAGGTAGATTATATCACTTTCTTTCATGTCTTGATGTGTCGTCACTAACGTATTATTCTTTCTATGTACATAGACTTAACTCCGGTATCTTTAAGTTGATAGACGTTGTCTATAGAGTGAGGGCAGTTCAGAACGGAGTTTTGAGGTCGTGTGTGGTGTTCTAAAACGCAGTGTTGTATACTGTGGTGTTCTAAACTACGATGTTTTAGAGATCACTACAACTCTATCTAACCCCTGACTCATCGCATTGAAATTAGAGTTTAACACTACGTTTTGTACATATCTACACTACAGTTTAACCTCTCTATAGTCTCTCCTTGTTTCTCTGCTCTCTGATTTTGTATGAATAACAACACCGAAGAGGAAATGCCGTCTGTTCTCACATCGGAGACTGAGAACGCTACAAATATCAACTACAATGAAGCATCGTATGAAGACCAACCAGACAAGTATCGAAACTACGGGACTCCAAAGTACAAGCGTTTGAGCTTGTACAACCGAGGCTGGAATGGCCCGAACAGAGAGAACAAAGAGGTAACACACAGACAAGACAACCTCGCTGTTTTTGATGCGCTTGCCGGTCAACTTGAGCTAACGTCGTACCAGAAGACGAAAGGAAAGGCTACACTTGACGATCTTGACTTGCAACGCATTGGTCGTTCAATAGACCTCGTGGCTCTGTGTGTCTGTATTCTTGTTGCGAATGATGATGTAGTCGATGGGTATCGGTACTGGCCGAGAGCCAACAATGCGGATGCTGACTTTCAACGCGTCATTGATGGGATAGATTACGATCTCGATGACGTGCTCTCGATGATGTTGAAACTTGATTCGCTTCGCGATGAGGGGTTGTGATGAGTGACTTTACCATTTTAGTCGATAATCGAGAGGGTAAGCCGTATTCGTTTGAAGACTATCCTGTCGAGACTGAGGAGGTAACGCTTGAAACGAGCGATTACGTGCTCAAAGGAGACGGGTTCTGGAATATTAATGAAACATTTGTTCCGTACTTTGGTGTTGAACGAAAATCGCAAGGAGATTGGCTAAACAGCATCACATGGGAGCGTGACCGTTTTCGTCGAGAGATTGAACGTGCTGATGGATGGGACAATCCAATGCCTGTGATGATTGAATCACCGTGGCACGTTTTTCAAAATGAAAACTACTACCGAGACGTGAATTTCTCGTCTATCGAAGGAACGGTTAATCATTGGGTCGATGCTATGAACGTAGATTTCTTCTTTGCGAACGGCCGACAAGATGCAGAGAGGAAGACGTATGATTTTCTTCGGTGGCGATACAACAACCGATAATTCTCAGAACTATTTTTCGCTTCAGCTTGAGGCGGCGTGGCGGTTGTAATTGCGCGTCTATGCTATCGTGTGAGTGCCATTTGTTGAGGGTCATTTGCTAACGTCACTAACTTGCCATACATTCGTAACAAACAATGATTGCGTGGTGTTTGCGTTGTTCTTTCGTTGATATGCTTGTCGCTACTTTCTTCCCCATATTTCATCATTTTCTATAGTACAAACCGACAGTTTCTCGCAATCTATTCCACTTTGAAGATGAGCACATGATTTGCGTAGCGTCGATAGAGACGGTGGTTTTCACTAAGTGAATCCATGCCTATCGACTCGATGAGGCGGGCATCAAGACCTTCGTAACAATCCTGTGTGATTGCGTACCCACCTTCATCAGCAAAAACGTAGAGCTTGCGTGGCTCGTCGCTGATGATCTCGGTGCCTCGCACTCCGATCTCTCGAAGGCGATTTCGAAACTCATCTCGACGGCTCATCGCGTCTTTACCCATCAATAATCACCACTCGGAGATCGTGCGTGCTCTCCTGGTGGCGTTGTTTTTGTTTCTCGCGATACTGGACACTTTACTGGCTCAAGTGTTCGCGGGTCTTCACCGTGTTTGCTGCGTGGTTCTCCGCATCGGTTGCATATTGGATCGCTTTGATTGGTCACAATTGTCCTCCACATCCTTCGCAATTACTTGGAACTGGGTCAGTTGGTAGCGGGTTATTGTCGTAACCACACCGACAGACCAACGCCGGGTCGCTACGGATCTGAATTGGCTTGCCGTTGGAATCGTACATTACCATTTACACCACCTCTCGCCGCACATCGGGCAGTTCTCGCCATCTTTCGCTGGATCAAGACCGAAGCTACACGACGAGCAGTTGTATATCATAATTGAAACCTCGTGTTCCAATGTTTGTTGTCCATGAATGTGGAGTCACACAGCTCACACTCATAGGCCGTATCTGTACTGTCTACTTTCTCTGCATCATTTCCACAACGAGGACAGGTGCTTGTTTTTCTCATTTTATCGGTGGGTCGCTACCCAAGGCTACTCGTGGAGTTGAACCACGATGACGCCGCTGTAGCCGAGAAGAATGGATATGTAGCTAAACCGCGAAAGAAATTTTCTCGATTTTAGTCTGCATTTTGAGCATTATTTGACATGAGGTAAAACCACATAAGGAAATACAAAATTATTGAGAGGCCAATCACAGAACTGCTACTCAATACGTACACGATACTCATTGCGTGTAGATTACTTCGTAGCAGCCAACTGCCACTCGAACGTATCCGTCTCCGTAGTCGTTCGGTGGGTCGCAGTCCAGAATCTCGATTTCTTCGAAGTCCGTGATTTCCACGGCCACCAGAGCGTCTTCGTACAATCGCTCGATGAACTCCCACTTGGTGTGGTAGTCTTCTTCCGACGCGAGGTAAGCAACGTCGGGCTTATCCTCTCGGATTAGTACGACGCGCTCTACGTCACATCGAAGTGACCGCATTTCCTCACACTCCCATCCCTCTCCCCACCGACCCTCGGCGTAGTGGCACGACTCGATGAAGATAGCCGCACCGTCTTCGAAGATGGGGTTCTCACCACGAGCGTGTTCAAATTCACACTCGTGGTCGTGTGGCGTGTCAATTCCCGCTTTCACAAAGTCTCGACTTGTCATTCCCGGTGGGTATGGCATTATTAGTCCTCCATCTCGTGTAGGGCGTGAACCCAATCTTCGTAGTTGCGGCTCCGAGACTCCTCATTCAACATTTCCACCAGCCTATCGCGGTCAATTTCTGCAAGCGGCCACGGGTCCGAAACCATGAGCAATTGCAGTAGAACACCAAATTCCCGCGCTGAGAGATTGTGTTCGCTTGTTTTTCCTACGATCTCATACACGCCTTTTGAATACGCTCGCCCCTGCTCATCGCGGAGAACTCCTTCACCATCACTCGTTGCTTTCTCGCTTTGATTGCTGTACGATGCGGAAACTTGTACCTCTGTGTGAGGTGTCGTTTTGAGTAGATCTAGCATAGTTTTAATCTGCTCCGCTTCGAGTCTTTGAACGCGTTCCCCAACGATTCGCATTTGTCTCCGCCCAATTCGCATACAAGTCGAGGACTTCAGCTTCGTAGCCAGCCTCGATGTAGATGTTGTGGTACTTGGAGAACACAGCGGGAGCCGGGAGAGTAACCTCTCCTTGCATCACGAGTCGCCGGAACCGCCGCTTGTCGTGATAGTCGTATTTCCAGCCACTCAACCCCACACTTTCCATTGGTTGATTTGAGTATTTTACACCCTTGTAGGAACACTCGGCTGTACGCATTTCTTTATTCGATGAGCCGTCGCCAAGAGTTTCCAGAGCATACCAAAGCGGCGTCATCTCGTAATCGCGTTCCCATCGAGGGTGTCGCCACACGTTTTCACCGCTCTGCACGTAGTGCTTGAACACGTTGCCATCGTAGGACATTACACCTGTTACTGTGCCATCGGGGAGCACGCCTTTGTAATCAGTTCCGTATCCTTCAATCGCCATCTCGCGGTCTGTAAGTTGGTATTCGTCGTTCATAGTGAACCAGCATCTCGATCTCGTGCAGCATCAAGACATGAAGTGCAAATCGCATTTGCAACATTTGGCGTCTCATTACCACAGGTTTCGTAGTTGACGCACTCTCGGTTCTCGCTTTCGTCAATCGTCTCGTCGTGCTTCGTGTGGCTCGTGTTTACCTCTAATTTCTTCATCCAATACGAGATGGTAGAGCCTGTTACATCGTGACCACGTTTCGTAAGGTACTCTGCAACCTCGCCTTGTGTTCGACCCTCGTACAATTTCTGAAGGGTGTTAGCGTCCTTCCACGGCTCATCAAGTCCAGAGAGCGTTGCTTGTGTCATACTTATTGACCTCGACAAGTTGGACACACATCAGCGTAGTACGACTGTCGAGCGAGGTCAAACTGACCGGCACACCTTCTACACTCGATTACTTGCGGATCGTGTTTGAGATTCACGCAGCTGCCCCGCTCATCGCGTTGTTACCGAATGGAACACTCCAGTCGTCCCATTGCATGATGAGACGAGCGAGAGTGTCGATTTTGTCACGACCCGTTTTGAACACCACAGCATTCACGGCTGCTTTCACCTCTGAAATCGACGGGAACTCAAAGTCGTACTCTGCGAGAATGTCGCCAAACGACTTGTTACTCCCGTAGAACGCTTCGATGAGGGCGGCAGACAAACGCCGTGCTTGATTCCATGATGCA
>Ga0209946_1000840_pt1 | contig 12690 bp, 13 predicted proteins | sample SalPon2_A_H2O_MG_FD_185704 | JGI IMG/M metagenome (GOLD analysis project Ga0209946, IMG submission 185704) | Salt pond water microbial communities from South San Francisco under conditions of wetland restoration - Salt Pond MetaG R2_A_H2O_MG... | ecosystem: Environmental > Aquatic > Non-marine... | reverse complement strand
TCCTCGACTTCGTTGAGCAGTGTCGGCGTCTAGCCAAACAAGCGTTAGGGAAGCACGCGGGCGAGCCCGCCAGCGGCGGGTTCGCCCGCTGGGTCCACGTCGTCTTGCACTGTTTCCGGGTCGAAGAAGAACACAGCTACCGGGAAACGCCGAATCGGCTGGAATACATGGCTGAACTCCGTGAGATTCTTGAGCTTGATCAAGACGAACTCCCGGACTACACGACGATCTACAAGTCCTTCGACCGACTGAAAATGTGGGTCTGGCGGGCGTTGCTGCGCGTTTCAGCGCAGCAACACCCGCAGTCCGGTCACGCAGCACTCGACAGCACGTTCTTCGACCGCCGCATCTCTTCATCGTACTACCGGCAACGCTCCGGAAACCGCGTTCAGACGCTGAAAGTGACGACATTAACCGATGTAGAGTCACTTGCTGTGCTTGACGTGCATATCTCTGCACGTTGGCAACACGATACCAAGACCGGACCGCAGGTCGTCCGCCGGAACGCGGACGACCTGCTGTCCGTCGCTGCTGACAACGGTTTCCAAGATTGGAACACCGAGTACGAGATTGCCGCACTAGATATCGACTACCTCGTGAATTACCGTGGCTCGTCACTGAACGCCACCGCGAATAACGCCCTCATCCGTGCAAAAGGCTACTCTCAGCGGTGGATGGCCGAAACCTCGTATTCGACGGTCAAGCGCTCGCTCGGCGATGCCGTGCGAGCGCTTGGCTGGTATCGGCAGTTCCGTGAAATCGTCCTGATGTTCGCCATCACAAACATAGAACCGCTCTGTGAGCCGCTCTAACTGTAACTCACCATCTATTCAACAGAGCAGAATGTTGAGGTATCTCGCTCCATTGCTGACTCGAAAGCGTCTTTCTCCGCTTCCATCTGGTCGATTTTTTCACCGAGGAGAACCCGAGCTACATTTTCCTCAATCTCATCACGGCTGTATCGTTCGTAGACTGCAATCTCGTCCTGTTCGTCTAGAGACCGGCGGAGCATCTCAATCAACCCGGTCCGAGCAAGTTCGCTCATATTGACGCCGCCGATATGAATATCATCAAGGAGCTCTGCAGCCTCTTTTTCCGCTCCTGCACGGAACTGAATCGTTTCATCGTAGCTTGAGCCGCTCATAGAGAGGTGTTCGCCGCGAAGGGAGTTATATGTTATGACGTGTAATGACTTGTCATTACATTTTTTGATGCTTCAGACACGCGATTGTATGTCCAATTAGCGGAATTGAGGCGCTAAGGCCCCTTCCTCAGCGAGCGCCGACCGAACGGGAGGCGTGAGCAGGGAGGGGATACAGCGCCGCACAGTTCTCATATACGATTCGGTAGCAGTCTCACAGGCCCACGGAGTCGCAATTTTTGATCAATAGGGTAGCATAATATTAACCGAACCCAATGGAGTACGACCTCGACTCGGGAGCGCACTCGACGTATTCTCTGCACTACCACCTGATACTCACCACCAAGTATCAGCGTGGGGTGCTAACTGAGGAGCGAACCCAATTCATTCACGAGGTCATCAGCGGGTTCATGGACAACTACGGTGTCAAATTGACGAACCTCGATGGCGAGGACGACCACGTACACATCCTGTTCCGAGCGAAACCCACCACGGACCTCGTGAAGTTCATCAACACGGTCAAGGGCGCGACCGCCCGCCGTATCCGCAACGAGTACGCCGACGAACTGAAGACCGAACTGTGGGGCGACTCATTCTGGAACGACTCGTACTGTCTCATCTCGACGGGGCAGGTGTCGCTGGATGTGCTGAAACAGTACGTAGAGGACCAACGCGAGTAGAATGTACTACGCCTACAAATACCGTCTCAAGCCGTCCGACGCCCACCGTGAGGAGTTGGACCGCCACCGAGACATTTGTAGGCAACTGTACAACCACACGCTCTACCGACTCAACGAGTACCAAGACGAACACGGCGAACTGCCGTCCATGACCGCGCTACGGTCGGAACTCCCCGACCTCAAGAAGTGGTGGGACGGCCTCTCGGACGTGTACTCGAAGGTTCTCCAAACTGTCGTTGAACGCCTGTTCGACAACCTCAAAGGCCTCTCCAAACTCAAAGAGAACGGCTACGGCGTCGGTCAACTCAAGTGGAAGCCGCCACGGGAGTTCCGCAGTTTCACCTACAGTCAGTCTGGCTTCAAGCTCGACAAGAAGGGCGGTCAGGCTGTGCTGTCACTCTCGAAACTCGCGGACATACCGATTCGCCTCCACCGCGCCATCCCCGACGACGCCATGCTCAAGCAGGTCACGGTCAAGAAGGAACCGACTGGCGAGTGGTTCGCCACGTTCGGCGTCCAAATGGACCGTGAACCTCCTGAGCCACCCGAGAATCCCGAGAAGTGCGTCGGTATCGACGTGGGGAGTCTCAAGTACGCTCACGACACCGACGGCACAGCAGTCGGGTCGCTCGACCTCTCTGCCGAGCGCGAACGCTTGGAACGCGAGCAACGGAAGCTCTCGCGGAAGTAACACGGGTCGAACAACTACGAGAAGCAACGGCGTCAAGTCGCGGAGTGTCACGCCGACATCCGACGGAAGCGCCGCGACTTCTTGCACAAGCTCTCGGCGTACTACGTTCGGGAGTACGACCTCGTGGCGGTTGAAGACCTGAACGTGAAGGGGATGATGGAGTCGCCGTCGAACAGCCGCAACACCGCATCAGCGGCGTGGCGAACGTTCCTCTCGTTGCTCGAATACAAGTGTGAACGCGAAGGAACGCACTTCGTGGCGGTCAACCCGAGAGGGAAGACCAAGGAGTGCGCGTCATGTGGCGTCTCGACGGAGAAGTCGTTGTGGGTCCGTGAACACTCCTGTCCCGCCTGCGGGTTTGAGGCGGACAGGGACGCAAATGCGGCGTGGAATATCCTTTCTCGCGCTCTCGAAGATGTAGGAGTGGGACACTCCGAATCAACGCCTGTGGAGACTACGCTCCCTGTGGATACACCTGTATCTGCAAAGCGCGTCGTGGAAGCAGGAAGCCCCTGCCTCAAGGAACGAGCGAAAGCGAGTGAGTAGGCAGGGGTAGTTCACTGTCGGTCCCCTCGATACTACTAAAACATTCTGACCAAAGAGGCCTCGGCGGATCTATTGACCCTTCTCTGAGCTAGTGATATCTCAGATACTGTTGGACAGTTGGTGGTTTGTAGATTTCTACATTCGGAACTTGTGAACTTCCATCCACAGCCAGAAATTGAGATCGGCGTTCTCAGTGAATACGGCTCTGGCACCGAGGTCTTCGCAAAGGGGTGTCCCAATCAGTCGAGTCCAAGGCTCAATTTGAGCGCATCGTCGATTTCGCCCATCGTCGAGTCGTCGAGACTGCCAGCCACTGACTGGATTCGCTTCTCGACAGACACGACTCGAATTTGATCGAGTCGCACAGAGGAGTCTTTCTCGAACGGTGAGTCCGACGCTTCGACGAGTATCTCGAACGGATAGCCTCTGTATGTCCCCGTCGCCGGTGCGACGATTGTCGTGTTCGAGTTCCTGTTCCCGACATTGTTCTGGACCACCACCGCGGGCCGTGTTTTCCGCATTTCGTGCCCCTCGGCAGGATCAAGTCGAACGATAACGACATCACCGCGCCGAATCTCGGTGTCATCGCTCATTCATCAAGTCCCGACCACGCCTCGTCCGAAGCCCCGCCCCACTCGTCAACAAGCTCACTGGCGCTTTCGGACGCCTCACGATACGCAGCAGCCAGTTCCTCCTCGTCGGGCGTCTCTGACTCAACCTCAACAACAGCCACTGTGACGCGCTTATTCGCGTACTCAGTGCCGAGGTACACCCGCCCCCGGTCGTCGGTCTCGTTCGTCTGAAGTTTTTCAGCGTCAACTTTCATCTCGTAACCCACTATTGCCCACGCCTATATTAGTCTTACCCACCATTACCCATTTTTCAGATGCACAGATTACTGGCTGATAGCATCGAGTTGGTTAGCTTAAATCGAGGGCGATAAGCCCCCTTCCTCAGCGAGCGTCGAAGACGCGAGCAGGGAGGGGATACAGCGCCCTCGATTTAAGCTAAAACACTTCTGGGAGAGAGCACCACCACTCGATTAGATTTCGGCGATATCAAGAATCAAGCTAGGTTCTGCTGAGTGAGCGACAAACTGCACCAGGCGTTGGTCTGCTCGCTCGAGACTGCAGCGATAATCACGATCAAAACTAGATTCAGGATTTATGACCTCTGTATCGACCGATTCGCGACCTATTAGACAAATCGTTACGATATGACTGGCCCGGCAGATTTATGAGTTTCAATAGGTTACAAACAGTTACATGCCTGTCTCACTCGAAAATCACGACCCGGGCCTCGACCTGACTCCGGGAACGACAAAGTCAGATGTCGTTGCGTTCCTCTACAATAACGACGAGTACGGGTACAGTCCACGAGATATTCACAACGAAATCGATATCCCACACAACACGGCGAAAGTCACGCTGAAGCGCCTCTACGACAACGACTACATCGATAAGACCCCCGACGGGTACTACCACGCACGTACCGATCGGGAAGATCTGTATCGATACACTGCGGCATTGGACGGCTTGGATCGCATGTTCGCTACGTATGAAGAAGAAGCAATTGAGGAGGATCTGTCCGAGACAGTCGAAATGGACTCGGCAGAACTCTCTGACGAAGACATTGAGGACGCTGTCGCTATCTTCGATGGCGATTCTGATGACGCCGATCTGTGACAAAGTATCCCTCAGGCACAGTCACATGGGTGACCAGAGACCCGCACAGGAAGAAAGATGGCCGGCCTGTTGTGGTAGTTCGTCATCGAGGTTGTCCATACAGTTCGGCTGAATGCACGGTGATATGTCTCGGCCACGGCTCTCGTCGAGAAAACCACCGGACACCCGAGCTGAAAAAAGGCGAACATTACACCGGGATATCCTTCTCGAAAGCGACGTATCTCTTGCCATGGTCGATCCACACTATCCCGCCGGCAGCTATCGATCAGGCACGGGCACAGGGTCAGCTGACGGCTGATGGAAAGAAACTGGTCGTAAGAGAGTTTGCGAAAATGATGAAGTGATCTACTAGAGGTGTCGGAAGTCGTCCTGCATTCGCTTCAAACTGTTTTCGATGTTCGCAGCTCGCTTCGGTCCCACAAGCGTCCGTCTGAAACACCTACGTTTCAGCAAGTGACAAGAATACGCTCACACTGCTGAAGAAGGAAACCGGAATTGGGTAGAGAGGCACTTGGTCTGAGTTAGCGCGGTGGCTGAGTGGCTACACTACTGGACGTCTTCGAAATTCGACTATATAGTTGGTAGTACAACACGAAAGGACAATTGAGAGTCAATCTGGAACAGTTCTCGATTACTGATTTGGCCGAAACCACGCATCACAGCCCTGCTAACCACCCTATAGTCTCAACTCTAAACATTGGCCAGTAGTTGAGACTGGTCGTCTCAATGCATATGGGAATCCGGCACAGTTCATAAATAGTATGAAGTCGTAATCTGGGATAGAACAATGGCACGAATCACTGGCTCCTATCCAGACGACCTCGACCTCCTCATCGAGGGTGCTGTTGAGGCGGGTGTGTTTGGCGGCAAGAGCGATGCGTTGCGAGAGTTCGTTCGCGAATACTTCGAGGACCACGAAAACGAGCGAATCGCAGCTGCAGTCACCCTCTACGAACGCGAACGGATCACGCTTGGTGATGCCGCGAGGCTCGCCGATGTCGACCGCTGGACGATGCGTGACATCCTCCGTGAGCACGGTGTTGAACTCCGCTTCGGACTCGTGGACGAAGACGACGCAGCCTATGAGGTAGAGGCAGCAAACGAACTCGAATTCGATGATGAGGACTCGGACGACGTGGAATCACCCGCGAAATGACAGGTAATGATATTCCAGCAGATCCGAGCGTTCTGAATACGACTGTACTCTCGAATTTTGCGTACATTGACCAGCTGTGGGTCGTTGCTTCCCTCTCTGGAATCTGTACGGTACCAGTCGTCCGTGAAGAGCTTGAACACGGCGTTGATAACCATCCATATCTCCAGAAAGCACTCGATACACTTGATGACGAGATCCCGGTCGCACCGATATCGGACACAGTCGCAAACAGAGAGGCGGTCGTCAGTAACCATCTCGATCCCGGTGAAGCCCAAGCGTTCGCCCTCGCCGACGCACACGACGGTCGGCTGCTGACAGACGACGGAGATGCTCGATCGTTTGCGAAAGACCAGGGCGTGACCGTTGTCGGGTCGGTTGGCGTTCTCTTGGCTGCAATCGATGCTGGGAAGATCGATGAATCGACAGCTGACGAGTGGCTATCGACGTGGATCGATGAGATCGGTTACTACGTCCCGTATCGAACGATTTCGGAGTATCGATGACGGGCTTGCTCGGAGTTCGAAACGCCTGATTAGTGTGACCGTGAACACGTCTATTACCAATGAGTGAAGCCGACAGACGGCTGTCCGAAGAGAGCGAGCAACGGTTTCTGGACCTGTACGCCCATCTGTTGGTGTATGTCAACGACCGATTCGATGTCATCGAAGAGATCGAAACGGTCGCTGATCTTGAACAGCACTACACTGACGAGCTTCTCCCGCTCCGAAACACGCTGTACAACGAGTCGGCGACCGCCCTGATAGAAGACTTCGTTGAAGAGAATCCTGCCGACCTGTCAGAGGATGATCTCGAACAGGTCGCAGCGTGGACTGACTTCGTCGCTGGAGAGTTTGTCGTCGTCCGCTATCGCGAGGACGACGCGATTTTCCTCGATTGGACAGAACCGCCGAAAGCATACGCAGTCCGCCCGGCTCGGCTTCCGTTCGCCGAACTATGGGACGAGTCCGCACTTCCAGTCCCGGTTTCGAGTGTCGTCCTATTGCCGTTCGAGGACCAGATCGTCTACGACGGGTGGATCGGGGTCAAGAACATCATCTTCGGAGGTTCCCTCAGTACTGACATCGATGACGAGTACAAAGAGGCCAAACATCGCTTCGGCATCATCAACTCGCTTCCAGTACCCGAGGAAGACGAAAAGACGGACGCCGAGGAGTTGCGCTTCTACATGAAGAACAAGCGCAACCGAGAGCGCTACGCGTCGGAGATCGAGCAGTTGCGGGAGAAAACCGACGAACTCGAGCGGATTTACCACCAGGAAATGGGGAAGGCCCGGGCCCGTAGCTTGGGTCGCGAACTGCGCGAGTTGGGACTCAACGAAGCCTATGTAGCGATCTACGATGATCGGATCATCACTAGTGCCCCCTCCGAATCCGAGGTTCACAAGCTACTCGAAGAGATTATGCCCGCTGGGAAGGCTGACCACCCCTACATCTACCACTTCGATCCCTGACCGAGAGTCCACAGCTACGACTGGAGTTGCGTGACAGTCGACGCGATTTCGCTTTTGGTCGGTACGCCGGAGAAATCGAACATTCTGTCCCCAACCCCGAAGGCGTACTTCTGGTAGGAGATGTCGACGTGAATCCAGCATTCGACATCGCTGTCTGTCGCCTCATACTCGGCTTCACCTGTATTCTCTCCGTGCTTCAGCACGTCGAGCAGGTACTCTTCGATCCGTGGCGCATTTGCGATTCGCAAGAGATGATCGGCAGCGACGTTGTCCAACACGTCTGTTGGGGTCCCGTACCCTTCGCCAACGAGATAGAACTCGCCGTCGTATTCGTGTGACTCTACCTGGACACGGAGTGCGTACGTCTCAGCCATATCAGTAGTTCCGAAGTCCCACGTATCAGACTGTCTGTTGAAGAGACGACCCGCCAGTGGCCGCATCGTAAACAAGATTTAGTCGGAATGGCTCGCAACCACTATATATGTCTTTCACTGTCAGCTGGCACACGCTTCTCGACGAACTCGACGACCTTCCCGAGAGCGCGACGCTCATCACGCCACTCTCCCATCAGCGATTTCGTATTACTGACGTACAGGACGCTCGCGTCATCATTCAGTTCGAAGACAGAGACGAGAAGCGACCGCTCCAGTGCGACCAGTTCGAAACGCTCTATCGACGAATCGAAGACTCTCCCGACGGGTTTGATCTTGACCGTCTCCCGCCGGATGCCGACCCATACCCGGCGGTGTGGAGTGTCCATCCACGGTTCGAGGTTGATGAAGACGCTGGAATCATCACACAATCAGAGGTTTCGACGGCAACACAGGTGGTGGGCGCGGAACAGGAACCAACGGACGAGGAACGAACTGAACCCGACGGACTTGATGTCTACTCGGATGCACTTCTCCTCATCGATGCACTCGAACGCCACGATGTGACTACTCTCTCTGAACTGGAGACCGACGCGTTGGTGAATCTCTACACCCTGCTTTCGGATGTCCAGCGAGATGCTAACGAATTCCGCAAGGAGATCGCGGATGTCCTCCTCGCTCGGCTACATCACGATCGGCCCGTCTCCGGGCAGTATGGCTCCGTCCAGCGGACGAGTCGCCGCAACCGCTCGCTCAAAGACGATGAAGACGTGCTGGAACGCCTCGAGAACGCTGGCATCGACCGCGAACGTGTGCTGAGCGTCGACCGCTCGAAAGTCGATGAAGCGCTGGAAGTTACCACGCTCTCCGAATCCGATGTGTACGAAGTCGAAGAAAGCGAATACGTTCGCAAAGCCGAAGTCGATGAAGACGTCAAAGAGTCCCGATTGCAGGGATTGAAAGACCGCCTCGCGGCCAGCGAGGACGATGAGGCGGACCAGCTCCGAGCAGAGGTCGAGGAGCTTGAACAACGTATCGACGACCTCACGAGCTTCCGCACGGGTACGGAGATGCAAGGATGACTGCCTACCGATTTCGCGTTAAGTTCGACCCCGATCCGACATCTCTGTGGCGAGATATCGGCGTCGGCGCAGACAGAACGATCGCTGAGTTTCAGTCAGCGATCAACCCCGCAGTCGGGCTTGATCAGGGCCATCTTTGGTTTGTCGGTGCTGACGAGGACTACTGGGACAGCGATGTCAAATATCAGTGCCCCCAAGAGTATGAAGAGTCGCGTGGTGGCGATCCGGTATTGCGTACGGAACGGATCGAGAACGCAGGAGACGTGACGATCGGCGAGATGACCCGCCAGCTCGGCCTCGAACAGTACGACCGCATCTGCTATCTCTATGACTACGGCGACGAGTGGCGCTTCTACGGTATCCTGAAAGAGATTCTCAGCGATGAGCCGAGTGACACAGAGCCAGCAGTCGTGAACGAGAAGGGCGATCCGATCAACGACCAGTACGATCCACCGGGAACCGATGAGGGTAACCCGCCGCTCCCGGATCCACTCTATTCAGTGCTTCCAGAGACTGCTGTGCCCGTCGCGGATCTTCGTGCAATGGAGGAGCGTAAAGGGATCGTTCACGTCCTTCCGTTACTCAGCATCGAAACCGGGTTTGGAGCAGTCTGCGAGCGGTTCGCGATTCAGTTCGAGGAGACAGGATACGTCCTCGAAAATTTCCAGCCAGGATGGCAGATCGTCGAAGAGATCGACGGCCCAAACAAGACCGAAGAAGAACTTCTCGCTGCGCTTGCGGACGCAGTTCGCGAGTGGCACGCAGAGATCGCGGAAATGTCGGGAGCGATGACTGGACAGCACTTCGGCGAGGAGACTGTCGACGCGATGCACGTCGAACTGGAAGCCGAACTCGAACGCAAAGGGTACGGCCACCTGTTGTAGTAGTCGTCCAGCGCACTGTCGATCTGGACGAATTCTTGTGCGTGTCCTACTGACTCTCGCATAGTGAATTCGACTCCTGTCTCTCGTCGAACGGTCTTTCGAGGCATCGCTCGACGATCGTACGTCGAGTGGCCGGCGTATGATTCGACACCACTGTACGATCGAACGTCGCTTGCAGGACTGGAATCGGATGTCCGGACGATTTCGGGCGCGTGGTTCGCCCACGAAAGCCACGACTCAATCGAGCAGTTCGTCTGTTCGCTGCCGCTGGCCTACTTCAGATTCGAGCCCCACGAGAGCTACGCGAAATCGACCCGGTACGAGATGGATTCCCTCTTTCGAGTGTTCGTGCTGAAAGAGATCTACGGATGGAATCACGAGACGGCACTCGTCGAATACCTCGATAGCCATCCTGAACTTTGTAAGCAGCTCGAGTTTGAGGTCGTTCCGAACCAGTCAACACTGTGGCGGAGCTGGCACGAGCGCTTCACCGCCGGGTTGCGGGAAACAATCGAGACTGCCGCACAAACGATTCTCATTACCGCTCAGAACGAAGGTGTCACGGTTCCACGTCATCCGGAGCGGAAGCCCCCACAGCGAGAGAACGAAGGCAGGGAATCCGATCCCGACGACCGGGCCGTCTTGGAACGGGCGAAACAGATAATCGACCACGTCAGCCGCATCGTCTTCCCGGTGTTCTCGTTAGACCGTGGTGAGGGCTGTGAGATTCACGAGAACGCCTACTGGGGGTTACAGACCTATCTCGGGTTGCGTGAGAATCTCGCTGCTAACGAGGGCGCTCGGAGCTTCATCCATGAGTCGACACGTGATCGGACACCGCTTGGTCACGCCCACCGCGACCAGATTCGTGACCTCTCTATCGCGGAGATCCGCGAGATGTACCGACAGGCCGTCACCCAGCTACTAGATGAGGTCGGCCGAACAGAGGAGTTCTTCGGGGCGGGCATCGTCGCCATCGACATCACCGAAGCTGACCCGTTTAGTGGCGATAGGACGGGCCACGAAGACGAGATCATTGGCACGAAAGAGAAGACCGACGAATACGCGTACCAGTGGGCGACGGTTCAGTTAGTCGGGAATGCTGTCCCGATTGTACTCGATGCGCGACCTGTGCGGCGGGGTGAGTCACGGAAGGAGATAGTTGAGGATCTCTTGGACTCTGCTGAAGCGGCCGTTCACGTCGACAACGTCCTGATGGACAGGGAGTTCGACAGCCAGCACGTTCTGGAGATGATCGGCCAGCGGGGACTGTCGTATGTCGTTCCCAAGCGGATGCAGACCAGCGAGAAAGCTCAGGCCAAGCGATTGCTTCGACGTGATCAAGACCGCTACGAGACCGACCGGAAGCTCCACCTCGGCAAGAACGAATGGCACGAGACGACGCTGATCTACCGTCAGAAAGAGGACTCCGAGCACGACGACCATCGACAATATTCGGTGTTCATGACGAATTGCGGGAGTGGTCACCTCACGGAGTACGGCTATCGCTGGGAGATCGAGAGTGGGTACAGGTCGATCAAACGGTTCATGGCGGCGACGACATCGAAGGATTTCGGGCTTCGATTCTTCTACTTCGCGTTCGCCTGTCTCTTGTACTCGATCTGGCGAGCTGTCGATCTGCTCGTGCAGGTCGAATTGACTGGTGAGTATGAACACTCGCCGATCGTGACAGCCGATAATACGCTGACGCTGCTGAAGAAGGAGACTGGAATCGGGTAGTGAGGTGCTCTATTCGGGTCAGCGTGCCGTCTGAGTGGCTACGCTACTGGAGGTCTCGAAAATTTGCCCATATGATTGGAAGTGTGACGAGACTAGCCGCTTGGGGAGCTATCTGGGGCAGTTTCTTCTGACCGAATCGGTCAAATTCACGCATCACAACCCCGCTAAAACCGCTATAGTCTCAACTTCCCACGTTTTCGGGATATAGAAGCGCTACAAACGAATATCGGTCGAATCAGACGGATTTTGACATCCCCTTACCGAAATTCGATGCGTCGGTCGCCGACTGACGAAAAGTCGCGGTCAGAGTCGAAGAGAGTAGCGGATATTGTACTCAACCGCGAGTCCTGCGGCTTGCCGCAGGCGAGCACTAGGTGCAGCAGCACCTTCTCACCCAGCTTTTCGGAGGGAGTGGCCGACCGCCCGGACGAACGTCCTGGCGGTCACGACTGGCGGCGACCTGATTTCTCGCTCAATGCCGACTTTCACCAGAAAGTCGGTGAGCCGCCACAGATTGTATAGTAGCGCTGCGAACGTGAAGTTGAACAGCCGTACTCGGTAGTCTGTTGAGGAGGTTTTCGGGAGGTACGCTTTCACCGACTTGTACTGGTTTTCGATGTCCCAGCGACGGCTGTAACTGTTTGTCACGTGAGCGATCTCGTCAGGATTGACGTGATCGCGATTCGTCACGAACACGGCGTACTGCCCCTCAGCGTCGTCACTGGTGGCTGGAACGTACAGATATTCTGCAGTATGATCGACATCACCGTCGATTCCGACGGGGATGTCGTGGTTGACAGCAGCGTCTACCCCATCTTTGCTCTTGATGTGCTTTATCGCCGCGTAATCTGACTCGTATTTCGGCACTGGCATCGTGTACAGCAAGTCACGGCCGTCAATCTCAGCTCGCACCTCCTTCGCGTAGAACCCACGATCCAGCAGGATTTCGTCCAGATCGACGTATTGCTGGGCTCTCGAAAGCAGACGCGCAACGACGTCTGCTTTCGAGTCAGCTGGGGCGTCTGCTGGTTCCCAGTCTGAGTGTTCCTTGACGCCCTCAATCCCGAGAATGATCGGCACGTCGTTTCCAACGATGGTGATCGTTGCGAACGTGTAGCCGTGTTTCAACTCGCCGTCGTCGACGTACCCGCTCACCATGGGCGGGTACGTCGACTTTGGAATCTCTTCGTCCTTGTCGACCCACGGCCAGACGTGGTAAGGAACGTGTGTGAAATCGACGGCC
>Ga0209946_1000836_pt1 | contig 12710 bp, 15 predicted proteins | sample SalPon2_A_H2O_MG_FD_185704 | JGI IMG/M metagenome (GOLD analysis project Ga0209946, IMG submission 185704) | Salt pond water microbial communities from South San Francisco under conditions of wetland restoration - Salt Pond MetaG R2_A_H2O_MG... | ecosystem: Environmental > Aquatic > Non-marine... | reverse complement strand
TATAGATGCCGACGAACGCGCTCTACGGCAACTAATGCGAATTCAGGTGCCAAATGATGTCAGCATCGAGATTGTCCTCGAAGACTAATAGTTGATCATATCTGAGGGTTGATGACTCTGTTATGGACATAATATGAGTTGTGACCTGTGACTTCTGATCTCTGATCTCTGACAATGATTGTGACTAGTCTATTCCTCAATTGTAAGCAGTATCTCACGTATCGATACTGTTTGCTCATACTCGACTACTTTCAGCAAGAAACGAAATCGAGAGTCGTATAATCGTTGAATGATCAACGAGTGTCGCTTCTCAATACAGCATCGCTATTTATGTGATTGGGTGATGAGTAGTATAAAACAGAAGCTACAAATGAACTGATATCTAGATATTTATTGAAGGGCTCGTAGATCAGTGGTAGATCGCTTCCTTCGCAAGGAAGAGGCCCCGGGTTCGAATCCCGGCGAGTCCATGAGACGACCTCGGCAAGCCAAATGACCGTACGGCAGCCGGGTTTTATATACCTCACTACCCGTTAGCTGCGGGAGTCGACGCGTGTTAGCGGCAATGCTTAGCGTCGAGAGTTGATGATGAAACATCACAGTGTTCACTCAGTACAGGTATTGCATTCAGTGATACACACCTACCGCAGGTAAAACTACTCCACAACCGCGTATAAATCAAAAGTAATGAAACACGGGTCAGCTGAGGATCACATCAAGGTTTGATTGAGGCTCATACCGCGGTGCGAGAAACTTGTAGTGGCGACTGACGGGACTGTTGGCATTGTCGCGTCAATCGATACTCCCGAAGCCGAACCTGTATCTACCCTACCACCGCTCACCCGGTTGCGGATACTGTTCCACCGGATCACCTTTTTGTTTCACCACCTCAGGTTCTTTGTCGTTGTCTCCGTCCTTGTTGATCTCCTTGAGAATGTCGTAGAACCGCCACTCATTGCCGTAATCAAAGAGGTAGCAGATGCGGTCGCGTTCCTCCAAATCCAACTGACGGGCCATCTGGCCCATTGTCGTCTCGCCTGCGTTGTAGACACTCCCGCCGCGCGTCAGCCCGCCGGCCGACTCTTCCATCTCACGCGGGCACTTGTACTTCACATCGCTGTCTCTGTAGTCCTGGCCTGTGCCAAGATACCACAGGTGATCTTGGTTTAACCCAACTGAGCGGTTCAGTACAGACTGGAACTCGTTCAATGTCTGGTCGGCTCCGACGACAATATCGCGCCAGAGTGATCGAGGATCAGGGTCAAACTTGACGCGGTAGCGGTATGTGGTCATAGGGCATGATTTCGGGTGGAGGTTATAGATGCTATCGTTTCAGCCAGTAGTGCCAGTCTGAGATAGCCTGTTCCGTGTCGTCGTCGTCGGGGTCGACCGGCTCTAGCTGTCTCAATGGAACGCCGAGTTCCCGATTCATCCACTCAACGGTTACAAACTGCTGGCTGAGTGTCGGTTCTGTCGACGACATCCCGATGACGCTGACCGTCTCACCTTGCTTCAGCGGTGACTCGTCGACTTCACGGGTACACTCCGCCTCGAAAGGAAAGTCCACCAGGTCGTCAAGATATGCGTGCCACCCGTAGGCCTGCTCCTCAGTGGTGTAGGCGTCGACCATGATCCGCATACTGAACCGCTCTTCACGCTCTTCTTCTTTCTCGACCATGGGCGATCTAGGAAGACCGGAGTCTAAACGTTGGTGTGGAAACAATCGAAGCTACTCCGACGGTTTCCAGTGCGGTAAGGCACTTGTATGGTACAACGACCATCTGTGAGTCCCCGAGCGGTTTTGTGTCTCACCGTTGAATAAAGTCGTAATGTCTCGTCGTTCTGATCTCGATAGGCTCTACGATCTGCTTGACCGCCTCGAAGACAACGTCGGTGGCAAGCAATGTCTTGACGACTGCACTGGCTATATGAACTGGCCTGAGCGCGGTGTCTACTTCTTTTTCGCCGACAATGAGACGCGGAACACGACAGACCAACTGCGGCTCACCCGAATCGGAACACACGCAATCTCAACAGGATCAGGTACCTCCCTATGGAACCGACTACGCACTCACCATGGTGCCAACAGCGGGACGTATGAAGACGGTGGCAACTATCGAGGCTCGGTCTTTCGGAAGCGTGTCAAAGAGGCAATGATCGAGCATGATGACCTCCATGACGAGTATCCACACCGGGGAGAAGGTTCGAGTGCGGGACGCGACCGGCGGTTGTCGGGGCTGGAGCATGAACGTCGCGTTAGTGAGCAAATCCGCGATTTGCCTTTCTTGTGGGCGAAGATAGATTATGAACATTCTATATAGAGTAATAAATCTTATCGAACACTTTGAGACAAACAAGTGCAAGACTGTCATCAGCGTTTCAGAGAGCAGATCGGAAGCAATACCTCTGTCAGATGAACTGTATATATCAGTATCGGTATGTACATTTGACCTGTATCAGTGCTTCAGGTGAAAGGAGGAATTCATTCTATATATAAACGAAATAATTACCCAACGTAAAATGAATATATGTGCGGAGTTTATATTCGATAATGATAGACAAATCACGGCGTGGATTTCTTGCAGGTGTTGGTGCTGCTGCGACAACCAGCCTCGCAGGGTGTGCTGGGATTGGGTCAGGACCACAAACGCTCACTATGATTGATTGGGGATATGTCTACAATGATGGGGTCATTGAGGAGTTTGAAGATCGACATGGAGTGACAGTTGAGCGGCAAGCCGCACAGGGGTCTGCAGAGACACTTGCTGCATTGCGTGCTGGGAGAGCTGATTATGATTTGGTCCCACTCGGAAATTATGCAGTAAAACCAGCGATGGATGAGGGATACATCCGACCGCTTGATATCGATCAAATTCCTGCATATGACGATATCTTTGAGTTCTTGAAGAAGCCATATTTTGAAATTGACGGTGATATTTATGGGTCCCCACGAAGTTTCGGGCAGACGCCACTCGCGGTAAACGTGGATCTCGTAGAGACTGAAATCACTGCATTGGCGGACCTTTGGTTGGATTCACTTGAAGGGGTTTCAGGTGGTCGTGACGACGCACGGCTACAAGTTCTCTACCGTAATGCAGCTTTTGACACGCCACTCAATCCAAGCTCTGCATCTGAGATTGACTTTGACGCTCTACAATCAGATTTAATCGAGCGTCTTGAAGTAACCGGTGGATTATGGAATAACGGTGGTGAATCCGAGAGCTTGCTTCGTAATGAGGAGGTTGGCGTCCAACCGGTATGGAATTATGTTATTCAGACGATGCAGGATGATGGGCTTCCAGTCGAACGCGTTTATCCAAGCGAGGGCACAAAAGCATGGTTCATTCAGCATACGATTCACGCGGAAGCTGAGAATCCAGAACTTGCACACACATTCATTCAGGAGTGGCACACGATGATGGGATATCGCTCGCTCATGGAGCCAAACAATATTGCTGTTCCGAACGATCAGGTCTTCTCTGAACAAGATGTCACCCGGGAATCATACGGACTTGATAATCCTGATCGATTTATTTATGAAGAGCCAAAGCCGCCTGAACTGATTAAACAATACGCTAACACGTGGAGCCAGGCGAAGACGGAGGCGAACTAAGTGTGGCTGCATTTAAAGCGACTGGACTGATGAAGTCATTTGGATCGACACGAGCAGTTGATAAGATTGATCTCACTGTTGAATCAGGAGAATTTTTTGCACTTATTGGTCCCTCCGGATGCGGAAAAACAACCACACTTCGGTTATTAGCTGGATTGACAGCGCCTGATGCAGGAACAGTACATCTTGATGATACGGTGATAACGAACCAACCAGCTCGGACACGCGATACAAATATGGTATTTCAGGATCTGGTGTTATTCCCACATTTCACAGTCGCGGAAAACGTTGGGTATGCTCTTGCCCGAAAAGGAATTGACAATCCAGAGCGGCAATCGCGTGTCACGAAAGCTTTGGAGTTGGTCAATCTCGGTGGATTTGGCGACCGGGATCCAGCATCGCTTTCAGGTGGACAACAACAGCGAGTTGCACTTGCGCGTGCGCTTGTAAATGACCCTGCTATATTGTTATTAGATGAACCACTCGCATCGCTGGATAAGTCACTACGAGAGAGTCTTCAATCAGAATTTCGACAGATCCAACGTGAGTCAGAAACGACATTTCTGTATGTAACACACAACCAGACAAGCGCAATCAGCATGGCTGATCGCATAGCAGTCATGCGGGACGGGGCGATTGTTGATGTTGGTTCGCCGCGTCGGTTGTACACTCGCCCAGCAACTCGATTCGTTGCTACATTCCTTGGGGATGCAACAATTCTTCGCGGAACAGTCATTCAGTGTGATATGGCAGAATCAACAGTCACTGTTGACACACCGATCGGAATGATTACTCCAGCGATGAACACTATCAATCCAGATGTTGGAGAGACTGTAACCATTGCATTACGACCCGACGCATTCACCATTGCCGACGAGGGAATCAACGGGACAGTAATTACAAGTGCGTATAAAGGATTTTACGAGGAAGCGACAGTTGAACTAGCCGACAGTATCGAAGTGACGATACGAACAGATGCACATATCGAGCCACACGACACACAAACGAATACAATCGACTCTATAAAGTCAAATGCACAAATACCCAAACCACCGTCCGAAATAAAAGCGACTGTAACCTCGAGTGCATCTAGGACAACAGCAGGCGAACCATCTGCCGGAACGGATGAAGAAACGCCGCTCAATCTCAATGCGGGACTCCAAGTCGGCGACTCTGTCACACTTCAGATCGATGGCGGTGTATTAGTTGTCGAGAATAATTATAATCGCGAATCTACAGATGGTGATGGTGATAATGGCGTTCTTGACCGAAATAAAAATACGAATCCCATCGCAGGGGATCAAGAACCAGACTTGAATTCATAGTCGTGAGTACAACAGATATTGGCGACGATGATAGTGATACGAATAATAACTCTGCGGGATCAGAGACAACTTCTCCTGTATCAACTCGGCACAGTGACCAAACTTCTCAGTGGTATGATCGAAATCGCAGTGAACTTATCGCAAGTAGTCCGACCGCATTGGCTATTATTCTTGGTGTCGTGCCGCTCATTTTACTCTTTATTGAGAGCATTGGACCAAGCCTCACGATAGCAAATTATGCCACAGCAATGGAACCACTGTATCGACAGACACTCATATACTCACTCGGCATTGGAGTTGTTGTCACAGCAACCTGTATTACTATCGCATATCCAGTAACATATTGGTTGACACAGCGTTGTCCCCGGCGATACCGACTTCTTGGGCTTCTTTCAGTTACCCTTCCGCTCTGGTTAAATTATGTTGTGTTGAATTATACATGGGTATGGATTCTCGCACGAGGAGGATTACTTAATACGGTTCTTACCGGAGTTGGAATTATCTCGACTCCAACTGAGATGCTGTATACCGAGGTCTCAATGTTTCTTGGATTTGTGTATATTTATCTTCCATATGTCATACTAACACTGTTTGTCTCGATGGAACAATTCGATTATCGATTGATTGAGGTTGCCCGTGATCTTGGCGCTACGAACATACGGGTTCTCTGGGACGTGGTTATCCCACAAACATATTCGGGTGCTCTCGCCGGGGCATTAATTGTCTATGCACGAATTGCTGGCGCGTATGCAACACCAGAAATTCTCGGTGGACCAGGCGATGTAATGATTGCAACACTCATCGTTGATGCATTTCAGACATACTTTGAGTATGGTTTTGCAGCAGCGTTGTCATTTATTTTCCTTACAATTGTAGTCGCCGGTATCTTACTTGGCGTTTCAATCCCACAAATCCGAACGGAATTACGACAGTGGTAACCAGCAACTAATAATGATTGTCAACGAAATATCAATTAGTTACCAAATACACAGACAACCAGGCGAATGAAACAATCAATGCAAAGATATCTGATTCACCGATCACATCCGAGTCAATGATTGAACCTGATCGTATCGATAATTTCCGCCGATTACTCAAGTATGGAGCAGGAAGACTTCCAGGCGTAGTTGTTATATTAACGGTTTTATTCCTCTATATACCGGTTCTTGTCGTTGCTTATCTCTCTGTTTCACCAAGCGGACAACCGACAATTCCAATTGAAGAATTCTCATTACAATGGTATATTGATGTTCTGACAGATCAGCGGTTTCTTCGCGCACTCATGACAAGCATTGGACTTGGGGTATTCTCCGCAATTGGTGGGACGATTCTTGGGCTTGCTGGAGCATATAGCTTGACGTGGAGTGATCTCTCACGACCGATACAGCAAGCTATTGGTGTCATTATTTCATTGCCGCTGTTTGTCCCGACGGTTGTCCTTGCATTTGGAATCGGAGTCACTGCTGGTCATATCGGAATTGGTTTTGGTCTTGTGCCTGTTGCTGTTGGACACTTATTTTGGGTACTTCCATTCACGACATTCTTGATTGCTGCCCGATACGCTGAATTAGATATACAATTACAAGCGGCAGCACGTGACCTCGGGGCAACTGAGTGGACCGTATTCCGGACAGTCACACTACCACTTCTTCGTCCGGCGATTATTGCAAGTGCACTTTTCGCGTTTGCACTCTCATTCAATGAGTTTCTCATCACGTTCTTCCTTGCTGGTTCTGGGATAACGACAGTCCCACTCGAGATCTTCGGGAAAGTTCGAGTTGGGGCTGTTGCATTCCTCAATGCAGCCAGTGTTCTTGTGCTTGCTGTTAGTGCGGTACTTGCGGGCGTTGCCTCAACGTTCCGCCGACCAATCTGAAGCGATTACCGATATATTCTAAATGAAAAAACAGCGCGAGTTCCCCGCCCCACCGTGGGCGGGGTGAAGCGCGTCACTCTGGCACGTGTTCTATCTCTTCGATATACCGTCTAATCACTTCCTCCGACACCGCACCTGTCGTTCCCACGCACTACCAAACCGTCCAGAATCCGCCACCCCAGAAATACGCCTCCCGAATCTCACGATACCGCTCCAGCAACTGCTTACCCGAGTGCGGTTTGAATTGCCGGGCAATATCTGTTGGACTGTGTTTTGAGTCTGTTTGCACGAACAGGTGTACGTGGTCGTCTTCGTCTGCAATCTCCAACGACAGAGTCTCGTGCCCGGGGTGGTCGGCAGTCTCACCAAACAACTCCCTCACATTCACATCTCCTTCCACTACGTCAAGAACCGGGTGTCGATACTTGGAACACCAGACAAAATCATACTGATACTTACAGGAACTAGCCGAATATGAATGACTTCGGTACTTCTTTATCCCTCATACCTACATTTATGATAGTCTGAAATGATTATCAGAATATGGGTGAAGAAGCCACGAAAACCATTCAAACGCGCCTTCACGTAGCGTCTGGTGAACAATCGTGGCTTCACGATGCCCGCTTCACGCGAGATATTCAACCAAACCATCCGCCTCAAACAGCAAGGGTACAACTGCACCGAGATACAAAAACAGGTTGACCGCAATGACTTCCTGCGGAGTAATAAGTGCGCGGTCGTTGGCAAAGTCCTCCAAACATGGGACTCCCACCAATCCCTCCTCGAGTGGTGGCGCGAACAAGACGACCCTGATGCCGGGGGCAGCAAGCCGACGCCACCGAGTGCGGACAAATCCGGTGTGTACCCATTCATGATGGCGCACACGGAAAGCTACCGCCTCACTGTTGAGGACAACACGAACCGCGTCCAGTTCCGCATTACCCCGGAATCATGAGGGTGAAGGGTCATCTGCGAGGTGAGTCGGACGCAATGGACGAACTTTGAGACGCCCTCACGTCGGATAAGGTGGATGTGGGGCAGGCCGAACTCCTGTGCCGCGATAGCATGTACTCCCTACACGTCACGGTCACACGCGAGTTCGATGTGCCCGAACCCGACACCGTTGATACTGTGGTTGGCGTAGACATCAACGAGCGCAACGTCGCGCTCACCGCCCTCGACCGCGCGAGACAATGCAGACGAAAGGCACACACGTCCTCGATTACGGACAACTCAAACAGGAACGCCAATGCTACCACATTATCGCCACTCGCTGTCAGGAACATGGTAAGACGAACATCCACCAGAAACTCGGTGATGAGGAAGAGCGATTCACCTGTGATCTACCCGTTCAAATTAAATGCAATCACCGATATTGATGCTCCAAGTTATCTATTGACTCGAACACCGATACCGAGTCGTCAGAGAGCCAGCCACAATATGTTAGTCCACACACGTATAATATGTTATACGACTGCGGCTGCGGTTGCTGCAATCGATGAAAGGATAATAAAAAACACGACAAACGCTTTTATCTGATTACTTCGATCATCTGCGTCTGGTCCAATCCCAAAGAATGGTAATATTCCAATTGCTCCAAACCCACCACTTGTCATCACTAAGAGTAACCCAATCCATCCGAACTCAAATGTTACCATCAATATATCATAATAGTTGTAAGAATAAAAAACCCATATCGAGTTTTAATCAAATCATTATCAATATTACCGTGAGATACGAAAATGTGTATGATAACATAGACCAGCAGAAGGCGAACTGTTGAAACACGGCAGCAAATTCACAAATCGTTTGAGACTGTGGTTACTTTATTCGATATATGAGTCAGGAGACACTGACTGGAACTAATCTCTCCGAACTTCGTGAAGAGTACGATAAAAAAGTAAATGAGACGCTCCCAAATATGGCACAGGATAGCGATGGGTGGCCAATCCATCTGAATCATTGCTTCGGTCGTGTTGTGCTTGATAATACATTTGAAGACGAATGGTACGACCATGTTGACGGACGCCCTGCTTATGAAAATCTCTCTGAGAAAGAACTTCACAAAGCAATTGATATCGCAGATATCATGATTGAAGAAGGAAAGCCAACTGTCAAAAAACTGAATAAAAACTCACTTCGATGGCGTGATAAGCTATAGATATGCATTATCACAGCTGATAATCATGGGAGAGACCCCAATCTTCAGCAAAAATATTGGTGAAAACTATTTGTCTTAATTTTAGGAACGATTTGATCCTAAAACCTGCCCTTCAGGGCAGAAAGATACCGATACTCAATTACATATATCATGAATGTTTCTCAGCGTCGTATTGTCATGCTCGGTATTGCTCTCTTAGTTGTGTTTAGCGGTTGCGCTGAAGTCAATGATAGCATAGCACCAACAGAGTCACCAGCGTCTTCAGTGAATGGATCATTCACAGAGACGGCATCCACGCCTGAGTTTAATCTCAGTGCTGCGTCTGGCACACGTGTTACTGTTGTCGAGGTTATTGATGGCGATACAATCAATATACAATATGAAAACGGCACAGTAGAGACAGTTCGACTTCTTGGTGTCGACACACCAGAGACAGCAGTAACCCAGACAACCCCTGATGAGTGGCAAAGCGTCCCAACATCAGCGGATGGTCGAGATTGGTTAGCTAGCTGGGGCACTCAGGCATCAGCGTATACGACCGACCGCCTCGCGAATGAGGAGATTATTATTATATTTGACCCAGTTTCAGACCGCCGAGGATATTATGATCGACTCCTCGCGTATGTATATTACTCACCATCAGCAACGACTTCATTCAATATGCGACTTCTTGAAAATGGATATGCCCGACACTACGAGAGTGAATTTTCGCGTACGAAGGAATATAAAAAAACCGCACAACAGGCACGCGATACTGCGACCGGTGTTTGGGGCGACAATGTCTCATCACCTGAACAGACAAGCACAGTATCACATCCTATTGATATTTTGACTGTGCATGAAGATGCAAGTGGTAATGAATATGACAATCTCGATGATGAGTATGTTTTATTCAAAAACACTGGGACTAGTCGGATCCAATTGAACGGTTGGACAATCAGTGATAAGGCAGGTAATATGTACTCATTCCCGCCAGGAGTAATAATTAATCCAGGAGAGAGCATGACGCTCTATACTGGAAATGGGTCAAACTCAGACACCGAACTATACTGGGGCAAGCGTGAGCCAGTTTGGGACAATGATGGCGATACCGTGATTATAACCAATCATGACGGTGAGACAGTCACTACGTACAATTATTAATAACACATGAGTATTACATGTTTATTTGACAATTTTGAATCTGAATAGAGCAGATCACTCAATGATCATAAGTAATCTCAAATAGTAATCAGCAATCAATTATGATCGATTCAAAATTCGATACATTTGATCATGAAATGCATATGCAAGAGGCATTGAAACTCGCACGTGAGTCTGCTGCACGTGGTGATGAGCCGTTTGGGTCCGTTCTCGTTCGAGATGATACGGTTGTGATGCGTGAATCAAACCATGAAATAACAGAATCTGATATCCGACGTCATCCTGAACTCCACCTTGCATACCGTGCTTGCCAGGCATATGACTCCGATGAGCGCGCTGAAATGGTTATGTATACAACTACCGAACCCTGTCCGATGTGTGCCGGTGGTATGGTGACGGCTGGGTTTGACTCCACCGTCTACAGCGTTGGGAGTGATGAGATTGCAGAGTTTACTGGCAATGAACCCTCTGTTCGCTCCGCAAACATTCTTGATGGAATCACTGAAATCACTGGACCGTTATTAAATGATGAGGGTCGTCAAGTTCACGAGGAATACAACTGGTAGTCTGTCTCGAATTAAATCTAAAGTCAGCAGTTTCAACCCGGAGCCCCAATCGTTGAGTCCTGACGCACAATCGGAACGGAAAGGTGGGGAGGAAGCCGACAGGACTCTCCACCGATTCATTTTTTCCAGGGGTCTGTTGTCCCAATCAGTGATATCGTCGCACAAGTCGGCGGTATTACGGGCCGCAGTAGCCCGTCGCCTGAACGGTGGGGGCGAAGACCCAAAAGATCGGTCGGTACAGTTGAGGATCAACCTTCCTCCCTGGCGACAGTTGACGGCGAGTCCTATATCAAAGCCCCTCCCTCAACAAGCGAACCCGTCAGGGTGAGCGAAGTAGTGTGGGGGTCGGTTACGAGTTCCCATATGAATATTTGCTCTGTGTACCATCGAATATTCGCTTTCTTCCCTGATATTAGGTAATGTGAACGATATACTCGGGATCATAACAGAAGTCAGGGGTTCCCATTTGATCTCAGGATACCCGAGTCAGATATTAGTGAAGCGTCACTGTGAAGATTTGATTGAAAATTCGCTCAGTGGTCCTAAAGAACACAGTCTTACGTCATTCAAATACTGTTAGATACATATTTGTGTACTATACATCTCATACATACAGCGTATTGAGAGTGCTTACCACAGTACATTTAGTTTCAGTAGTAGATCAGTCGTATGAATGTTTAAACTCCCAGTGATATCGACAGGAATTACAAGTTGCCCATTCAACAATGTCAAATGCCTCTGGATGACGCTGACCATGCACCATGTCATCGCGACAGACTGGACAGGTAAGACCTCTTAATTCTAGCTCAGAAAACTCATCTGCATCGAATGACGCAACACACCGCGGACAGTCAATATCATCGTATGCGTTGTGCTGGAGAATATCATTCTCACATCGTGGACAAGCTACAGTTGCAGGTGGACGCTTTGCCCATCCATCATCACCATCGTGAGTTGTCGTTGCGGTATCGACAGCTGATAATCGAAACTTATTCGGACCATTTCCGCTCCGTAATGGGGCGACAATTGCCTCACCCGCTCGTCGCATTCCATTATAAATCGACTCCAACGTATCTATCACTGTAATAAAAAATATACGCTCCTGAGTCATAACAGTTATTCTATATTCAGCTATACACAGTATCTTGACCTACACAGGTGGGTGTTCAGCCGATTTACTAATATCCGATATCCTCGAAAGCAAAGAAGGTCAAATTATCCCGCTCGTGAAATTCTCAAAGCACAATATGATTAAGACATCTTAATTCTATGATAGAGTAGCGAAGGACAATCTATTGAATGTGATCTATCCGTTTTTAAAGACCGTTGCGATGCGTCCGACGTTGAACTACGTGGGGTGGGGGGAGAACATTTGTTGGCGTAACTTGGAGTATACTTCTAAAGGAAACAGCGAGAGTTCCACGGGTCACCTCACCCGACCCGTGGTCGTTTACTCCTTCTCTTTGAGATTCTACCCTTAACAAGAATGATATCGTATGTGGTACAAACCCTATATCCTAATTCACCGGCGTGATGCGATTGAATCCTTTATATCTGGACAGAAGAGGATCGTATCAGATTATCTTTGAGACGATGCAGCAGTCGCTATCTTCAACAGTGTCTCGAAACTATCTCATCTCAATGACAGTGCGTGGAATTATCTTCGACGTTGATGGGACGGTAGTACGAGGTGCAGAACCACTGCCTGGTGCAATACGTGGAGTGACAGCTGTTGCTGACCGTGGACTTCAGCGATTGTTTGTCTCAAACAACCCAACAAAGCCACCAACAGCGTATGAAACCCGACTTGAGAGCGCTGGGATTTCTGTCGATGCAACAGAGGTGTTGACCGCTGGTACAGTGACAAAACAATATCTCATCGAGTATCATAGCAATGATACTATCGCTGTCGTTGGAGAAACGGGTCTTCTTGAATTACTTGCTGCTGATGGATTATCAGTCACAGATATTCAGACATATGATAGCGAAACAAAAAGTCCACCTGACGTTCTTATTGCGTCAATTG
>Ga0209946_1000834_pt1 | contig 12734 bp, 10 predicted proteins | sample SalPon2_A_H2O_MG_FD_185704 | JGI IMG/M metagenome (GOLD analysis project Ga0209946, IMG submission 185704) | Salt pond water microbial communities from South San Francisco under conditions of wetland restoration - Salt Pond MetaG R2_A_H2O_MG... | ecosystem: Environmental > Aquatic > Non-marine... | reverse complement strand
GCACAGGGGCACGACGTCGTGTGGCTGTGTGCCCGCTGGTGGGGCGGGTCAGTGCAGACGTTCGAGCTGAACGAGATCACCTACCGGGCCGTAGTCGAGGAGCCCTCGCCGGTCGCGTTCGCGGCGCGGCTCCCGACCGAGCTCCGCGCGGTCGCCCCCGACGTCGTCCACGCGATCAACACCCCGCCGCTCCCAGCGCTCGCCGCAGTTCTCACCGCACGACTCGGTGGCCCCCCGGTCCTCGTCGACTGGTGGCGTGAGCACCCGGCCGACTCGCGGGCGGTCGCTCGACTCCTCGCACGACGCGCGCCGGCGGTGACGACGCCGACACAGACGACGAAGACGCGGGTTCGTGAGCACGGCGCCACGGACGCGACCGTCGACGTCGTGCCGGAGCGGATCGACGTCGACCGCATCACAGACGCGCCCATCGACGACCGATTCGACGCGGTGTACTCCCGTCGGCTCGACCGCCACGCCGGCGCCGAGACGTTCCTCCTGGCGTTGGCCGAACGACGCCGGGACGACTGGACGGCGGCCGTGATCGGCGACGGACCCCAGCGGGACAGACTCGAGACGGCGGCCGCAGACCTTCGGATCGACGATCGGGTCGCGTTCCTCGGCGACCGGCCGCTCGACGAGCGCGTGGCGATCTTCAGAGGCGCCCACACCTTCGCACAGACTGCAGCACGGGAGTCGTTCGCGACGGAGCTGTTGTGGGCGCTCGCGTGCGGCTGTATCGGACTCGTCGAGTACCACGCAGAATCCAGTGCCCACGAACTCGTCGAGGGGCGCGAGCGTGGGCGGCTCGTCACGAACCCCGCAGAACTCGCGGACGCGATGGGAGCCGTCGCGAGCGCAGAGCGGCTGTCGGCCGACCCGGCGTTCGAGTCATACGATGGAGCGGTCGTCCTCGATCAGTACCTCGACCGGTATCGGTCGCTCGTCGAAACGTGACGAGCCGGTCGTACGGTCCGTCTAGACCTCGTTCTGGGTGACGGTGCCGCCGTACTTCATGAAGACGAACGCAAGCCCGAGCGTACTCACCATGGCGATGAACGTCGCGATGGTGAGCGCGCGGGCGCCATCTGGTACGAAGACGGCGCTGCTCGCGCCGCCGCCACCGCCCGTCGAGACGGTCGGAATGTCACCGCCGACGGCGAGGCCGGCATGCATGCCGACGGCCGTGTGTGGGACACAGTGATAGTGGGTGATACCAGCGTCCTCTTCGGTCACCTCGTACTCGTAGGTGGCGCCCTCCTCGCCGACCGGGTCGCCGCTGTCGAGGCTCGCCGGGCCGCCGCCCTCGACCGTCTTCACGTTGTGGGCGCCACCGGCACCGGTCCACTCGAAGGTGATCGTCGTGCCCGGGTCGACCCACAGCTGGGTCGGGTCGAACGCCAGGCCGTTCTCGCCCGCGCCGACGGAGACCGTCACGGAGTCTTGTCCCCGGGCGTCCTGATAGCTGCCGAGGTTTCCGCCTGTGACGCCGCTCGGCCACTCCGGCGCTTCGCTTGCGCCGCCGCCGTCGTCTTGTCCCGCGGCAGTGCCCGTCGCGGCTGCTGTGCCGCCGACGACGGCGACCGACCCGCCTGCCGTCCGCATGAACGCGCGCCGAGAGACGTCGTCCGAACTCATACCCGCGGGTTCGTCGTAGTCCGTAGTGAATATGTTGATCCACACCCGGGTCGCGACGGCGACGAGAACACGCGAGAACGGAGACGAGAGACGGGACGAGTGGACGGCTCCGACGTGAGACGAGACGTACGACGAATCGAGGAGAAAGCCTCGCGCTTCAGTGCGGAGAGGATATCAACAGCTACGATGGCGCGCGCCTCGTGAGGTCGCCGAAGGCGGCCTCGCGAGCGCGTGCGAGGGATGAGCGAGAGAGCGAAGCGACCGAGCGAATCGGTTGGGGAGGGTGTGGCCCAACTGGTGTCCGGCTGTCGGGCTGTCGTCTCGTTCACCCACCCACTACGATCGACAGGGCCGATTCCGTCCGTATGTGGCAGTGGCTAATTGACCGATACGACGCTGCGACGGCCGGACGCCAGTACCTTCACCCTCCACAGCCGACTCACCCGTCGCCTACGGGCGACTCGCTCGTCCTTCGCGCGCTGGTGGACCGGTGTCGCGGCCCTCGAGGCGCACGCCACGCCGTTCGTGTCGCACTCGTCGTATGGTGGTCGAACAGACGGCATCGAACCGCACCGAGAACGAACCGGTCCTCGGTACCTACCGAACCGAGTCGAGTAACAGCCGCTGTTCGACCCGCTTTACCTCGTGTTGGACGTCGCGGACCGCGTCGATGTTCGCAGAGATCGACGACACGCCGGACTCGACGAGGAACTCGACCATCTCGGGCTTCGAGCCGGCCTGCCCACAGATGCTCGTGTCGACGCCGAGTTCGCGACAGCGCTCTATCGTGTCACCGATGAGCCGCAACACCGCGGGATGGAGCTCATCGAAGTGGTCGGCGACGTGTTCGTTGTTCCGATCGACCGCAAGCGTGTACTGGGTGAGGTCGTTCGTCCCGAACGACGCAAAGTCGATCCCCAGATCGGCGAGTTCGTCTATCTGGAGAGCACTCGCCGGCGTCTCTATCATTACGCCCCACCGGCGCGCCTCGGGATCGATGTCGGCCGCATCGAGGTGCTCGCGAAGCGCCGCCACGTCGGCCGCGTCGTTGACGAGCGGGAACATCACCTCGAGGTTGTCGTACCCCATCTCGAAGAGTCGCGCGAACGCGGCGAGCTCCTGACGGAACGGCGCGGGCTTGTCGAGACTCCGCCGGGCGCCGCGCCACCCGAGCATTGGGTTGTGCTCGTGCGGCTCGCCGTCGCCGCCCGTCAGCTCGCGGAACTCGTCGGTCGGTGCGTCGATGGTCCGGACGCGGACCGGGCGCGGGTAGAACTCGTCTGCGACCTGCCGGACGCCATCGATGATCTCGTCTTGGTACGCCCTAGCACCGTGGTCGGCGATGTAGCGCTCTGGGGTTTTGCCGAGCGAAAGCACCATGTGCTCGATGCGCAGCAGGCCGACCCCGTCGGCACCCGTCGCCGCGGCGCGCTCTGCGGCCGCGGGGATGGAGACGTTCACCTTCACCTCCGTCGCCGTCATCGGCTTGACCGGCGTCTCCGGCCGCGCGGCCTCGACGGGCTCGAACTCGGCCGCGGGCTCGGCCGAATCGTCGGTACCGGCCCGAACCGTCCCCTTGTCGCCGTCGATGGTGATCGACTGGCCGTCCTCGAGCACCCGCGTGCCGTTGGTCGTGCCCACGACCGCCGGCACGCCGAGCTCGCGGGAGATGATCGCGGCGTGACTCGTCATCCCGCCCTCGTCGGTGACGATGCCCGCGGCGCGTTTCATCGCCGGCACCATGTCGGGCATCGTCATCTCCGTCACGAGCACGTCGCCGTCCTCGACCTGGTCGAGGTGATCGAGCGTCGTGACGATACGTACGGCTCCCGAGACGGCTCCGGGGCTCGCGCCGAGCCCGTCGACGAGGACGTCCTCGTCGGTATCGTCGCCGACCGCCGCGCCGGCAGCACCCGCCGTGGCACTGGCGTTCGTGCCGCCGTTCGGGACCGGAGACACTCCCGCCGGTGTGTCGCCAGCACCGTCGCCGGTCGCCTCAGTCCTCACACCGCCAGCCTCGCTTCCCACGCCACCGGCCTCAGCGCCCGCGTCGTCCGGCGCCTCACGGATCGTCGTGATCGGCCGCGACTGGAGCATGTAGATGGTTCCCTCGTGGATCGCCCACTCGACGTCCTGTGGCGTCCCGTAGTGGGTCTCGACGCGCTCGCCGAGGCCGACGAGCTCGTCGATCTCCGCCTCCGAGAGGACGCGGGTCGTGCGCCGATCGTCGTCGACGTCGCGTTCGACCGTCTCGCCGGTCTCGGGGTCTTTGAGCATCTCGATCTTCTTATCAGCGACGGTGACGTCCGCGAGCGTCTCGCGCTCGCGGTCGTACACGTAGTTGTCCGGAGAGACCGCACCGGAGACGACCGCCTCGCCGAGGCCCCACGCGGCTTCGATCGTCATCTCTGGGTCACCGGTCGACGGGTGACTGGTAAAGAGCACGCCGGACTTTTCGGCGTCGACCATCCGCTGGACGACGACCGCGATGTCGACGTCGGCGTGCGGGAACCCCCGCTGTTGTCGGTAGTAGATCGCTCGCTGGGTGAAAAGCGATGCCCAACAGGCCTTGACCCGCGACAGAAGTGAGGCCTCTTGGACGTTGAGGAACGTCTCCTGTTGGCCCGCAAACGACGAGTCCGGCAGGTCCTCTGCGGTCGCCGACGACCGCACGGCGACAAACGCGGACGCATCGTCGGTCCCCATCGTTCCGTAGGCGTCGAGTATCTCCTCGCGGACGGGCTCGGGGAGCGGTGTCTCGGTGATCAGCTCCCGGGCCTTCGTCTCGGCCGCGCGAAGCGCCGCAGCGTCTTCAGGGTCGACGTCGACGGCAGCGAACAGTTCCTCGTCGATTCCCGCCTCCTCGATGAACGCCCGATAGGTCTCCGCCGTGACGACGAAGCCAGGCGGAACGGGAAGCCCGGCGCCCGTGAGCTCCCCGAGCGACGCTCCCTTGCCGCCGACGGTGTCGATGTCGTCGGCGTCGACGTCGTCCAGCCAAAGTACTGCCATTCGTGTGTTCGGTGAATCCACGACACGACGTATGAATCTTCCGAAGAGTACAAGCGTGAATAAAATGTTACTCGGGTCTGAGTTGTCAGCGAGACCACCGGATTCGAAACACGGCTGACGGCGACCACACGGTGGAGGAGGGCCGAAGCGATCACGAAGAGCCGAAGCGACCACGGAGGGCCGAAGTCGTCGCAGGGAAACGAACCAGCGCCGGTTCGTACACCTGTGGACACACGAGTACGACCTATACTTACCTGCTGTCGATCGTGGGGACCCCGCAGGGTGTTACAGCCCCTGTACCAGTTCGAGCCGACGACGCTCCGCACGGAGCAGCTGCTCCCACAACCCGAACAACCAGCTGTCGAGCTCGTAGACGTCGTTTATCCGGCGGACCCAGGCGTCGTCGCCGAACAGCGCAGCCTGGAACCGAGCCACCCTCGGTGAGAGGGCCTCGCTGTCGCCGGCGTAGTACGACAACGACTCAGCACGCGTCCGGGCGACGAGTGACGGCGGCACGTCGATGCCGTCCGCGGCGGCGACGTGGACGAACCACTCGAGGTGCAACAGTGCAGCCGCAAGCAGGAAGCGGTCGCGGAATCCAGAGACCGTGACGAGTGGTCGATGGCCGTCGACGACAACGTCACGGGGGCGGGAGAACCGCGGTGCCGAGACGGACACGTCCGCTGCTTTGGCAACCGTGCGAGCCACCCGGCCAAGTCGCCAGTCGGCGTACCGCACGGGGACAAAAAGCGCGAGCTCGTACCACAGCGGCATCCACTCGCAGTACGGCTCAGAGAAGACCCCATCGGCTACGAGCGTCGTCGCGACGGACCGAGCCGCAGCGGGTGAGAGCGCACTCGGATCGGTCCCGAGTTGTGTGGCGATCCGGTCGCCGTCGAGCCGGGTCGCGCCCGCGAACCCCATCTCGACGGCGACGCGGCGGGTGTACGCGCGTCCCGCAGCGTACCACTCCGCAAAGTCACCCGGCGTGGTCAGTCGGAGGAGACGGAAAACGGTGATATGACGCGTACGACAGACGCGGTCAAAATCTGTCCGGTTCGGTCGTCTCGTCTGGGTCGCCCGGTTCAGCCTCGGTAGATTCCGCGAGTGCCTCGTCGAGTCCCCACTCCGCAGCCCGCGCGCGAGCCTCCTCGCGGGCCTGTTCGCGTATCGCTGCGATCCGATCGTCGTCCGACAAGAACGCGGTGACCGCGTCGCCGTCGCCACCACGCTCGTCGCCGCCACGGCCGTCGGACTCGCGATCCGCCGGGGCGGCGTCTCTCGTTCGAGCCGCGAGCGCCGGGTCGCCTGCAAGCTCCGTCGCCGGTGCGTCCGGCGGGACCCGGAGCGCCGTCGTGGCGTGTGCCGTCTCGAGTTTCGACCGCGCCACCGCGTACAGCTCGACTCGGTACGGACCTGGAACCGCGATCGAAGCGAGCGCCGCCGGCCCGCCACGGTCTGTCGCCGTGTCGTACGCGAGGACGGGCACGCCGGTCTCGAACGTAAGCACGCCACGAGCATCGCCGGCCGACAACAACGTCTCCTGTGGCACGAGCGTCGCGTAGCCGGTGATCTCACGGTCGAGCACCCGTTCGAGTGTCTCTCCGACGTCGGCGACCACCCGAGATCGAAGCAACTCGCCGCGGGGGATAGAGAGCGTGGCCTCGTCGGTCGGGGCGGTCATGGGGTGTCGGGAACGACCGCGCTCTTAAACCGCGCCGCAACCGCCTCGCCGTCGCCGTCGCGGACCTCGAGTCGCGCGGCCGCCTCCCGGTAGCGGTCCGCCGGCTCGCTGTCGGGTGCGTGTGCGAGCAGCGGCATCCCGGCTCGACGTGCGGCCCGGACCACGTCGCTGTCCGGGACCGACGCGAGCACCGGACCGCCGAAGTGGCGACCGGCCTGTGTGGCCACCGACTCTGTAGCCTCCCGAACGCGATTGAGCAGTACGCCGGCGGTCTCAGTGCCGTACGACCGGGCGTACTCTTGGACCTTGAGCCCGTCCGAGAGCGCCGGTATCGTCGGCTCGACGACGATCACGACTCGGTCGGCCAAGACGACCGGCAACACCGCGGACTTCGACCCCAGCGCGGCCGGCGAGTCGAGCAGAAGGACGTCGGTGTCGGTGGCAAGGTCGGCGACGACGTCACGAAGCCGCGCCGGGTCTGCCGCCTCGAACCCCGCGAGCGAGGTGCCACAGGGAACCACGGAGAGGCCGAACCGCTCGTAGGTCGCCTCCGTGACGTCCGTCGCAGTCCCTTCGACGAGCAGATCGTGTAGCGTCACCGTGGCGTCGTCGAGCCCGGTGTGAAACAACAGGTTCGCCATCCCCGTGTCGGCGTCGACGACGGTCACGTCGTACTCGACCGCCAGCGCCATCCCGAGCGCGAGCGTGCTCGTCGTCTTGCCGGTGCCGCCCTTGCCGCTGGCGACCGCGAACGCCTCGACCATGCGGACTGCTCCGCGCCGATGAGCTAAAAGCTGTCCGTGCGCCGTCGGGACGACACACACACCAGACGGTTTATTATGATTTATCGGTAGAGTCAACGCATGACGACGCTCACCGCCGAACAGCAGGCGTTCGCCGAGCACGCCGAGTCGGTCGCGGCCGAGTTCGAAGACGACGCGTACTCGTGGGGCGGAGAGGTCCCGTGGGAGAACCTCGAGCGGCTGGCCGAAGCGGACCTCTACTGCCCGTCGATAGACGAGGCGTACGGCGGACAGGGACTCACCGACGTCGAGGCGCTGTTGCTGATCCAGGCGGTCGGGCGGGCCTGTCCGGACACGGGCTGGTTCACCTACATGCAGAGCATGGTTGGCCCACGCGCGATCGATTTATTCGGCTCCGAGGCCGTGAAAGACGAGTATCTGCCGGCCGTGACCGCCGGCGAGAGCTTCGTCTCGATCGCCATTTCGGAGCCGGACGCCGGCTCCGACGTCGCGAACATGACTACCGAGGTCACAGAGGTGGACGGCGAACTCGTCTGTACCGGCGAGAAGACGTGGGTCGGTGGCGTCCCGTTCGGTGACGCCGCGGTCACGTGGGTGCGGTTCCCCGAGGGACTCGGCTCGGTGGTGATTCCGTACGACGACCCCGGCGTCGAGATCGAACAGGTGTACACGAATATGGCCGGGTACGCCCAGACGCACTTCACTATCGACGAGGTGACTATTCCCGAGGAGTACGTGCTCACCCGCGGGACGGAGGCGTTCAAACGGCAGCTGATCTCGCTCAACTGGGAGCGACTCGGCAGCTCCGCGCTCACCGTCGCGTGGGCGGAGGCAGCCGTAGAGCAGGCGCTCGAGTACGCAAGCGAGCGCGAACAGTTCGACGAGTCGCTCGATTCGTTCCAGGGCATCGAGTGGAAGCTCGCCGAGATGTACCGACAGACCGAGACCGCAGCCTCGCTGGTGTACGGCTGTGCGGCCGGCGCACAGGGCCACGAACGACCCCCCTCGCGATTGCGCACCTCGACCGCGAAGTTACACTGTTCACAGATCGCCGAGGAGGTGGTGAGCGAGGCGGTCCAGGTCGTCGGTGCACGCGCCTACCAGCAGGGCCATCCGCTGGAGTACCTCTACCGCTTCGCTCGGAGTCGGCGCATCGCGGCCGGCACCGACGAGATGCAGCTGAACACCATCGCGCGGGCGCTGAAGTCGGACGGATTGCCGCCGGTCGCAGACCGGTAGGCCGGCGTCGCTATTCGCTCGGGCGGTCGTAGGACGGCTCGCGGCCCTCGTTGAACGCCGCTACTGCCTCGGCGTGTTCGTCGTCGACGACGCACTCCCACTGGAACGCGGCCGCCTCTCTGCAGTACTCGTCGAAGCTCCGCTCGGGGTCGACGAGGCGGTTGGTGTGTTGGACTGCGGTAGCGGGTGTATCTCGGATCTCGGCTGCGAGATCACCGGCCGCTGCCAGCGGGTCGTCGGCGCGTTCGACGGCGAGACCGATGTCGACGGCGTCAGACGGCTCGATGTCTCTGCCCGTCAGCAGGTACTCGCGGGCCTTCGACTCGCCGACGAGCCGTGGGAGGAGCCACGCCCCCCCGTCGCCTGGCACTAATCCCACGTTGACGAACCCCTCGCGCATGATCCCCGCCTCGCCGACGACCCGGAGGTCACACGCCAGCGCGAAGTCGCAGCCGGCGCCTATCGCCGGGCCGTTGACCGCTGCGATCGAGGGGGTCGCCATCTGGCGGAGCCGCCAGACGAACTGTTGGATGATCCAGAGGAAGGCGCCGTACTCTTCCGGCGTCTGGTCGTCCCAGTCCGGCATCGCCGTCGTATCGGCGCCCGAGCAGAAGCCCTTGCCCGCGCCGGTGAGGATCACGGCGTAGACGTCGTCGTCGGCCTCGGCGGTTCGCGCGGCGTCGTTGAGTTCGAGGACCGTCTGACGCGTGAACGCGTTGTACACGTCCGGCCGTTCGATCGTGATCGTCGCGATCCCGCCCGTCACCGCGTAGCTCACGTGGTCGTACAGCATCGTTCGTTCGGGTCCGCCCACGAGGTAAATAGATACGGATCCCCGTCACGGACAGACACCCACCACCCAACCCACCTGCGGTGGCGCGCGCCTCGTGAGGTCGCCGGAGGCGGACTCGCGAGCGCGTGCGAGGGATGAGCGAGGGAGCGAAGCGACCGAGCGAATCGGCTGGGGAGGGTGTGGCCCAACTGGTGTCCGGGTGTCGCAGGGTCGTGTTGGTCGTATTGCTCGTACAGACTCTATCGCGCACATATTGGGGAGGGTGCGGCGGGAAGTGGTGTCCGGGTGTCCCGAAGTCGTATTCGCACACGCATTGGGGAGGGTGTGGCCCAACGTGTGTTCGGCCGTCGCAGAGCCGTCTCGATCACCCAGTCGCCGTCGAGGTATAGACTCGGCCCGAGAGGGCCCGCCACGCAGTGTCGGGGCGCCACAGTGTCGTCTCCATCACACCGGCACCCGAGAGTGAGTCGGGTGAAACAGGCGGTCAGACGCAACTCGAGAAGCCGGGTCGTACCGTTCACGCGGCGACTGACTCACTCGTACACCGCGACGTCGTCGAACCGCCCCTCGTACGCGACGTTCGAGGGGAGCGTGGGCTCGTCGCCCGACAGGAACAGCCGGTCGGCTTTCGCCCACGTGTTCTCGTATCCCAGGTGGGCGTACTCCAAGAGCCCGCGGACCCGGTGGCGGATCCCCGGTCGCCGGACGACCCGCCGCGGCCGCCCTTCGCGAAACGCCTCGACGATCGATGCTGCGTCCGGAAGCGACTCGTCGAACGTCGTCCACGCCTCGCCGACGGTCGCCCGTCGGTGGGCGTACGAAGAACCAAAGCCGGGGAGGTCGACGTCGGTGGCGAGCCCCGACAACCGCGCGTTCTGGTGCGGGAGCAGCTTCGCATTGTACGTCTCTGTGGCGTCGAGCCGGGTGGCGTGCGCGTCGAGCTCGGGAGGGGTGAGCGAGACGGTCGCGAACGTCGGGTGTGGCACGAGCACGGCAGCCCCCTGACGCTCGAAGGCGGCCATCGCTCCCTCGAAGGTGACGTAGTCCGGGACGGGGTCGGTGAGCCCGAGCGCGAGGAGGTGGCGTCGGTTCGCCCAGTCACCGGTGAACACCTCGCGGGCGGGAACGACGGTCAACTCGTCGTCGGTGTATCGGGCCGCGCGCTCGCGGATCGTCGGCAGCCGCGTGAAGTGGGGCGCGTACACGATCGCGTCGAGCCCGCGGGCTTTCGCCCGAGCGACGACGGCGTCGTCGAGCACCTTTAGGTGGGCGTCGACGCGCGTTCGGGGGCGACTCACATCGGCGCTACACTGGAGGCACCAATAGGCGTGTCGTTCCCGGGAGCCGGCCGCGCGGGACGCTGTCGTACCATCGCCACGAGCCGCGACACCGCGGGACGCGACGCCGCCTCCACGACCATGCGAGACCGACGGGTACACAAGGCCGCCGCCGCCAGTGTTGGCCATGGACGAGATCGACGTGGAGCCGGTCGAGCGCGTCGAGACCGACGAGACCGACGAGACGACGCCAACCGACGGGCAGCCGGCTGCCGACAAACGGATCACCGGCGACGAGCCGGCGACCGACGACCAACCCACCGTGACCACGGTCGGTGACGAGTCCATGCCGGACCGCGTCGACGCCCCGGAGTACGTGCTCTTCGGAGGCAAAGGCGGCGTGGGAAAGACGACGATGGCGGCCGCGACCGCGCTCGCCTCGGCGAGCACGGGCGAGACGACGCTCGTCGTCTCGACGGACCCAGCACACTCGCTGTCTGACACCCTCGGCGTCGACGTTCCCGCGGAGCCGGCACTCGTACACGAGGAGCTGCCGCTGTACGCAGCCGAGATCGACCCCGATGCGGCCCTCGAAGAGGGCATGTTCGGTGCCGACGGCGACCCGCTCGGCGGCCTCGGTCAGATGGGTGAGGCGATGGGCGGGATGGGTGATGCGATGGGCGGAGCGGCCGGTGGCGCGAGCGACGGGGCCGATGGCGAGGGGCCGCTCGGCTCGCTGCTCGAGGGGACGATGCCCGGCGCGGACGAGGCGGCCGCGATGCGGCAGTTGCTCGAGTACCTCGACGACCCGCGCTTCGACCGCGTGATCGTCGACACCGCCCCGACGGGCCACACGCTCCGACTGCTCGAGCTCCCCGAGATCATGGACTCGATGCTCGGGCGCGTCCTGACGCTGCGCCAGCGGTTCTCTGGGATGATGGAGGGGCTGAAAGGGATGTTCGGCGGCGGGAGCGACGACGACGCCGAGGCCGACCTCGAGGCGCTCCGGGCGCGCATCGAACGCCTCCGCGGTGTGCTCCAAGACCCCGACCGCACCGACTTTCGTGTGGTGATGATTCCCGAGGAAATGAGCGTCGTCGAATCCGAGCGGCTCGTCGCCCGACTCGACGCGTTCGACATCCCCGTCCACACCGTCGTGGTCAACCGCGTGATGGAGCGCGTGAGCGACGTCGCCGACGTCGCCCCGGAGTGGGTCGTCGAGCCGAACCCCGAGACGTGTGAATTCTGTGCCAGACGGTGGGACGTCCAGCAGGCGGCCCTCCGTGAGGCGACCGACCTCTTTCGCGGTCGCGAGGTGAAACGGGTCCCGCTGCTCGCGAACGAGGTGCGCGGTGAGGCCGCGCTGCGGGTCGTCGCCGCGTGTCTCGAGTGACCGGCCACCGAACGGACGCGCTTTTAGCCCCCACGCACGTTGCGAAGGTATGCACTGTCGGCGGTGTGGGACGCCGCTCGAGAAGCCAGGCGACTACTGTCTGACCTGCCACACCGAAAACAGCGACGCGGTCGTCGTCGAGTTTGCTCCCGACCGCGCCGAGTTGACCATGCTGGACGAGGACGCGGTCGTCGGCCACACGACGGTGACCACCCGGCCCGAGGACGACGACGAGCTGAGCGGCGTCCAGCTCCGCAACTTCGCCGGGCGGGTCGCCGACGAGATCCGCCGGAAGCGCCCCGAGACGGTGTACGCCGCCGGCACGCGCGACCCGCTCCGAGAGACCCGTGCGCAGCTTCACCACGAGTTCTACCGGGTACCCGACGGTGACGCAGCCGGTGGTGGGGGGACGGCCGGCGGCAGCGGCACGACTGCCGGCGGCGGTTCTGGCGACGGAACGGGCCGAGCCGACGACTACGGACCCGTGGTCGCGTGGGTGCTCGACCGCCGCGGGGACCGCGCGCTGGAGGTGGTCGAGACGCCGCCCCGCGAGAAGATCGGCGGGTCACACTCGACGCTCATCGGCGGGCGGTCCGGGCGACTCGCGATCCGCACCGTCGCCGACCACCCACACGTAAAGAAGATCGTTCCCGGTCCGATAGACGCCGGTGGCACCGGCTCGCGGACCGGCCTCCGGGCGAAGGCGACCCGGGCCGGCACGAACGGGAACGTTCGGCTCCTCCTGCGTGACGGCTCCAGCGTGCAGGAGAACCGGATCGTGACCACGGCGATGGACCGGGAGACCGGCGAGCGGGTTCGAGCAGACCTAAACGAGGCCCTCCGTGAGGCCGAGTTGCAAGACGAGTGAGTCGAAGGCGTGGTCGCGTCTGCGCGTCGATCTCCGCGTGTGGATCGTGCCCGTGAACCGCCTCGG
>Ga0209946_1000832_pt1 | contig 12749 bp, 20 predicted proteins | sample SalPon2_A_H2O_MG_FD_185704 | JGI IMG/M metagenome (GOLD analysis project Ga0209946, IMG submission 185704) | Salt pond water microbial communities from South San Francisco under conditions of wetland restoration - Salt Pond MetaG R2_A_H2O_MG... | ecosystem: Environmental > Aquatic > Non-marine... | reverse complement strand
CAATCGCGTCCGGTATTACCGGCAGAAATAGCCGGACGGGAGCGCACCGGGGACAGCGCGACAGCGACAGCCGAACGCGACCGGCGTCGTCCAGCGGTGCGACCGGTCGGACGGGGGCAGAGCGGTGAAGTGCTAGTTGAAGTGCTCGTCGTAGAGGTCCTGGGCGTGCTCGATGGCGTCCATCGCGGCCTGCTTGTCTTCCCAGCCCAGCGTCTCGACTTCCTTGCCCTCCTCCAGGTTCTTGTAGGTCGAGAAGAACTCGTCGATCTCGTCCTGGGTCTGCTGTGGGATGTCCTCGAGGTCCTCGATGTGGTCGTAGCGGGGGTCCTCAGTCGGGACGGCGATGACCTTGTCGTCTTGCTCGCCGTCGTCGTCCATCTTCATCAGCGCGACCGGCCGAGCCGTGACGACACAGCCGGGGAACGTCTGGTCCTCGACGAGCACGAGCACGTCGAAGGGGTCCTCGTCGTCGTAGTACGACTGCGGGATGAAGCCGTAGTCAGAGGGGTAGTGGACGTTCGAGTGTAGCACCCGGTCCAGGACGACGCCCGGAATGTCCTTGTCGTACTCGTATTTGTTTCGCTCGCCCTTGAGACACTCCACGACGGCGTAGATCTCTTCGGGCGGGTTCGGTCCGGTTTCGAGGTCTTCCCAGAGATTCGTCATCGTCTGCGTGTGCGCGAGGGGAATTAAAAAGGATTTTCGTAATCGACGCGTCAGTCGGCGGTCATAAATCACCTTTCGACCGGTCACCGACCCGACGACACACGGTCTCCCCTCGGTAAGAGCCACCTACTATTAGCTGGTTTCCAGTCCTCAGCCCCCAGTGGCTGTATCGATTAACCGAGTTAGTGACAGTTTCTGCGTTCCGGGACATCGGCGGTTTTCTGCATTTACTACCGCAACATACGCCGTAGTTAACAAGTGTTAAATAGCTTGATGACATTTGGCTTACCATGTCAGAGGCACAATCGGTAGCGAGCAGCCCTGGTGTCGCAAAAGACCTGACCGCGTTTCAGCAAAACATCCTCGTCATCCTCGCCGAAGAGCCCCGGTATGGGCTCGCTATCAAGCGAGAACTCGAGTCCTACTACAGCGACGAGGTCAACCACGGTCGGCTCTACCCCAACCTCGACGACCTCGTCGAGATGGGACTGGTCGAGAAGAGCGAACTCGACAAACGGACAAACCAGTACTCGCTGACGGCGGACGGTAAGGAAGCGGTCCTCGACCAGCTCGGCTGGGAGTTCTCGAAGTTCGTCACCGGCGGCGACCGCGCTGACGAACTCCACGATCTCGTCGACGGCCAGGCGTAAGTCCCCCTACGAACGGCGTTCGGCTTTTTTGACCGTCAGATCGACAGAGTCATCCAGCAGTTCACGCTGTGCTTCCGTCGGCCAGGCGTTGCGCGGGAAGTACTCCTCGCGGAACTCGGCTAACTCGTCGGGCGTGGCATCGGCGATAGGCTTTGCATAATGGTTCCCCATGAAGTCCGCGAGCGCCCGCGCCGTCGCGGCGTGAACGTCACCGTGGTCCGCTCGGACGCGGTCGACGACCGTGCGGTTCTCGGCCTCGACGTCGTCCCACGCCTCCGGATCGCCCGGTCCCGAGAGGCGAATCTCGACGCCGCGGTCCGTGTCGTCGACCATATCGGGCTGGATGACGCCGTCTTCGACCCACTCCGAGGGATAACAGACGAGCACGTCACCGGTGTCTTCTTCGCGGATTCGGGCCTCGTAGTCGTGGTCGTCGAGCAGGGCCGCCCGCTGGTCGCGGTAGGCCGCTGCTGCACCGTCGTCGACCGCCTGGCGGGCCAGTCGCGTGAGTCGTTCCACCTCGTCTTGCGTGTCGGCTGGGAGGTCAGGCATCGTCTAATGCGTCGTTGGCTAGTTGGTCGGCGCGGTCGTTTATCTCTCGCGGAACGTGTTCGAGCTGCCAGTCGTCGAACTGCATGAGCAGCTCCCGGACGCGCACGCGCTGCTCGCGAAGCTCCGGGTCGTTGGTGTTCCACTCCCCCCGGACCTGCTTGACGATGAGTTCCGAGTCGCCCCGGATATGCGCCTCGTCGAAGCCGTAGTCGATCGCGACTTCCAGGGCTTTCACCAGGGCGGCGTACTCGGCCTGGTTGTTCGTCGCCCGACCGATGGTCTCGCCGCCCTCGCTGACGATCCCGCCGTCGTCGACCAGTACGTAGCCGACAGACGACGGGCCGGGGTTCCCTCGGCAGGCGCCGTCGAAGTAAGCGTGGACGCGACCGCCGTCGTCGTCGCGCAGTAGCGCCTCCAGCCGTGCGGTGTCACCGCCCTGGACGACCACCTTGTCGTCGTAGGCGACCGCGGTGGCGCCGCCGTAGTCGGCGCGCCAGCGCTCGTGGTCGGTGTTGCCATCGGCGACGCTGACACCGGCAGCGGCGAGTCGTTCACGCGCCGCCTCGGGGTCGCACTCGATAACGGGCATGCCCGTGAGAGACCGGGCAGCGCCAATAGGGGTTGTGGTCCCGCCGTCTCGTACCGACTGGTGTCGCGGTGTACCGGGACGGGTCGGCCCCGTGGTCGGCGCGAGCCGGAAATACGCTACAACAGTCCCCTCAGTTGCCGGCGACGCGCTCGGCACCGGTCTGTCGGCCCGCGGCGCCACCCCGGATGCGGTCGATGCCGGCCAGCACGCCGCCCAGCAGCACGACCAGACTGGTGCCGAGCATCAGTGACAGGAACGGGTCGAAGGGCGAGAGCAACAGCGGCGATACCAGTAGCACCAGCCCCGAAACGACCGCCGCGGCGATCGACAGCGGCGCGGCCTGCTTCCCCGAGGACGCTCGGTACGCGGAGTGGGCGAGCGCGATGGCGGCGACCTCACCCAACAGCAGGCTCGTCAGGGTCTGTGAGTGCGTCACTCGGAACAGCGCTGGCAGGGCGATGACGACGACGCTCGCGACGGTCGCGACGATCCCCGACCACTTCGTGAGATTTACCATAATTAATATCACCTGTTGTTACTCAGTGGAGCTACCTAATAGTTGTCCACCGCCGGCAGGGACACCTTCTTACCGGACAGGGGCCAACCCGGGATAGATGCGACTCGACGAGTTCATCGAGGGGTTCGAACGGGACGAGGCCGCCGAGAAGCGCCGCCTCGCCGAGGAGAAGTCCTACGCCATCACTGACCACCTCGAAGACGTCGAGCGCCAGTTCGACGAGGCCTTGCAAGGCGACGCGCTGTTTGGCTCGACCGCACCGGAGATATTCGTCGGTCGCTCGGGCTATCCGAACGTCTCGACGGGGTTGCTCTCGCCGGTCGACCGCGACGCCGCCGCCGAGGGGTACGCCACGAGCAGCGACTGGTACAGCGAGGGCCTGGGCATCGAGGACGTGCTCCAGCGTCGGACGGGGATGCTCAACTCGACGCGGACGACCGCCGTGGACTCGGTCCAGCGCCGCGGCCGTCGGGGCAGCGACACCGGGACCGCCTACGACGTGTGGGAGGGGTTCGTCGGCGTCCAGCGCGAGGTCGCCATAGCAGACCACCCGGTCGACGTCGAAGTGGGCCTCGACGGGAAACCGGACCTCGACGTGGCCTTCGACGACGTGGGGACGCCGACCGGCCCCCGGGCGACGGCGACGGGCGCCGACCTCACGGAGAACCCCCACGTCCCGAAACCCGTCGAGAAGACCCTCGCCGACGACGACTGGCAGGCCCAGGGCGCGATGACGTATCTGTATCGCCGGGGCTTCGACGTCTACGACATCAACACCATTCTCTCGGCGGGGGCGCTGGGCCAGGCCAGCGAGCGCTCGCTCGTGCCGACGCGGTGGTCCATCACCGCCGTCGACGACACCGTCGGCCAGTATCTCCGGGGGACGCTCCGGAACAGCGAGACCATCGATAAGCCCGAGCTCTGGTACAACGAGTATATGGGAAATCGGTACTGGGTCCTCCTCTCGCCGGGCCGCTGGGAGTTCGAACTCGTCGAGATGAAAGCGCCCCAGAGCGTGTGGAACCCCCGCCCCGAGACAGGCTACTACATGTCCAGCGCCCACGAGGGGTACGAGGGCCGGACCAGCTACGTCGAGGAGACTGCCGGCGCGTACTACGCCGCCCGGCTCGGCGCCTTGGAACAGCTCGAAGAGCGGGGCCGCCAGGCGAAGTGTCTCGTCCTCCGAGAGATCACCGACGACTACTGGGCGCCGGTGGGCGTCTGGCAGGTCCGCGAAGGCGTACGCAACGCTTTCGACGGTGAGCCCGGCATCGGTCAGACGTTCGGCGAGACCCTGGACGCGGTCGCAGACCAGCTTCCCGTGCCGATGGGCGCGCTCCGGCGCAAATCTGAACTCGTCGCCGGCTTGCAGTCACAGCTGTCGGATTTCTGACCGAGAAACGCCGTCGGCTACCAGCCACGAGTCGACGCCGTTGACTCCGGCGCCGGCCGTCGGTTTAGCGGTTTAATTCACTGCTACAGGGCTGCTATCTACCGAATCGACGGGTTTACACTTCCAAGTCTTCGAGAGCCGAACGTGCCCTCACAGCCAGCAGAGACGCCCCCGAGTGCCGAGCTACAGAGCGAGGCCTACCACATCACCGTCGACGGCGGCGCGGACTCGTTCTGTGCGCTCAGCATCGAATCACCCGAGAACGACCAGGCGTGGCTCATCTCCGATACGGTCGCCGCGCTGGAATCGATGCGGTAACTACTCTGTCGGGATCGGCCCGCTGCCGATGACCTCTCGTACGGCGGCCTCGAACTCGTGTCGGTCCGCGAAATACGTCGCCTCGACCTCCGAAAGCACCGCAGCCAGTTCTTCCGGGCCCTCGGGAGTCCGGATAGTCGTGTCGCCCTCTCGGTCGACGACGGTACTGTGCTTGATGCCCCACGTCAGCCGGGCGGTCACCCGCGAGAGCGGGGCGCCTTCGACGTCGGGGCCCTCCCCGAGTTCGACGGCCGGCTCTGCGTCCTCGCTGTCCTCGTCGCTCATACTCGAACTGTGCTCGCGGGTCCGATTAGTGCTTTCGGAACGCCTGTCGATGTCGCCAGTATAGCTTCATCTTCGCGCGTTCGCGTCGTGCGTCCGTCTGACGGGTAGTTTTGAGGAATGCCGCCCTAGTCCCAGTATGACTAGTTTGACGGACGTGTACGAGGGGGAGGCAGGCCGCGTGGCGACGCGGCGACAACAACTCGTTGGGACCGGGTTGTGCCTGGCCGGCGGGGCGGGGCTCGTCAGCGCCATCGCGCTGGCGACCACCGGCGTCGGGACGACGCTGGGACTGGATGCCTACGCGGCCCGGGAGATCGCCGGCGTCGTCGCCGGTGTCGGGCTGCCGGCGGTCGTGCTGGGTATATTTGCCGTTCTTCCGGCCGGACCCCGCACGCGATTGGCCGCTGTCGGTGGCGCCGGCGTCGCAGTGGTCGGCGTCGCCGCGTTCCAGCATATCTACCCCTACAACTGGCTGGCCAACGCCCCGCTGCTCGCGCTGGGCGCCAGCACCGTCTACTTCTCCGGCGTGCTGACGACGTTCTGGTGCCTGTTTGCCGCTCTCGCTACGTTCAAAACCCGTAACGACCCCGGCGGTACCGCCCGAATGGAGGTCACCGAAGAGGGGATCATCAAACTCGTCGAGGACTCCCGTTCGGTTCCCGGCCTCGGCGGCATCGGCTTCTTCGGTCGAAGCCCCGACGGCGGCGTCGAGACGCAGACGAACCGACGCGAGACGCCCACCGGCGACGGCGGGGCTGTCCAGCGCGCCGCCACCGACGGGAGCGAGGTCGTGGGCCAGTCCTCGCCGCAAGCAACGGCCACCGGCCAGCGAGCGGCCTCAAGCGCCCAACAGACCGACGACGGCTCGCAGTCGCGCGACCGCACCGTCCGACGTGGCCCGTCCGAACACGAACTCGACCCCACACTGGCCGCCGCCGGTCCGGAAGCCAACGCCACCACCGACGGTGGCACCACGACCGCGACCGGCCGGGACCCGATCACCGAGACGGCGGTCCACCGCGGCGAACCAGACAGCTACTGTGGCAACTGCCGGCACTTCCAGTACGTGATGGACGGCGACGACGTCACTCCCTACTGTAGCTTCCACGGCGAGACCCTCGACGACATGGACGCCTGCTCCGCCTGGGTCGACAACGGGTAGGCACAGTCCCTTTTCGATTGCGTGTACGCCGACTGGTTGCGGCCGGAACGCAGCCACAGCACCGTTGCGTATCGGGTCATCCGACAGTCAAAAGCCCGGCAGACTGTTCAGGGCGCAGGTCACCTGCTCTCCGCTCCGTTGACAGCACCGTCTACGACCAGGAACCCGGGCGTTTAACACAGACCGGCGGTATACTGCGTACACCAATGGAATTTTGCGACGACTGCGGTTCGATGATGAAGACAGAGGACGATATGTGGATCTGTGGCAGTTGTGGCTACGAGAAAGCCCGAAATCCCGAAGCGGACCAGAAAGCGGTCACGACGCAGGGCCAGGAGTCTTCGGAAGTCGTCGACACCTCCGAGGTCGACGTCGAGGATATGGGACCGACGACGGGCGCCCGCTGTCCGGAGTGTGGCAACGACCGGGCGTTCTACGAGATGAAGCAGATTCGAGCCGCCGACGAGTCAGAGACTCGCTTTTTCACCTGCACCGAGTGCGAACACAAGTGGCGGGAGGACGACCACTAGGGTTGTGTCGCCCGACGCCGCGTTCCCGGTCGTTCCCGAGTCGCGGTTGGCCCGCGGTGGCTGGGAACTGATCGACGAGCGCGTCGAGACCGTCTTCGAACTCAAGCGCGCGGCGGTCACGGGCGCAACCACGCTCTACGACGACGTCCGGACGCGCGAGGCGGCACAGTCGGCCGCCGATGTCGACCGGCAGTGGCGCTTTTTCTTCGCGACGGCGCTGACCTTCCGGCCGCCGCTGGCGCCCGGCATCGGCCCGCTAGTGATACTGCCGACGGTCCGCTCGGAAGCGGGGTCGGCGTTCGCAAGCGAACTCCGGGACCGGGGGTTCGAGGACGTCTCGCGGGGCCGGAAAGAGCGGGTGCGGACCGACGGCGGTGACAAGCTGCATCTGCGCAGCTACACGGCCCGACTCCCGCTTGCGTCGGTCGGGACGACGCTGTCGGTAACCGGCTGGGTCGGTGTCTGGCACGCTGACGGCTTCCGGATCGCCGCGGGCGCGTATCCGGACCGGCCGGTCGGTGAACTGATCGGTGTCGAGGACCCCGACGGACCGCTGTCCCGGTCGCCGGCGGCCTACCGCGAGGAACTGCTCGATCTCATCCGCGCCGTCGAGTGAGCGCGAGGAGGGCGCCCTCGGGGACGAGTTCGACCGGTCCGAGTCCGAGCGCGCGAGCGAGGGCACTGGGGGCAGCCTCGTCACCGATGCGTGCCACGGGAACCCCACGGACACGGAGTTCGGCGGTCAGCCCCACCGAAGAGAGCAGCGCCGCCGCGTCCATCGACTCGACGGGACGGTCCCGATACAGCGCGAGTGCGGCGGGGAGTGACGGGAGGTCGAGCGCCACGAGCTCGTCGTAGCCGACGACGCTCGCCCGGTGACCGTCCAGGTCGACGTCCAGGTCGGCCGCGACCGACAGGGCGGGCCGTCCTTCGAGGGCGTCCAGCAGCTCGGCGAGGGTTTCGGGCTGATCGCCGCGCTGTCCGGTCGGTGTCGTCGTCACTCCTTCTCGCGTGCCTTGACGGTGAGCGTGCCGTCGACGCGCCAGTAGGCGTACTCAGGGTCCTCGCCCGTGGTGCTGGGGACATCGACCTCCATGTCCTCGAACTCGTACGTTATTTCGGCGTTCCGGCCGGTCAGTCGGTCGTACAGCCCAATTGCGAGTTCGGGCCACGTCGTCGTCTCGTCGGGGGCATCGCTCATACATCCACCCCTTAGTATCACTGGGGCTTGAAACCACGGCTCGCGGAAACTGCTGCTCGCGGATCACTCCGTGCTCCCGTTTCGCTCCGAGGGTTCGAACGCAGTGAGACCCCGCCGCCTGCTACGGTCTCCGAGCGAACGTCAGATACCCCGTGTGGCCGACGCCGCCGGTCGAGGGGCGAGAGCCGCGGTCGTCGAAGTCCATCTCGCGCTGGATGGTGTCGAGCGTCTCGATGTCGTCCAGTCCCACCTCACGGGCCGCAGCGACGACCTCGCGTGTGTTCTCGACGAACGGGGAGTACACCGCCAGCGACCCACCTCGCGAGAGCAGCGTCGGGGTGCGCTCGACGACGGTCGGCGCGTCCTCGGTGTCCAGCGTCACCACGTCGAAGCCCGATAGCTCGTCCAGGTCGTCGGTCACGTCGCCGGTCCTGACCTCGACGGTGTCGTCCACGCCTGCGATGGCCATGTTGTCGCGGGCCACGTCGGCGAAGTCGGGGTCGATTTCGTAGGAGACCACGTCGGCGCCCATCCGGCCCATGTAGGAGCTGAGGATGCCGGTTCCGGTCCCCGCGTCGAGTACGCGGTCACCGGCGGCGACACCGGTCTTGCCTACGACCAGCCCCACGTCGCGGGGCATCATCGGCGCGCCGGTGCGTTCGAGATGCGTAAAGAGGTCCGGCCCGCGCAGCCGCCGGACGGTAAAGCCGTTCCCCAGATGCGTCTCGACGACGTCGCCGGGCGACACGTCGTCTGGCACCTCCAGAATACCGAGGTCGGACTCGAAGCGCTCGCCGGGTTCGAGCAGGTGCTCGCGGTCCTCGTGGACGAACAGGTACACGCTACTCCAGTTCGTCGACCGCGTCCGCGAGGTCGCCGTCGTTGGCTTCGAGCGCTTCGCGGGCGGTGTCCTCGTCGACACCGGTCCGCATCGCGACGATTTCGACGTCGTCCGCGTCGACAACGGTGCCCTCGTCCGACTCGTCCGCGCCGTCAGCGTCGTCGACCGCATCGCTCTCGCCGCGCTCGCGGGTCTCGGGGTCACCGACGACCTGGTAGGTCTTCTGGCCCTGTGCCTCCATCAGCTGGACGTCCGCGTCGGTGAAGACGAACTCCTCGTCCGGGGTGCGGATAATCACTTCCTCGGCATCGATATCACTCATGTCGATGCCCATCTGTTCCATCATCTTCTGCATCTTTCGCGGGTTCATCCCGCCGCCTCCTCCAAACATGTCCGACGGTGCGCGTTCTGGACAAAAAAGCCCACCGGGTCGGAGCACACGAGTGTCCGGATACTTCGAGAACACCGAGTTCCGGTCGTCAGGAGTCCGCCAGCGCGAGACACGCCGTCACGTCTCAGTCCCAGGTCACCTGTACGCCGTTGTCTCGGAGGATGACCCGATATGTCGACCCGTCGCGGATGTCGTCGGGCTCGATGTTGAGCGTGATCGTTCTGCGCAGGCCGTCCTCGATGACCGCGGTGAGCTCGTACTGACCCGGTCGGTCGATACCGGGATCGAACTCCCGGGCCGCGCCGGCGTCGAGGGTCACCGAGTCGTCGAGAGCGGTCGGGCCGTCGTCGAGGGCGAGCGTCACCTGGACCGTCGCAGTGTCGCCTTGCTCGTTGGTGACGACGAACAGCACCGGGTCGTCGGGGTCGGGCGTGACGGTGTCGACTGTCTCGCCCCGACAGCCGGCCAGCGCGGCCGTCGAGAGGATGAGCCCACCCAGAAGATGACGCCGTCGCATAGGGAGTCAGCTATCCGTTCCCTGTCGCACCTTCACCGCCATCCCCGTCTCGAAGTCGGCCATCCCGCTCCCGGGGAGTTCAGCGCGGCCGACCGCGAGCAGGGCGCCGTTGTCGTGAACGACGAGCGCCTCGTCGCCCGGTCGGATGTCCGAATCCGCGTGTTGGACGAACTTCGCGAAGGCGTTGCGTCCCTCGCGAACGAACGGCTCGCTCTCGTCGCCCACAACGACGCGGTGGGCGGGGGCCTCGGGAGCTTCGAGCAGGCGTCGGCCGCCGGCCAGCCCCAGCACGAAGCGGCCGTCAGTGGCGTAGGTCGCGATGCGGCCGTCGTCGGCGTGGACCTGGCGCGGCCGTCCCGAGCTGGTGTGGGTGATCTCGATGGCGGACTCGGCCGGGAACAGGGCCACGCCGGCGCCGTGGCCGAACTGGTAGTCGGCCCCGCGCCGGAGACCGCCGATCTCGCTGTCGCTCATTGCCTGTGGTGGCGCCCGTGTGGGTAACCCGTTTTCGGTCCAGCGGCGGGCGGCCAGCCGATATCGACGGGCAGTGCGTGTGACTCACACGCAGCTTTCCGGCGGCGTTTGGGGAAATTTATACCCGATGGCCCGCTAGAAACGCCCACAATGGCTACAGACAAGCGGAAAGTGTATGCGGGCGCCGCGTTGCTGGTCGTCAGCTCGGTGCTGATTCTGATGTCGGGCCCGTTCAATATCGGTATCTCGACTACCGTGGCCGGCGTCATCGGCGCCGTCGCGGCGCTGGGGCTGGCCGCCGGCTCGCTGCTGTTGGGTACCTCCGAAGACGACCGCGCGGTCTGAAACCGGCTCTGTTCTTTCGCCCGCGTTACCCGTCGAACGACCGCTACAGCAGAAACTTGTCCGGGTCGCTACTGAGGTCCTCGAACCCGTCGACAGCGGACTTGAGGTCCTCCGAAGACGACTCCTCGAACCCCATAGCCTCGATGCGACACCCCTCGTGGCGGACGTACCGGCAGACGCGGGCGAAGTCGCCGTCGCCGGTACAGAGGACGATGGCGTCGTTGTGTTTCGCCAGCGTGACCGCGTCGAGGCTCATCCCCACGTCCCAGTCGGCCTTCTGGGAGCCGTCCTGGAACGTTTTGATGTCCTTGATACGGGTCTCGAAGCCGATGTCGGTCAGCGCCTCGAAGAAGCTCTCCTCCTCCGGGGAGTCGGCGCGGATGACGTAGGCGATAGCGCGGGTGAGTTCGCGGCCGTCGACGGCCGCCTTGAGGAGTTCGGAGTAGTCGATGTTGCGCGTGTAGAGACTCCGGGCAGTATGGTAGAGATTCTGCGCGTCGGCCAGGACGGCCACGCGTTGACCCGAGTGTGAAACAGTCATAGCGTGATTTCTCTCCCGAACCCCGATAGGTTTTCGGGGTTTCCGGAGAGCAAAAGGGCTAAGTCGCTCACGGACGCTTTCGTGAACATGCGACGACGCTGGCTCCCGGGCGATGCGGTACCCAGTGGCGACGGCGTCGTCCCGAAACGCAAGCGCAAGCGGTAGCTTCTGACTCTCGGCGGGCGTGACACGCTCGTCGCGGGTCGTCGACGCTCGGCGGGCATGGCACACCCGTCGTGGGTCACTCTTTCGACGGACGGACCGGATGACATATCCCACAGCGACACAACACCACTCAGCAATGACAGCACTCGACTTCCACGGCGTCTACCCCGCGATGTGTACGCCGTTCCACGACGACGACGAGCGCAGTATCGACTTCGAGACACTCCGACGAGACGCCCAGCGGCTGGAAGCCGCCGGCGTCGACGGGCTGGTCCCGGCCGGTTCCACGGGCGAGTCGGCGACGATGACCCACGACGAACACATCGAGGTCGTCGAAGCGGTCATCGACGCCGTCGGCGACGTGCCCGTCATCGCCGGCACCGGAAGCAACAACACCCGCGAGGCACTCTCCCTGTCACAGCGAGCCGCCGACGCCGGCGCCGACGCCCTCCTGCTCATCTCGCCGTACTACAACAAGCCCGAACAGCGCGGCCTGGTCGACCACTACGAGACCATCGCCGACGCGGTCGATTGCCCACAGATCGTCTACAACGTTCCCTCCCGAACCGGGCAGAACATCGAAGCCGACACCGCCGTTTCCCTGGCGAGCCACGAGAACATCCAGGCGTACAAGGCCGCAAGCGGCGACATGAACCAGATATCCGAGATTATCGAGCGCACGCGCGAGGAGGACTTCGCGGTTCTGTCCGGCGACGACGGGATGACGCTCCCGATGCTGTCGGTCGGCGGGGCGGGCTGTATCTCCGTCTCGGCGAACGTCGAGCCCGAACGGACGTGTGCGATGGTCGGCGCGGCGCTGTCGGGTGATTACGAGCGAGCGCGGACCCTCCACCACGAACTCAGCCCGCTCTTTCGTGAGCTGTTCGTCGAGACCAACCCTATCCCGGTCAAGGAGGCCATGCGAATTCGGGGCTACGGGCCGGCCCATCTCCGCCAGCCGCTCTCCCGGCTCGCCGACGAGCACCTGGACGGGCTGCGTACCGTCCTCGACGACCTCGAAACGGAGGAGTCAGACGACGCCCGCGCGGAGGTAGAGCGATGACACGGATTGCCGTCAACGGTGCGGCGGGTCGCATGGGCGAGACAGTCATCGAGACAGCGGCCGACCGCGACGATCTTGAGGCCGTCGTCGGTTTCGACGTCGAGACCGGCGAGGTGGCAGGCGTCCCGATCGTCGCCGAGGACGTGGCCGCCGCGCTAACCGAGTACGACGTCGACGTGGTCGTTGACTTCTCCATCCCCGAATCGACGCTCCCGCTGGCCCAGGCCTGCGTCGAGGCCGGCGTCGGGCTCGTCGTCGGGACCACGGGCTTTTCAGAGGACGGACTGGAGGAACTCGTGGCCGCCAGCACGTCGGTTCCGCTGTTGAAGGCGACGAACTTCTCCCGGGGTATCCAGGTGCTCCAGCGCACCGTTCGGGAGGCAGTGCGAGCGCTCGACGACTACGACCTCGAACTGATGGAGAGTCACCACAACCAGAAGGTCGATGCGCCCTCCGGCACCGCCAAGACGCTGCTGGAAGTCGTCCAGGACGAGCGCGACGTCGAGCCCGTCTACGGCCGCGAGGGTCACGCCCCACGCGGGGACGACG
>Ga0209946_1000829_pt1 | contig 12760 bp, 9 predicted proteins | sample SalPon2_A_H2O_MG_FD_185704 | JGI IMG/M metagenome (GOLD analysis project Ga0209946, IMG submission 185704) | Salt pond water microbial communities from South San Francisco under conditions of wetland restoration - Salt Pond MetaG R2_A_H2O_MG... | ecosystem: Environmental > Aquatic > Non-marine... | reverse complement strand
CACGGCCGAGATGATGGCGTCTTCGGCAGTCGAAGCCGTCAGTCCATGATGTAGGCCCGCTTGAAGTGTTGTGACGACGTACCCGGAGTTATCGAGTGGCACCGCATCCGGTGGCTGATCGCCACGTGTGACTGCAAGCACCTCTTCACAGGCCTGGTGGAGCTCATCAGGAGCAGCCGGTGTCTGAGCGAGTGCCCGGGCGAGCGGGTCGTCGACGTCCGTGAGCAACCCAGCGAGCGTCGCGTTCAGTATCGCACACCCCCACTGACAGCGTGGGTCAGCATGAGTGATCGCTGAGGAAGCTCGACTGATGGTAATGAGCGTGTCGAGATCCGTAGCAAACGCCAGGCTGTGTGGCGCACACCGCATGACGCTCCCGTTGCCTGCGTTCGATCCTTCAGGGCGACGGTCCGACTCGGCATACCCGGCGTGATGCCATGGCTCTCCATCCTGGAGGCGTTGGATCACAGCAGCCGTAAGCAGGCCAACATCAAATGGACCGCTCTGATACCACTCAACGAATCGCTGAGCGACGTCGGCGGGGACAAATTCGCCGTGGGTGGTAAGACTACGGCCGATACACAGTGCCATCTCGGTGTCGTCGGTGATCGTCCCCACAGGCTGGCCATGTGTCCCGTCAGCGAGCATCTCAGCGACGCGTCCATGGCGGTTCCGGATGGTCGACCGCTGCTGGAACTCAACTGGCCGACCAAGGGCATCACCGCACGCAAGGCCAAGCAGTACTCCTGTAACGCGGTCGTCCATCTCGATAGACACTTCAGTGTGAGTAATACTAAACCTGGCCGTCAGTTGATCAAACAGATATGCCGAGTAGGCATCGCTAACGTCTGTAGCGGTGAGTCCTCAACAGGTAGTATTGTACTTTTGACGAACAAACTGAGAGATAGAGCAGTCTGTACAGCTTCGTGTTGAGTTCTAAGCGTGTCACAGATTAATTCCCCTCCCACGCCTGGGGGCGCGGGGATCCGACAAAAACTATAACAGAAGATAGACACTTCTTCCGCAGCCCATCACAAGCATCTACCCACCGAGGAACCGTTCGCGGACCTCCTGATCCGCTAGCAGCTCGTCGCCCGGCCCTTCGTAGGCATTTTTACCGTTTACCAAGACGTATCCTCTATCACACCGTCGCAGCGCTTTTTTCGCGTTCTGTTCAACCATGAGTACGGCAGTCCCCGCCTCATTTATCTCGTCGATGCGGTCAAACATATCTTCAACAAGCTCAGGAGCGAGTCCTGCAGATGGCTCATCCAATAACAGGATATCCGGGTCAATCATCAGCGCTGATCCCATCGCAAGCATTTGTTGTTGGCCACCGCTCATCGTACCAGCACGCTGGCGCTGGCGCTCATTTAAAATCGGAAATCTGTCTAGAACATCTTCTAAGCGATCCTCAGGGACTTCTGGCAGGCTAAATGCCCCCATGAGGAGGTTTTCCCGAACAGTCATAGAAGAAAACAGATTGTCACTCTGAGGGACGTAGCTGACGCCACGCTCGATGATGGTGTTCGTGTCTAGCCCCTCAATTGAGTCTCCGTTGAGGGTGATTGACCCATCCATGTACGTTGTTAATCCAAGGACGGACTTCATCGCCGTAGACTTCCCTGCGCCGTTTGGCCCAACAATCGTCACGTACTCTCCTTCTTCAACGGTAATATCGACGTGGGATAGAATCTGGAGATCCCCGTATCCGGCGACAAGGTTGTCAACTTCAAGCAGAGTCATACATCATCACCCCCGAGGTACGCTTCGATAACACGCTCATCAGCTTGCACAGCTTCCGGAGATCCTGCAGTCAGCACCGACCCCTGATGCATGACGACGACACGCTCGCAGTTTTCCATGATGAGATCGATGTCGTGTTCGATAAGAAGGAACGAATAGCCATCATTCACGAGTTCTTTGATCCGGCCTAGAATTTTCTGTTCGAGCGTTGGGTTCACTCCGGCCAACGGCTCGTCTAATAGTACAATGTCTGGTTCGGTCAGCAGGGCGCGCGCGATCTCGAGCAGCTTACGTTGACCTCCCGAAAGGCTGCCTGCTGGTTGATCGAGTAGGTGATCAATTTCAAAAAACTCCGCGATTGCTCGAGCCTGATCTCGAATTGCTTGTTCTTCCTCGACAAATTGAGTTCCTCGAACCCATGCTCCACGAAGTTGCTCCCCATGCTGGTTCATTGGTGCGACCAATAAATTCTCAAAAACAGTCATATCAGCCAGTTCACGAGGAATCTGGAAGGTGCGAACCATGCCCTGCTGAGCAACAGCAGGTGGTTCTCTCCCAGTGGTGTCTTCACCATATAGGTGAATCCGCCCTTCATCTGGTTTATGAAACCCTGTGAGACAGTTGAACAACGTAGTTTTCCCCGCACCGTTTGGACCAATCAACCCAGTCATGCCAGGATCAACTGTCAGGTTTACCCCATCAAGCGCGTTGATGCCGCCAAATTGCTTAGTGACCCCCTCTACGCGGAGTATCGGGTTCCGCTGGTCGTCGTCAGTGCGACTATCTGTCGATGGTGAATCGCGTGTCGAGGTCTGTGTTGGCGTGACTTCATCAGACATTGTCGGTCCCTCCAGAGCTGTCCCGCGACGGGAGTGAGATGTCGTAGTCTTGCTCACCAAGGATCCCCTCAGGCCGGTAGTACAGAATAAGTATTAACACGACCCCAATCAGGATCAGGCGAGCAGCCGCAAGCTGGATTGAGTATTGTGACGGGACATCGATAAACCGCGTTCCGTTGCGTATACCCCAGAAGAACGCCGTTCCGAGAATGACGCCTTTATTATTAGCTGTGCCGCCAACGATAACTGCCGTATAAGCATAAAACGTAATCAGTGCGCCGAACTGGTCTGGCGCGATAAACCCGATATTGATTGCCCATAATGCCCCAGCCGCTCCCGCTAATGCCGATCCAATCATCAGCGCTTGGATCTTGTACTGAAACGTCTCTTTGCCAAGTGCTCGCGGAACCTCCTCGTCCTCACGGATTGCTCGAAGAACCCTCCCGTACGGGCTATTTATTGTCCGCTCTACGAGCCAATACCCGCCACTAAGGACTGTAACAGACAATACCAAGACGAACCGGTCGTAATCTAACCCACCGTTCGGTCCTGCTGTCGGATCAAACAACCAGAGAGTGTTGCGAGTGAACGCAACCATACCGTCACTCAGCGTCGGGAGAACGAAGTACCAGGTCGTGACGAGGGGGATGAGAAGGCCGAGAATGATCTTTCCCCGTTTGCCCTGGCGTTGGAACAGCTTCGTAACCCAGTAACCAATACCAACAAGCGTAGCGAGTGACAGAATCCCAAAGATTGCCATGTTCAGCGTAAAACTACCAAGGCTGAGCGGGAAGGCCTCGCGAAGCGGTGTGTGAATGGTGTTGATGCCGAATGGACCGTTAAACAGCCACTCCTCGTCATTTACCACTGTCGTGAGAATAGTAGCGATTCCGAGTGCCGTGATCGCGAGGTAGTCCTCACGAAGGCGAAGCGTTGGCACACCAACCGCAAGCGACACTAATGCAGCTGCAATCATCCCGCCCAGGACCCCGAGTATCCAGCCGAGAAGGCTTCCAAGTGGGCCAAACCCAGCGAAGAGTTCTGGAAGCGCAAATCCGCCAATACCACTGTATCCAGCCGCTCCAGCAGGCATTGTTAAGACCACCGTCACGTACGCACCGATCATGAAGTAGGCGACGTGACCAAAGTCAATGAGTCCGGTAAAGCCAAATTTGAGATTCAGCCCAATGCCGAACAAGCTGTAGATTGCAATGAACGTCAAAAGTGTGATGACGAAATCAGCGACTGCCATTAGATCTCACCCCAGATGCCTTCGGGCTTTACAAGTAATACGCCAATCAAGATGACGAACGCAATTGCCACCCGGTACGTTGAGGATCCCGCCGGGAGTAGGTAGACACCAACGTCCATGCTGAGGCCAATGATCATCGCACCAGCGACGGCTCCATACGGCGATGAAATGCCGCCAAGGATCACTGCCGCAAAGATGGGTAACAGTAGTGCAAACCCCATATTTGGAGTAAGGTTCGTCGCAAACCACCCGGTGAGAATGCCGGCTAATGCGGCGAGCATCGCGGCAACAACCCAAACAACAAGCTGAACGCGATCAGCGTTAACGCCACGAACTTCTGCGAGATCCATATTATCAGCTGTCGCACGCATCGCACGCCCCAATTTGGTAGTTTTTAATATTAGATTAAGAGTAAGCATGGCCACAATGACGACGCCGAGGATAGTAATGTGTTTAATGTTCAATCCGATCTGCGTACCAATGAGATAGTCTGTCCCCTGTGGTCCAAGGCGCACAAAAGCACTGATAAGCAGGGTAGTACCGATGGCTCCAGCTGAGCCTAATATTTTCGGAGGTATCAGATAGACTGTTGTAAAGTCCTCTTGTTGTCGGTAGAGTGAGTAAACGGCGTAGCCGACCCCAATGGAAGCGAGAATACCGGTGATAACGAGCCACCAGGGGTATCCCCATTCGCCAGTAGTAGTGAGATCACCGGCTCGTCGCTGAGCTGTAATTACCGTAATTCCGCTTTGTGTGAGTAAGAAATCAAAATTGGTGGTAATTACGCGTGGTGTTTGATACTGGATGTTTTTTGATCCAACAAGGAATAACACAACGTTTCGCAACACAAGCGCAAGCCCGAGTGACACGATCACCATCGTGATCAGGTCTGCGTCCTTTCGGCGGAACTTCCGAAAGATAGCTAGCTCGTACACTGCGCCGAGAATGCCAGCCGAGACGATTCCAAGAAGTGCTGCAAGCACAAATGCTATTGATCCAAAGTTAGGAAGGAACGGTATTTCGCCTGGATTATTAAACACGAGCGCGAGGTATGCTCCAATTGTGATCATATCGCCATGTGCGAAGTTCGGAACTTCGGCGATATCGTAGATGAGTGAAAGTCCTAATGCTCCACCGGCGATCACTGCGCCAGTAATCAGGCCCTGCACAGTTGCATCTAACAGCCCCGGACTAACCATGGTGGGCACCCCGTGCGGTACAACGATTGATCTCTGTTGGTGACGTCTGTATCATTGGTATCTTCCTGTAATGAGGAGTGCTGAGCCGAATGCGAGCAGATTTAGCGCAACTAGTAGCAAGAACGCCCCTTCGTACCCTCCTGTGACGTCTCGGATAGACCCGGTGACAACAGGTAACACGAGTCCGACGAGGTTGCCGACGGCGATGACCATTGCTAGTGCGCTGCCCTTTGATCGAGTTGCGTCGGCCGCAACGTTGTATATCGCCCCGAACGGGACTGATACCGCCAGCATGACGATGAGAGGTAATCCGGCACGAAGCGGTACGGCGGGAGCTGTCGCGAGTAACCCGAACCCGAGAACAGCCGCTACCGACGCGCCGAGAATGAGGTTTGGATCGGTTATCGGAAAGCTCACCGCAGCACTCCCGCCGACTCCTCGACCGACGGTGGCTATTCCGAGCACCAGTACGTTCACCGGACCCACAATGCCAATATCCGCGAAGTATGATGTAATAAACGCTGAGAGGGTGAGATACGAGCCAATGGCCGCGATATAGCAGAGCGACGCGAGAATTACAACGGGATTTACTAAGACTGATGCCTCGGTGGCGGTGGGATCCGACGAAACCGTCAGCTGTTCGTTTCGATTGAGATAAAGCGTACCCGCTGCGGGGATTGCTAGGAGCATGCCAAACCCATGGATTCCGATGCCGTTGGTCGCAGCCACGAGACTGGGAGTGATGAGAAATCCCAATGCTCCTCCGAGCGTCAACATGCCACCGTACACGCCCTGTTGTCGAGTAGCGGCATCGCCGCTGTGGAGTCGAGCAATGTGTGTAGCTCCCACGCTGAGGAGTAGCCCTGCAGCGACCCCCCATAGAAGCCGAAGACCGAGCACGGCTGGAAATGTGGGAGCAAAATCGATTATGACTGCGAGACACGCCTGACTGAGTGTCGCGACAAACAACAGCCGAGTCGTTGTTGTCCACGCAACCAATCTGCTTGCTGGCCACTGAACCAAGGCGAATGGGAGCAGTGTCGCTGAGAGCATGAGACCGAATGAGGCGTAGCCGATATCGTACTGATTCAGGTAGAAGTCCGGAACGCCAGCGTACCCGAACATCACGTACCCCATACTTACTACTGCAAGATGTGGCGCAATTCTGAGGCCAAGCGGGGGGGTGGTGCGAGTCATTCATTGGGCCCACCATCGCGAATCGAGTTGCTGTCTGAGTTGATGATCTCATCAACAATTGTGTCCCCGTATGACTCTCGAGCTTGTTCGATCGACACCTTCTCGCTGCGAAGATCCTGCTCAATTGCAGCTTTCGATCTGGCTGACGGGTCGCCGTACCCGCCAGAACCAGGCGTTCGGATACTCACCGTTGTTCCCGGATCAAGTTTGTGCGTTGACTTTTGTGGAAGGCGCTTGGTATCACCGTTGGGTGAAATGCTGACTGCGCTTCCAGATGATCCGGCAGTGCCGCCCAGCAACCCATACGGGTGGTGGGTGTGGCGGTCTGCAAGAAGACTGAATGTCGCCGTGTGATCTCTCACGGTGATGTCTCGACGGATACCGAGCCCACCACGGAATTCGCCTGCCCCTCCAGAGTCTTCTCGGAGCTCATATCGGGCAACCTGGAGCGGATACGCAGTCTCAAGCACTTCTGCAGGGGTATTCATCGTGTTCGACATGTGCACGTGTACGCCATCCAGCCCGTCCTTCCCGGCACGTCCGCCAAATCCGCCACCCTGGGTTTCGTAGAATGCGTAGGGGTCGCCTGATCGGGGATCCTCTCCCCCGAAGGTAATGTTATTCATCGTTCCCTGTGAACCCGCAACAACGCTCTCAGGGATAACCTCCGCAAACGCTCCAAGGACGACATCGGTGACTCGCTGGGATGTCTCTAAGTTTCCGCCGACAACAGCGGCTGGTGGGTCTGGATTCACAATAGTTCCCTCGGGAGCGGTGATCGTGATTGGACGGTAACATCCGTGGTTTGGTGGAATCTCTGGGTCAGTCACACACCGCACGGCGTAGTATGTCGCTGAGGCGGTCACGGCGAATACAGCATTAACCGGGCCGGCAGTCTGATCTGCAGTGCCGGTGAAATCTACGAGAATCTCATCACCATCGATCGTCAGCGAAACAGTAATTGGCAGATCAGCGTTCCCAGCACCATCATCGTCCAGCACATCCTCAAAGGCGTACTCACCATCTGGCAGTGTATCAATCTCGGCCCGCATGCGGCGCTCAGAGTAATTTTTGATTTCCTCAAGCGCAACCCCCAATTTGGACGTTCCGTAGCGGTCTGCAAGCTCATTGAACCGTCTTCGTCCGGTCTCGTTTGCAGCTTCTTGCGCCCGGAGGTCCCCGCGGCGTTCATCAGGTGTCCGGACGTTCGACAGGATCATATCGAAGACAGCGTCGTTCGGATCGCCCTGTTGAAAGAGTTTCACTGGAGGGATCCTAAGTCCCTCCTGATAAATTTCGGTTGAGTCCGCAGAGACACTCCCTGCGTGTGACCCACCAACATCTGCGTGGTGGGCACGGTTTGCGGTGAATGCAATGAGCTCACCCTCATGATAGACCGGTGTGACAAGGGTTAGATCGGGAAGGTGTGCCCCTCCGTAGAACGGGTCATTGAGTAGTATGGCATCACCTGGGTGCAGCGACTCGCGTGAGAAGCGGTCAACAGCGGCCTCAACTGAGAACGGCATCGACCCGAGATGCACGGGCATGTTTTCTGCCTGGGCGATCATCTCAGCATCGGCGTCAAACAACGCACATGAGCAGTCACGTCGTTCCTTGATGTTCGGTGAGTAGCCTGTGCGGATCAAATTCGCGTTCATTTCCTCACAGACGGCCGCGGCCGCGTTCCGAGTCACCTCAAGCGTTACCGAGTCGATGCGTTGTGAATCACTCATGAGTTGACCTCCACAATCAGACTACCATACTCGTCTACACTAACGGACTGGGATGGGCGAACGACTGCTGTACTTTCTGCACCCTCTACGATTGCTGGCCCAGTAAAATCAGCAGCAACCGGGAGCCGCTCACGCTGGTACACACGCGTGTCATACATCTGTCCGTTAAACTGCACTGGACGCTGCTCAACCACAGCGTCTTCAATGTCACTGGTGGCAGTTTCGTGTCGGAGGTCCGGCGTTTCAACGATGCCACGTGCACGAGTTCGGAGCGTAACTAACTCGATCGGCTCATCAGTGTATGCGTGTCCGTATCGCTGCCGATGTTTCGCGTGGAACCGTTCACGAAGTGTGGATTTGGTTGTTAAATCAATTGCTCCATCAGGAACCGGCACAGACAGTTCAAACGACTGCCCAGCGTATCGTAGATCAACCGACCGTTCAAACTGCATCTGTGACTGTTCTAAGTTTTCATTCTCCAGCTGCTCACGTCCTTCTGCAACGAACTCGTCAAATGTTTGTTGCAATGATTGCGGATCAACAGCCGCCCAGCTCCGGACCCGAGACGTACTGTAGTCGTACAGGATGTCACTGATTAGCAACCCGAGCGCTGAGAGCACACCGGCAGTTCGTGGAATAAGGACTCGCGGGATATCAAGCTCAGCGGCAAGGGTTGTTGCATGAAGTGGCCCGGCTCCGCCATAGGCAACGAGACCGAAATCCCGTGGATCGTACCCGCGTTCAACTGATACTACACGTAGCGCCCGTTCCATGCTTGCATTCGCGACATCGAGCACACCTTGTGCAGCTTCCTTCACCGACTTTCCGAGCGGGTCAGCAAGGGCCCGTTCAAATTGCTGCTTAACATCGTCTACATCAACTTCCAGCTCATCAGATAGGAACGCATCTGGATTCAATCTACCCAAAAGGAGCTGTGCATCAGTGATTGTTGGGGCAGTTCCTCCTCGGCCATAGCATATCGGGCCGGGGTCAGCGCCTGCAGACCGGGGGCCAACGCGGAGTGCACCACCGTTGTCGATCCACGCAATTGATCCACCACCGGCACCGACAGTGTGTATGTCAATCATCGGTACATTAATCGGATACTCACCGACCTCTACGTCGGTGGCAACCATCGGGTCTCCATCTTCCACAAGTGAGACATCACATGATGTCCCACCCATGTCCATTGTGATGAGATTTCCAATATCGGTGAGTCCAGCAACGTAGCTCGCTCCTTGAACACCGGCTGCCGGACCCGATAGCAACGTATTAACGGGGCGGGTCCGCGCGACATCTGCAGTAATAATTCCGCCATTTGACTGCATAATCTCGAGACTTGGACGAATTCCGAGCTCCGTAATCTCAGTTTCAAGATTCCCGAGATACTGGTCCATCACTGGCTTCAGTGCTGCATTAAGCGCTGTCGTCAATGTCCGCTCATATTCTCGGATCTCAGGCAACACCTCACTAGATAATGAGAAAGATGCCGTAACGCCCTCTGAGTTCAGGATGTCTCTGGCCTGACGCTCGTGCTGGGCGTTCTCATATGAAAAGAGAAAGCTAATTGCAACGCTTGACGCATTTGTTTCTTTAATTTGTTCGGCCAGCTCACGAACGGCTGCCTTGTCAAGCGAGGTTGTGACGGCCCCTCGTTCATTAAGTCGCTCTGGGACTTCATACCGGTGGTCACGGGATACGACAGTTGGCGGTTTCTCAGCTTGGAAGTCATAAATATCAGGCCGTGCCTGTCGTCCAATTTCAAGCGCGTCACGAAATCCCTCAGTGGTTACTAATGCGGTTTCGGCCCACTCTTGTTCAAGTACAGCGTTTGTGGCGACAGTCGTACCGTGAGCGAAGAAGTCGATGTCAGTAAACGCAACTCCAGTGCCTTCTTGCGTTTCTGTAAGGCCATTTGTCACGCCTGCTTCTGGGGCTGTAGGCGTTGACGACGTCTTAGTGACCTCAAGATGTCCATCGGTGATGGTGACGAGATCCGTAAACGTGCCTCCGATATCGACACCAACTCGAGTGTTATTACTCATCAGTGTCCTCCTCGTGGAGTGTCCTATCCTTCCGGTGCGTGTATCTGGTGCTCATGAATTGCTTTCTAATACTGGGGAGGTTTTGCCCCGCGGTACCGGAGGAATACTGGTTAGATCAAGTCCTCTGCCGGGATGGTTTCTTGATCAACGAACTCCCCGTCTTCAACTTGAACAATAGCCATACCACTGGCTACATCACCATTCTCATCGTAGTTCACTTGCCCGCTCGGGCCAGAATAATCAATTGCTGTCCCCTCATCAATGAGTCCAAACCCGTCACCAACCGCACCGTAGCTTACTGTTTCACCATCAGGATTCGAGACCGGTCGCATGCTTTCTTTCACGGCGTTGGGGTCAGTCGTCCCGGCGTGATGGACTGCAAGCGCGTACGAGATGAGTGCATCGTAGGAGTTCCACGAGTATGGTGAGAATAGATCGGTATCAGGGTATGCTTCCGCGTAGTCTGACTCGAAACTGCTTGTCGCATCGCCCGTTGGTGGAAGCGTCCGGACACCGTACATTCCACTGAGGACATCCCCACCAACGTTCCCGAGGAAGTCCTGTGAGAGAAGACTAGTGTGAAGTACCCAATTGCCACCATATCCCTCCTCATTCCATTGGCTTAGAATCGTGGTTCCACTTTCTGGGTACCCAGCATACGCAACGAATTCTGGGTCATCAGCGTATAGCTCAGATAGGGCCTGCTGGTATGAGGATTGTCCAGACTCATACCCAACGGTAGCGGTAGTTGTCCCACTAAACGTCTCTTCAAATGTTTCTGCGAGCGCGGCCCCAAAGTCATTATTAATATACAGAACAGCCGCAGACTCAGCCCCCTCGTTCGCTATGATCTGCGCCATAACCTGCGCAATAAGACGGTCATTTGTTCGTGTTCGGAACACAAGGTCGCTATCATCCAGCGTACTGATTGTCGGGGAGGATGACGCTGATGTAATGTGCAAGATGTCATTCGGAATGCTCACTGACTGAGCGATACTAATGGTGACACCACTCGAAACCGCCCCGATGATCGCAGACACATCTTGTGTGTTAACCAGCGAGTTTGCCGCGTTAACCCCGGCAGTGGAGTTAGTCTCTGAGTCTTCATCAAACAGTTCAATTTCTCTCCCCAGCGGCCCTCCTGCAGCATTAATGTCTTCTTGAGCCATCCGAAGGCCGTTCAGCATGGGCTCTCCAAAGTCACTCAGATCACCGCTGAATGGAATTACCACACCAACTCCGATGGGATCGGCGCTCGCTGACGTCTCCTCGCTACTATCATCCGACTCAGATCCGCTGGACGAATCAGAGTCACTTGATGACTCACTCGTATCTTCTCCTTGGAGTTCCTCCTGACTGCTGCATCCTGCGAGAGCGCCTATACTTGCGGCACCGCCCAACCGCACGAACCGTCGTCGGTTTACCCGATCGATAAACGTGCTATCTTCTGGCATGTCTATTGTGCTCATACCTACCTTCCCATATATATCTGGTTGTTAGTAATTCACACTCAATGTGACAACACGATGTTACCGTATGAACTGTTATGAGTTCTGCATACTCTTGAATATCTCTGCTAAATTCGAACAAACCTGCACTCTTCGGTGGGTTTCGGTCAACTTAACACGAATTTATACACGTTCCCAGAAGACTGGTCTGGAATGCTTTTCATCATGTGAATTGCATACCAGTCCGTATCTAAGTCATCGCTGAGGCACACACTACGTTTCTGTAATTAGCACCTTGGTTAATCCCTCCTCGATGATAAGATCAAATGGGAGGTTAGCTGCGCTCCGCTCAATGAACCTAGTCATAAACCATCGAACCTGATCTGAGGGAAATACTACGTGATATCGCTCATCATCGCTACGGCGAACACTCAAGAAACCGCACAGCGAGAGCCATTCAAGTAGTTGATCAAGGGTTTCGAATTCTCCGTCATACTCGTGGGCGTGGTACTCAGAGACCTGATCCGCTTTGGTTAGAAATTCAGGGTCTGGTTCGTCATCCCCATCAGAAACGTAATCAAGAAAACAGTGTAGAAAGTCAACGTCAAGCAGCACATGCTCACCCCCTGAGAGCATTTTATGATAGTCTCCCAGTTTGGTTCCTGCGTCAGTCGTGGCAGCTTGGTAATTAGCCGCGTAGAAGGTCAGAGCTCGTCGGAGCAGCTCGCTTTGCCCATGTTCCGTCCGTTCGGTGAGATCATCAAGTGCATCTTTCGCTCCCTCATCGAGTGACACTGTCACGCGATTGGTTGCCATAGTATAGCATCCTCCTCATCACCTGAATAGTCAGCGGTTTTTATTACTCCTAGAGTATGTTACAATTCTAATGAGCCACTGTAAACAATATCTCGCTATATGATATTACACGGTCCCAAAGCCTTCCTCTTTCATCAACGCAGCCACTTTCTCTGGATGTTCATACGCGGCAAGTAGGGCAAACTCTCGTGCATCAGTCTTCGACACCTCACTTACGTCAAGCGCGTCAGCCAATGCTGATCTGAACTGGCCCTCTCGGGCCGCTACACTGTCACGGACGTGGATCTCCAAGCGGGTCTCTCGTTCATCGCCGACGTTGTTCCGCCTGACGAAGTATGGGTATGTCTCTGCCGTGCTCGAAGTTGACCCTGATTCAGGGGCCTCTTTCACTGTTTCCTCATCTAATGAGTTGGTCCCCGTAGCGGTATCTGCCGGTTCACGAGTTGAGCCAGTCGCTTCTGACGACGGTTTCGTCACCTCCTCGG
>Ga0209946_1000825_pt1 | contig 12788 bp, 16 predicted proteins | sample SalPon2_A_H2O_MG_FD_185704 | JGI IMG/M metagenome (GOLD analysis project Ga0209946, IMG submission 185704) | Salt pond water microbial communities from South San Francisco under conditions of wetland restoration - Salt Pond MetaG R2_A_H2O_MG... | ecosystem: Environmental > Aquatic > Non-marine... | reverse complement strand
TCTGATGATGGCGACGGTCGAATACCTCAACTACGACGTCCTCAAGAACCGCGGGTGGGACCTTCACGACCGATCCACCTTCGAGAAGGCGGCACAGGCAGAACTCGACCGCACGGACTACGGTACCGTTGAGGTATCCACCGATGAGTCGATTCTAGAGGCGGCCGAGCGAGCGAGGCTCGGGTGGTCGTCAAAGTGTCTCAAAGGGCGGTGTGGACGGTGTGTTGCCGTCGTCGTTGACGGAGACATTACGATGGACACCGACCAGGAGTTCCTGACACCCGCCGAGATCGACGCAGACGGCTACTGCCTGACGTGTCTCGCCACCCCCGTGAGCGACCTCAAGCTTGTGTACGGCGCCGAGACGCACAATGCTCTCTCACACCGTGTGAAGTGACCCCCATCGCGCGTGAAGGCAGTCCAGATCTTCCACGAGAAAAAGAACCGCAGACAGGTTTATGATCGAACGATGATCATCGTTCACTGATGGCCGTTGCTCCGTTCCCCACCATACCTCCACACGATGCTGCAGACGCTGTGTTCGAATCGGGACACCTGTGGATCTCGGAGTGGATTGCCGGTGACCCACTTCGATTTCAGCTCACCCACGACGGATTTCTCCGCTTTGGTGACGACGAGCGGCTGTTCGAACACGAGGAAATACCACTCAGATTACAGACTGCCGTCCGTGCTGTTCGGAACGATTTCGATCGGTCGTCGTTCCAAGCGGCCGTCGACGATACCGAATCAGTAACGTTCCACGGAGTGACGGCGCACAGTCGGACGCTCCCGTACGATCTCAACGACATTCCAGCGTTCATCGGAACGGCAATCTACGACGAGACGTGGGGACAAGAGCTTCCACCAGACACCGTCGAAAAGATCTTCAACCGAGTGAATCTCACTACGGTGGATCCCATTGAGAAGGAAGTGCGGGCGGCCGACATCGACCCAGACCGGTACCGACTACCAGCGTCCTCGTGGCTCGATGAGAGAGCGCCGGGGGTCGTATTTATCAACAAAGCCGGCGGGCGAGCCCATCGAACGGGACTAGACGAAGCCGCACGCGCTGAGGTGTACGAGGCTGTGACAATCGACTCGGCGAGTGAGGTGATACAGCGGTGGGTAACCGACGAGTGGCTCACAAGCCGCATCAACTCCTGTGGACCTGCAGGAACGGTCGAGGCGATCACCGACCACGCACTCCGGCGACTGGCTCGAGAAATCCCTGCAGTCGCTGCCCAACCGGGACACGCCGACACGTCGATTTCGGTCGGAGCGCTCCGATCGGTGCTTGCAAAACGAATTAGCGAGCATATTGGGTGACCGAAGAGACCGACACCCTGCCGGCGGATACACGCACAACACCGTTATTTCACACGACACCACTCACCACGAAGAGAACGGTACGATGTCCGCTGTGACGGCCTCGAATTTGAACCGGAAAAGATCGTCGAGATGCGGCATTCGTAGGTAGCTAACGGGTATCGTGGATGACGCAAATAACTTCCTGACGAACCAACCGACGCTCGTCGACTAGAGTGTCGAACGCTCCACAATGCGAGGACCACTCACACGATCCGCATCATCCGCGTCTCGAATTTCCCGACGCGAACGCGTACCCAGCCAGCGAGCGACTCGTCGAGTGCCGGATCGTCGGTATCGACGCGCAGGGTGCGAACCGTGTCGAGTTTCGCACGCGAGGCGACGATCTGTATCTCGGCCTCGCGGATGACCGCCGGGGAGAGCTGTGGGTTCCCCCGACCGAAGACAAAGCCCTGGCCGCCGATCGGCGAGACGACGATGACTGCTTCGCCCTCGAGTTCGTCCACGATCGCCGATTCGGCCGCGTCTTTCGCAACGACGGTCCCGTCACGCCAGACGTCGACACCAATCGGTGAGGGTTCAAACCCGAGCTCTGCTTTGATCGCCCCGACCGTCGACCCCGGACCGAGGATATAGGTGACCCCGTCGCCGTCGCGCGCCCGGATGTCCGCGGCAACTCCCTCGGCCAGTGATTCGACTGTTCCGCTTGCAGTCTGTTTCGACGCCTGGAGGTTCTCGGCGACGGGAACGTGTGCGATACCGCGAAGTGTGGGCACTACCTCCCCTTCGCGGTAGGCGTCCTCGTCGATGTCCATCACCTCACGGCGTTCCGTCCGCGAGAACCTGACGGCGACCTCGGCGGCGTCCTCTGGAGAGACACCGAATACCGACGAGTACACCTTCACGCCGGCTGGGACGCCGAGCATCGGTGTGTCGTCGTCGAGTGCGGACGCAACATCCGTCGCAGTGCCGTCGCCGCCGACGAACAACACGATATCAACATCGGCGGCTGCAAGCCGCTCGACGGCAATTTGAGTGTGTTCGGCGGTCGTCTCTGTCGGGACGTCGTCGGCGACGTCTCCCGGTGACGCCGCCTCATCGAACGGGTTGACGACGAGTTCAGGGGTGAATCCGGCCGCTCGAACCAATTGCTCGCCCATCGGTGTGGCCACTGTTGAGACGGTTGCGTCCGGGGCCAGATCGGCCAGCCGGTCCAGTGCCCGACGCGCACGGTCTGGCGCCCTGGGTTCAGCGCCGCGTTCGAGTGCCGCATCTAGCTTTCCGTCGGTTCCTTTTAATCCAACGCGACCGCCCATTCCGGCGATCGGGTTTACGATGACACCGACGTGCATACCGATGAATCGCGCGGCAGCCACTTAACGGGGTCGCGACTGGTCCGTGGCGCGTGCCGACCTGTCTGCAAACAATTAAGCCACGTCCGTCGAACCATCACGTATGATCCTGTCTGCCGTGCAGCCGGAGCCGCTCCCGATCGAAGCGACCGCTATCGCCGTGCTCGTCGCCGGGCTTCTCGTCACCGCGGGATGGCTCGGACTCCTCGCGCGGTGAGGCCGAATTCGGGGGTTTTCGGGCCTCAGACGCATCCCTTACGCGACGAGTTCTGACCTATCACGGAGCCACGCAGCAGCGCGCTCTGCCTCGCTTGCGTCCACAGCCGACAGCTTGACTCTGACACTGTCACCAGGGTATGACCCAACCCGGACGTCGAAGCGCTCGCGAAGCGTGTCGAATCGGCCGAGAAGTGCGCTCTCCGGTTCGTTCACCTCGACGGTGACCGTGTGCGTCGGCGTTCCCTCGAACTCGTCTGCGACCCGCTCGAACATGGCCCGCATCTCAGACGGTACACCGGGGAATACGTACGCGGACTCGACGACTGCACCCGGAGCGACTCCCGCCTCGTTGGGAAGCGGGCGACACCCCGACGGGAGATGTGTCGTCCCCTCGTCGAGATCCTCGCCACTGTAGCCGTGCGACTCGAGCCACGTCGCGGCCTCGTCGTTTGCCTCGACCGTACGCCCGAACGCGGCCGCTACCGCGTCCATCGTGACGTCATCGTGCGTCGGTCCGAGTCCGCCGGTCACGACCACCGCGTCGTAGGCCGCGTGGTGCTCGTTTACAACGCGGGCGATCTCGCTTACTTCGTCTGGAACCACGGACACGCGCCGCACAGTCACGCCGCGGTCAGCGAGCTGTGCACACAGCCACGTGGCGTTCGTGTTCTCCGTGTCACCGACGAGGAGTTCGTCCCCGACGGTGACGATTGCGGCGTTCATACATCACGATATGAGGTCATCGCTCAAAAGGTCGCCGGCACTGATAGGGTAGTGTGTCCTCGACGGGCTCACAACAGACCGTCGTCATCGTCGTCCTCGTACACACCAAGTCCCATCTCGCGTCGTTTCTCGCGCAACGCATCGAGCTGGCGTTTGAATCGGAGGGTACCGACGACGGCGACGATCGACGCGACCCCGAGGATCCCCGCAAAGATAACGAGGTCCGTCTCACGGTACGACTGCACGACGATCGAGTTGGTCACCGACTCCCAGACGATTCGGTCGCGGCCGTCTACCGTCTCGACCGTGTAGTCGCGCGGCGCTACGTGCCCGACGACCGGAACGTCGGTACTGAACTCCGGCGGAAGCGTCACCGCATACGAGCCCTCGACGTACGCCAGCGACGTGAATCGACGCGGTGACCCACGCCCAGAGATGGCGAGTTGCCCGTCGTTCATCTCGTCGGTGAACCGAACGTACACCTCGTCTGGTGTCTGCTCAACCTCCCCGCCGCGCGCACGAAACTCACTTCCTGTGATGACTTCGCCGTCGGCGTATCGGTACCGGAACGCCTCGAACTCCAACGGCTGGTCGCCGGCATACGGGGTCTCACGGTAGAGCCTGAGCGACTCTTGACTGGAGACGTTGTACACAGCGGTATATCGCGCGTCTGCTGACAGGGTGAACGCGGCATCGCGGTCCGTCTCGAAGTCGTACGACATCGGTGGGTCAGAATTAAGCGTCTCGTTCGTCACCTCACCGCCGCCGGTGACGTAGCCGAGACACCCACCGGTAAGCGCGAGTAACGCGACGGCGACCAGCGCGATAGCGAAGCGTCGTCGGGTCACGGCTCAGACGACACACCGCATTTCGGCCGGGAGGTACGAGCCGATCGACGCGAGTAGTCCTGGCGGGTCGGTTCCTTCCGCACAAATGATGCTCTGCTCGGCGAGTCCGAGGCGTTCGACAGTGACGATATCGTTTGCGTGTCCCGCGCGGTTGACGGTGGCTCTGACCTCACCGCGGGTCGCAGAGTTAACGTTCACTCGGCCTGGACCGCGCTGCCAGTCGTACAGCCGGTCCCGCTCAGCATCGGCGAGTCGAGTGACGTCCGCATCGACGTCGTCGATGTCGGAGGCGCCACGATCAGAGGCGTTCCCGTTGGTGGCACCATCCTCTCCTCCGTAGACGAACTGCATCGGCAGATGTTGGACGAGTCCGAATCGCTCGACGACCTGCGGTGGGGCGCCAACCCCAAGTCCCAACTCGTCAGCAGGAACGCGGACCATTGTGCCTGCGTCCAAGACGAGCCCGTCGTCGTCCCACGACTCAAGCGTTCCAACGTACGTCTCTCCGGCGAGTAACCCTTGGTCGTGGGCGACGATTTCGCCCCACGTCTCGGCGAGGGCGTTTTCCGCGACAGTCGCGTCTGCACCGCTGACGTCAACCTGCACGAAGTCGTCGTCGCGAACACCGATAGTCCACTCGACGCGCAGGTCACCAACCTCGTTATCAACGAGCGACTGCATCCCGTCGAATGCGCGCTCGCGGGCGTCGCCCTCGAGGTAGCACTTAGTAGCAAGTACGACCATCAGCCGGTCACGTCCACGTTGAGTTCATCACGGAGTTCTTCGATGCGCCACTCCATCGTCTCGTACAGCCGGTCGTTCTCCATCGCGTCGAGCGGCGAGCCGCACTCGGGACACTCGAATCCAAAGTCCATCGCCTCACCGAACTCGAAGCGGAGTGAACACACTTCACAGAGATAAAACTCGTGGGTCCGCTCGTACTCCGCGCGATCTTCGAGTGCATCGAGCAGTCGGTACATCTCCGCCTGTAAGTTCTCCGGGATATTGTCGTAGTGAAACGTCCAAAGGTACGTGAGCCATCCCGAGTCCTCGTCTCGAACGCGTCGGTACGTGGCGAGGTCGTTCTCATAGAGGATAAACAGTGCTCTCCGAACGTCGTTCAACTCCAGCCCGAGCTCCTCGGCCAGCTCCTCGTCAGTCACCTCGCCGTCGGGGGGTGCGGCGGCGACCGGCATCCCCGTCGGCCCCACGAGTTCGTGGAGGTACTTCTGGATGACGGGGTCGTTCAACAAGTCCTCAAAAGCCATTACAAACCGGTAGCGCCGCCGTCCGATTAAAAGCTCCGAATACCGCGGTGCCCCGTCGTTGGCATCGATGGAGCCGCCAATACTCAGGCGGGTGCGCGGTCGATACGCATAACTTCCGACGACGAGACGATCGACCGATGACATCGATGCGCACCGCCCAACTGAAACGAGTGTTCGGCGCCTTCACGCTCGCCGTCGTCCCCAGTCTCTTCGTGGGCCTCCTGGTAATGCCACTCGTCGTCCTCACGAGCGTGGGCCCTGCGGCCGGGACCGTCGTTGCGGCCCTCGGTGGCGTCGTCACAGCGGTCGCGCTCGGACCCGTCATTGTCGATCGACGGATCGCGTCGCTACCGCGGGTCGGTGCGGACGACGACCGACGATCGCTCGCCGAGTCGCGCGTCGCCGCTATCGCCGCCCAGCTCGGTGTCTCTCGACCCGCGGTGACGGTTGCAGCCGTTGACGCGGCCAACGTCGCGGTCATCGACGGCCACCGCGGCAGCCGGCTGGTCGTCACCACGCGGCTACTATCGCTTCCGCCGTCGAGCCGCGACGCCGCGCTCAGGCACGCCATCTCCCGACTCCAGCGCCGCGAAGCAGCGGTCACGACGGCCGCATTGCCCGGGCTCGTCGCCGTCGAGACGGTGGCGCTCGCCGCGACATTGTTAGTCTCACACGAACCGGACCGTCGGCCGGCCGACAGGCGATCTAACCGTATTCACGGGTACGAGCCCGACCGGGACCGGATCCCAGCGCCGCTGTACACCGCTGGCGGACTGCTCGCGTGGCTCGTGACGCTGCCGACGTGGCTTCCCGCAGCCGTCGGTGACCGGCTCTTCGTCGGCGGCGGTCGGCGCGACGCAGACGACATCGTCGCGCGAACCAACGAGGATGCTCGAACAGGGCTCGCTGCGGCGATCTCGTTCACCGAAGAGGCGCCGGGTGCGAGCGACTGGCCGCCGCTTTTCGACCGACTCTCGGTGGTCTCGATGGCCGACGCGACGACCGAGCGGGTACGCGGCACGAGCCGACACGAGACACGGTGTCGGCTCGCTCGGCTTCGGTCGAAACGTAGCCTGTGAGTGACGCAGCCACCACAGCGAGTGACGCAGCCATCACAGGTTGATCCTGCACGGCGAGCTATCGGTCGCAAGCCTCGCCGCGGGCAACTGACGGGTTAAAGTACCTCTGGGCGCACGGGCGCGTATGGTTGACCCGACATCTGATCTCGGTGAGGACCTCACTGAGGAGGAGGCACCCCAGTGTGCGTGGTGTGAGGAACCCGCCTTCGGCGTCGGCAGACGCGTCGTCACACGGGTAGCGGACGGACAGATCGAACATATTCACTTCTGTGGAGACGCCTGTCGAACCCACTGGCAGCGCGACAATCGGGAGGCAGCACACCCGTAGTGAGTGTGCGGACCGGTGTGATGACGAGGGAGTACACCGATGCCGGTCGACGATAGGAGACGCGCCGCGCGGGAGGCTTTTTATCACGGGGACGGTAGGTATCGGTATGATATCACTCGACGAAGCGGTGACCGCACGGCTCGAATCCCACGGCGAGCGGTTTGAGGTGCTCGTCGACCCAGATGCCGCCTTGGCGATGAAGCGCGGCGAGTTTGAGGGGGATCTTGAGGATGTCATCGCCGCAGAAGATGTCTTCGAGAACGCCTCGCGCGGCGATCGACCCGCAGAGTCGGCACTTGAGACGGTGTTCGAGACAACTGACCCGCTCGCGATCATCCCAGAGGTCGTTCGCGAGGGGGAGATACAGATTACTGCCGAGCAGCGCGAGGAGATGCTGGAGCGAAAACACCGAGGGTTGGTGACCACGATTACCCGCAACGCGGTGAACCCGCAGATGGACGACTCACCGCATCCGCCCGAGCGAATCGAGCGCGCGCTCGAGGAGGCCGGGTTCCAGGTCGACCCGATGGAACCGGTCGAAAGCCAGGTTGACGAGGCGCTAGACGCGCTGCGCCCAGTGATTCCGATCCGGTTCGAGGAGGTAACGATGGCCGTGCAGCTTCCGGCCGAGTACGCCGGATCGGGACAAGCACAGGTCCGGGAGTTTGGGGACCTCGAACGAGAGGAGTGGCAAAACGACGGCTCATGGGTCGGCGTGCTCACCTTCCCTGCGGGGCTCCAGAACGACCTGTATGAACTCGTCAACGAGGTGACCTCGGGTGAGGGTGACGCCCGCGTACTAAAAAACAAAGACGAGCTTCGGACGCGGTGAGCAGCCGGCGACCGAATCGCTGTGCGGTCGAATGTTCGGGAGCGAAGGGCTGTCGTGTCCCCGTCCCGATCGTGCCGGGAGGTTGATTATTGCGGCGACGAGCAACGAGCCATGCACGACCGCACAGCCGAGTTCGCCGAGTGCGCGCGCCGGCGATACGACGTCACCCTTGAGATACGAGAGTTCGACGCGGGCACAGAGACCGCCGCAGCCGCGGCCGAGGCGGTTGACTGTGATCTCGCGGCGATCGCCTCAACGATCATCGTCTCGGTTTCTGACGACGGCACACCGACCGAGGATGCTGCCGCAGGCGACACATCCGCTGGCGAAGCGCTCGTCGCCGCGATCACAAGCGGAGCAAACCGTCTCGATCTTGATGCAGTCGCCGACTACTTCGACGTCGCCGCGGCGGCAATGGGATCACCGGACCGGATACGGTCGGTCGTCGGCTGGAGCATCGGCGGCGTCCCCCCGATCTGCCACGACGCGCCCGTTCCGACGGTGATGGATCCGACGCTCTGCTCTTTCGAGCGGGTGTACGGTGCGGCTGGGACCCCGAGTGCGTTGTTCTCGATCGACCCAGAACGCCTCGCTGATCTCGCTGAGGCGGCCATCGTCGACCTCACCGAGTGACTCGTTTTGCTGGGCTCTGAGAGTTATTAAAACCGAATTGTGAAATAATAGGACTTATGTATTAATCAGACGTAGTGTGGTGTATGGCACACTCACGACGTGCGGTCTTGAAGCGTGGGGCGGCACTCATCACAGCCGGCACGGCGGTATCGATGGCCGGCTGTACGGGAGACGCGACGAGTAGCGGAGGAGCCACCGACGGTGGGGTAGAGGGAGGCTACGCTGCCTTCTTCACCCTGCACGACTGGGCGAACCAGGTCGCGGGCGATCGCGTCGCGTTCACCGATCCCGTCGACGTCGGACAGCTCGGTCACGGCTGGGAGCCGGACGGTGACCTGATCGCCGACGTTGCAGCCACCGACGCCTTCGTGTACCTCGACAGTCCGGAGTTTGCGTGGGCTCAAGACGTCGCAGCGACCCTCCAGGCCGACTACGACAACGTCGCGGTCATCGACGCGCTCGCCGGTGTCGAAGACGACCTCTTGGCGTGGGACCACGACCACGAAGCCGAAGGCGACCACGCCGAAGACGAACACGACCACGCCGAAGAGGACGAACACGACCACGCCGAAGACGAACACGACCACGCCGAAGACGAACACGACCACGGCGGCACCGCACAGTACGACCCCCACGCGTGGGTCGACCCTGTTCTCGCGGGCGACATGGTCGACACGATCGCCGACGGACTCGGCGCTGCTGACCCGGAAAACGCAGCGGAATATGCCGACAACGCCGCCGCATACATCGACTCACTCGATTCGGTTCACGAGGCGTTCGAGCAGATAGCGACGAATGCGACGCGAGACGTCGCGGTGCTCGCCGGGCACAACTCGTTTCAGTACCTCGAGGCGCGCTACGGCTTCCGGCTCCACTCGCCCGTCGGCGTCTCACCGCAGAACGAACCCAGCGGCACCCAAATCGCCGAGACGGTCGGGTTGGTCGACGACGAGGGCATCGACACGATCCTCTACGACCGCTTCGAGTCCCCACGGCTCGCTGAGACGATCGTCGAGAACAGCGACGCGACCCAGACGATGGCTGTGTCACCGGCTGGCGGCACGATAGCCGAGTGGAACGACGCAGGCTACGGCTATCTCGAGCAGATGACCGAAATAAACATCCCGGCGTTCGAACAGGCATTCGGCACACAGTGAGCCGCACCGAGACGCGCCCGCGGAGTAAAAGAGCTAAACGTTCGGACGCGAGATCACAGACGAACACCGTGCCACCAGTGGTCGAGATCACAGACGTCACGTTTGCATACGGCGACGCGGCCGCCGTGAGAGACGTCTCACTGACCGTTGAGGCCGGCGATTTCCTGGGTCTCGTCGGCCCGAACGGCTCCGGTAAGACGACGCTTTTACACCTCATGCTCGGGCTGTTGACGCCCGACGAGGGAACGGTCGAACTCTTCGGTGAGCCGGTCGATGCGTTCGACGACGGCGGGCGGATCGGCTACGTCTCACAGAAGGCGACGAGTCAGGGCGGGACGATGCCCGTCACCGTCCGCGAGTGCGTCACGATGGGGCGGTACGCCCACGTTGGCCGCGGCCGACTCACAGACGCTGATCGCGACGCCGTCGACGACGCGCTCAAGACGGTCGGTATCGCCGATCTCGCCGGCAGAATGCTTTCCGAGCTCTCGGGCGGACAGAAGCAGCGCGCGTACATTGCTCGCGCGCTAGCGAGCGACGCGGATCTGTTGGCACTCGATGAACCGACGGTCGGTGTCGACGCTGAGTCACGAGACGCGTTCTACGCACTGCTCGACGGCCTCAACGACGATGGCATCACGATCGTCCTCATCGAACACGACATTGGTGTCGTCACCGACCGTGCGAGCCGCGTCGCCTGTATCAACACCGAGCTGTACCACCACGGCGACACGGCGTCGTTCGTCGAGAGCGACGCGCTCGCCGAGGCGTACGGCACGACCGGCCAGGTCGTCCACCACCACCACTGATGACGTCCGTTACGTCTGTCGAACCTACCGATCGTCGCCGAACCGTCCAAGTCGTCGGCATCGGCGTGACGGCACTACTCGCCGTCGGGATGCTCAGCTTCCTCGTCCTCTACTGGGCCCAAGACCTCCCGGTCGCACGAGAACTCTACGCCGGATTTCGTGCGGCTGGACGCGGCGCGGACGCAGCACTCGGAACCAACGTGTTTCGGCACCCGTTCATGTGGCAGTCGCTGTCGACGGGGGTGCTCGTCGGCGTCGTGGCCCCACTCGTCGGCGTCTTCTTGGTTCATCGAGAGATGGCGCTCATCGGTGAAACACTTGCACACACCGCTTTTGCGGGCGTCGCGGTGGGGCTGTTGTTGACGTCGACGACCGGCTGGAGCGGGTCGCTTTTGCTCGTCGCGTTGGTCGTCGCTATCGCCGGCGCACTCGGTGTGCAGTGGCTCACGGAGCACACCGACGCGTACGGCGACGTCCCCATTGCGATCATGTTGAGCGGGAGTTTCGCCGTGGGGACGCTGATCATCAGCTACGGCAGAGGGCTGACCGGGATCAACGTTGAGGGGTACCTCTTCGGGAACCTGGCGGTCGTCACCGTCGAGGGTGCACGCCTCATGGGGGTGCTCTCGATGGTCGTCGTCGCCGCAATCGTTTTGACCTACAAGCCGCTGCTTTTCATCACCTTTGACGAGCAGGCCGCCCGGGTCGCCCAGCTCAACGTCACCGGCTACAACGCGCTGTTGGTCGTGTTGACTGCTGTTGTCGTTGTTGGCGCGATGCAGGTGCTCGGTGTCATCCTCGTCGCAGCGATGCTGGTTGTCCCCGTCGCGGCCGCCTCACAGGTAGCTCGAAGCTTCCGCGAGGCGACCCGCCTCTCCGTGCTCTTTGGCCAGCTGTCGGTGCTTGGCGGCTTCGCGCTGGCGATTCGGCTCGGACTGCCGACGGGTGGCTCGATCGTCGTGGTCGCGATCAGCATCTATCTCGGGGCTATTGCACTCTCGAGCTCGTCGATCCGGGCACTCTCGACGCATGGGTGAGACCCATCGGCTCTTCTCGACTCACCGATAACGGTCTACACCGCCACGTGGAGTCGGCGTCCCGGTTCCCACAGAGCCTTATGTCGTGGTCTCGACCGTCCGGTATGGGAGATACAGAGACCTATACCGTTACCGCGCCGGACGGCACCGAAGAATCATTCGACCTACCAGCAGGCCTTGTCGACGTGCTCAGCGAGCAGGGTGAACCATCGACCCGCGTCGTCAGTGACGTCATCGTCCAAGCGATGGCACAGCAGGCGCACGTCATCGCTCACCACAGCGAAGGCGAGGTTCCCGCTGACATCGCAGAGATGAGTGAGACGGCCGCCGATCTCTTCGAAGAACGCTTCGGCCAGTCACTCGAGGACGTCCTCGGCCACTCACACTGACGGCGCGACTGCCCCGGCCGACGGCTTAAGACAGTCCAGGGCGTAGTATGCGATATGACTGAGACGACGGGCGCGCCGGTGTTGATTTTCGACGGCGACTGTCCGTACTGTTCGATCGCCGCGGTCGCGCTCCGGCGGTTGGAGGGCGTCGAGGCGGTCCCGTGGGAGGCCGACCCGGTGGGGCCGTTCCTCGAGGCGCAGTTCGGTGACCGACCCTTCGCGATGGTGCTCGTCGATCCTCGCGAGCGACGCGTGTACGCCGGTCGATCGGCGGCCGAAGAACTCGCGACGCGAGCCGGCACCCCAGGTATCGTCGGCGGACTCGTCCGTGATAACTACGACCGAATCGCCGACGTCGTCGGGACGCTCTCCGGGCGCGGGCGTGACCCCGCAGACGTCCACGACACCTATCCGCTCGATCCGCGGGCGGGAGACTTGATCGACGAGCTCCGCGCTGCTGCCAGCGATGCCCCCGCGCCGACTGTGTGAGCTATGCGCGATGAGCAAGCATCACCGGTGTCGGCCGAGCGGCGCGACGCCGGTGGCACCTATACCCTCCGTATCGACCTTCCCACGACGACGACGGTGACCGTCGGTGCGCTCGGCACACACCGACTTTCGGCGGGCGCGTACGCCTACACCGGGAGCGCCCTCGGACCGGGCGGGTTTGCGCGGGTCGCACGTCACCGACGGACAGCCCGCAACGACCACGACGTCCGCCACTGGCACATCGACTCTCTCCTCGGGGACACACCGGCGACGATAGACCGCGTCTACTACGCCCCTGG
>Ga0209946_1000824_pt1 | contig 12813 bp, 6 predicted proteins | sample SalPon2_A_H2O_MG_FD_185704 | JGI IMG/M metagenome (GOLD analysis project Ga0209946, IMG submission 185704) | Salt pond water microbial communities from South San Francisco under conditions of wetland restoration - Salt Pond MetaG R2_A_H2O_MG... | ecosystem: Environmental > Aquatic > Non-marine... | reverse complement strand
GACACAGAAGGTCATTCCCTATCAGAGTTTCAAACAGACATTGATGCAGTTCTTGAGCACCTCTCAGCAGCAGAGACAGTTCGCGAAGAGGAGACCAAAGAGCGACTCATTACTCCGTTGCTAGAGGCACTCGGATGGGAGAAGTTCCATCCCGGACAATGGAGATTTGAATACACGGACGAAATGACCTCAAAGCGGGTTGACTATGCCTTGTTTGCAGCCCCATCTGACCATCCAGACGTAGTTGTTGAAGCAAAACAACTGGGAACAGAGCTTGAAAACCACGAGACACAGCTATACGACTATCTACGACTGTTTAACGCCCAAGCAGGGCTGCTCACCGATGGGAAAACATACCGACTTTATCGAAACCCATCTAACGCCGATCCGACCCACGTTGTTACCGCAGATATAATAGATGTCGTCACAGGAGATCTTGGAGATATCCTTCAACCAGCGATGTTTATACCGGATACGACAGCTGATACCAGTCCAAGCAAAATGGAGTGGGCCGACACAACTGCCACTGAAATCAACCCAGATCCAGACCCAGAAGTCATACGCATGGTATTATCATCAATTAGCGACAGCACAAATAATTCAGGTATACCTCGAGAGAAACTCTATGAACATGGAGAAGAGGAGGGGTTTTCACAAGCCATAGTTGAAGCGGCAGTAGAAGAGCTTCGTGTTGAGGGACGTGTGTATGAAGCAGTCAGTGGGTACTTACAGTCAACAGAATAGTCGACAAACGAGGATCAAAACCAGAGTTTCCACGTTCAACTGCTGATATTAGCATCAACATCGCCTCCACCGCCTGCTCCGACGTCAACTTCTACAGAGGCTGTAGCTTCTGCCCAATATGCCGAGCCAGTATTAACCCTCACGGTTACGTCTTCACCGCCACTGACACTTACTGAGCCTGAAGTGGGTATCTCGTCATAGTTGTCCCACGAGTCGCCCCCATCAGCGCCAACCGTTTCGCCATCAACAGTGACCGTGGCCGTGCCATCTCTTGAATTCACATCAAACCGAAGATCAGAAACAACATTATCTGGAAGTGTGATATCACTATGATTCCACGCTTCGTTTCGTTGCGTTTCAGTTGATATGCGTAGCGTGCTTGATGACCCACTACTGCCACCGCCACTGACATCTACATAGATAGGCTCATACCCAGATACATCGATATATGACTGTTCAATCCAAGTGCCATCATTTCTTACGATGACACCAGCAGTTGCCGCACTCACAGTTCCTTGATCGTACCAGCCTTCTTGGCCGTAGTCTCCGGGGTCAAGGTCACCAATACTCCCTCTGTCAGGGATATTCTCTGAAAACCCGGAGTAGTAGCCGGAGTTAAGATTACGGATGTCTGACGGGCTCGAGATGCGAGCAGTCCCACGTGTCGTAATTCCATTTCCAAAGCCAGAGTAGTAGCCGGAGTTGAGGTTATCTATCTCGCCCGGCGATCCGATGTACTCATAGCCGTGGTCAGTAATCCGGTTTCTAAATCCAGAGTAGTAGCCAGAATTGAGGTTATCTATCTCTCCAGGCGAGTTGATGTACTCGTATCCATGCTCAGTGATCCGGTTGCTAAAGCCAGAGTAGTAGCCTGAGTTAAGATTGTCAATATCATTAGGCGAGTTGATGTATTCATAGCCGCGGTTTGCAATACCATTAGTAAATCCAGAATAGTAGCCAGAATCAAGATTACTGATATCGCCTGGGTCAGAAATATATGCGTTCCCCTGGTCGTCGATACCGTTGTTAATGCTAGCGTAGTGGCCGCTTGAGAGTGAGTCAATGTCTCCAGGAGAATTAATCGTCACTGTGCCGTGGTCTGGCATTTCTCCTGAGACATCAACACCTGCCGCCTCACTACTAAACTGTGCTGAAGCAAGCACATCGCCCGGTTCTGCATCCCCTACCGCCCCGACTCTTCGAAGTACCATATGCGAGTGTTACACAGAGCAGGTAAACAGTTTTCGCCGCTATCTCTTTTCAGCTGTTATCAAACAGTTCACTGCCTGTCTTGGAGAGTTCACTTGCCTCTTTATGTGAATACATTTTCGAGGTTGTTGCTGGGTCTTGATGGCGTAGTACGCGCTGCGCCTCGGCAAAGCCAACACCATCATAGTACGCTTCACCGACACCCCGACGCGCACCATGTAGCGTCAGGTACGACTTAGGATCATCACTACAGTCGACGTTGGCAGCCTCTGAGAGTCGTTTTAGAATATTCCGGCCACCAGAAGTTGTTACTGCAGGCAGGGTAAGCTCACGCTCACGGTATTCTTCAATAATGGCTGGATGTGAACGCCCTGTTACTGTGGTTATTGTCTCATCTGAAGCACCGATCGACACAAGTTGCTCACGGGCGTGATCTCGTAGTGTTGCAAGATGGAATGTAGGGAACACCGGCCACTCATCACGTGGAGGGTCAAGCAACTGGTACCACTGCTTGAGTGGCGTCACAGGTTTTGTCGTTAATGGGGCCATCTCTTCTTTTTGGCTTTTCCCGTATACGGTCAGGGTATGATTATCAAAATTAATTCTATCCCAGGAAAGTCCTGTACGCCGATCGTCAGTTGGAGATGCAAGTACCTCTGCACCCCTGACACCGGTATAGCCAATGATATGTACGAGCGCTCGGTTACGAAGTGCATTCCATGTGTTGCGGCTTGAGACGTCATCAGAGACGGCATCTCTCGCAGTAACATCAATATACTCAACGAGTGCTTCTCGTTGTTCTGAAGACCAGAACTGCTGGTCACGAGATGTTTGCGACGGCTTATCTGGCATTTTGTTTTTCACCCGCTGCATGTTTGCCGGGTTACTATCAATGTATTCCCACTCACGGCAGTAGCTTAGATACGCTGAGACAAGCTGGTAATACTGCCACGCAGTTGAAGCCGTAATCCCAACTGATGAGTCAGCCCGTCTTGCATCGACACGACGAGAAAGGTAACTCGCATACCGACCCATATGCCGAGCACTAATACCGTCTAGCGTTGTCACTCCTTTATCCTGGGACCACTCGATCCAGTCTGATACAACGCGCTCAAGAACGGATACATACGATCCCGACCGTTGAGTAGTCTGCCCATCGTCCGTCTCGACAGTAACAACTGTCTTTGCCTTTTCGTCAAGAAACTCTTCAAATGGCCCTGTGAGCGGGATATCTGAAGAATCAATTGCGGACGAGGTGGTGTGTGGAGACGCCATGGAGTTGGCTTACCCGACGGCGTCGGGGTGGTTAAATCTACTCATGTTTATGTCTGTAATCTGCAGTAACATATTCTCAACACTCAAACCAGCATTTCAGCTTATCTAGCCCCCATTGGCAGGCAATCCGACCCTCATACATTCTCTATAAATCGCATGTCACTATATAGAATAGTACAGGTTGCGTTGCGAATGCCGGTGAACATTAACGGTGCTCTCAATCCCGTCTAGTAGGCGGTAGAGGGCTTTGAAGCGGGAGTGGTCTTTCCCAGCAGTTCACGTACTGGTAGTTGATATCCATGACTTCCTCGCGGAGGCGTTCAACGAGGAACTGCGCAATACACGTCTTCCCCGCCCCAGACGGGCCGTGGAGAAGAGCTGGATCAGCGCGTTCCCCATGGGTGATGGGGTCGAGGACACTGGAGAGGTAGTTGACCTCGGCATCCCGGTGTTGCACCTCCCGCGGGATGAACTCCGGCTGCAACACGCGCGCATCCGTAATCATACCCGACTGACACGTACGGGGGCGTATTAAATGGAAGTGTGTTATTTCCGAATTTCCAGAAGTAGAAAGGGATGATAAGAGACCTCGCTCACTAACCTTTAAGTATAGTGCGAGTATAGCCCTGGTATACCAAATGGTACTTCCTGTTCGAACCCTCAACGCCACCACACTATCTCGCATTCATGCCCACAGTTAAAGTTCAAGACTGGACAAAAGAACGCCTTGAAGAAATCAAGGACGAGGAGGATCACACGTCGCTCGATTCAGTCATCAAGTCCCTATTAAAGGAACGTGAGAACAAATGAAGGATATCGGAAACCGGGTCATCGACAATAACGCGGGGCTCTTAGAAGAGGACAAAGAGGGTAGTGTACTTGATGTGTTTGAACACTACCTGACTAAAGCAATCAAGGAAGACCGTGAGAACAGTTTCCGGATGGATATCGGAACTGGGTTTCTCTTCTTTTCGGGCTTTGAAGCAGTCTCTGGGAAGTTTAAGGAACTGATTGGGTCGGACACCGTCAGTAAAATAGACGACACGGAGTGGGGGACTGAGGCACCCATACGAGTGGTAATGGGGCCTGAAACCTCGAACCGGACTAAGTCAATCCTACTCTCTCTGGTCACCGACCAGGTTATTGAATACGATGACGAAGCAATCGAAGTCCTCAAGCAGTTTATTAAGAGCGGGCTGGTGGATTTCCGAGTAATTACTGAGCGAAACTTTCACCCGAAACTGTACAGCTTTTACCTTCGTTCTGAGGTGCCAGACGATGTCTGGGCAGGCTCAGCTAACTTCAGTAAAGGAGGGCTCCAGAATAACATCGAACTCTCGGTGCAGATGCAGACTGGGAACCAGGACCGGGAATTATTCCGGAAGTGGTTCGACAAACTGTGGGAACAAGGGGAGGAGGATCTTGACGTATTAGAGGTTCTTGAGAACGTCCAACAGAGCGACTACGTATACCAGCCACCGTCTGTCTTCTTTGCGAAGCTTATTCGCTACCTCGACCGAGACTACTTGTTAGACAGTAGTGTCTCATCTGATGGCTCACCCCTTCTGGAGTATCAGAATCTCACGTATAACATCGTGATGGAACGACTTCAGCGGTATGGAGGATACATTCTCTCGAACAGTGTCGGTACTGGCAAGACATACGTCGCAGCTCAAACTGCAGCAACATACCAGCGGCGGTCGCCGAATAAAGAGATCCTAGTAGTAGCACCCTCTAACGTGACTGACGAGTGGGAAGAGGTCTTTGAGGAATTCAATATCGATTCTGCAACAGAATTCCTCTCGATGGGAATGCTTCAGAAACAACCACTCGAAGAAGCAACCGAGGGTGATCGCGTTTTTGATTATCGAGATTACACTGACCGGTTCAGTCTGATCATTGTCGATGAGGCTCACAACTTCCGGAATGACAGTAACCGTCGGAACAATCTGGAAGACATCATTCGGCAGAACAGCGACTCCGATGTCCTCCTGACGAGTGCCACACCGATCAACATCAGCCCCGAAGATCTGTTCTCGTTAATCGACTTGTTCTACCGGGCAGGACGGGTACAGCAATTTGAGAAGGCTGGTCTAAAATCACACTACGAGAACACCAGACAACAGTTGAAGAAGTTGGATAAGTACGACGACCTCAGCAACAGCCTCATTCAGGACATCAAAAAGATCGAGAACGAGCTGTCCATAAAAATCACGTGGCGCATTATCCAGGAGGAGTTCAAAGACGATCTGCGTGAGCTAGCGGGAGACGATGTTGAATACGACGATCCCGAAATCACAGAGGAAGAATATGACTACCCCCACCGGTACCAGAGTGAGGTGTTCGAGGAGATCGTTCCCTTCCTTGATCAACTTAATTACGAACCTTCGAAGCTCTGGGACGGTCAGGGGTACCAAGACTTCGATAATCTGATCTTCCGACATAAGTGGCGGTTGTACAAGCGCCTCGAAAGTAGCCTCAAGGCATTCCACGACAGCATCGACAATCTTCACAAGCGGTTCATCCTGTACTACGAGTCAATCAAGAGAGACACGGCGATTTCGGAAAGTGACGTTGCCTCACTGTCTACCAGTATTGACCCACAGGAAGCTGCTAATGCGACAGACTTCGAACGACTGGACACCGTCGTTACCACCTATCGTTCCTTGGATTCAGAGGTTCAGGAGACGGTGCTCAGTAATCTCAAGTCAGACATCAATCTTATTGAGCAGATGTTAGACCGGATTACGTCTTCGTTCGGTCACACGTCTACTGTCCCCTATCCCGATGACCACAAAGTTTCGAGACTCCGGTCAATCATTGAGGAGAAATTAACTGACGAAAAACCGGTTGTCATCTTTTCCCAGTACAGTGACACAGTTGAATATCTGTATCACAGCCTCTCTGGGGAATTCGAAGGATTTCGGCGTATTCACGGAGGAGTGTCTGCCGATAAGGAGGAGTTCGTCTCCTCGTTCAACCGGGGAGAATTCGATGTTATAATCACCACAGATATGTTGGCGGAGGGGGTAAACATCCCGCGTGCGGACATCATAGTGAATTTCGACCTCCCGTACAATCCTATCACGCTAATTCAGCGAACAGGCCGAGCGCTACGTATTACGAACCCGAAGAAGGTTGAGGTTCACAACTTCCGGCCAGCAGATTCCATCGATCGAGAACTCGAACTGTACGAAAAGTTGGACGCTCGATTGGACACCATACTCGACATCGTGGGTCTGGACTTCATCGTCTGGCTGATGGACGAGAAGAAGATCGAGCAACTGCACGAAGAGGAGCGAGAAGAATACATCAAAAGTCTGGATAAGTATAACGAAACGATGGCCTCCTCGAACCCGAGTGAGATTGCGCCGGAACAGGCCCCACCCGAAGAAACCCGAACAGATCGTATCCTCCGGCGGGCTATTGATACATACAATCTGACTACTGATGACGTCACAGCAGTCTCACCATCGATAAGACGGCTAATCTACACCGTTCTGGAATCCTCTGACAGTCAGGAACAGGAAGCAGCTGATAGTGACGCTGAGGTTCGGGAAACGGTACTATCTGACTTCGCTATTCTCGGGGAGACGGGAGGCGACCCCTCAATCTGGACACCGTTGCATCGGAGTGTGAAAGCTGGTTCAAACGAAGACGGTCTCACCGACGGTGATAAGCAGATCATCGAAAAGATTCGAGAAGAACGGCAGGAGCAGTACAACCGCGAGAGAGTTACAGCAGGTCAATTAGGCCGTGCTGCCTCACAGCTAGTTGACCAGGTCGAAGAGGTAATGGGCGTAGTTTCTGACCCGGAGATGAAAGAGACGCTTTCAGCTATTCGTGAGCGACTGGAAGCGGACACGTACACGGTTCCCCAACGGAACACCTTGGAAGACAGTCTGTCGTCAATTCAAGAGGAGGACTACGGGTGGATGTCGAACCCAGACAGCGAGATCCGAAGCTCATCAGAATGGCAAACAATTATTCAAATGTCGGAGAAAGGGATGAGTAAGTCTGGAGAAAGTGAGGTGAAGGCGGTTATCAAATACCAAGACCATGAATGATACTACGAACTACCCGAAGACGTTGGATGCTACGCCACAGGGCGACGGAACTGACGGCTATGGCTACGAGTACCTGTCCAATGCTGGATACTTCGAAGAGCCTACACCGGACACCGTAACGTACGACTCAGACCATGACGTCAAGTACCGATTCAGTATTGAGGGCTCTGTACGGATCGCGTACTTCGAATTCCCGATGGCAGATGTCCCTCAGGATACGCCGAAGAAGATCGCACAGGAACTGAAGCGGAGAACCCGCTTACAGTACTTCTGGTTCTTCGACCCAGAAACCAACCGGGTTCAGGTATTCCGTGCATCCCGTGGAAACTTCCAGTTCATCTACAACCCCGACATCCACACGGGTACGACGGCGGAAAGTAAGCTCGATAAGCTGGAACAGGTTTCCGAAGACATCAATGCCCTCTTCGACTACAAGGACGTCGTTGATCGTTTCTACCGAGAGTTGTGGGACCACCGGTCCGACCTCGCAAGCTCTCTCACCACTGAGAGCGGATACACACTCAGCAAGCAAGAGGAGCTTCTGTCCGCTCAGCGAATCATCGACCGCCTGATTTTCCTCTACTTCCTCGTTGAACGTGGCGTTGTCATCCCGGTGAACGACTCCAAGGAGATGGTTCCGGGGAAGACAGATCGCGTGTTCAATACGCTTGTAGACGAGCACGACGACTTCTGGACGCTCCTCCGGACCGTCTTCTTCGACCGGCTGAACTCCCGAGACGCCGATGACGTCAAATTCACCGGGTCTTACTGGCTCCACGTCCCATACCTGAACGGTGGGCTCTTCCAGCCGGAGGACCTCACCACGACGGACGGAACTATCGTCTCTGAGGACGAAGAACTCGTCGTTGAGGACTTTGACTGGGAAGCACTAATCAGCAAACTTAACGAGTACAATTGGCTCCTGGATGGGCTGGAGGGAACAGACGAAGATGAAGCGGGCACTGTAGGAAACCTCACCCCGGCCGTCTTGGGGTACATCTACGAGAAGTTCGTCATTTCGGTGAGTAAAGTCGGCGATGACGTCCAGCTTAGTGATTTAGACGCTTCCGAGAGAAACGACCTGCTTTCCGAGGGTAACAGTGAGGTCGGTGCGTACTACACCGGTGAGGACATAACCGACTTCAAAGCCCGCCGAGCGTTGTGGGAAGGCTTACTGGAGAAGATCGACGAAGACCTCAACGAAGGAGAAGAACCTACAACCCTCAACCCTGACAACCTGTACCGACCTGGTGAGAATCAAATCGGGTCAATCGAATCTGACCAGAAGGACGGATTTGGCGTCCTCTATGAGGAGTACGAAACCTCCCCAGAAGTCTTGGAGTATCTGGATTCGAAGTTACAGGAGTTGAAGGTGTGTGACCCCGCAGTTGGGAGCGGCTCATTTGCTCTCGCAGTAGCGAACACCCTGTTCGAGTGGCGGTCGATGTGCCGACCTAACACTGATGAGTACGTACTCCGACGGCAAATCATTGCTCAGAACATCTTCGGTGTGGATATCCTGGAAGGGTCAACGGAGATCTGTAAGCTACGGCTTTGGCTGTGGCTGATCAGCGCGACTCCAGTAGAGACGACCGAAGGTACATCCGTAGACGAACGTGACGAAATCCCGCCCTTGCCGGATATCACGTTCAACATCCGAACCGGAAACAGCCTCCTTGGATTTACTGAAACCGCTGCAGCAACCGGTGAGCAGCACACCTTGGGTTCTTCCAAGATGGAGGACCAACTACGCCAGTACGGGGAGGATGTTCGTGACTATAGGGAATCCAGTGACCCCGAGAAGGAGACGAAGCGTGAGCTCGAACGTCGGCATGACGATCTGAAAGAAGACCTCGATGAGTGGTATGCAGGAGCACAGAGTAACTCGAACAACAATCGGCTCACAATGGCCGATCATGTTGACGACGTGGGTGCAGCGTGGGACAGTCTAAATGCAGCCCCGCAATCCTCCACAACGCTCAGCGTCAAAATCCCAGATGGGATACCTGAATCCATCGACCAATATCTGGAAAGCCAGGGGTTCACCACGTACAAGTACAAAGCACGGTTGGACAGTCCGACACTCAACAAGCAGGGCGTTGAGAAGATCTTCGACCAACTCCGAGAGCACTTCTCAGATCCGGACGATTGGAGTGTTCTCATCGAGCGGGAGTACGCCGGACAAGACTTCCGGGAAGACAAGTTGGACGCGTGCCACTGGCCGCTCGAATTCCCGCTCGTATTCATGAAATACGGCGGGTTTGACGTCATCATCAGCAACCCACCGTACGGGGCGTCCGTGAGCCCGGAAGAGGAACCCTTACTGAAGAACGAGGCCAACTACGAATGCCAAGGGACGAACGACTCCTGTGAGTGGTTCTACGAACGAGCACTGGACCTCGTACATGACCAGGGAGTCATCTCTTACATTGTCAGCAAAAGCATAGCCTTCTACAGCTCGTGGTCTGACATTCGGGAGCGGTTACTGGAAGAAACCGAATTCAAGCATGTCTTCGACGTCGGACTCGGGTTCGTAGGAGTGAACCTCGAAACGATTGCCATAGTCAATACTCTCGGTGGTAACGGCCGGGCAAGTATCCCAACTGTACACCGGAGTCGAGACCTTCGGAGTACGACTGCGAATCAGCCAGTCCACCTTGGATGGGTGGATCAGGAATTCATGATGGACTCGAAAACCATCATCTTCCGACCGATAACTGACGACCAGAGCGATGTTCTGGAGCGCCTGCGCTCCCACGACCGTCGTCTTGGCGACGTGATGTCCATCGAAGACACGACAAGACAGTTGTACATCCCAGACAGTAAAAAGAAGAAACTGGACGAGGGAGACGACCATTACATCAACAAGAACCCGTGGGTTCAGGAGTTCTACTTGGAGGACATCTGGCACAAGGACCTCAGTGACTATCAGGACTCCGTTAACAAGTACGCCGCCCCTCGGGTCATGTTGAAAGTACTTCGGGGTACGCGACTCCGGGCGTGGATCGACGCAAATGGAGAAGTAGTGGGTACGGAGAAGCTCGTAAATGTGCCGCTTGCAGATAGCACACCGGAGGAGATCGCGTTCGTCTACGCAGCACTAAACCACCCGTGTGCCTCCTACTACCTGCAGAAAGCAATTTTCTCAGAAACAACGGAGAGTGCGCGGGTGATGGACGGACAGTACTCCAAGCCGATCCCAATCCCAGAGGCCCCCTCTGACATCGAAACCCCAGTAGCACATCTCGCCTGGGCACTCACGCTGGCCAGACAGCTGAACCACGACTCCAACCAAGACCTTTCAGAAGAAGTAACAACACTACAGACCAGTCTAAATGCGATCCTCAGCTCCCTATATTTAGATATCCACGCAGAAACGATTCACCGCTGGTGTGCTTCTGTAGGTAACGAAGGGGAAGAGACTGAACGGCTTCAGGAATTGTTCGACCGGTTCTATACTGAACGGTTCGCCACCCGAAACGGTAGCCCGGAACAGTACTGGGACGAGATCGAGGCGATAGTGGACTCAGCAATCGATACCGTCGCACAGTGGGATACTGAACAAATCTCGAACTCACATAAGATGGAGGTCATTGAGGAAGTCCTCTAAAGAGTACGGCGAGAGCTACTACAGATCCCGAGGGTCACTACTACTTTCGCGGTTGCTTTGACGGAACTAGGCGCTAAACTCATCCCAGTCCATACCGTTCTCGGACTCTGGGATTAGTTGAGTGTCGATGGGTTCAGCATCGTAATCATCGAAATCAGCACTGAGATCAATATCGTTGACTTGCATGACGTGAGCACCCACACACCGGTTTTCGAGTGCTCCCCTCGATTAGTCGGTTACTCCCCACACCGTTTTTCCAGTGTTCTCACGATATCGGGTGGACACTCCAAACGAAGCGAACGGTGGTCTGATACCAATCTCACAAGGACAGAAGCACTGTCGTATCGACTACCCTCCCACACCGTTTTTCCAGTGTTCTCAAACAAAGGGTGTCTTCTACTGTATGCTACTCACTTATGAACTATATTATATATTTTATTGTATAGGTAATATAATAATAGAGAGATAGACACACGTGGCGGGGGTTGTCTGTGTAGATTTTCTTCAATATCGTCTTGTTTATAAGTCAAAACGGGATGTCTTCGGCTCGTCTAACAACCGTGATACGGTGAAGAACATTGGAAAAACGGTGTTGGGTGTGGGTGACCGCCCCCAGACTGGAGGGGGCACGGCCAACTCGAGGAAGAACACTGGAAAACCGCAGGGGGAGGGTTACGGAGAATCACGGAGAACGCCTCGCGCTTCAGCGCAGGGAGGAGGTCAATCCTCCGCGCCTGGTCTAATGCGAATCGTGACCCAGTTGATGTCGTGCATCGTGTCAAACGCCTCTTTCACTGTCTCTTTAGACAGATCCTCAGAGAACCGGTACTCATTATACCGGCCCCCTTTCCTCCCTTCATTATTTGTAAGTTCTTCAACAAATCCGAACATATTAAGCCGGCTTAGATGGTTATGGAACCCACGCAGCGTCAATGGCTCTGTGTTCGTCCCTTCCGCGAATTTCTGATACGCTTCGTGGAATGTTTTGGTTCGGATCGGCGTCTGACCGAGACGTTCCGCTTCGGCTAGTGCGCCGAGGGCGATCAGCTTGTGGCTGTCCTGATGAGTGACTGAAGACACCATGTCGCCCTGCTGGAGGTCTTCATGCGCTTCGCGAATGTACGTGTCTTTGAGCTCTGTCGCTCCTTCGTCCTCAGCAATCTCAGCGGCTCGTTTTATGATATCGATTGCTTTCCGGGCACTCCCAGACGAATCACGACGGGCTAACGCAGAGGCTAGCCTGAGGTTCTTTTCAGAATACGATCCATTGACAAGCCCAACCTCACATCTGGCCGCGAGAATATCCCCCAGCTCTTGAGCCTCGTATGCCGGGAATCTGATTTCGCGTTCGCATAGCGTGTCCTGAACCTTCGGAGAGAGGTTTTTCCGAAACGTGTAGTCGTTGCTGATCCCGATGACACCTATCCGGGCGTTGTGGATGTCTCCGTTTGAACGGGACCGAGGCAGCTCATAGAGTATGGTATCATCGCTACCGATGGCGTCAACTTCGTCAAGGATGACGAGGAACGTCCCGCCAACACGGTCGATCTCCTCATAGAGCATATTATAGACCGCCTGTGGGGCGTATCCCGTTGTGGCAATCTTATCTTCTTGATGCCTCATCTCGTTCACCATCGCGATAGCGACCTGGTAGGACGAATTGGTATCACTCTTCGTTGGCAGATTCTGGCAGTTTAACTGGATGATGGTAAGGTCGACGTCGTCGTCTTCGGTGACCTTGTGGGGGAGAACAACCGTGTCGCTTACAATTGAGAATTCATTCGCAACGAGAGTGTGGTCGTCCTTCTGCTCTTTGATGTCTGCAATGAGCTGATCGGTGAGCCGTTTCGTCACTGCCGTCTTACCGACACCCGTATCACCGTAGAGAAAAGCGTTCTTCGGAGGACG
>Ga0209946_1000817_pt1 | contig 12883 bp, 12 predicted proteins | sample SalPon2_A_H2O_MG_FD_185704 | JGI IMG/M metagenome (GOLD analysis project Ga0209946, IMG submission 185704) | Salt pond water microbial communities from South San Francisco under conditions of wetland restoration - Salt Pond MetaG R2_A_H2O_MG... | ecosystem: Environmental > Aquatic > Non-marine... | reverse complement strand
ATCGTAGACCGTGTGGATCTCCCCGGCCTCGATGTAGACGACCGTGTCGACGATCTGCGGGATCATCCCGAGTTCGACGCGGCCGACGAGCCGCTGGAGCGCGTCGATAGCGCGGGAGGCGTGGACGACGCCCACCATCCCGACGCCGGCCATCCGCATGTCGGAGAACACCTCGAAGTCGTCCGTCTTTCGGACCTCGTCGTAGACGGTGTAGTCGGGACGGACCAAAAGCAGCGAATCGGCGGTGTTCGCCATGTCGCCGCCGAGCGCCCCGTACTGGGTGATCTCCGGACCGACCTGCAGGTCGCGCGGCTTCTCCATCGTCTTCACGGCGTAGTCGGCGTCGTTGAGGAACTCCGCGACCGCCTGCGCGAACGTCGATTTCCCCGCGCCGGGTGACCCGGAGATGAGCACGCCGCGTTTCCGTTCGAGGAACCGCTCGCGGAGTTCGTCCGCGAACTCGTAGTCGTCGAGCGTCGTCTTCGCGATCGGCCTGACCGCCGTGATCTCGATTCCGTCGGCGAAGGGCGGCCGCGCGACCGCGATCCGGTAGTTGCGGAACTGGACGATGTCCATCCCGTCGTCGGAGAGCTCGATGAACCCCTCGTTCGACTGGCGCGCGAGATCGACGATCGAGTTCGCCCACTCGCGCATCTGCGCCTCGTCGGTCGGCTCCTCCGTGATCTCGACGTACCGCATCTCGCCGAGGTTCCCCCGTTTGGCCTTCGGAACGGTGTCGGTCTTGAGGTGGACCGACATCGTCTCGTCGGTGAAAAAGTCCTGTATCGGTAGCTCGTCGACGACCCCTCGGGCGACCGGTTCGACGTACTCGACGTCGACACCCTTCGCGCGGGCGACTTCGGCCTGCACGATGTCGCTCGACAGAAGCGTGGCCTCGTGGTCCGTCGCCAGATCGCGGATCAGCGCGTCGACGTCGCCCTCGTGCGCGTGCGACCGGGCGTCCCCGCTCGCGCGCTCGCCGACGTACCGCAGTTCGATCGTCTCCTCGTCGGCGAGGTCGGCGAGCCGCTTGAGTTCGCTCAGGCCGTCCCACCCCGACTCCAGTCCGTCGTTGGCCTGCGACTCCAGTTCGCCGACGACGGCCTCGGGAACGAGCACCGTCACCGACTCGTAGCTCCCGGCGGCGACGCGTTCGGACACGCGGCCGTCGACGACCGCACTGGTGTCCGGTACTACCTTCATACGGTCGCTCCGGGCGGGAGCGGTATAAGGGTGTTCGACCCGAGCGGGCTCCGTCGACAGTCAGTCGTCGGCGGCTGCAGCCGACTCCCGTTCGGCTTTTAGCCGTCGAGCGTACGCGACGAAGTTGTCGAAGATCCCCTTCGCCTCGCAGGCCGCGTCGTAGGCGTCGGGCGTGATGTCCTCCAAGACGGCGTCGACCCGGGCGTCTCCCAGACGCTCGCGCTTACCGTCTGTGACATCGCGTGCCGTGTCGATGTCGTACTCCGGATGAAACTGCACGCCCCAGCAGTGCCCGTCGCGGAACGCGTGGACGCCGTGGTCGTTCTCGGCGAGCAGCGTCGCGCTCGGCGGGAGGTCGACGACCGTGTCACCGTGCGTCGTGAAGACGGTGAACTCCTCGTCTACCCCCTCAAACAGCGGGTCGTTTCCGCGGTGTCGCACGGTGTTGTAGCCGATCTCGAACCCGTCCATTCCGGCGACACGACCGCCGAGCGCCTCCGCGAGCACCTGGTGGCCGTAACAGACGCCGAGCACCGGGACGCCCGCGTCGGCGGCGTCGGCGACGTACTCGATGAGCGAGGGGATCCACGCGTCGTCCCAGTAGACCGACGACCGCGACCCGGTGACCACGACGCCGTCGAAGTCGGTGTGGTCGGGGAGGCGGCCGTTCGCGGCGTCGAACTCCGCGAGGTCGGCGTCGAGCTCGCGGCGGAAGTTCCGCCGGGTGTTCCCGTCTGTTTGCGCCGCGTTCAACAGCGCGAACCGGAGACGTGTCATCGACCGAACGGAGGTCGGAGAAACTGAAAACGGTTGTGACGCGCGGCTCACTCAGGAGAGCGGATCGGCGGCGTGCTCCGCGAGCCACCCGACGAGCGCGTCGTTGACCGTCGCGGACGCCTCCACGCCGACGAGGTGTTTCGCATCCTCGACGACGAGCGACTCGCCGCGCGGAAGCCCGTCAGCGAGCGTCTCAGTGGCCGTACGCGGACAGACGGTATCCGCCCCGCCGTGAACGACGAGCGTCGGCGTCGTGACCTCGTACAGCCGGTCGGACACGTCGAAGCCCTCCACGGCCGCGCGGTGCGCCTCGAACGTCTCGCGGTCGGCGTCCTCTCTCATCCGCCAGTCGGCGACCCGAGAGAGCACGTCCGGGTGCGTCTCGCGGAACGGTTCCGAGAGGAGCCCGGTCAGTGACCCCTCGACCGCCGTCGGCGTCGACGGATCGGCCCACACCCCACGAGCGTTGTAGTCCGCCCCCGACGGCGGCGTCCCGACGACGGTCAGGCTCGCGGGCCGCGACGACGTGAGAGCGTACGCGAGCGCGACCATCCCACCCATTCCGTACCCGACGACGTGGGCGTTCCGCACTCCAGCCGCGGCACAGACGGCGTCGACGTCGCTCGCCAGCGTCGCGACTGAGTACGGCCCCGGTGGCGCATCGGAGCGGCCGACGCCACGCGTCTCGGGCGTGACGACCGTGTGCGGCCCCGCGACCGCGGCGTGTTGCCAGCCGAACTGCCACGCCCCGAGGCCAACGTCGCCACAGAACACGACCGCCTCGTCCGGTTCGCCCGCGTCGGGCGCGTCGATCTCGTACCGGATCGAGACGCCGGCGTTGTCTGTTCTCGGCATCGACGGACCCGAGTTACGCCTCTTGGACGCGGTGGACGATCTCCGGTGCCGCCTCCAGCGCCTCGTCGAGCGCGTCGACGTCCGGCCCGCCGCCCTGTGCGAAGTCCGGCGGCCCGCCGCCGCCGCCGCCGACCCGATCGGCGAGCGCCGAGACGACCTGTCCGGCGTTGACCCCGCTGCCGTCTGGAACGCCGACGACGAAACTCGCGGACCCGTCGGCACCGCTCCCGACGACGGCGATCTTTCCGTCGTCGACGTGGGCGTTCGCGGTCGCGCGCAGCTCGTCCGCGTCGCCGTCGAGCCGCTGGACCACGACCGTCGCCCCGTCGACGTCGACCTCCTCGGCGTCGGCACCGCCGGACGCGCGCGCGGTCGCAAGGTCCTCTTTGAGCGACTCTATCTCCTTGCCCCGCGCCTTCCACTCCTCGAAGAACCGCTCTGCCGTCTCGGGCACGTCGAGCGGGTCGACGTCGAGCGCGTCGGCGGCGTCGTACAGCGCGTCCTCGGTTCGCTGGGTCGCTTCGACCGCCGCGCCGCCGGCGGCGAAGACGATCCGCTCGACGCCGTCTTGGACGGGCTCGGTCTTCAACACCTTCACCGCGCCGATCTGTCCGGTACGGTCGACGTGCGTGCCGGCACACGCCTGCACGTCGGCGTCGCCGACGTGAACGAGCCGGATGTTGGTTCCCGGCGGGACGCCGCCCTGGTACAGGTCGAACCCGTGTTCGGCCTCCGCCTCGTTGCGGTCCGGCCACTCCTGTCGAACCGGGACGTTATCGCGGACCAGCTCGTTTGCGACCCGCTCGATCGCTTTGACCTGCTCTCGCGTGATCCGGTCGTAGTGGCGCACGTCGAGCCGAGAGGAGTCCATCCCCTTTTTCGCGCCCGCCTGTCGGACGTGGTCGCCGAGCACTTTGCGGGCCGCGTGCCCGATCAGGTGCGTCGCCGTGTGGTGTGCCCGCAGCCGGTCGCGGCGATCGCCGTCGACCTGTCCGCGAACGAACTCTCCTTTCCCGGGGTCGGCGTCGGTACGGTGGAGGACGACTCCCCCGACCTCCTGTACGTCGGTCACGTCGACCGTGGTCTCGCCGACCGTGAGCTGCCCCCGGTCCGCGGGCTGGCCACCCCCCTCGGGATAGAACATCGTCTGGTCCAACACGACGTCGTACCCCTCCTCGCGCTCGAACACGTCGAGGACGACCGCCTCGAACTCGGTTCGTCCCTGATCGTCATAAAAGAGCTTCTCCGTCTCGGGGAGGTCGTCGAACCGCTCGTCGCGCTCCGCGGCGGCGTCGTCGCCGTCGGTCTCCTCGTGGCGGTCAGCGACGAGCGCGTAGAAGTCGTCCGGCACGTCGACGGTCGCACCGCGCTCCGCCGCTATCTCGGCCACCATGTCCGGTTGGATCCCGTGGGAGTCGTACAGCTCCAACAGCGTCTCCGTCGGGATCGGCTCGCCGGTCCCGGCGTACTCGTCGGCGAGCTGTTCGACCTTCCGGGAGCCCCGCTCCAGCGTCTCGCGGTACTTCCGCTCCTCGCTGCGGACGATCTCGCGGATCGTATCGCGGTTCTCGTAGCCGAGCCGGTCGGCCTGCATATCGACCAGTTCGTCGAGCGGCGCGTCGACGCCCACCTCGTCGACCAGCCGCTTCATCCGCCGGAGCACCATCCGTGCGAGGTAGCCCGTGCCGACGTTCGACGGGACGATGCCGTCGCCGAACATGTACGCGAGCGTCCGCGAGTGGTCTGCGATCGCGTAGATGGCTTCGAGCGGCTCGACCAGCTCGCGGAGCCGCTCCACGTCGACGTCGAGCTTCTCGGCGATGTCGCCGCGAGCGGCCTCCACGTCGTCGACGTCGTCGATGTCGAGCCGCCCCGAGAGCTTCGCCGCGCGGTGGACGAGTTCGCGTTCGTCGGCGGTGTGTTCGATACCGGCGTTCTCCTTCAGGAAGTCGATGGCGTCCGGATAGATGGCCTCGTACACCGTCGCCGTCCCCTGACTCATCCACGTCCACCGCTCTAACCCGTACCCGGTGTCGACGATGTAGGTGTCCATGAACGAGTACGTGTGCCCGTCTTTCATCTCGTAGTCGCCGTCGGGGTCCCGCTCCATGCACATGAAGACGAGCGTCGCCAGTTCCGCACCCTTGTAGATGACCTCGATGGCGGGACCGGCGTTGCCGCCGCCGACCCACGGGTCCTCGATGTAGGTTATCTCCTCCAGGTCGGCTCCCAGACTCTCGAACAGTTCGTCGCAGTACTGGACCGTCTCGTCTTTCCAGTACACCTCGCCCTCGTAGGCGTACTCCGCGTCCGCTTCCTCGCGCGTGTTGAACGCGTGGTGTGCCATCATCTCGAACGCCATCGTGTGCCGTCCGGTCTTCCCGACGTTGTCGATGTCCTGCATCCGAATGCAGGGCTGTGAGATGGTGAGCGGATTCGCCGGCGGCGGCGTCTGTCCGGAGGTGACGAGCGGCTGGAAGTCGTAGATCGACGCCTGCGTCAAGAGCACGTCATCCCGCCAGCGGTTCGCCGCGACCGGGTACGGATCGATCCGCTCGTGGCCGTGATCCTCGAAAAAGGAGAGGAACGCCTCGCGCATCTCCGACAGCGAGTGCGGCTCCGGAAACCCAGGGTCGTCGATGAAGCTGTAGTCAGCACAGGGCGGTTCGCCGCACAGTTCGCGGTCGGCGTCACGGGTCCAAAAGTGCGCGCCACAGGAGGTACACTCCCGGCGCTCGAACCCTTCCTCCTCGAAGTAGTCGAGACGGTACTCCGCTTCGAGATCGCTCATTACACGAACGTGGCCCGTGTTCCTCCAAAAGGGTTCCGGGGTGGATCCCGCGACGACTCTGCCGACCCGCAGGCCGCGAGTCCCCGCCGCCTACTCCGCGCGACGGCCGTTGAGCGAACCGGGGTGAGGGCTCCGCAAACGCGGACGCGACCGTCGACCGACGGTTCGGTTCCGCCGGGCCGAGAGCGCCGCGCTCGAACGCCCACATGGCCCTCCGAACCTCCCCGACCGCGTCCGAAACGACCTTACGCCGCGCGCTCGCCTCTCCGGTATATGGTCGAGAACGTCGTCTATCCCGCGTACTTCGACGCCGATCGGTCGCGGTCTGCGGGCCGCCGTGTCCCGACGGATCTGGCCGTCGAGGATCCGACGGTCGACGAGATCGCGAAGGCTGTTCAGCAGATCGGCTACGACGCGGTGATCGAACGCGACAAGGCGTACTCCCGCGAGTTCGAACCCCGCGGAATGGTCGTCGTCCGCGGAACGGACGACACGGCGAAAAACGACCTCGTGCAGGCGATCGCCGCCTACCTCGGGGTCATCCGAGAGTAGCGATGCGACGAGTAGGCTCCGTCGTCCGCACCGCTGGGGGACTCGCCATCGCCCGCGCCGACGCCGACGAGGAACCGCCGCGGATCGGCTCGTCGGTCGTCGACGAGTCGCTCTCGACGGTCGGCCGCGTGGTCGACGTGTTCGGACCCGTCGATCGCCCCTACGTGGCGGTGACGCCGAACGACGGCGTCGGACTCGCGTCGCTCGTCGGCGGAAAGCTGTACGCTCGGTAGGCCGGTTCTCACACGGACCGCTCACTCGGCCGGCATCGCGTCGCGGTCGTCGATCACGTCGAAGTCGGCGAGCGTCTTCGTCGTTCGGGTGACTCGTTCGGAAATGAGCAGCTTCTCGTCCCGTTCCAGACGCGCCCAGTCGAGTTCGTCGGGCGGCGACTCCTCGAACCCGCAAAACGTCTGATATACCGCCTCGTTGACGAACCGCTCGAACGACTCACACGACGGACACGTCACGGAGAGGTGTGACGTGTCGAACGCGCGGTCTAGCGTGTGATCGAGACAGCCAAGACACCGGTACGTGCGAGTGCGTCCCATATCGAACGGAGGTGCCGGACGCCCGAATACTTGGGGGTACCGGTCGAATCGAACAAAAAGTCGGGACCCGATTCCCGAGGCGGTCAGAACAGCGCGGACGCGGCCGCCTCGGCGGTCTCGATGACCGGCCCGAAGCCGGGCAAGAGAAGCACCGTCGCGACGGCGGCGAACACGACCGCGGCGTACAGCGCCGTCGGCCGCACGTCGATCGCGTCGAGCGCGCTCGGCGACGCAGGGTCGTCGATGAACAGCGCCTTCACGACTCGGCTGTAGTAGTACAGCGAGATCACGCTGTTCACCGCACCGAGCGCAGCGAGCCACACGAACCCGTTGTCGATGGCCGCCTGGAACAGGAAGTACTTCGAGAAGAACCCGGCGAACGGCGGGAGCCCCGCGAGCGAGAACATGAACACGGCCATCGCGGTCGACGCGACTGGCGCGCGACGCGCGAGCCCGGCGTAGTCCGCAAAGGTCCGACCGACGCCCCACCGCTCCGCCATCGCGACGAAGAGGAACGCGCCGGTGTTCATGAACCCGTAGACGAGCAGGTGCGCCATCGCCGCGCCCATCACGGTCCCGTTGGCCTGCCCGCCGGCCGACAGCGCGGCGAGGCCGATGAGCGCGTAGCCCGCGTGACCGATGGAGGAGTACGCGAGCATCCGCTTGACCTCTTCTTGAACGGCCGCCGCGAAGTTACCGAGCGTCATCGTCACGGCTGCGAGAATCCCGAACGCGAGCACCCAGTCGATGTTGGCACCGAGCGACGCGCCGACCGGGAACGCCTCCGTGAACAGCTGGAACGCCACCACGAACCCGGCGGCCTTCGACGCCGACGAGAGGAACGCGCTCACGGGTGCCGGCGCGCCCTCGTACGCTTCCGGAGCCCAGAAGTGGAACGGAACGGAGGCGGTCTTGAACGCGACCCCGCCGACGATCATCACGATGCCGAGTCCGGCGACGCCCGCGAGCCCGTCGAGCGAACCGATAGCCTCGGCGACGTCACCGAACAGCAGCGACCCGGTCGCCGCGTAGACGAGCGAGATTCCGAACAGGAAGATCGCGGACGAGAGTGCGCCGACGAGGAAGTACTTCATCCCCGCCTCGACGCTCCCGCGGTTCTGTTTCAAGAACGCGACGAGCACGTACGACGGCAGCGACACCATCTCTAGGGCGACGAAGACGACCGCGAGCGAGTTGGCGACCGCGAGAAGCGCCATGCCCGTCGTCGCGAACATCACGAGCGAATAGAACGCCGCGGGGTTCGCGTGGTCGTGGAAGTAGTCGTGAGCGGCGACGACGACGAGCGCCGTCACCGACGTGAAGATGGCGACGAAGAACAGCGCCATCGTGTCGACGGCGATCGTGTCTGCGAACAGGCGAACCGCGCCCGCGTCAACGCCGACCGTTCCGGAGACGACGAGCCACGCGGTCGCGGCGAGCGCGCCCAGCGATCCGAGCGCGCTGACGACCGCCATCGAGGTGTTCGATCGTTCCGACGGTCGGATCGTATCGACCAACAGCAGTGCGAGTCCGGTGAGTGCCAGAAGCAACACCGGGAGCAGCGCCGTCACCGCAGTCGGTGCGTTAACCATTGATGTTCACCCCCTCGACGACAGGCAGCGCAGCGTCACGGATCATCTCGAAGAAGATGTCGGGTGCGACGCCGAGCACGATGATCGCCACCAGAAGCACCGCGAGCGGGGCGACGTCGTGGAACGGCGCGGGGCCGACCTCGTAGTCCGTCTCGAGGTGGAACGGCCCGAACAGCGTGCTCTGCATCGCCGACAGCAGGTAGCCGGCGACGATGACGATACCGAACATCGCGAGCGCGGTGAACACGGGCGCGTACGGGAGCGCCGGTGCCGAAAGCGAGCCCACGAAGATGAAGAACTCACCGGCGAAGCCGGCCATCAGGGGAAGCCCCATGTAGCCGAACGCGCCGGCGACGAGGATGCCGACCGTGATCGGCATCCGGTCGGCCATCCCGGCCATGTCGCCGACCATCCGCGTGTGCGTCGCGTTGTACACGACGCCGACGGCCATGAACATCAGCCCGGAGATGAGCCCGTGAGCGACCATCTGGAACGTTGCGCCGCCCACGCCGTACTCGGTGAACACGACGAGTCCGAGGATGACGTATCCCATCGACGAGACGGAGGAGTACGCGACGATGCGTTTCAGGTCCTTCTGTGCCAGCGCCAGCATCGCGCCGTAAATGACGCTGATGACGGCGATGGCCGCGATCGGAATCGCGAGTGCGGACGCCTGATTCGGGAGCATCGTGAAGTTGAATCGGAGCAGCGCGTACGTCCCCATCTTCAGGAGCACGCCGGCCAGGAGCACCGACACCGGCGTCGGCGCTTCGACGTGGGCGTCCGGCAGCCACGTGTGCACCGGAACGATGGGTACCTTCACGGCGAACCCGAGGAACATCGCGAGGAAGGCGAGCAGCGCCATCCGCTCGGGCGCGATTCCGAACCACGCCGAGAGGTCGCCGGCCGCGATGGCCTGCGTGATCTCCGGGAGCGCGAACGAACTCACCGAGTCGCCGAGCGCGAACACGAGCGACATGAACCCGATGAACATCAGGAGCGACGCCGCGTTCGTGTACACGAAGAACTTGATCGCGGCGTATTTCCGGCGCGGACCGCCCCAGATACCGATGAGGAAGTACATCGGCACGAGGACGGCCTCCCAGAAGATGAACCACAGGAAGAAGTCGAGCGCCGTGAACACGCCGAGGAGGTTCGCCTCCATGAACAGCATGAGCCCGTAGAACTGGCTCTGCCGGGAGTCGATCGGCGTCCACGCGCTCATGATCGCGAGCGGCACGAGGAACGTCGTGAGCACCACGAGCGGGAGGCTGATCCCGTCGAGGCCGACGAACCACGACACCGACCGGCCGCCGACTTCGAGCCACTCGATCTGCGTCCGGAACGCGATGTCGCCGCCGGTGAGCGCGTTTCCGGAGCCGTCGAAGGCGGACCACACGTACAGCGACCCCGCGAACGGGATCAGGCTGAGCGCGAACGCCAGCTTCCCCGCCCACTCGTTGGGTGCGAGGAGGACGACGAGCGCGCTCACGAACGCGACGGCGATGAGCGCTTCGAGTATCACAGGAACCACCCCCCAGTGACGCCGAGGACAAGCACGAGCGCGACGAGTCCCAGCGTCAAAAGCGCCGTGTACTGGGAGACGACGCCGCTCTGGATCCGTCGGATCCGGTTCCCACCGAAGAGGCTCACCGACGAGACGCCGTTGACGACGCCGTCGATGATCCCCTGGTCGAAGACGTTGGCCACGCCGGCCACGTCCTCGGTGCGATACGCGAGCCATACCTGCAGTTCGTCGAGGTAGTAGTTGTTGTACAGCACGTCTTTGATCCCGCCGAGCTTCGCCGTGTGTTCCGTCGGCGACGGAACGCCGTAGAGCCGCCACGCGAGTCCGAGGCCGGCAAGTGCCAGCCCGAGCGAGACCGCCGCGCCGACGAGGACCGTGCCAACCTCGCCGCCGACGAGGTACTCGCTACTGTACGGACCGAGATCGGCGTAGTGGTGCGACGAGAGTCCCTCGATGCCGCCCCAGTGGTTGTCGAGCCAGAGGTGGAGCAGGTCGATACCCTCGATCCCGAGCACCTTCTGGACCGGCACCATGTTGATGAAGCCGGTAACGACGGCGAGCGAACCGAGAACCGTGAGCGGCCCCTTCACGTTCCAGCGAACGGGTTCAGGGTCGCGTGCGGTGGCGCTGCGCGGCTCGCCGTGGAAGGTCAAAAAGACCATCCGGAACGTGTAGAAGGCGGTGACGGGAACGGCGAGCAGCCCCATCAGGTAGCCGCCGAACAACAGCGGTTCGCCGGGCGCGTGCACGAGCGCCTCGTAGAGGATCTCGTCTTTCGACCAGAAGCCAGCGAACGGGAAGATGCCAGCGAGTGCCAGCGAGCCCGCGAGGAACGTGTAGTAGGTGACGGGTAGCTTCGATTTCAGCCCGCCCATGTCCCACATGTCCTCGTTGTGGTGCATTGCGATGATGACCGAGCCCGCACCCAAGAAGAGCAGGGCCTTGAAGAAGGCGTGGGTCGTCAGGTGGAAGACTGCGGCCACGTACCCGCCCGCGCCGAGCGCGAGCATCATGTACCCGTACTGGGAGATGGTGGAGTACGCGAGCACCTGCTTCAGCTCGTCTTTCACGACGCCCATCGTCGCCGCGAACAGCGCGGTGAACCCGCCGATGAAGGCGATCACCGCGAGCGCCGTCGGCGACAGCGCGTAGAAGCCGTACATCCGCGCGACGAGGTAGACGCCGGCCGCGACCATCGTCGCGGCGTGGATCAGCGCGGAGACGGGCGTCGGACCCTCCATCGCGTCGGGGAGCCACGTGTGCAGCGGGAACTGCGCCGACTTCCCCACGACCCCGCCGAGCACGAGCAGCCCGACGATCGTGAACCACGTGTCGAGCGCGAGCCCGCCGGGCGTCCACGCGACCTCACCGGCCTCCGCGAGCGCCGGGAACGACTCCGGTCCGGCGAACTGCGCCGTCCCGAACGTCGCGAGCACCGCCACGACGCCGATCAGGAAGAAGTAGTCGCCGAAGCGGGTGACCAAAAAGGCCTTCTTCGCCGCCGACGGCGGCCCCGGCTCCCGGAAGTGGAAGCCGATGAGCAGGTACGAGCAGAGCCCGACCAGCTCGAAGAACATGAACGCCATGAGCAGGTTGTCAGCGACCACGAAGCCGAGCATCGATGCCGTGAACAGCCCGAGTCCGGCGTAGTACCGCGGGAGTCCGGTCTCGCCCTCGTCGTTCATGTATCCCAGCGAGAACACGTGGACCAAGAGCGCCACGAGCGTCACGATGACGAGCATGAGCGCCGAAAGCGGGTCCACGAGGATGCCGAAGCTGAGTTCGACGTCGGTCGGCCCGATACCGCCGGCGCTCGCCCAAGTGTAGATGGTCCGATTCGCCACTTGTCCTCCAGCCACGGTCGCAAGCACCCAAAGCGAGAGCAGGAACGACCCCGCAGTCGCGGCGATGCCGCCGAAGGCACCCCCCTTCGGAAGGTACTTGCCTCCCCCGAGCGCGACCAGGAACGAGAAGAACGGCAGGAGAACGATCGCCGGAACGTACGAGAACACGTCTATCATGTTACCACCTCATCTCCGTTGGAACGGTGACGTCTGTGACGCCGAAGTTGCGGTACAACACGAGGATGATACCGATACCGATCGCGACCTCGGCGGCGGCGAGCGCGATGACGAACAGCGCGAACACCTGTCCGGTGAGGTCGCCGTAGTACAGCGCGAACGCGACGAAGTTGATGTTCGCGGCGTTCATCATGAGTTCGACGCTCATGAGGAAGTACAGCGCCGACCGCCGCGTGAGCACGCCGAGCAGTCCGACACAAAACATCGTGGCCGCCAAAAGCAGGTACCACGACGGTGGGATAGACGCGGCGACGGCGGTCACTGTCGGTCACCTCCGTCGGTAAGCGCCTGTCCGACCGCGGCGACGATGGAGCCGTCCTCCTCGCGTTTCGCCAGATACACCGCGCCGTCGACGGCGACGTCGAGGGCCACGGCGGCGATCAGGAAGGCCGCGAGGAACCCCTCGGCGGGGACCGTCGTCACGTCGTACTCGCCGAGCCCGAACAGGGCGTACCCGATGTTGTGAACGATCGACGCGTCGGCCGGGAAGCCGGTTACCGCACCGAACTCCGCCGACAGCGCCGTGAGGGCCATCACGACGAACAGGGCGGCGACCGCGATGACGGGGACGATCCGGCTTCCGACTCCGGAGCTCGAATCGCTCATGCGCTATTCACCTCCGTTTCCGTGTCCGATCGCGTGAGCATCACGGCGAACGTGACCAAGATGAGAACCCCGCCAACGTAGACGAGGATCTGCATGGCGGCGATGAACTCCGCCTGTAACATCACGTAGTGCACCGCGACGCTCGTCAGGGCACCGCCCAGAAGCAACGCGGCGTGGAACACGTCGCGCGCTAGGACGACCCCGAGACTGAACGCCAGCGTGACAGCGGCGAACAGCCCGAACGCGATGGTAGCATAAACCATTGTGTGTGTCTCCTATGAGAGTCCCTTTGAAGATTTCGAGACGCGCCCGCTATTGGTAGTCGACCTCGCCGTCTCCCTCCCCAA
>Ga0209946_1000811_pt1 | contig 12919 bp, 13 predicted proteins | sample SalPon2_A_H2O_MG_FD_185704 | JGI IMG/M metagenome (GOLD analysis project Ga0209946, IMG submission 185704) | Salt pond water microbial communities from South San Francisco under conditions of wetland restoration - Salt Pond MetaG R2_A_H2O_MG... | ecosystem: Environmental > Aquatic > Non-marine... | reverse complement strand
TTCTCGTGGTCGAGCAGAACATCCCCATCGCGCTCGATGTCTCCGACTACACATATATCTTGGAAAAAGGCGAAATTGTCCACGAGGGGGTCGCTGCAGACGTGCGAGAGGATCAGGAGGTACTCGACAAACACCTTGGCGTCGGGCTGGCGGACTGAGCGCGGCCCCTTTTCATTACGCCAGACACAGCGAAGTAGCCGTGGAAACCACCAGAGTAACGATACATATTTTACACTAGTTGCTGAATGATAGCATATGAAAGATCTGCTACTGGGTATCGACCAAAACGTCGACCGGGCAGTCAAACAGGCAGAAACAGTTCTCGATCTCTTCGAGGCTGACAACATCCACGTCTACTTGCTCCACGACTTCGACGAGAATCCCGAGGGGGCCTCAGTCGTTCAAGTCAGTTCAGTAAAGCGTGCGAAGGAACTCTTCGAAGAAGCCAACGTTCCGGTCGACCTCCGTGAAGGCAGTGGGGACCCGGCGGAGTCTATCATCCAACACGCCGAGGAACTGGACGCTGACGCGATCTGCATTGCAGGTCGGAAGCGCTCGCCGGCTGGAAAGATGCTGTTTGGGAGCGTTTCTCAGTCTGTGATTCTGAACGCTGACCTCCCCGTCCTGACCTGTAGCACGCCTCATGAGTCGGAGTAAGGACTGTTCTCACGACGAGTTCGTTCACACTGGTAGACCCCTTTCACGTAGCCGTTCATCCCGACCATCAATCGTCACTAATCCCGTGGGCCGGATTTATGTGCGATCTCACGCCCCGAATGATCCGGACTCATTGGTGAGATAAGTTCACGCGGAGTTCGCCGGTGACTCCTCGAATAAGATCTGCGTAATCTCCTTGGATGCGGTCGTCCAAGCGGTCGACGGGGCCCGAGATACTGATCGCTCCATAGACGTTCCCGGAGGTGTCGGTGAGCGGGGCACCGACCCCTGTGACACCATTTAAGAAGTACTCCGTGCCGTACGCAACTCCCTGATCCTCTATCTCTCGCAGCTCCGTTTCCAAGTCTGCGCGGGTCCGACCATCGGCAAGGGGGAACGTGTAACTGTCGAGAATCGCCTCAAGACGCTCTGTTGGGAGTACGGAGAGAATCGACATTCCACCAGCCAGTTCGTAGAGTTCGGTTTGCTGGCCGATCCGCGAGTTCGTTCGAATAGCACGGTTCCCCAGTGAATTTGCAAGGAACACTGCCTTGTCGTTTTCCTCAACTATCCACCACGCCTTCTCGCTAGTCTCCTCTGCGATTTCGTCCAATTTCGGAACGACCTCGTCGTACATTGCCTGTGTCTCCCGAATGTCCATACCGATGTCCAGAAATCGAAGGCTGAGACGGTATTGCCGGTTATCATTCTGTACCACGTATCCCCTATCTTTGAGGGTCGACAGATGGGCGTGGACAGTACTTTTCGGCATACCCAACTTAGCGGCGAGGGCCGTGACGCTCGCCGTTGTCTCTGATTTGAGCGCTTCAACGATATCCAGCATTCGCTCGTCCGATTCAATCGTATTTTTTGTTGGCATACCGCTCCGTGGGGACAAAATAATATAAATTTATTCACTGTGAGTGAACAACACCGACCGAGATAGCGACATCCGATCCATCAAACGGCCTGTTCGGCCAGTATACTCAGTGTTGCTTCTCTCCACAAAGCCTAAGCTGATCTCGTCTAACGAGCGACTAAATGGTCTATTTCGGGGACGAATCACTTCTCGTCTGAACGCCTTTCTCCAAGGAGCGGAGAATGTAATGCGAACCGAATCCTAGCGGAATGTAGAACTATGTTCGATTCAGTATCGTTAGGCGATCTGACACTGAACAATCGGATCGGCTTAGCTCCGATGACACGAGTGAGTGCAACCGACGATGGGCGGGCGACCTCCAGGATGGCACAGTATTACACAAAGTTCGCCAAAGGGGGATTCTCCTTTCTTATTACTGAGGGCGTCTACACCGATAGCGCCTACAGCAAGGGCTATAACAAACAGCCCGGGTTGGTCACTGACGATCACGTGGAGGCGTGGACCCACGTGACCGATGCCGTACACGACGTTGGTGGGGTAATATTTGCGCAACTAATGCACTGTGGTGCCCAGAATCAGGGGATTCCACAAGAAAGCGATCAAGAAACTATCGCCCCGTCAGCGGTCAAGCCGGACGGTGAAAAGAACGACGCCTACGGTGGCGACGGACCATACCCCAAGCCGAAGGAAGCCACCAAAGAAGACCTCGAAACTGCTCGAAAGGGGTTCGCTGCGGCGGCGATGAACGCCCACAAGGCCGGCTTCGACGGCGTGGAGATCCACGCCGCGAATGGCTACCTGCTTAACGAATTCCTTTCGGAAAAGATGAATCAGCGCGAGGACGAGTACGGTGGTTCACCCGAAGCGCGGGTACAGTATCCTGCAGAAGTCGTCGAGTCGGTCGTTTCGGCCGTGCCCGAGGAGTTTATCGTAGGCGTCCGAGTGTCACAGTCGATGGTGACTGACTACGGCTACGTATGGCCCGAAGGCGAAGAGGCAGCGGCGGTGTTCTTCGAGACGCTCTCGAACACTGGGGCAGACTACATCCACACGACCGAACGCTACGCCACAGAGCCAACGTTTGGAGAAGACGGACCGTCGCTTATGGAAGCCGCGGTCAAGTACGTCACCAACAATACGGTCGTTATCGCCAATGGTGGTCTAGGGACACCCGAAGCAGCACGCCAAGCGATCGGCGACGGGGCTGACCTCTTAACCCTCGGAACGAGTGCTCTCGCGAATCCGGACTGGCCATCGCGGGTTGTGGCGGGCGAAGAACTCGCACAGTTCGACCGGACGCAGTTGCTGGAACCGAAAGCCACCATCAGCGACGAGGAACTTTCTCTCGGCATCTCATCAGTTGACGATTAGTCACCTTTCTTCTCACCCGCACACATCCGTCTTTAGTTAAGCGAGAAACCGCGTGACAGCAGCGGCTTATCGAGGCATCTTTCGGAAGGAATGAGGAAGTCCAGTCTGTACACGACAAGGACTCCTCATCTCGAATTATGCGTCGGCTCACTACACTGTTTCCCTCTGAGTTCCTCGAAGACCACGCCGAGGAGAGTGGTCAGCGTCACCTTTGAACGTTGAAGCGGGCGGTTTCGGGCTGGTGGTGCCCACCGCTTGTATCCCGTGGATACTGAACGTGCAGACGTTGTGCAGACCACTCGAAGACCGCACGCCGCAGCAAGTGGCACAGGTCTACAACCACCGGTCACGGGTCGAGAAGAGCTACGAGAAATTCTGGGAAGCGCGTGCCCTAACAACGACGCCGTCGACGACAATTCGGCTCTTCTACGTGGGTGTCGGGTTCCTGTTAGAGCAATTATGGCTCGTGTTGCAGTGGGCGGTGCTCGCCCGCCACACCGCGGGCGGGCGAGCACTTCCGGTCGAGTTCGCGTTCGGCGATGCATTCCTTCACGGGATCGAAGAGGTGCTTGACGACGACCTCGGGTGGAAGGAGAAGCACCGTACGAACGGAGAAGGACTGCCGTCAGGATACGAACACGGACTCGGCTGAGCCGCCTCGCTTCGGCCGAAGCGAGGCTGGCGAACAGCGACAGCTGACTTCTGAAAGCGGCCTGAGCGACAACCATAGCGGAAAATAGGTGCGTAGTTCGATATATTCTCGCCTCACCACAGCATCCAAGATTGTCTTCGTCTCATTTCTCCGGCTTGAGGATATGAGACGTAGCTTTTGCTGCCGCGGTTATTGAGAGATTGGACAACTAGCGAATGTACGAACAAGCCCGAGCCGAAGGCGGCTCGAGTCTCGATGACACGGTTACGGCCATGGAGGACACTACTTACGAGCTCAATCAGACGTATTCGGTGTACGGACCCGACGAGGAGAGCCCGGACGGCAACACGTACCCCCACGACATCAAGTACTGGTCGGACTTCTTCCAGCCGACGTGGTCACAGTGGCGTGACGGTGAACAAGTCACTGTCTATCCGGAGCAGTACGCGAACGGCGAGTATCAGACGTTATAGTCCCAGGCCGGCACAACGGTCTCCGTCGCCACATGTCCTCAGTGGAATCAGCCGAGAAGCATCGTGAATCGGTCTGTGACGAAGTCGAGGCATACCGGAGGCCGGTCTCAGCTTCAGAAAGCTATTAGTGTGTGTACGAGTGTCGTGTGTGTATGGCAACCGAAGCCAAATCATCAGTCGACCACCCTCTGGATCCCCTCTTGCCGGGCGAGATAGAAACCGCAGGTGAACTGCTCAGTGAAGCATCCGACTTCACTGATAACGCACGGATGGTGAAAATCGAACTGAACGAACCAGCAAAAGAGGCCCTGAACGAATACAGAGAGAACGGGACCGAGATCGAGCGCGAGGCGTTCGCGGTAATCCGGGACAGCCCGGAACGCAAGACGTACGAAGCAGTCGTCTCGCTGGAAGACGAGGAAATTACAGATGTGGAGCATATCGACGGTGCACAGCCGTCGATTGCCATCCAGGAGTTCATTGAGTGCGAACAGACGGTCAAGGAGAACGAGGAGTGGCAGGCGGCACTTGAAGACCGTGGTATCGAGAACACCGACCGTGGGATGGTTGATCCGTTCTCCGTCGGGTACGACTTCATCCCCGAGGATATCGACCGCGACCGACGGATGGCACACGGCCTGAGTTACCTCCGACCAAGTGAAGAAGACGGCGACGAGGGATACGCCAAGCCGATTCACGGTCTGCACGCGTTCGTCGACCTAGACGCGATGGAGGTCGTCAAGATCGTTGACGACGGGCCCCCGGACGAGGACAACATCTTCCCACCCGAAGAGATGCACTATCGCGAGGGCGAGGTCGACCTTCGCGACGACGTGGAGCCGTACGACGTCATCCAGCCCAACGGCCCCTCCTTTGATGTCGACGGTCACAAAGTCGAGTGGCAAAACTGGGAGTTCCGCGTTGGCTGGACACAGCGCGAAGGGCTCGTACTCCACAACATCGGCTACAACGACGACGGGGAGTTCCGGAAGATTCTGAACCGTGCGTCGCTGGCCGAGATGTCGGTGCCCTACGGTTCGCCCGACCGTCACGACCGCTTCAAGAACGCGATGGACGCCGGCGAGTACAATATCGGCCGGATGGCCAAGTCCCTGGAAAAGCGGTGTGACTGCCTGGGCTACATGCACTACTTCGACGCAGTGATGAACACCATGGACGGTGATGTGAACGTCGTTCCGAACGCCATCTGCATGCACGAGGAGGACTACGGTCTCCTGTGGGAGCGGTCGGACTGGCGGACCGAGTCGGCTGAATCCCGCCGGAACCGCCGTCTTGTGGTCTCGTTCATCGGTGCGGTCGGTAACTACGATTATGCCTTCTACTGGTACTTCTACCAGGACGGTGGCATCCAGATTCAGGTCCGGCTCACTGGCATTGACGCCACCGCCACGGCAGCGAAGGGCAAGGACGTGACTGGCTACGACGAACTGCTTGCGCCACAGCTCAAGTCGGCCATTCACCAGCACTTCTTCAACTTCCGCCTGGATTTCGATATCGACGGCACCGAGAACAACCTCTACGAGGTCGAAAACCAGACCGTGCCGACGGGTCCCCAGGGATTCAGTCCACACGCCGATCCCTCGGTCGACTCACCCAACCCCGGCGGCAACGCGTTCTATGCCGACCAGCGCCAGCTTGAGAGCGAGCAGGAGGCCCAGCGTCTCATCAATCCGCTCGAAGGGCGGTACTGGAAGGTGACCAACCCGAACAAGACGAACAAGCTGAACAAGGAGGTCGGCTACCGTATCGAGCCACGCGAGAACGTCAAAGCAGCACAGACCGACGACAGCAGCGTGATGCGGCGCGCGGGCTTTATCGACAATCACCTCTGGGTCACTCCACACGACGAGGACGAGCGCTTCCCGGCCGGTGACTATCCGAACCAGGCCGAAGGTCCGCAGGGACTCCCCGTCTGGACCGAACAGAACCGCAACCTCGACAACGAGGACCTCGTAGTCTGGTACACGCTGGGGAAAAACCACGTCACCCGACCCGAGGACTGGCCGGTGTTGCCCGTCCAGATGGCGAACCTAAAACTGACGCCGGACAACTTCTTCGACCAGTCCGAAGCTATTGACGTGCCGCCGGAACATGCGATCAACGAAGGCCACAACATTCCCTCGCGGGATGAGTTCCAAGATGAGACGGACGAGAGTATGCAGGAAGCGACAGGGGACGACTGAGCGAGTCACGGGCCCGACTGTGCGGGCACTGGTGTCGGCAACTGCCGACTCCAATCGCACTAGTTTGTGAACTACAATTGATGATTTCAGTTAACTATTTAATATCCCGTGACTATTGTTAACAGTGAATATGGCATGAGTACAGCCAACGATAATTCTGCAGAGACGGATGTCGCAATCAAACAGCGACACCGAGAGGCCGCAGCGGACGCGGTACCGGATACCCTTAACCACTACATCGGTGGCGAGTTCGTCCCCGGCGACAGCCACGAAAACATCGAGACGCGGGACCCCACGACAGGTGAGGTACTCGGCGAAGTTCCGGCAGGCAACGCCGCCGATATCGACGCGGCCGTCGAGGCGGCCCATGAAGCATTTGAGGGCGGTTGGAAGGACGCCTCCCCGGGCGAGCGCCAGCGTGTGCTTTCAGAGATGGCCGCCGCCGTCGAAGAAAATCAGGAGACCCTTGCCACGCTCGAAGTCCTAGATACGGGCAAGACTATCACCGAGGCGATGGGCGATATGGGGCTGATCATCGACCACCTCATGTACTACGCCGCCGCGGCGCGAAACGTCAACGGGGAGACGCGCCAGACGAATGACCTCTTCGACCGGGAGAAGCAGGTCTTCACCGTTAAAGAACCCTACGGCGTCGTCGGTGCCATCGTTCCGTGGAACTTCCCGCTGATGATCGCTATCTGGAAGCTCGGGCCCGCCATCGCTGCCGGCAACACCGTGGTTCTCAAACCGTCCGAGGAGACGCCTCTGTCCATCCTCAAACTGATGGAACTCGTCGACGATACGGTCCCCGACGGCGTCATCAACGTCGTCACCGGCTACGGCGAGGACGCGGGAGAACCCCTCTCGACGCACGAAGATGTCCCCAAGATCTCCTTTACCGGGTCGACGGAAGTCGGTAGGGAAATCATCCATAACTCGGCAGAGGGTATCAAGGAAACCACACTCGAACTCGGCGGGAAGAGCCCCGTTATCGTCTACCCCGACGCGGATTTTGAGGAAGCGGTCGAGGCGGTGATGATGGCTATCTTCTTCAACAAGGGCGAGTGCTGCGCCGCCGGATCGCGGCTGTTCGTCCACAAGGACATCGAAGAACAGTTCATGGAGGCTTTCACCAACGCTGCCGCCGGGATGTCAGTCGGCGACCCGCTGCTCGAAGAGACAGACATGGGACCGAAAGTCTCCGCCGAGCAGGTCGAACGCACCCACAACTACGTCGAAGCGGCATGCGAGAGCGGGGCGACTATCCGAACCGGTGGCAACGCGCCCGACGACGACTCGCTGGCTGGCGGCGCCTTCTACGAGCCGACCGTCATCGACAACATTGACCACGACCACCCATCGGTACAGGAGGAAATATTCGGCCCCGTCATGGAGGCGTTCTCTTGGAGCAATGAAGATGAGGTGGTCGAGCAGGCCAACGATGTCGACTACGGCCTCGCCGCCGGTGTCATCGCAAATGACGTGACCAAGGCGCTCCGAACCGCCCGACGGCTTGAAGCCGGAGTTGTCTGGGTCAACCACTACAACGATGTCTCGGCGGGCCAGCCCTTCGGCGGCTACAAACAGTCCGGGAACGGCCGGGAGAATGCGATGGAGGCCATCGACGAGTTCACCAAGACGAAGGCGATCAACATCAACCTGGGGTGATTCCATGCCAGAACAGAGCTACGACTACGTCGTGGTCGGTGCTGGGTCGGCCGGGTGTGCGCTGGCACACCGGCTATCCGAGAACGGCGACATGTCCGTGCTACTGATCGAAGCAGGCAAACCAGACGACAAGGAGGCGATCCACGTCCCGCCGCGCTTCCCGGAACTGTACTGGAGCGAGGCCGACTGGGCGTACGAGACCGTCGCGCAGCCGGAACTCGACGGCCGACAGCTGTACCATCCGCGCGGAAAGACGCTAGGCGGTTCGAGTTCGCTCAACGGTATGATATACATCCGCGGTCACGCTGACGATTACGATCGGTGGGCAGCCCAGGGCAACGACGGGTGGAGCTACGAGGAAATTCTCTCGTACTTCAAGCGCGCCGAGAACTTCGAGCCAGATGACGGCCAGTACCACGGCGAGGGCGGGCCGCTGAACGTGACGGACCTGATTGATCCACACCCGCTGTCGGAAGCACTCGTCGATGCGATGGGCGAGGTCGGTATCGAACACAACCCCGATTTCAACGGAGAGACCCAGGCTGGCGGTGGCTTCTACCACGTCACACAGCGGGATGGAGAGCGCTGCAGCAGCGCGGCAGCGTACATCAAGCCAGCGCTCGACAGAGCGAATCTAACAGTTGAAACCCGGGCACAGGTGACGGGACTCCGGTTCGACGGCGACAGGGTCGTCGGCGTGGAGTTCAGCCAGGAGGGAACCGACAGGACGGCAGAGTGCAAGCGCGAGGTGATACTCTCGGCGGGCGCGTTCAACTCGCCGCAATTGCTCATGCTCTCGGGTATCGGTCCGGCAGATCACCTTACCGACCACGACATCGAAGTCAGGGCCGACCTTCCCGGCGTCGGCAAGAATCTCCAGGACCATCTTAAGATCGGCCTCGTCTACGAGCAGACGAGCGGGCCAGCAGATCCAGCCCCCTCCTCGAACGTCATCGAGAGCGGCTGTTTCGTCCGGACCGACGAAGACCAGTCACAGCCGGACCTCCAGTTCCATAACGCCCCTGTGTATCTGCTCGAACACGGCGTCAGGGAGCCACCGCAACCGGACACGACCTACGCCACGCTCATGCCGACACAGATCCGGCCAGAGAGCACCGGTGAGGTGCGCCTGTCGTCGAGCGATCCATTCGACGACCCCCACATCGACCCGAACTATCTTGACGCACCAGGCGACATCGACCCGCTCGTCGACGGGATTCGCCTCGGCCGAGAGATCGCGGACGCCGACCCGCTCGACTCGTTCTTGGGTGCCGAGGTATACCCCGGTCCGGAGGCTACGACGAGAGACGAGATCGAGTCGTTCGTGCGAGAGCACGCGACGACGGTGTACCACCCTGCCGGGACGTGCAAGATGGGCGACGACGACCTAGCAGTTGTAGACGACAAACTCCGTGTCCACGGCGTCCACGGACTCCGTGTGGTGGACGCGTCGGTCATGCCGACTATTGTCGCCGGAAACACGAACGCACCGACGATCGCCATCGCAGAGAAAGGGGCAGACGACATCATCGAGGCCGCCGGGTAGCGCTGTAGCCTGGCCTCAGCCGCTGTGACCGTCGACCCGGACGAGCATCTTGGTCGCCCCGAGTTCGTCCACCGCCTAGTAGTCCTCTGGCACGCCGTCGACATCGAGGAATTCAACGAGCTCGCTGGCTATGACGAGACCTACCGGCCGCAGGGATTTACACGAGTCGCAGACAAGCGCCTCAACCAACTTGCTGGCGAGGAATCAGTCGAAACCGCCATTGCCGACCTAACCGATGCCGGCGAGCGTGTTCACCCGGTCGGCGACGAAGACGACGGACCCACTCCCGACCTCGCCGATCAACTCCGGGTGGCCAGCACGGACGGGAACGCCCACGAGGAGTTCGAGAAACTCGTTGCGAAGACTTTCTCTCGGCTGGGCTGTGCCGCCGACTGGATGGAAGGAGGGGTGTGATACGGCTATGTTGAATCGCCATACAGCAGCGAGGTAGGCCGCTAAATCAAAGAAGTTGAAGCAGGAAAGTTCGGTTGCCTATGACACAAATCTCCCGCTTCATCGGGGAGGTTGTGCCGGTTGCTCAAAGAGTTACTGGAGATGGAGGCGAATCCGCCGCCCCGAACGGTGGCGGCGGATTCGCCGACTACGCACTCGTTTTCATTCACTGTCTCCGGATTTACCTCGATACATCCTACCGCATGACGATCGACTTACTCAAAGAGATGCCACAAATAACTAGGGATGTCGGCCTCAGCGCGACCGATCTCCCCGCGCCGTCCACGTTGTGTAAGGCGTTCGACCGGATCAGTATGAGCGTCTGTCGAGTGCTGCTGCGCCAGTCGGCGCAGCTGCACGATCTCTCCGAACACGCCGCGATCGACACCATACTCTACGAGCGGTCAGCAGCGAGCCGCCACTACTGCCAGCGAATCAGCTACCGCGTCCAGAAGCTGAAAGTCACGAAAATCGTCGATACAGCGTCGCAAGCTGTCCTTGATGTTCACTGCTCAACGAACCGAGAAGGGAGCGACGCCGATCTTGCTGAGCAGATCGCCCGCCGGAACGCGGGCGATCTGCGGTCTCTCGCTGCCGATAAGGGCTATGACAAGCAATCGCTTCGTGAAGGATTACGCGATCTCGGGATCAGACCGCTGATCAAGCACCGCATCTTTGCACCGTACGACCACGCACACAACGCCAGAATCGACGATAACCGCTACAATCAGCGCTCTATGACCGAAACCGTGAACTCGGCTGTGAAGCGCTCGCTCGGCTTCGCCGTGCGAGCGCGGTCGTGGTTCCGCGAGTTCCGTGAGATCGCTCTGATGTGTATGGTCTACAACATCAAGCGCTTCGTCAAACAGTGAATCTCTACGCCTTACAGCGATTCAACACAGCCATACAACCCAAAGAATACGTCCCGGTTCATCTGCCGTTCGAAGGCTACGTCTGGGAAACAGTATTATGATGCGGGCTACTTACGGGAAATATGCGCGATTTGGATGAGACCGATATAGAGATCCTCTCGCTATTGGCGGAGGACGCCCGTCGCCCGTTCAGTAGCATCGGTGAAACCGTCGGCCTCTCCGGACCAGCGGTCTCCGACCGCGTCACGCGGTTACAAGAATCTGGCCTCATCAACGGGTTCACCGTCGAGGTGAACCGTGCACAGCTCCGCGCCGGCGTGCCAGTGTTCGTCCAGTTCCAGAACAGTTCCGGTGCCAGCAAAATGCTTCGAAAGCGGCTCAGTGGCGCAGATGGTGTCGAACACCTATTCGTCACGGCCGAGGGGAAAATCTGGATCTACGGCCGGGCCGAGGGACAGAACGTCCGGCGGTGGATCGACGGCCTGCTTGACGACCTCCCGCCTATCGACTACTCGGTCACGCTCGTCGACGACCTCGAATGGACGCCCTCGCTTGACGGCACTGAGTTCGCTATCGCCTGTGCAGAGTGTGGAAATACGGTTGACAGCGAAGGTGAATCCACCCGGATCGACGACGACATCTATCACTTCTGCTGTGGCTCGTGTCGCGGCCGGTTCGAAGAGCAGTACCAGCGCCTCGAAGAGGGGGTCTAACAGTTCGGACCACCGTGCCCGAAGTCCGTTACTCCCGATCAGTTGGGTCGTCTCGTTGTTTTAGGCTGCGTGCGATGAAGACCGCCCACCGTCCGTATCGCTAATTGAGACAGAATCGAAGGTCGTTCTTGGGTAGAGGATTGTTGCTCAGGTTTTCAGCATTAGCTGGGAGTCACAGCGAGCAAGGGTGACGCGACCGCGTCACCCGACGAATGATGCTCCGTTGAACTCCGACGCCGTCTGCGGATCGTATCGCTCATTTCACGGGATTTGGACGCCGTCTGGCGATATGGGGCGTATCAGGAACCTCGCACAGACGTTTCACGAATTCGCCACGAACTACGTTGAACAATCAGACGTACCCGCTGTCGCCGACGGCGACAACGGGTACGCCAAGTCCACCAAGATCGCGCTCCTTCTGCTCAAAGAGGAGATCAACAAGCCGCTTCAGCGGCTCGAAGACTATTGAGCACAACGTGGTATGTTTCTCGTGGAGATCTCGGAGGGGCTTTCTGAATGCTCTGCGGCGATTCACGGATTGATTCGCAGGTCTCATCGACCGGCTGTTTCAGGCAAGAATATGTCTGAAGAATAGGACTTCAACAGAGCCAAAATGTTTTATTCGATGTAGTATAGTCTAAAACGATGTCCTCCATGCTCGAACGACCGATGTTCCACTACGGAATTCCGTTCGTCAACGCTGTGATTATCGCAATAATTGGGCTTACTCTGCTCAGTGGCGTAGCGCGGCTGTTCGCACTCGCACTCGCCGGTATGGAGATCGTGGTGGTACCGCAGATACTGAAACGCGCAGCGTAGCTTCACACATCGGACGCCGTGTGTGAACTGAGTTTGAAACGGACGAAGATACCTAGAATCTTAACCTACAACAGCTGGCATCTCCACCAGTTGTTGGTTAATCTTGATAGACAGCCACTACTGGACGAACTTTCGCCGGTAGATATATCATGGTTGTTTGCTAATGTCTAACAATCCACGTGAAACACCGTGGTGAGTGATACTATGAACGGAATACAAGACGGAGTTGCGATCGTCACTGGCGGTGGATCGGGAATTGGTCGACAGTCGTCGCTTCGGTTCGCCGAGGCAGGAGCAAAGGTCGTTGTCGCCGATATCGACGAAGACGGCGGCCACGAGACGGTTAAGATGATCACGAGTGACGGTGGCGAAGCGACGTTCGTCAAGACAAACGTCACCGACTCTGACGATGTTGACGCGATGGTACAGACGGCGCTCGACGAGTACGGCGGCCTTGACTTCGCACACAACAACGCCGGTATCGCAGATGAGGGTACCCGCCTTGCTGAATACGACGAGGCGCAGTGGGATCGGATGATCGACGTGAATCTGAAAGGCGTTTGGCGATGTCTGAAAGCCGAGATCCCAGAGATGATTGAACGAGGTGGTGG
>Ga0209946_1000806_pt1 | contig 12962 bp, 14 predicted proteins | sample SalPon2_A_H2O_MG_FD_185704 | JGI IMG/M metagenome (GOLD analysis project Ga0209946, IMG submission 185704) | Salt pond water microbial communities from South San Francisco under conditions of wetland restoration - Salt Pond MetaG R2_A_H2O_MG... | ecosystem: Environmental > Aquatic > Non-marine... | reverse complement strand
GTAAGATCGGAGTTGGTCTCTGGGTCACGAGGGGCCACGTAGAAGCGCGGGGTGTAGTCGTCTCGTTCGGTTGGGACGGCACCGTCGGCGGTTGTTCCCCACTCTATGACTCGCCCGTCGTCCAGAAAATCGATAGTGAACGGCATCTATGAGTTCTCGTACCTCCTTCGGACTAAACGATCCAGTAGTGTATAGACAGTCGCGTGTTGGTTCCGCAGTTCAGAAAATGAACTGGATGGCAGCACTATCGGGGTATACTCTACTATACGTCTGCCTCATCCGTTTCCGGGACGGCTTCCGGAATCTGGTTTAACCAACAGTTGCGAAGTACAAATCAAGTTTGTTGGTTAAGAATGTGTTCTGAGGTGCCGAGCATCTCTACTCATCCACTATTTGTCAAGAAATACATGCAAGATCGAAGGCGCAAGTCGGTCCTTGGGGAGGTTTAACATCCACAACAACTTACTCAACGATATGGCGGATACCCTCACAGAACTCTCCCAGCGGAACGAAGCGTTCTGGATTGGTTTGGCCCTCTTCCTTCTCGGGGTAATTACTCCTGAGACTCTCCTCCTCGGAGGGATTGAACTCTCACGTGTTCTTATCTGGGTTGGTGGTGGGATTCTCATGGTCAGGGTTCTCGTTGGAATATACCGAATCCTGAGAACGACAGCTGAGTCAGGAGTTTTGGGCTATCGTGAAGGATAACAGAACGACCGATAGACTCTCTACATCTCGCACGATTTCTGGTAATCGTACCCAAATATGTACGCTTCGTGATGGCACTTTAACCGAAGATTGAAACCGCACATTTACACACTGAGATGAGTGGTTCACTGATTATTTAGTGGTATATACTCTACAGGCTGTTATATTGGGGACATACCAGCGTACTTGTATTTCTCTGCATCAATATCATTTGATGCCAAATAATACTTCGCCAACAACACGGCGTCGAATTCTCCTCGGAAGTGGTGCGGTAGTCGGCTCGGCGATGGCTGGATGTCTCGGAACCAGCGATGGCAGTAGTGAAGCCGACACAAACACCAACAGTAATGGAGATAGTTACGAGGTCGGCTATGGTGATTATCAGGCAACAGTAAGTTCCTCACAGTTCCCAACCGAAGAACAGCTGTACATCTATTGTGTCCAATCGGGATGGATGAATTGGCCGTCGGTGATGGAGGCGTTCAATGAGGAGTATGGGGTTGAATTGAATGACAATGATCGATCCTCAGGTGAAGCACTCCAAGACGCCCGCTCAAACGCCCAGAATCCAACCCACTCTGCGTTTAATGGAGGCTACAGCTACGCACTCCAAGCGATGGACGATGGTCTCACAGAAGCGTACAAACCGGCAAACTGGGATAAGGTACCAGAGAACGCCAAGACTGAAAACGGCCATTGTACCGGGACACGGAAGGTAACGACTGCACTGACCTATCGGAAGGATCTGTTTGAAGAGCGCGGTCTCGACGAACCGGAAACGTGGGAAGACCTCCTCCACCCAGATATCATGCAGGATCTGGCACTTCAGACACCACAGGCCGCCGTGGGGTTGGCCGCAGCACTGTCGATCAACAACGCACGCGGTGGCTCACTGGACAATGTCCAGCCGGTCATTGACTACTACAATCAGATCCAAGAGGGCGGTGCAGAGTTCACTGATAACTTCCTCGCGCAGTTTACCCGTGGTGAGTATGGCTCGTTCATCCGCTATGACTACTCAGGGCTCGATCTGAAGTACAACAACGAGGATCTGCCCGAATCAGATGTCGGCGTCGCCTTGCTTGGTGGTGAGAACGGTAATCAGGGGGCATTCAACGCTCTCTACGGATACTCTCTGCTGGCGAATGCGCCTAACCCAGAAGCGGCGAAATTGTTCATGGATTACGTTCTGTCTATTGAGGGCCAACAGCACTTCACCGATGCATATGTGCGACCGATCCGGGCTCCGGAAATGGATCTCCCTGATGAGTTCCCTCCTCAGAGTCGCTACGATGAGACTGAGTTCACAATCGACCAGCAGACACTCGTCGAACAACAAGAAGACATTATCCAAGAAATCACACGTGGTGCCGGGCTGTAAGCAATGGCTGCCGATATTGACTCTGTCAGTGCAGGGGTGCTGAGTCAACTCCCAGAAACTCTTTCGGGGATCCTGTGGCCACAGTCTGAACGCCAGCGTGAACGCCGCCGAATTGTTGGGCTCTGTCTCCCCTTTCTGGTACTCCTCCTCTTTTCGGGGATTGTCCCGTTGATGGAGATGTTCCGAATTAGTTTCTCAGAGGCTCGGCTCGTGACCGAGGGATTCACGCTTCAATATTACGAACAGTTGTTCGCTGATCCTTACTATCGGACGATTGCGATCAATACACTGTGGTTCGGTCTAGCGACGACTGTCGTCTCAATTTGCGTTGCCGTGCCAGTTGTCCATGCTCTCGCGAAGTACGACCTGCCGGGTGAGTCAATTATCCTGACAATCCTCTCTTTCCCGAATAGTCTTCCTGGCATCGTTGCGGCGTTTATGATCATCGTCCTGTTTGGCAATACAGGATTGATCACCAACGTGATCGCCGCCTTTTCGGGTCGTTCCGCGGTAGATCTTGCAATTTCGACTAGTGTTGTCGGGCTGTTCTTCGCCTATCTCTACTCGATGATCCCGCGAGCGGTGTTATTACTTCGCGGAACGTATTCAGAGATCAACACCGATGCTGAAGAGGCTGCCAGAAGCCTCGGTGCAACACCGTTCTGGACGTTTCGTTATGTCACGTTGCCCCAGATAAAACCTGGACTAATCGGCGCGTTCGTACTGGTCTTTCGGACTGCACTAGCTATCTTCGGGACGATCCTCATCTTGAAGAGTCTCTTGGTGTGGACACTACAGATCGATCGAGAAATCGCGCAGGGATTCAATATCGCCCAGGCCTCAGCGATGGCCACTGTCTGGTTCGGCTTCGTGTTCCTGTTTACATTATTCGCGCTTCGGTATACGAGCGCGGAGGTGAGCATCTGATGTGGTCGTTCAGACAGGGAAGCCTTTCGGCGCGATTTGGCCGACCGTTCGTAAAACTTGTTTTGGCAGCGACTGTTGCATTCCTCTCGCTACCAGTGGTTATGACCTTCGTCAGCTCGTTTGCTGCTGAGTGGGTTGGGCCCCTTCCGAGTGGTTTTCTAACGTTTGCCAACTGGAACGATGTTATCGCGGGCACCGGTGTTGGTGCTGATGTCTCGGTCGGTTCTTCGCTGTTGTACAGCGCGGGCCTTGCCGTTGGTGGAGTGCTGATCAATATTTGTGTCGGTGTCCCCATCGCTTACGCAGTCGCCCGCTACCAGTTCTGGGGGCGAAGCTGGGTAAATGTGTTCGCTATTTTGCCGCTGGCTCCCGGAATCATTCTCGGGATTGCGTTCCTGCGGACATATCCTGACCTCTCTACATCAGGCATCGCGCTCGTAATCGGCTACTCATTGCTGAAATCGCCGTACATGGTAATGGCGGTTCAATCGAGCTTCCAGTCCATGGAACTCCAGCAGATTGAGGAGAGTGCGCGCTCATTAGGGGCCTCTTGGCCACGGACGTTTCTGACGGTGATCATCCCGAATGCGAAGGAAGGGATCATCGCGGGGTCGATCATCTGTTGGACACTCGCAGCTGCAGAATTCAACTTCTCATATATCGTTTATTCTCGTGGGACGCCGCCGCTGTCGATCTTCCTCTACAATAACATCACGAACGCATCATTTCTTAACGCTGCGGCAGCCGTCTCGGTGTTCTTCTTGCTGATTGCGCTCGTGACAATCGCGCTTCAGATCGTTGGCAACCAAGCTGCTGTACGGAGGCTCTGACTCATGGCAACAATCACACTTGATACAGTAACCAAACAGTTCGATTCGACAACAGCTGTTGATGACGTATCGCTTACAATCAATGACGGTGAAGTCTTAGGAATCGTTGGCCCCTCTGGGTGTGGCAAAACGACCACTCTCCGTCTCATTGCGGGCTTCGAGACGGCTACTGAGGGAGTCATCCAGTACGATGACGAGGATGTGACTCATGTCCCCCCAGAAGACCGGAACGTCGGGCTCGTCTTCCAAGGATATGCGCTATTCAACAATATGACTGTCCGACAAAACGTGACCTTTGGCCCGAAAATGAGGGGTGTCGATAAGCTGGAACGCCGTGAGCGAGCTAATGAATTGCTCGACATGCTGGATATCGGCGAGCTTGCTGATCGAGCTCCAAAGACGCTTTCTGGAGGACAACAGCAGCGTGTCGGCCTCGCGAGAGCACTTGCCGTTGAGCCCCGAATTCTCCTGCTTGATGAGCCCATGACAGGGTTGGACGCAAAATTGAAACAAACACTTCGGCAGGAGCTCGGTGAACTGCTTGAGGATCTCGGTGTGACCACGCTGTATGTCACTCATGACCAAGAACAGGCGATGTCGATGTGTGACCGGATCGCTGTGATGAATGACGGCCACATTGAGCAGGTTAGCTCTCCAGTTGGCATCTACGAGTCACCAGCCAACGAATTCGTCGCCAATTTTATCGGCACCTCAAATATTGTTCCCTTCGATGCATTACAGGGAAGTCTCGATACAGAAGCGACCGAGAGTCTGAATACCGAACTGAATGGCGACACACGGTTTGCAATCCGTCCTACCGATTTTGTTGTTGGCCAAGGGCCAATTGAGGCAGATATCAAGAACCTGTTTTATCTTGGTGAGCAAGTCCAGCTCATCGTTGTTACTAATGATGGGGCTGAACTGACTGTCCACTGTGATCGGCATGCGATCGAAGATCTCACTGTTGGAGAACGAATTACAATGGGTGTAGAAACCAATCGTATCCACTCTGTCGGCAGACAGAGCTAACCCTGATATCGTCACGTTGTGAATCTCTATCAAACTCTCAAATCCGAGTTTTCTGTATGCCTCTGATTGATACGTTGCTTCCGAATTGGACCAATCCCGAAGCAGTCGCAGCGGTAGTGGGACTTCGGGTATTGTGTAACGCGCTTATTCTTTGGGTGATCAGCAATATTGCTGGCGTTCGATCATCCTCTACTGCAATCGTCGGCGGATTATTTGGGTTCTCGACGATAACCACTCTGCTGTTACTCTTTACGAATTGGCTTAGCCATCCAATTTCGCATATAGAACAACTGAGTCAACTTATTATTCTTGTAGTTTCTTTGTTTATTTTGGTTCGAAATGAGTTTAATATACTCACAGTCATCTCATTGCTGGCGTGTAGTGGTGCTGCATTCTTGATGGTACCAATGACTATCATTTATGCGGAAATCTTTGTGGCCCCATGAACGCGACAGCTATCTCTCAATTTTCAATCGCCACTAGATCATATGATAATGTAGCTGGGGATTCTCTTCAATTGGATAGAGTGCGTAGTTGCCGCTCACTGGATTGTCTGGTGTTTCTTTGCTTACAGCGTTCACAGAATAATGTGTGAGCCCTCGTCGGTCAATCGTTTCTGCTTGATGAATGTGCCCACTCACTGTTGCTTTCGCTGTATCGGTGAGTATGTCTAATACCTCTTTTCGATCCCAGAGATATGCTCGTTCGGGATATTCCTGAAACCAGGCATTTCCTGTGATGTCAAACCTCCCAAGTGGGTGATGAGACAGAACAATGGCATTCTCTGGTATTGATTCCTGCAGCCAGTTTTGTTGTTCGACACCTATAGCCCCTCGGGCCCCAATATCGATTTTTGTTGAGTCAAGATACACAAAGGGTTGGCCGCTAATCTCAATAGTTCCATAAAACGAATCTTGACCCAAGATTTCGCCGATCGTCGATTTTGAAAGTGTCTCAATATCGTGATTCCCCAAGAGATACGTGATCTCTGAGGGCCATTTCTCAAAGAGATCCTTGAGGCTATGTAATTTTTCGCGGTCTTGTGTAGCACTACTATCTTCTATCAAATCACCTATGATAAATGTGTGTAATAATTCGGTTTGAGAAAGGATCTCGTTCTTTATTTGATGCAATGCTTCGATAATTTCTGATCGGTGTTCTTCTCGAAGATGGATATCCGAAAGAAGAGCTACTGATTGCATGAGTACCCTCTCACTACGATCTGGAGCCAATTGATTGGATTCTGATTCATAATAGAGACTATTAGACAGTCGAAATAGTGGTTTGTATTGGGTGTTTATATCTCTATATAGGAACATAAAATTGCATATTTGAATTAATATTCACCACCAGACAATAGCAATAGTTTGCTGTACTTGATATAAATACTACAATTATAAATCGGTTTTAGTAGCCCAGATTCACTCTTATTCGATGGTTTCCGACTCCAATCTGTGGACTAGTACCGCGACTCGACGAAAGGTTTTGACGGCTGTCGGGGGATCGAGCATTGCCGGGCTTGCAGGATGTAATTCAGTACAAGGCAATGCTGATGATGATGACTCATCCGCCGGTGAACAAGATGTTGCAGACGAAGTAATCATCACTGGCCCACTCGATGGCTGGGCAAACTACGGTCAGCTCCGTGAGAGCTTCATGGAGAAACACTCTGGTATTGAGTGGCCGGAAGGAACAAAAAATAGTGGGCAGTCTCTCAATGCGTTGCGAAACGAGGCGAATAATCCTAACCACGATGTAGCTCACCTCGGAATTACGGATGGCCTCAAAGCAGCCGATGAAGAACTGCTTCAACCGTATGAACCGACCAATCTTGATGAGGTTCCTGACGGGTTAGTTGACGCTGATAACCGTTGGACAACTGCCTATTTCGGCACGATTGCAATGGCAGTCAATACCGAACTAGTTGATTCTGTTCCGTCTGGGTTTGAGGATCTACTTGATGAAACGTACAACGATACGATCTCATTTTATGATCCCACTTCGGCGTTCAACGGTTTCGTTGCGTTTACGAATATGAATCTGGCAATGGGGGGATCGCTTGACAACTACGACCCGGGAATTGAATACCTCAATGAGCTCAACGAGATGGGTAACATCGCAGGCGTACCAGCTCAAGGGCTCCAAACCAGCTTCCTCCAAGGACAGTTCCCCATCTACCTTGCCTACGACTTCAACATGTATCAGGCTAAATATCAGTCTGATATGGATCCTGACCAAGTGGAGATCGTTATTCCGTCTGAACTCTCAGTTCAGGTGCCCTACGTCGTTGGATTAGTTGATGATGCACCTCGACCTGAAGCTGGCAAACGGTTGGTTGATCACCACCTCAGCGATGAAGGACAACGACTGTTTGCTGAAGCCTTTGTGAACCCATCGCGTCCGATTGAATATCCGGACACTATCGCTGAAAGACGCCTTTCGGAGGAGGCCTATTCTTCGTCTGACTCAATTGACTATCAGAAACTCGTTGAGGTACAGGATTCGGCACGCGAGCGGTATGTCAACGAAGTAGCCTAATACGTAGAATGGCTGGAGATATTCAAAACCAATCTGGTATTCGCTCTATTCGGCTGCAAGGCCGACTAGATGCTGTTGAGTCATATCTACCCTTCGCGCTTTCTCTGCCCTTAGCGATGTTATACCTCCTGTTTTTGGGACTCCCGCTGGCAACGATTGTGCAACTCAGTCTCCAAGGTGAAACACTCTGGAGCAACTATGTGGCGGTCTTCACTGAGTCTGCATATCGCCAATCGATTCTCACCAGCCTGCAAATAGCCGTCTCAGTTACGGTAATCACCACATCGGTGGGCCTGACGATTGCCTATTTCCTCTCAAAAAATGAATTTCCTGGAAAACGCATCGTTATCTCAATTATTAATTTTCCAACCAGTCTGCCCGGCATCCTCATCGCGTGGGGCATTATTGTGGTTGTTGGGCGACAGGGTATTTTTAGTCTCATAGCCAGTGATATTACTGGCGCAAGACCGGGAACGTATGCCTTCGCAATCGGGTACTGGGGAATCTTAGCGGGATATACGTATTTTACTCTTCCCCGAGTGACGATGACTTTGCTGTCGTCGCTGGAAAATTTGAATCAAGAACTCGAAGAAGTTGCATACAGTCTTGGTGCCTCCCGACTGCAGACGTTTCGTCATGTGGTTCTTCCTGAGATCATGCCCGGAGTCGCCAGTGCGGTTGTACTGGCATTCAGTATCAACATGGTTGCCTTCGGTACTGCGTTACTCCTTGCTGCTGGGGAGGTATCAGTTCTCCCGCTTCAAATCTATTCAGTAATTTTGGGATTTGGTGATTACAATCTAGCGTCTGCGCTGGCCGTGGTGTTAACCGTAATTACACTCGGTGTGATCATGAGCTATGGCTACTTCTTCGGAGGGAGTATCTATGACTGAGTATGCAGCCTCTCGAAGAGTACCGAATGTACTCGGCAGTTTGTTTTTTTATTCAGTAATCGGCGTTACTATCTTGTTTATTCTACTCCCGATATTGGTTATTCTTCTGTATTCCTTCGTGGGGTCACTCTCCGGGAATCTGATAGAGTCCTTTACTTTTGAATATTATCGAGAAGTGTTCGACGGCGGGTTTGACCCACTCATACTCAGTTTGCAACTTGCAATTGCTACGACGATTCTCGATGTGGTGATCGGAGTGCCGGCGGCTTATACGCTTGATCGATATGACATTCCTTTTGCTGACCGGCTTCGGGATATTACTATTCTCCCGATGGCTATTCCTGGAATTGTTCTCGGGATCGCTATTGTTCGGACATGGGGTGTCCCGAAATTTGGTGTTGATCTCTCAGGGACAGTACTCCTGCTGCTGATTGCACACGTGATCTTCACTGTTCCATTTATGATTCAAACAACAACCTCGGCTCTGCAGTCTATTGATTATCAAGCGCTTGAGGAAACTGCTCAGAACCTTGGGGCCAGTTGGTCACAATGTTTTGTTCATGTGTTGCTTCCGAATATCTACAATGGGATTCTCAGTGGGGCAATTCTCACATTTGCCCTTTCTATGGGCGAATTCAATATCACTCTCTTTGTCTACAATCCGACTGATAAGACCCTCCCAATCGAGATGTTTGGTGGATTCACTACTTCAGCTGTCGGTCAAGCGAGTGCGTTGTCTGTGGTTTTTGTTGCCATCATCATCGTCTCGCTATGGTTAATGCAGTATCTCGGTGAGCAGAATCTTCCGAAGGTGACCAATGTATAGCTTCAAAACCATCGGATGGCGTGGCTCCATTCCATTCTCCCACAAGCTGTAACAACAAGATAATGTCGGAAATACAGATACAAAATTTGACGAAACGGTACGGGACAACTGAAGCAGTCGATTCAGTATCACTCTCCATCCCTGATGGAGCAACGTTCGGTCTTGTAGGCCCCTCAGGATGTGGTAAATCAACGCTGTTACGGATGATCGCTGGATTCGAACAGCCAACTGGCGGTGATGTCCGACTTGATGGAAGTTCGATCCTCGGTGTTTCACCGCAAGAGCGTGATATTGGCTTAGTCTTCCAATCGATAGCCTTGTTCAACAATATGAGTGTCATCGATAACGTCTCATTTGGGCCTCGAATGCGAGGTGAATCTGAGGACGAATACATAGACCGAGCCCGCGACATCCTTGCTATGCTTGGTATTGGGGATCTTGAAGACCGTGATCCTCGAAATCTATCTGGGGGTCAACAACAACGTGTTGCTCTTGGCCGCGCATTGGCGATCGAACCTGAAATACTCCTTTTGGATGAGCCAATGACGGGGTTGGATGCAAAGCTCAAGCGACGACTACAAAAGGAAATGGTAGAGCTGTTTGCTGAACTCGATATCACAGCGATCCATGTGACACATGATCAGGACGAAGCCATGATGATGTGTGATCAAATCGCAGTGTTGAATGATGGGAGTGTCGAGCAAGTCGGAACTCCAGCAGAACTGTATGAATCGCCTGCAAACCAATTTGTAGCAGATTTTATTGGCACCTCAAATCTGCTGTCAGCAACTGCGACAGGCGAGTATCTTGATTTCGGCTATACACAGGTTCCACACACTCATGCTGAGGAAGGTGAGGTGACTGTTAGTATACGGCCTGAACATATTGAATCAGGACGTGGTGCACTGCAGGCAGAGATTACAAATCAGTTCTACCTCGGTGAAAAGGTACGCACCTATGGCCGGCTTCCAGACGATTCAGAAATCGTCTTCGATGAAACTCAACCAAGTGTTCACCCCGGGGATGAGGTTTCTCTCTCGCTTGATACGGAGTTGGCCCAAATACATTCAGTTGAAAAATGATATTTACTATCATTTCTGGTGATGGGATTCAAGCTCATATTACCCTATCTAACAGCAACGCCCTCTCTGTGAATCTGCGAACTCGTTATACACTGAACAACAATCGATGTGATCGGTAGTGCTGATTGGGCTGAAAATCACTCTCTACTGACCTGAATTAGGTTCCTATGACGGCCACTACACCACTCCCCGCCATCGGAAAAACAATTGAATCCGCTAAAGAAACGGTTCAGACTGAGCAGCGTCGAGTGACCGACGAGATTGAAGCTTATGAGCAGTTTGCGACAAAGCTTACAAGAATATCGACGACTTCTCCATCACACCATACTTCGGATACATTCGATAGCACCGTAGAGGCGGGTGTGATATCCGAAACGAACTCAATTAAGAATATTTTTGAGGAGACTGTCATGTCGGTACCACATTATCAAGAAGATTATGATGAGTCATTTACGGAACACATAGCCGCTGAATTCACCCCTGAAATTGCATTACTACTCAACGAAACTGATTGGTTGACTGAACAGCACGCGTCTGTCCTTGACTCATATATCCATACTGCTATTACTCAGCGGAAAGAATTGGCTCAGACACTGGAAGTTGAATATGATTCTGTCGATCATCTTGGAACCCAAGCCCACGAACGCTCTCAGCAGGTCTTAGAGATTTCCCATCGTGAATTCAATTGCATGGATTTTGGGGCCTTAGAGGCCCATTGGCGTCGTTTAGAAACAATAACTACAAAATGTGATAGCATCGCTGCAGACAGACAGGAATTGATTGACTCACCTACTCGTGCAGTTGGGCGTAGTAACTCTGATATTTCTTTGAATAGCTATCTGTATGAGGATCTTGCGTATGATTATCCGATTCTGGCAACAATTGGTACTCTTGGGGGTTGTATTTATGATCTACAAACCCAAATTGAACGTCTTATCGTCTCTGTGAACTGATTTATAATTGTCTCACTCTCAACATGCTCCACGGGAATGTCCAACTTTCAGGCGACGGGATCGAGTGACTTCATCGAGAAATCCGACTTGGAGCAATATCTCTCAGCCATGTTCATGAGGGCTCGTGTCCGTCGAACGTCGGCTACATTGTGCCGTACAACCGGTTCAAAATCGCTATTTTCCCACGCATCGACAGCCTCGCTGCTATCTTCGAACGGGTCTAGGTCACTCAGATCGTCTCCGAGCAACTCGTCGTAGACCGCTGTGAGAGATGTTTCAGTTGTATTGAACCGTGAGTCGATTACGTCCATGAGGTCAATGTACGGGAGGCCAACGAATGGCCATTTGAGATCGTGAGCATTGAGCCGTGTCCGGACGAACGGGAGATCGAAGCCACCGTTCCACGTCTCGCCGTTGTAGGCGACCAGCTTGATCTCTTGGCTGGTAAGGCTCGATTCAACGAAATCGGTCACTGCTTGCAAGAGTGCTGTCTCGCTCCTGTGTGTTGAGAGCACGATAGACGGATTCAGCTCTTCGTCCAGCCGCTCCTGAAGAGAACTCGGCGTTCCACGGTTATCGACATTCAAAAACACTCGTGAGCTGATGTCGGCGTCGAATCCGATAATGGTCACTTGATCAGTCGTTTCGAACCCGGTCGTCTCGATATCGAAGGCAACCGTACTCAAGTGTGTCATCGCGTCTCATTCTCCTTAGTTTCGTCTCCAGATTCTAGTCGGTTCTCGTGTGCTAACGCCTGTTCGATGTCTTCCAGTCGTTGTTCATGCTCATCGAGCCGGCTCTCCTGTTCGAGATCGATGCTGAGCAGTGCCGACAAGAGTGGATTCTGGTGGTTCAATAGCCCACTTGCATCAGCGTGTTCACGGGCGTACTCAAACAGGCGATCAAATCGTGGCTGATCTCGCCGGCGGAGTGCACGGCGAAACTCCGCCCATCGCTCTTCGATGGCTCGGAGTGCATCTCGATACGTTGGATTCGTGCGTCCCATCGCTATCGGCCTCCCGCCGCCGTCCATGCATCGAGCAGCGGATCTGCGGTCGCTGTGACCGTTTCACCGTCGGCTGTGACGCCTGGCCCGACGCCCTCTGGGGTCGGCGTTGACGATGGTGTTGGTTCCATCCCGATCTCCGTAGCCCGTGCTACGAGCAGTTGTCGCCAGTAGGCGAATGTCGTCTGGTAATATGAGCCGTCGCCAACGGGATAGACGAGCGTCTCGAAGTCTTCTCCGACGATCCGTGGCCCCATCCGGGTCTGTTCGCACTCCAGGTGGTGATCGGCCGCTGTTGCGACCGGTTCAGTGAATTCGTTTCGTTCGGTTCGCGTCACGAGCACCGGGATGTCGTATGCATCGGCGTATGTCGATAGCCGGGCGAGCGTTCGGGCCTGCAAGGTTTCTGCGTCGGCCTCGCCGAGTGTATCGTCGGCGCGATACTGGGCGTCGACGGCCGGCACGACGATCAGGGCGGGTGTGTGCGGGGACGTGTCCTCGTCATGACTCGCCGGGTGTTGACTCTCTGCTCTGGGATTGGCAGTGGACGCTTGGATGGACTGGTTCACCGCCGTTGGGAGATCACAGACGGTACTGTAGTGCTGATAGGCAGTGAACCCACGAGCGACATGGATTCTGTTAAGCAATCGTTGGCTGGGGGCAATCTGGGCGAGTGTCGTCGTGGTCGCGTGACCGTTTGCGTCGACCCAGAAGGCAGGCCCATCGTGTAGGAGAAGATGATCGAGGACGAGCGACTGCAGGATCGGGACGCCGCGGCTCTCCTCGACG
>Ga0209946_1000802_pt1 | contig 13027 bp, 7 predicted proteins | sample SalPon2_A_H2O_MG_FD_185704 | JGI IMG/M metagenome (GOLD analysis project Ga0209946, IMG submission 185704) | Salt pond water microbial communities from South San Francisco under conditions of wetland restoration - Salt Pond MetaG R2_A_H2O_MG... | ecosystem: Environmental > Aquatic > Non-marine... | reverse complement strand
TCGTACTGTACTTGATCAGCCGATTAACGGTCTCTGGCTCTACGACTCCGACAGTGAGGCACTCCAACCCGTCGCGATGACCACCGAAGCAGCTGATTTGCTCGGTGAGCCGCCGGTCTACAGTGGGGATAAGAGTCTCACATGGGAGGCTTTTAGCGACAATGAACTCAGAGTCTATGACGATATTCGAACTGAGCCGGGGCGATTTAATCCAGAAACAGTTGTCCAAAGTGAGGTTATCCTGCCACTTGGTGAGCACGGGGTGATGAATATTGGGTCGACAGAGCCAGAAACGTTCTCTGAGGTAGACATCTCATTGGTTCGTATTTTCGGCAAGACGGTTGAGGCAGCGCTGGAGCAGGCTGCCCGTGAACAGCAACTCCGGAGCCAGCAGGCAGCCCTTCAACGCCAGAATGAACGGCTAGATAATTTTACAAGCGTCGTTAGCCACGACTTACGAAGCCCTCTGGAGGTTGCCACCGGTCGGATCACGTTAGCCCGCGAGGAGTGTGAGAGTACCCATCTAGCCGACGCGGCAGATGCACTCGAACGGATGGACACGCTTATCGAGAACTTACTGACAATCGCACGGGAGGGTACACCGGTTCAGGAAACTGAAACCGTACAGCTCTCCCAAATCGCCGAGGATTGCTTACCATACGTTGAGACGGCTGGTGCGACGCTGAATACTGAGACTGAACACAGCCTCCGGGCTGATCGAAGCCGTCTGAACCAACTCCTGGAGAATCTTGTCCGGAACGCAATTGAGCATGGGGGCGATCAAGTAACGATAACGATCGGTGATTTAGCTGACGGTTTCTACGTGGCAGACGACGGTACTGGTATCCCCTCGGCTGAGCAGGAAAAAGTGTTTGAGGCGGGGTATTCAACGGCGGAGAACGGGACCGGATTCGGGCTCAGTATCGTTCAAGAGATAATTAAGGCCCACGGCTGGGAGATCAGCGTCACCGCTAGTGAGGACGGCGGTGCACGATTTGAGGTTTCCAATGTCGACCTCGTGTAGTGATCCGGCTCTGTACCTCCCGTCCTATGTTTTGCACGCCATTCGATCTCCATATCACGGCTCTGGGATCTGTTTCACCAGAGGCTCTTGGCGAACACAGCGAAATGACAGTACACATCTGGCAACTGGCAAATGTGCCAGTGGAAGACGCAGAGGCTGTCAGGAAACGGCGGGTAGAAGTTGCTCAGCGACGGCAGCGGTTAGATAATCCGGCGGAACAGGAGTTCCTGAACTTATGTGCCGGAGCTGAGTCGTTGATCAGCGAGATGTATCACAAAGACGGGGAGAAAGCGACGCTCACAGGGAAAATCAAAGTGAAAAATGGATCCATAGCGAAAGCTATCGGGAGAAACCTGAAGTGAGCCTCCGGATTCATGGAATCGGAGGCGAAGCAAGAGAGATCAGCAGGATAGTCGGAGAGAAAGTGTCGTTTGTCGCTGTTAGCTGGTCCTTTTGTGGTGACGGCTCCCTTCTGATGAGATAACCACCGGTGACCGGGTCTGGGTGTTCTCGTTAGAATACCCCTTTCTGCGGTGCCATCAGTACGTCCACAGAGATTTCTGGGAATCGGCTGTACAAATTGGTTAATTAATCATTGATAACACACGGCTGATGAACTGATCCTTTGAGATTTTGCTCTGCATGCTCTCAACTGTAAAAACCCACGTAGAGTGACCTATAACCTCAGCTTTGAGCTATAACGATAATCACGACTTGGATTTGCCAGCCGTAGCCCTATCAAAATCTGCTACACAAGAGCGTTGGTCGGTATAAACGTACGCTTGCTCAAGCAGCCTAAATGAAAACACAGAATAAACACCACTCACTGACTGACGATGTCGACACCTGTGATTTCAAACCGAGCGCCACCGGTACTCGCTTCAACAGCAGAAATATTCCACCCGTGAGCCTCAGCAATTCGTCTGACTATTGCAAGTCCAAATCCAGTCCCTTCGTCCGCTGTCGAGTACCCAATATCAAACACCTTGTCACGCCTCTCCGGAGGAATCCCTTGCCCATCATCTTCTATATAGAACCCAGTATCAAACACGCCGACTGTAATACTCACATTCTTACCGCTATGTTCGACAGCGTTTCGAAAGAGATTCTCAAGCAGCTGTTGGAGACGGCTTCGGTCAGCTCGGATTGTCCGCTCGGCCTCGATTCGGATCGTCGCTTCCTCCGTGTCAACATTCCGCCAGCATCCCTCAACTAATGAATCTAGTCTAACTGACTCTAGCTCGCCTACGCTGTTTCCCTCCCGAGCAAGAGTTAGCAGATCGTCGATTAACGTTTCCATTCGAGCATGAGCCTGGCTAACCGCATCAAGATGCGTACTATCGGATTCCGACTGGGCGAGTTCTAATCGCCCTGAAGCCACACTTAGTGGGTTTCGGAGGTCATGTGAGAGTACGCTCGCGAATTTGTTGAGTCGTTCGTTCTGGCGTTCAATCTCCTGTCGCTGCTCAACGCGGTCAAGCGCCGTCTTGATATTAGTAGCCAGTACTTGTGCGAGTGTTTTATCAATCTGACTGAATGCCTCGGTAGCCGTCGAACTAAGAATGAATACCCCATGCTCATCAAGTGGAAGAACGAGTTCGCTACCAAACGGTGTGTCAGTTGCAAACCGCCCTGGTTCATTCGTGATATCAGGGTAGTACTCAGAAACACCGGTTCGATAGACTTGGCCTGCTAAACTATCTTTAATACCCAGTATCGGTGGAGCCTCGTCAAGTAATTTTTCTGAATTATTTGTCCAAGCAACGGGTACGAGCGCATCCTCATCCGGCTCATACAGATGGATGCCATTTATGACATGGTTAAGTACTTCTGCAGCGGCGTTGGACCCGATCGTCACCACTTCCTCAGCGGTAGTCGCGGTCATCAGATCCCGGGTTGAGCCGTGTAATTCTTTCAACGCTCGTTCACGTTCTTTTCGTTCAGAGATATCGATAGACACGCCCAAAAAGCAGGTCTGTCCCTCAAGCTTGACCGGATGGATAGATAGCAAGGCAGCAAACGTTGATCCATCCTTCCGTACGTGTTTGATTTCGTCATACCAAGACTCGCCTGATTCGATGAGGTCTTTAATTTCTGGGATCTGCTCGATTTCGTGCTGCTGGTGGAGTAGCCCGATTGATTCACCGATCGCTTCTTTACGATCGTATCCAAAGAGCCGTTCAGCACCGGGGCTAAATTCTTGAATACGGGCGTCCGCCCCGTCTGCTGTTGGTTTCGCGATCACGAATGAAACATCGCGAGCGGCCTCGAAGATCCCTTCGAGTTTGGCTTGTTTGGCTTTTCGATCAGAGATGTCTCGACTGCTGACAAGCACCCCTTGGACTGCTGGATCGTCTACGAGGTTGACAACTCGTTGTTCGTACCACCCAAACTCTCCGTTGATCTGCTCGATGCGGAGTTCATTATGTGCAGTCTTCCCAGGGCTTTCGAGCACTGATCTAAACGTTTCCATAGCCTCCTCGCGATCATCGGGATGAATATACTCAGAAGGCTCTGCTCCGGTTAGATCGAAGACGTCTGGCCCGGGGAGATGTTCCCGACAGTGATTCTGATACTGGATGATGCCGGTTTCATCGAGTACCGCGATGACTTCAGAGATGTTCTCAAGAAACGAGAGTCGACGCTCAAGCTCCTGTTTTGAGTTCCGCAGTTCAGTGATCTCTCGACCACTCCCGACGATACGCTGAACCTGGCCATTTTCGACAATGGGGGTAAGCGTGGTTTGCCAGACTGTCGGTTCCGCATCCATTTGGATTGTCTCTTCGTACGTGACTGGCTCTTTTTGTTCGATGCAGCGCCGATAGTTGTTTCGTAGCCGTTTGCCGAGTTCTTCCCCAAACACCTCGACAGGAGTTTTGCCACGAACCTCCTCGGTTGATTTTCCGGTGAACTCCTCTTCACGTTGATTAAATCGCTGAAACCGGATGGTTTCGTCTTCGTCGACGTCTACTAGGAAAATGGCTTCAGAGACCGCATCAAAAATTGTCTCATATTCTTTTTTTGTTGTCGCTAAGCTATCGAGAATAGCAGCTTGATCCGCCGAATCCCGAGCCATTGAATGAGACTTTCTACTTGTTTGTATATATAAATAGTATCGATATGCGCTGAGTGGGTAATATCACTGAGAACCACGCGACTCCTCCGTTTCGAGATTCACATCTAACCAAGGATGCATACAGAGACGCTATACGCAGCGATCATTAACTTGCAACAGCAAAAACGGACAGAGGACTCCTTTTGAGTACAAGGATCGGAAAACCACCTTGTGAGGATATCGATTCGCGGGCACGGTTGATCACTCTACGCACCGGAGCCTGTGCAACAAGGTATGCATGTAGTAGAAAGATGTGTGAGTTATGACAGGGGTGGATCGGTCGGTACAGCGGGGAAATTCAGCAAATCGATGATCTGGGAGCCTCCGACTCACGAAGATTGTTACTGGCTGGTCTTGTTTCTCCGGGTACGGCATTTTAAGAACACTTCCAGTGCTTCTACTGAGTCACCTTCCTCAACATGATTGAGCATTTGTGTTTCGACAGAACGCGGGAGCGACTTCTGGTTCACTAGTTCCTCGACGATCTCTTCCGCCTGCCGTTTACCCCACTTGGAAGCTTGATGAGCCATGTTACCACACAGCTACACTTTCTCTTGAGTTGGAGCATAAATCCTGCGGGCAATTCAGTGAGCAAAACCCGGTCGTGACAGTATTGTTTAAACCACTGAATTGCCGTTTCTTCGGAGTATGAGACCGATGCCGAGTTATCAATTTGAAATCGACGTCGACCGATCCCCTCGACACCCGGCAACGGGAGTGGAGCAAATAATTTCTTCGGCTACGTCTTTGACGTCCGATGCCGAAAGGTACCTGTCTGGATCGGGGATCGTGAACACATCCAGATCCAGACACTTTCTCGTGGTTAATTCGGCGATTTACTCCCACCGATTACGCCGGTTGGGAAGTACCGACGATGAATCTCGCTCGATATCACTTCTCACTCGATTCGAGGCACTGCAATACTCGGTGAGATTTGACTTGGCGATAGGCAGTCTCTTCAGTGACGTCTGGAAGTCGTGTAAGATCCATGTTGTCTTGGATATCTATCTGAAAGCTCGTGCAGAGGCTGAAGTCAGCACGTCTCGATTCGCTGGCGTTGGCTCTGACTTTCACAGATGATATTTCAACCGCAACAGACAATTATGATGTAATTGTCCTAGCTAGTATGGCAGTGCCGTGGCTGGCTACGTATCGTGCTTTACTCCTCCTTTCCCTTGTGGTCGGTCTATTTTTGATTTACCAGGCTGCCATTCATCGAGACAGACCGGGCGCAAAGCCGCTTTTTGGTCTCATTACAGGTGCTCTGCTCTATGTGTCGATAAAGCTTATAGTCTCGATTGTCCGCGGAACACCAGCTGTCTTCGTTGTCACTCGTTTCAATCCCCTCGGTGCGGGACTTGCGACTGTCGGCTTCTTTTTGCTCGTGATCGAATACACCGGCATTGAAAATCCGGTCTCGAAGCGAACCTCAATCGGAGTCGTACTCGTCCCGGCTGTTGTCAGCACTCTCGCAGTGATCGATCTCGAGTATCTCTGGGTGCCGGTCGGCGCAGACCCGAGTACGCTGTCGGGCTATGCTTGGAATCTCACTAGTGTTGCTCTGGCGAACCAACTGTACATGAATCTGTTACTGTTTGCCGGGATTGGTCTTCTGGTTTATAGGGGGATTCAGTCACCAACTGTGTTCAGAGTGCAGGTTGGAGCGCTCATTCTCTCCGCTCTGGGGCCCATAGCCGGGAATCTCGCCTTTCAGTTTGGGTATGTCCAATTCAATCTGACGCCAATCATGTTCATTACTTCTGGACCCCTGATCGCGTGGGCGATACTCCGGGCTGGATTCCTTGATTTGATACCCATCGGGCGGGAGACAGTTCTCGACCAGTTCGACGCGAGTGTAGTGACGCTTGACAAGAATCATCGAGTGATCGATCTCAACGAGCGGGGTTCTCAACTATTCGATGTGGACGACGCCGACACCGTTGTGGGCGACCACATTGACGAACTGTTTGCGGACCACCCCACGTTCAGAGAGCGATACTGGACAGTCACTGCCGGTGATTCCGGGGATGAGTCACCCGTTGAATTCGACGGAAACTACTACACCGTCGGAGTGGTCTCTGTTAACCCACACGAGGGGACAACACTAGGACGCTCGATCATTATCCGTGACATTACCGAACAAAAGCGCCGAGAGCAGGAGCTCGAAGAGTTGACTACGCGGTTCGAACTCGCACTTGAGGAGACAGATACGGGCGTCTGGCAGTGGGACCTCGAAACCGACGACGTCGTCTGGGACGAGGCCTCCGAACGACTGTTCGGGTACGCCCCTGGAGAGTTTCCGGGCACGTTCGAAGGGTTTGCCGACCGCGTGCCAGACGAGGACCTGAAGACAGTCCAGCGGAAAATCGATATCGCAATTGAAACCAGGCAAGAATACAGGGCTGACTTTCGAGTGTGCCCCCCAGATGATGACCAACGATGGATCCAAGCTCGCGGTGTCATCGATTCAAACGAATTAGGTGAGCCGTGTCGAATAATCGGTATCCAAACCGATATCACCGAACAAAAGGAACGCGAGCAGGCGCTCAAACAGGCCCACGAAGGACTTCGACAGATCATTGACCTCATTCCTGACCCACTCTATGCAAAAAGTCGGGATGACGAGGTGTTGCTCTCCAACGAGGCAAACGCCGAATTACATAGTTTGACTCCAGCAGAAATCGAAGGAAATCGGGAGCGAGAGATCGAATCTGATGTTGAGAACATTGAAAACTTCGACAAGTATCGACAGCGTGAAGTAGAAGTCATAGAGACGGGCAACCCTACCGTGTTCGAGGAAGAACTAGACGATCCTGACGGTGAAAAGCACATCTTCAAGATAACGCGAATTCCGTTTGAAGCTGCTGGAACTGACAAGGACGCGGTGTTGGGGTATGCTCGTGACGTAACCGATATCAAAGAATACGAGCAGGAACTCGAAGAGACCAAACGAACTCTCGAACGGTCCAACGAGAAACTCGACCAGTTTGCCGGCATGGTGAGTCACGACCTGCGAAATCCACTGAATGTGATCAAGGGCCGGGCGGAACTGCTTCGGAGGGAGGCACCTGATGAACACGTCGAACCCATCGAGAGAAGCGTCGAACGGATGGAAACGATGATCGACGACTTGCTGACCCTGTCACGAGCGGGCGAAAGTGTCGATGACCCTGAACCCGTCTCACTTGCGGGGGGAATCGCTGACAGTTGGGAGGCGGTCAGTAGCGACGACATCGAACTCGACGTTGATATCCCAGATGAGGCCGAAGTGGAGGCAGACGGTGACCGCCTCCGGCACGTTTTCGAGAATCTCTTTCGCAACGCTATAGAACACAACGACCCGCCAGTCAAGATTCGTGTCGGATTGCTCTCCAATGAGACGGGGGCAGTGTCGGGATTCTTCATTGCGGACAATGGTTCCGGTATCCCAGAGTCGGATCGTGAGGAGGTGTTCGAGCAGGGCTATACGACGAACAGGGACGGGACGGGATTCGGCCTCTCGATTGTCGAGGAGATCGTCGAGGCGCACGGGTGGACCATCTCGGTCGGCGAGAGTGACGCGGGCGGTGCTCGCTTCGACGTTCACACGACTGGCAAGAGCTGAATCCGGTTCCCCCGCCATCGTCGTTTTCGTACTTGCACGTCTGTCTGGGTTTCGTGCAAGATACGCGTCCTGTATCTTGCAGATACCGAACCGATATATCGATCTGCTATCAGGTAGTGCGTGACCGATACAGAGGACAGAGGATGGAGGATGAGTTCAGCACGCAATCTTGAAGATAAGACACAGAGAGAAATGATACATGAGAAACGATATCTCGCTTGACGGACGGACGTTGGTCGGGGTCACGAATACTGACGACGGAGAAGTGAGCGGGGACACGAAGTTCCATTTTGAACAGGACGGTGAACGAATCTATGCCCACTACGAGGGTGGTGATGTGGTGGATGGACACCTTGTTGGAACTGTTGAGGGGAATCGGTGGGACATCCGATACACGCAGATTAATCGAAACCACGAGACTGCAACGGGCCACTCCGTCGGGGTTATCGATGTTCTCAAAGATGGCCGCCTGCGAGTTGAGGATGAGTGGGAATGGGAATCACAGGAGGGAAGCGGTGAAACAGTACTTGAGGAAGTCAGATGAGCTAGCTCCTGAGTGTGCAAGACTCGCGTCCTACATTTTGCAAATACCGAACCGATATATCGATCTGCTATCAGGTAGTGCGTGACCGATACAGAGCGTGAATTTAACACGAGCAATCCAGACAGAATGGCCTACGCAGAATCCATTCAGAGTGGATACAGCACACCAACCCCGTGTTCGGAGTAGAACTGGCGAATCAGTCGGTCAATACTACTCACTTATCGGGCAGTCCAGCAGTATCGAACTCAAATCGAGCACCGCCGTCTCGCCCATCGGTAATCGCTACCTCCCAGCCGTGGGCCTCTGCAATGCGCTCTACAATCGTGAGACCGAAGCCTGTTCCGCCACTTGCAGACGTGTGGCCTGGTTCGAGTACCGCGTCGCGGTCACTCGGTGGAATTCCTGGCCCATCATCTTCGACATAGAGACAGTCCTCACCACAGCGTCCAACCCACACCGTTACATCCTCGCCCCCATATTCCACTGCATTGCGGAACAGGTTCTCGAACACGTGTCGGAGCCGGTCGCGGTCTCCACGTAGCGTGAACTCGTCCTCGATTTCGAGCGTCGCTTCATCTGTCTCTACCCCTGCCCAGCATTTCCCGATCAGATCAACGACCGATATCGGATCTGTCTCACCAACAGTTTCGCCCTGTCGAGCGAGCGTCAGGGTGTCTTCGATAATACTCTCCATCCGGTCCAGCGACCTCACGAGCGGAGTGAGGTGTTCCTGCAACTCCTCGTCGGTCCGCTGTTGCAGAATCGCTGCCCGCCCCTGAGCGACGTTGAGTGGATTTCGGAGGTCGTGAGAAACCACGCTTGCAAACTCGTTGAGTCGACTATTCTGTCGCTGGAGTTCCTGCTCGCGTTCTTTGCGTTCGGTGGTGTCCTGAAACGTTCCGTGGACGGCAACGATTTCGTCATCCTCATACCGTGGTTCACCCCGCGTACGAACCCAGCGGACATCGTCGTCTACGGTGACGATCCGCAGCTCCAGGTCGTACGGCTCGCCTTCAGTAGTGAGTCTGTCGAAGGCTTCTCTGATAGTGTCTCTATCGTCCGGACGATAGAACTCGATCGCCTCTTCAGGTGTCGGGTTCGCATCCAGTGGCAGTCCGTGGATGCGATATAATTCTTCGGACCATCGCATCCGCTCGGACCGCAGGCTAACCTCCCATCCACCAACCTTTGCGACTGCCTGTGTCTCTTGCAGGAACTTGCTGGTCCGTTCAAGTTCCTCTTCACGTTGCTGGCGATTGAGTTCCGTCCCCATCCACTGTGCCATAATCCGGACGAACGACTCCTCAGCGTCTGTAATTGCTTCCTCACGAGACTCAGGTCGGGAGAAATTCAGGGTACCATACCGTTGGTCCTCGCCGAAGACTGGAACCCCGATGTAGGACTCGATCCCTTGCTTTTCATACGCCGGATGGTCCTTGACACCACCATCAGTTGCGCTGTGAAATGAGACGGGGCCGTCAGCATCATAGACCAACGAACAATACGTATCGGTGAGATCGAACGAATCCCCGGGGCTGATGCCTTTCGAAGGATCAACGACGTTCCGGACCGTGTACTCAGAACCGTCGATCTCCGAGAGGATTCCAACATCGAGATCAAGATACGTCGTTCCCAGATTGAGCAGGTCAGTTATTTGCTGGTCGACTGTTCGCTCTGTATCGGTTATAATCTGAGCCAACGATTCCAGTGCGGTATTCTGCTCTGTGAGCCGTTCTTTGTTCTCTTTGAGTTGCCGTTCGGCTTGTTTGCGTTCGGTAATGTCGGTCGAGACGCCACAGAGAGCCATAACCTCACCATCTTCGTCGTACACAGGTGATTTACGCGTCAACCGGATAGTGTTCCCGGAAGTTGTTGGGACTGTCTCCTCTATCTCAATCACCTCGCCGTTCTTGAAGATCCGTCGGTCGTCTGTTCTGGCTTGTTCAGCCGTATCTGGTGAAAAGAGGTCCTCATCGGTCAATCCGACGATGTCTTGATCTTCTACGTTGAACAGTTCACGGCACGCCTGATTCATCATGAGATACTGGCCGTCGGCATCCTTCAGAAATACCGCTGCGGACATGGTTTCCATGACAGTCTCAAACCGCCGATGGATGCGCTTCAGCTGTCTTTCTTGCTCTTTTTTGTCTGTCATGTCCTGAGCGACACCGACGATTTGGGTGACTTGGCCGGAGTCGGTGATCGGGGTGAGTTTTGTCTGCCAGTCACTCGTCCCACCAGGTAACTCTAATTTCTCTTCGTACTCGATGGTTTCTTGCTTTTCAACGCACTCTTGATAGTTCTCTGCGACAACAGTGCCCTGTTCGTCGCCAAGAAGCTCCTGTGGGGTCTGTCCGCGTAGTTCATCTTCAGAAAGGCCAGATTGCTCCTGATGTGAGGCGTTATTTCGCCGGTAAGTAAACGTGTAGTCTTCATTTGATTGCTCAACATCGATCAAAAAGACTGCGTCACTCATCTCACGAAAGATCGCTTCGTAAACGTTTTTCGACTCGCCAGCAACTGCTCCATCTCTCTCGATATCCGAATCATCTGGCATGTGGCTCAGTTATTGCACGGAGGAATTTAAACACCGAACCTACCGACTCTCTCAGTTCAGACAGTATAGCCCGTCAGCTACACAGGAAGTGCTGAATACGCGTCCTGTATCTTGCAGATACCGAACCGATATATCGATCTGCTATCAGGTAGTGCGTGACCGATACAGAGAGTCAAGTTAGGACCAATCCAACCGAATGTTGAAGTATCACACGGGAGATTCCGAGATATGCTTGGATGCGTTGATCGGCGTCGATTTTTACGCCGAGGTGGGGTTCTTGCTGTTGCAGGGATTGCTGGCTGTACTGGTGGTGGATCTGATGACGGGCCTGAAACCGAATCAGATACCGAAACTGAACCAGATACCGCGGACGAATCTCCTGATGGAGACGATTCTAGCAGTGAGGAAACTCAACGCGAGGATCCAAACACGATTTTCGTTGACACTGAGGGAAGTCTGGAGGCCGCAGGTACAACAGATGATCCATTTAGTTCAATTCAAACTGCTCTGTACCAAGCAGGACCAGGCGATACAATTCAGGTTCAACCCGGCGTGTATCAGGAACGGATCGAACCCCCGCAAGGTGGTCAACTCAATAACCCGATTACCATCACTGGCCCGCCGGACGCAATTCTGAAAAGTGATCCTCGAAAGTACAACGTTGTGTTGATCCGGCACAGTCACATCCACATCACTGGACTCACTATTGACGGATTAGAAAACGCCGACGAACCCGATGATGTCAGCTCCTATAGTCGGGCCCAGCTCGTTCAGGCCCGGCCCCCGACCAATACCGATCAGTACCTCACGGACATCGTCGTCTCACCCCACCGTATCGGCAACACCCAAAAGTCGATAGTAAGTCTGGAACGAACCCGGAATGCAGAGGTCGGACCGTTCCGCGTCATTGGGCCTGCTGGGACGAAATATCTCCTCACCGATCGAGCCGGACATAATGGAGAAATCGTCTATTTGGGGACCTCACCGAGTAATCTGGAAACGGACTGGCATCCATGGGCCGAGTATGATCAATCGAGCGATATTCTGGTTCATCATATCGATAATAGTGAGGGATATGGACACTCCGAGTTGGTGAATACGAAACTAGGGACACACGACATTACGGTTGAGTACTGTACGGATGGTGGCGGGTCACAGAACACGGAAGATTCCCCAGCCGCTTCGATTCGGTTCCAGAGTTTCGACGCGAGTGTCAGGTGGTGTGATCTCCAGAATGGTAAGGGTCATGGGGTCGAAATCGCGAGTTTCAAAGCTCGTGATGCCCAACAAAACCGATCAGACCCCTCGGAGATTCAACGCCGCGGTGGTACTGACAACGCTGTCTATGGAAATCGAATTACTGGGTTTGAGGAGGCCGCTATTGTGTATCCCGTCGAGTCACAGACACAAACAGATCAGCGTCACATCTGTAATAACGAGTACGATGGTCAGAGTATGGGTGATCCTGATGCAGCCTGTCCGTCGGGGATCCCGACAGGAGATGGAATCGGCCACACAGGAGGAGATAGTCCATGGGCCTAATGAATACGCGTACTGCATCTTGCACGCTCCAATCTGATTTGTCCGAAAATCGGAAAGACGGTCTCTGCAAGGTGTAGAGGGTCAACTCAGCAGTAGAGTGCCGTCCAAAATAGATGCAAACTCTACACTCTGCGGAGTCTCAATCGGTAATGGTATAATGATCTGATACCATCCCTCATACGTGGTATCGGTCGTACACGGCTTCTTGTTTATCGGACTCTTTGCGGGGGGGTGGCTGTGTTGGTTTAGTTATTCAGTGCTTCGGATGGATCCACAACTCGGTCGTCTCGCACTGGCAACGGCTGTCGGCATCTTGGGTGTTGGAAGCGTTCTCACCGCAGCAGTCGGTATCATACCGTGGCTTCCGGGTCCAGAGACGAATGATCAGGTGTGGTTGCTCCTGCCACTTGTGACCTGGAACCTGATGAATGCACCATGGTTTGTATTTACACTCCAGTACACCGGGACGCGTCCGGCGATCAGCCGTCGATGGATAGTGGCACTGACAGTACCGGTGTTGCTAGTCCCACTCCGTGTTGGTCTCCAAGCAAGTCGGGTTGAATTACCGCCAGCGATTACAGGCTTTATTGCCACCGTCGTTTTTGCGTATGTACTTTCGCTGGTTGCTTCCGGCTGCTACT
>Ga0209946_1000799_pt1 | contig 13035 bp, 13 predicted proteins | sample SalPon2_A_H2O_MG_FD_185704 | JGI IMG/M metagenome (GOLD analysis project Ga0209946, IMG submission 185704) | Salt pond water microbial communities from South San Francisco under conditions of wetland restoration - Salt Pond MetaG R2_A_H2O_MG... | ecosystem: Environmental > Aquatic > Non-marine... | reverse complement strand
TGCCGGACTCGAAGCCGAAGAACGTGATCCCGCTGTCGCTCACGTTGCGTTCGAGCGCGGAGAGCATCTCCTCGGCCTGGTCGTCGGCGAGGGGTCGCTCGCGCTTGTCGGCCTCGGTGGGCGCGATGTGGTCCGTCGTCGCGAACGTCTGGTCCGGGTACGCGACGTCGAGTTCGCGCTCGCGCAACATGCCGAACGCCTGCGGACTCGTCACCTCGTGGACGAGGTGGAGCCCGATGAACAGCTGGTCCTGCCCGTTCGGGAGCTCCGTGACCTTGTGGCGGTCCCACACCTTGTCGTACAGCGTTCCCTCGCTCATCGGGAGTCACCTCCGACCGCCGCGGTGACGCCGGAAGGCGATCCGGGGCCCGCTACGCCCATCAGGCGGTCACCTCTGCCGACTCCTCCTCGTCGTCTTCGGCCGACTCCTCCCACGCGAACAGGCCGCGGAGCTCGTCGCCGACGGCCTCGATCTCGTGGTTCTTCTCGGCGGTCCGGAGCTGCGTGTAGGAGGGCCGTCCCGCCTGGTTCTCCGCGATCCACTCGCGGGCGAACTGTCCGTTCTGAACCTTCTCTAGGACCTCCTCCATGTTCTCGCGGGCGTGCTCGTCGACGACCACGTCGCCCTGCGTGAGCCCGCCGTACTCCGCGGTGTCGGAGACGGAGTCCCACATCTCGCCGAGCCCGCCCTCGTACATCAGGTCGACGATGAGCTTGAGCTCGTTGAGACACTCGAAGTACGCCATCTCCGGGGAGTAGCCGGCGTCGACGAGCGTCTCGTACCCCTGTTTCACGAGCGAGGTGACGCCGCCACAGAGGACGGCCTGCTCGCCGAACAGGTCGGTCTCGGTCTCCTCGCGGAACGACGTCTCGACGACGCCGGCGCGGGTACAGCCGATCGCGGCGGCGTACGCGAGCCCCTGGTCGTGGGCGTCGCCGGTCGCGTCCTGATACACCGCGAGCAGGCCGGGCGTCCCCTGGTCGTTCTCGTAGTTCCGGCGGACGAGGTGCCCCGGCGACTTCGGCGCGACCATCGTCACGTCGACGTCTTCCGGCGGCTGGATCTGGTTGTAGTGGATGTTGAACCCGTGCGCGAACTGGAGCGTGTCGCCCGCGTCCAGGTTCGGTTCGATCGCGTTCTCGTACACGTCCGGCTGGACGGTGTCGGGCACGAGCACGCTCACCACGTCGGCCTCCGCGACCGCGTCCGCGGGGGTCTCGACCCGGAGCCCGTCGCTCTCGGCGGCGGCCCGGGAGGAGCTGCTCTCGCGCAGGCCGACGATCACGTCGACCCCGCTGTCGGCGAGGTTCTGCGCGTGGGCGTGGCCCTGCGAGCCGTAGCCGAGGACGGCCACCGTCTCGTGCGCGATGGCCTCCTCGTCGGCGTCGGCGTCGTAGTATACTGTCGAATCGAACGTCTGGGTGTCGTCTTCGGTCATGTGTATGGTTGAAATCCGCGTGTCAGTCGTCGTGCGTGGTCGGTTCGCCGGCCGTTCCGGGTTTCTCTCCTGGGGCCGTCGGCGTGTTGCCGCGGGCGAGGGCGGTCGGCCCCGTCCGCGCGATCTCGACGATGCCGAACCGGTCGAACGCCCCGATCGCGTCGTCGATGCTGCGCTTGTCGCCGGTGAGCTCGACGGTGATCGTCTCCGGGCCGGCGTCGACCGTCCGGCCGTCGTACATCTCGGAGACGGCGTGGACCGCGGCGGGGTCGTCGGCCTCGACCTTCAGCAGGACGAGCTCCGAGGTGACCGCGTCGCCGGCGACCTCGCCGACCGAGATGACCGGCTTCAGCTTCGCCATCTGCTTCTCGATCTGGTCGATGCCGGAGTCCGTCTCCTCGACGACCATCGTGATCCGCGAGTGGCCGTCGACGGTCGTCGGCCCGACCGTCAGGCTCTCGATGTTGAACTGCCGCCGGGAGACGAGCCCGGAGACGCGCGCGAGCACGCCGGGTTCGTCCTCCACGAGCGCCGAGATGACCGCGCGGCGGGACTCCTGTTCGGCCTCGACGACCGGGTCGATCCGGATCCCTTCGAGGTTCCGCCGCCCCGCGGGGTGCTCGCGGTCTTCGGGGCCGGGCTGTTCGCCGGGGAGCGGTCGGGAGTCCGCCTCGGGGGTCGCGCGCGACTCGCCGTCGACGCCGGAGGCGTCGCCGCTCATAGCTGGTCCTCCGCGGCCGCGAACTTCCCGTTCGCGCCGCCGCTCGGCACCATCGGCAGGACGTTCTCCTCGGGGTCGACGTGGAAGTCGATCACGGCGGGCCCCTCGTACGCCAGCGCCTCCTCGACCGCGGGCGCGACCTCGTCGTAGTCGTCGACCCGCAGCCCCAGCGCGCCGAACGCCTCCGCGAGCTTATCGAACTCGGGCATCCACGTGTAGTCGGAGGCCATGTGTCGGCCTTCATAGAAGGCGTCCTGCCACTGCCGGACCATCCCGATGTACTCGTTGTTGAGCACGGCGACGGTGATGTCCAGCTCCTCGCGGACCGCGACCGACAGCTCCTGCATCGTCATCAGGAATGAGCCGTCGCCGTCGAAACACACCACGTCGCGGTCCTCCTCGCCCATCGTGTCGGCCGCGACGCGCGCGCCGACCGCGGCCGGCACGCCGTACCCCATCGTGCCGAGGCCGTGCGAGGAGACCCACGTCCGGGGCTCCGTGTACGACCAGAACTGCGAGGCCCACATCTGGTGTTGGCCGACGCCCGTGGTGACGACGGTGTCGTCGTCGGTCGCCTCGTCGAACGCCTCGACGACGAACTGCGGCTTCAGCGGCTCGTCGTCTGGCGTCGCGTACGTGAGCGGGTACGTCTCCTTCCACTCCTCGCAGCGGTCGCGCCACGCCCCGGCGTCCGGCGCGTCGCGGACCGCGGCGGTCAACTGGTCCAAGACGCGGCCGGCGTCGCCGACGAGCGGGTAGTCGGCGTGGACGTTCTTGCTGATCTCCGCGGGGTCGATGTCGACGTGGATCACCTCGGCCTCGGGCGCGAACGTGTCGATGCCGCCGGTGAGGCGGTCGTCGAAGCGCGTGCCGACCGCGATCAGGCAGTCGGTGTGGGTGATCGCCAGGTTCGCGTAGCCGGTGCCGTGCATCCCCGCCCACGAGAGGCAGAGGTCGTCGTCCTCGGGGAACGAGCCGATGCCCGGCATCGTCGTCGTCACCGGGATGCCGTAGCTCCGCGCGAAGGTCCGCGCCTCGGCGCTCGCGTCGGCCTTGATCACGCCGCCGCCGAACAGGCAGACGGGGCGCTCTGCGGCCTCGATGGCGCGCGCCGCCTCCTCGACGGCGTCCGCGTCGGCGTTCGGGTCGGGGTCGGTCCCCGCCGGGGGCGTCGCCGGGCCGGGCGTCCGGTCGGTCTCGTCCTGCGTGACGTCCTTCGGGAGGTCGACGAGCGTCGGTCCGGGCCGTCCGGCCCGGGACAGCTCGAACGCCTCGCCGACGGTGTCGCCGACGGTGTCGGCGCCGCCGGCGAAGTAGTTGTGCTTCGTGATGGGGCGGGTGACGCCGACCGTGTCGGTCTCCTGGAACGCGTCGTTCCCGACGAACTCCGTGGGCACCTGTCCGGTGAGCGCCAGCATCGCGTCCGAGTCCATGTCGGCGTCGGCGATGCCCGTGACGAGGTTGGTTGCGCCCGGCCCGGAGGTGGCCATACAGAGGCCCGGCTCGCCGGCGACGACGCCGTACGCGTCGGCGGCGTGGGCGGCCCCCTGCTCGTGGGCCATCGTCACGTGCCGGATCGACGAGTCGTACAGCGCGTCGTAGACGGGCATGATCGCGCCGCCCTGGACGCCGAAGGCGGTCTTCGCGCCCGCGGCCTCGAGGGCGGCGACGACCGACTCGGCCCCGGTCGAGACGGGGCCGGCGGTCCGGCGCTCCTCGGGGTCGGTCGGCTCATCTGTCGCGGCCGACGAGTCGGCCGACTCGTCTGCGTCGGATCGCGGCTGTGCTGCTGTGTCGCTCATTGTCGTTGGGGTGTGCGGTGTGGCATCTGGCGGGTTGTCGTGTCGGTCGCTGCGGACGCGCGGCGGGCGAGCCCGCGCCGCGGCCGCGGCGATCGCGGCTGCGCGGGGCGAGAACGGCTCGGCCGCCGGCGTTCGGCGGTGCGTCGCGTCGGTGAGGAAGGGGTAGTGTAGGGGGTTATACCCCTACAATGATCGGCGCGACGGCTCCGGAGACGGCCGCGGACTCCCCGAGCGTGGTGTGCCGTCGCATCTCGCCCGAAGCAACACGGCCGGGGTATAAATTCCTGTCGGGAGCCGGGGGCGAGCCCGCGATCGGCCGTCCCCCGCGACCGCGAGCGCGGTCGCTCGGGGGGCGTTCCGGTCGGGGAGGCGGCCATCAGACCCGGACCTCCTCCTCGCGCGTGACGCCCGCCTCCTCGGCGAACCGCTCGACGTCGCCGGCGGTCACCTGCCGCTTGCCGGCGCCGTACTCCTTGACCCGCTTGGTGATCGAGCGGACCTCGCTGTCCGTCGGGTCGAACCCGGCCTCCACCAGGTGCTTGCGCACGCTGTGCGTGCCGGTGTGTTTGCCCAGGACGAACTCGCGTTCGGCCCCGACCATCTCCGGGGTCATCACGCCGGTCTCGAACGTGTCGCTGTTCTCGATGACGCCGGCGGCGTGGATGCCCGACTCGTGGGCGAACGCGTTCCGCCCCGTGATCGGCTTGTTCGCGGGCACCGGGATGTCCGAGGCCTCCTCGACGACCCGGGCCAGCTTGGTGATCTGGGTCGTGTCGATACCGGTGTCGACGCCGTACACCGACTCGACGGCCATGACGACCTCCTCGTAGGCCGCGTTGCCGGCGCGCTCGCCGATGCCGTTGACCGACACCTGCGCCTGCTCCGCGCCGTTTTCGAAGCCGGTGACGGCGTTGGCCGCGGCCATCCCGAAGTCGTCGTGGGTGTGGACGTCGACGCGGGCGTCGGTCGCCTCGACGACGGCGTTCACCGTCTCGCCGAAGCTGGTCGGCATCCCGACCCCGCAGGTGTCCGGGATGTTGATCCAGTCGGTGCCGGCGTCGCTGACCGCCTCGACGATGTCGATCAGGTAGTCCGGGTCCGTGCGAGTGGCGTCCATCGGCGAGAACATACACTCGACGCCGGCGTCTTTCACCTTCTCGACCGCGTCGACCGCGCGCCCCTTCGCCTCCTCGCGGGTCGCGTGCATCGAGTCCTCCAGCTGAACGTCGCTGGTGGAGACGAACACGTGGACCATCTCGACGCCGGAGTCGATGGCGGCGTCGATGTCGCCGTCGACGACCCGCGCCAGCCCGCAGACGGTGGTGTCCGTCGCGGCGGCGATGTCGCTGACGGCCTCGAACTCCGCGTCCGAGTTGACCGGGAACCCAGCCTCGATGACGTGGGTGTTCATGTCGTCCAGCGTCGCCGCTATGCGGCGTTTCTCGTCGTAGCTGAACGATGTCCGTGGTGACTGTTCTCCGTCTCGCAGAGTCGTGTCGAAGATCCTGACAGGACCGATATCGACGTTAGAAGCTATCGTGCCCTGGAAGAACTCGATCCGCCGGGGTGTCCGACGAAGCCTCCGTGATGTCTGTCATCGATTCACGACAGGACGGTCGAGTACTTAACGGTTTGGACGATCGCAAAATCGGAGCGGACCGGCAGTTCGGAGCGATCCGACGGCGTTCGAGAAAACCGCAAGACAGCGCCGGTATAAATACACCTTAAGGAAGTAATACGCACACCGGAGATCCGGCGTGTATTCCGATTCGGAAGTCGATTAATAAGCCGGATCGACGTTCGTTTCGTTCGGCGGCGCGCCGGCGCGCGGTCCGTGGTGGCTATCCGCACTGGTGGGCCAGACCGCCGCGACGTATCGCACCGACGAATACGGGTCGCCGCTACCGCCCGAGCGCGTCAGTCACCTCGCGGCGGAGCGCGACGAGGTCGGGGTCCGCCCGCTCGCGGGGCCGCTCGACGTCGACGTCGACGACCGACGCCACCGTCCCGGGCTGGCCGGCGAGGACGACGACGCGGTCCGCGAGGTAGACCGCCTCCTCGACGTCGTGCGTGACGAGGACGACGGTCGTGCCGCGCTGCTCCCACACGTCGAGCAGGTGGTCCTGCTGGTCGGCCTTCGTCAGCCGGTCGAGCGCCGAGAACGGCTCGTCGAGCAGCAGGACGGACGGGTCGTACGCCAGTCCGCGCGCGAGCGACACGCGCTGGGCCATCCCGCCGGAGAGCTCGCCCGGGTGACTGTCGGCAAACCCGTCGAGCCCGACCGTCTCGATCAGGTCGCCGACGCGGTCGCGGGCGGCCGGGCTCGCGGGATCGACGTCGGCCGGGAGTCCGACGGCGACGTTCTCGCGAACGTCCGCCCAGTCGAGCAGCCGCGGCTCCTGGAACACCATCCCGACGTCGTCGTTGCCGCCCGCCCTGACGTCGGTGCCGTCGACGGTGACGCGGCCCTCGAACCGCGCTTCGAGCCCCGAGAGCACGCGGAGCAGCGTCGACTTCCCGCACCCGGAGGGCCCGACGACCGCGACGAACTCCCCGTCCGCGACCGCGAGGTCGACGCCGTCGAGCGCGACCGTGTCGTCGTACCGCTTCCGGAGCCCGTCGACCGCGAGGACGGGGTCAGCGCCCGACGACACGGTCTCGCACCTCCTTGACCGCGACGTCCGAGCAGTTGCCGAGGAAGGCGAACAGCAGGATCGACGCCACGATGATGTCGGGCCGCGCGAGCGTCCGCCCGTCGCTGAGCAGGAACCCGACGCCCTGGCTCGCCGCGATCAGCTCGGCGGCGACGACGAACATCCACGCCAGCCCGACGCCGCCGCGGATCCCGACGAGCAGGCTCGGGAGCGCGGCCGGGAACACGACCCGACGCAGCGACTCGACGCGCCCGAGGTCGTACACCGCCGCGACCTCCAAGAGCTCCTCGTCGACCGCGGCGATACCGGTCGAGAGGTTGAGGTACACCGGGAAGAACGCGCCGACGGCGATGAGCAGCACCTTCGCGGTCTCCCCGATGCCGAACCAGAGGAGGAACAGCGGCACCCACGCCAGCGACGGGATGTTCTTCAGGCTCTGGAGCAGGGGGTCGAGGAGGTCGCTCGCGGTCCGCGAGAGCCCCGTGGCCGTCCCGAAGACGGTCCCGACGGCGATCCCGAGGCCCGCGCCGAGAGCGACGCGCCGGAGCGTGACCGCGACGTGGCCCCACAGCTCGCCCGAGGCGCCCATCCCGTACAGCGTCTCCGCCACCCGCACCGGGGTCGGGAGCTGGTACGCCGCGATGGTGCCGGTCGCGACGACGAGGTGCCAGCCGACGACGAGCGCGGCGGGGACGAGCAGCCCGAGGAGCGGTCGGAAGCGGCTCGCGGCGGGGAGGGGGACCGGGCCGAGGCTGTGAGACGCCGCCTCCGAGGCCGACCCGCCGCCCGTCGAACCGCGACCGGCGTCGGACTCGCGGGAGACGTCCGACTCCCGGCGGGTGTCGGCGGCCATCTCAGACGACCTCGCTCGCGAACTCGGAGTCGATCAGGTCGTCGACGTCGCCGGCGGGGTCGGCGTCGTCGGTCACGAGCCCCTCGCGTTCGAGGATCGGCGAGAGGTCGGCGAGCAGTTCGCGGTGCGCGTCCCCCGGGATCGGCTCCGAGAGGTCGTTCCGCTGGGTGAACACGCGCTCCGCGACCGGCCGCGACATCTCGGAGGCGTCGGCGAGGATCCCCGCGGTCGCTTCCGGGTTCTCGACCGCCCACTCGCGGCCGCGCTCGTACGCCTCGAGGACGCGCGTGGCGTCCTCGGTGCGGTCCGCGAGGAACCCGTCGAGGAAGTTCAGGAAGCCGTAGGTGTTGTACCGCGGCTCGCGGAAGAACAGCTCGGCGCCGTCGTGTTCGAGCTCCAGCTCCGCCATGTGGGGGTCGAGCCCGGCCCACGCGTCGACCTCGCCCCGGACCAGGGCGGACTGCCCCTCGGGGTGCTGGAGGTTGACGACCTCGACGTCCTCCTCGCCCAGTCCGGCGTCGTCGAGCGCCTGGAGTAGGAAGAAGTACGGGTCGGTCCCGCGGGTGGCGGCGACGCGGCTCCCCTCGAGGTCCGCCACCGACTCGATGCCGGTCTCCCGGAACGTGACGAGCGCGGTCCACTCCGGCTCCGAGTAGATGTACGGCGTCGTGATCGGCACGCCGTTGGTGCGGGCCATCAGCGCCGCGATCCCCGCAGTGGAGGAGACGTCGGCCTCGCCGCTCTGGGCGTACTCGTTGGCTTGGTTGCTCCCGAGACTCAGCACCCACTCGACGTCGGTCCCGGTGTCGGCGAACGCCGCCTCGAGCCACCCCTTCTCGCGCAACACGAGGCTGACCGGGTTGTAGTACGCGTAGTCGACCGTCACCGTCTCCGAGCCGCCGCCGCCCGCGCAGCCGGCGATCAGCGAACCGCCGATCGCCGCGCCGGTGCCGCGGAGGAACTGTCTTCGGTCCATCGTGACTCTCCGTACCGGTGCCACTCATAAGGAGATATGGCTATGGAGAATATTCATCTGCGACTATTATGCCCTATAGTTATTTATTTTCGATGCTGTGTCGAGTTGACACGGCCGTCGACGGGTGCGTTACGAACGCAGACGGGCGAACGCGCGTTTCGCCCGAGGACCGAACGGCGACCGAACCGGTTCGTTCCGCGTTCCGGTCTCAGGAATATGTTGCCGGTTGCTCACGGCGGCCGCGTGGCCGGGCGCGAGACGGGGATCGACGGCGGCGACCGGGGGAGTCGGCTCCCCGGTTACATCCCCATGTCGGCGGCGGCGTCCGGCACGGGGAGGTCTGGGACGGCGACGCCGAGCAGCTCCGCGGCGTGGTCGAGCGCCATGTCGAACCCGTAGTAGCGCTCCAGTTCGTCGCCGTCCGGGCCGGTGCGCACCTTCAGCATGGCGTACCCGTCTGCGTTCTGTGCGACCGTCGCCTCGCGGCCGTCCCGAGAGAAGGTGAGCCGGCGCTCGCCGTCGATCTCCTCGTACGTCGCCTCGATGCCGTTCGCCGACGCGGCCTCCGTGTCGGTCATACGAATGGTACGGGCCGATCCGTGTCGAACCTGTCGGTCACCGAGGCGGGATCGGGGCGGTCCGCGCTCCGCCGCGACGGGCCCCGACCGCGGGAGTCGCTCCCGCACGTGCGAGATTGCGCGCCGCGCTCTCGTCGTCGCCACGGCGTCGCCGACACCTGCGCCGGTCCGCGATGGCAAGCTTAAGGGACGCCACGCGCCAACGGAGGGCAATGAGTACAGAGGTCACCCGGCGGCGGGCGTGGGTGATCGCCGCCCGGCCCCAGACGCTCCCGGCGGCGGCCGCGCCGGTGGTCGTCGGCGTCGGACTGGCGTTCGCCGACGGCGTGTTCGCCCCGCTGCCCGCGCTGGCCGCGCTCGTCGGCGCGGCGCTGATCCAGGTCGGGACGAACTTCGCGAACGACTACTACGACGCGATCCAAGGCGCCGACACCGACGACCGCGAGGGGTTCACCCGCGTCGTCGCGAGCGGCCTCATCGAGCCGGCGGAGGTGAAGCGGGCGATGTGGCTGACGTTCGCGGCCGCGATCGGCGTCGGGACGTACCTCGTCGCGGTCGGCGGCGTCCCCATCCTCGTGATCGGGCTGGCCTCCGTGGCGGCCGGGATCGCCTACACCGGCGGCCCGTACCCCCTCGGCTACCACGGGCTCGGCGACCTCTTCGTGTTCGTCTTCTTCGGCGTGATCGCCGTGACGGGAACGTACTACGTCCAGGCCGCAGCGCTGCTCTCCGGGTGGTTCCCGGTCGGGATCCCGGACGGGACCGTCACGCTCGCGGCGGTCGTCGCGAGCCTCCCGATCGCCGCGCTGTCGACGAACATCCTCGTCGTCAACAACCTCCGCGACCGCGAGGAGGACGCCTCGACCGGCAAGCGCACGCTCGCGGTCCGGTTCGGCTACCGGTTCGCCCGCGCCGAGTACCTCGCGATGCTCGCCGTCGCGTACCTCGCCCCCGTGTGGTTCGTCGCTCGCGGCGACGGCCTCGCGACGCTGCTCCCCCTCGTCACCCTCCCGCTCGCGGCGGCCGTCGCGCGGACGGTGCTGACCGAGACCTCCGGCGAGGCGCTCAACCCCGCGCTCGAGTCGACCGGGAAACTGCTCGCGGCGTACGCCGTCGCGTTCGCGGTCGGGCTGGCGCTGTGACCGCCGACGACCCCCCGACCGACGGCGGCGGGAGCGAGGGCCGGACGGTGCGACGCCGCCCGTTCGCGCTCGACCTGACCCGACCGCTCGGCACCGCCCGGGGCGACATCGCCCGTCGAGAGGGGTTCGTGGTCACGGTCGAACCCGCCGGGAACCGGTCCGAAGCGGTCGGCGTCGGCGAGGCGACGCCGCTCCCGGGGTGGACGGAGTCGCACGAGGACTGCGCCGCGGCGCTCGACGCGGTCTCCGACGGCGACGGAACCGATGCGCCGCTCGGGGCGCTGCGCGCGGAGTCGACGCCCGCGGCCCGGCACGGCGTCTCCCTCGCCCTCGCCGACGCCGCGGCCCGCGACGCGGGGCGGTCACTCGCGGAACGACTCGCGAACGAAGCAGACGTCGACGCGTCGCCCGCGGACGCGGTCCCGGTGAACGCGACCGTCGGAGACGGGTCGCCGGCGGAGACCGTCGCCGCGGCGACGCAAGCCGTCGACGAGGGGTTCGACTGCCTCAAGCTGAAGGTCGGTGCCCGCGACGTCGACGAGGACGTCGAGCGCGTCCGCTCGGTCAGGGAGGCGGTCGGCGACGCGGTCTCGCTCCGCGCCGACGCGAACGGCGCGTGGGACCGGGAGGCGGCGCGCCGCGCGCTCGACGCGCTGGCCGCGTTCGACCTCGCGTACGTCGAGCAGCCGCTCCCGGCGGACGACCTCGACGGGCTGGCGGCGCTTCGCGGCGAGGCGCGCGGCGGGGCGGTCCCCGTCGCGGCCGACGAGTCGGTCGCGGCCCACGGGGTCGACGCGGTCCTCGAAGCCGACGCCGCCGACGCGGTCGTCCTCAAACCGATGGCGCTCGGCGGCCCCGACCGCGCGCTGTCGGCCGCCCTGCGGGCGCGGTCGGCCGGCGTCGACCCGGTCGTCACCACCACCGTCGACGCGGTCGTCGCGCGGACCGCCGCCGTCCACGTCGCGGCCGCGATCGCCGGGGTGTCGCCCTGCGGGCTCGCGACCGGGACGCTGCTCGACGAGGACCTCGCATCGGACCCATGCCCGATCGACGACGGGCAGATCGCGGTCCCGACCGGGCCGGGAATCGCGGGCGGCGCGTTCGACGACCTCCGGCGCGAGTGAGGCGGGCGCGGCTCGCGGCTCAGGCGTCGTCGGGGGCGACCTCGACGCTGCCGCGCATCCCCCGCGTCTGGTGCGGTGTACAGAGGTACACGTGAGTGCCGGGCTCCTCGAACGCGCGCTCGAATGTGTTGCCCGCCCCGGCGAGGATGTCGGACGCGAACGAGCCGTCGACGGCGTACACGTCGTGACCGCCGCCGCGCCCGGTCCACTCCCAGACGACCGTCGTCCCGGGATCGACGCGGACGTGCGCCGGCGCGTACGAGAACCCCCCGTCCGCGCCGACGGCGACCGTGACGCTCGCCTCGCCGGTCAGGTCGATCCGTTCGTCGTCCGCCGCCCCGTCGCCGCCCGTCCCCGCGTCCGGAAGGACCGAGCCGAGGCAGCCGGTGAGCGCGGCGGCGGTCCCGGTACCGGCGGCGGCGAGGAGGGCGCGGCGACTCCTATCTCTCATAGCCGAACGGAGGCGCTCCGCGGTATAAACCTCACCGCGTCGCGGTTGAATCGCAACCGCGCGGCCGGCCGAACGGGAGCCACGGCTCCGACGGCTCCGACGGCTCCGTCGGCGGGGGACGGACTTTTCACCGCGACCGTCGAACGGAGCCGTATGAGCGAGTGGACCGACGCCATCGTCGGCGAGCGAATGACCGTCGACAACCAGTTCAACGAGCGCGTCGCCGCGTCGCGCTTCTCCAGCCAGGAGTGGGGACTGATCATGACGGCGACCGAGTTCGAGATCGAGAACGCCGACGACGCCGAGGCCGCGCGCGTCGTCGCGGACACGTCGAGCCTCCCGGCGATCATGCCCGAACTGGAGAACCTGCGGTCGCAGATGGCGGGGATGGGCGGTGCGCCCGGCGGGGGCGACGCCGGCGGGTCGAGCGGCGGCGTCGTCGACTCGATCAAGGGCGCGCTCGGACTCGGCGGCGGTGGGGGCGGCGGTCCCTCGGACGAGGAACTAGAGGCGGCGGAGCGGCTGGTCCAAGAGTACGCCGGCGAGCTACAGGCCCACCTCGAAGAGGTCGGGAAGTGGGATCAGGTCCGCGTCGCGTACCAGGAGTAGCGAAACGGTCCCGCGGTGGGCAACCGAGTTACTCCAAGTCGCTGCCGCGGAACAGCGTCAGCTCCTCCGCCTCGTAGATGTTGATGAGCTCGGTCACGATCTCGTCGTACTCCTCGTCGTCGACCCGGAGCGCGTCGAGCCGTTCGACCGTCTCCTCGTCGAGGTGTATCTGGGGCATACGCGGCGGTTCGTCGGCCGAGAAATAAAAAATGTCGGCGGAAACGAGATCCCGAAAGTACGGCCTCTCAATCCTCCGGACTCGTTTCGCACGCGGATTCGGTTGATCTGACGTCTGACCGTCGGCTTCGGGCCATCGCAGTGATCTCATCCGGGGAGAGATCGTCGCTCCAGAGGACGAGTTCGTCCGAGAACTCAAGGACGGGTGACTTCTCGCTGTGGATATCGAGAACCCCTGAAGCATCAGTAGTCCCGGCCTCCACGCTCGTTCCGATCAGGAACGATTTCCGGTCGATGAAAACCCCGGTGAACCGGTACTCGCCCCCGATTAGCCCTTCGGTCGAGAGGAACGACCGGCAGCCCACGCGGTAGGTACCGTCCGCCTGTGAGTGGCAGGAATACAGTTGAGTCGGAAGTCCACGATCGACGGCGACCGCGGTCGACGGGTCACCGACGTAGCGGGCAGTCACGGGTCCGTCTCGAAGGCTCAGTTGAGTCGCGACTCCGAT
>Ga0209946_1000797_pt1 | contig 13055 bp, 11 predicted proteins | sample SalPon2_A_H2O_MG_FD_185704 | JGI IMG/M metagenome (GOLD analysis project Ga0209946, IMG submission 185704) | Salt pond water microbial communities from South San Francisco under conditions of wetland restoration - Salt Pond MetaG R2_A_H2O_MG... | ecosystem: Environmental > Aquatic > Non-marine... | reverse complement strand
TCGTTGTTTTCGTATGCTTCTATGTCTATACCTGTTTCCTCTTTTATTTCTGTGGGTGTTACTTTCAGTTCGGTCCTAATGGCTCTTATTCTTTCAAAGAAATGTTTGTATTCAAGCTTTTCATATTTCAAGTTTAGTTCTTCTCCGGCTATTCGTTGTACTTCTTGCATTTTTCCTGAGCTGGGAATAGAGCCGTTCTTCCAATGGCTGATCAATCCGGATGATATACTGGTCTTATCTTCTATATCTTTCCTCTTGATTTTCCCGGATTCTATAGCTGCTAAAATTTTATCTCTTGATTCTTCTCTGGAAGAAGAGTTATCTGCTTCCCTAATCAGAGTTAATAGTTGGTCTTCAATATCTTCTAACTCTCTCATACGTCTCTCTAAAGCAGATTCTATAGATTTAAATGCAGCTGTTGAAGGAGTTCTCTCTCCCTGAAGATATCTTGAGACTGATCTTCTGCTTATATTAGATCTTTCCGCTATTTCTCTATCATGTAGACGCCCCGATTCTTTTGCTTTTCTTAACAGCTCTTCACAAGGAATTAGGTCTCTATTCGAGTTATTTCCTCCTTTAACGGCTTTGTTAAGTGCATTGTTTTTTTCCGTGCTTATGAATCCTATCTGTTTCTGGAATGTCTCCAAGCACTCGGGCCCTATGTACAACCTGTGGTACTTGCCCTCATCCTTCTCCTCGATACGGTTAAACACGCCGAAACGTTTTAAACTAGCTGCAACTTGCCTAATTATTTCTTCACTTTTAGAACTAATTTCTATATTAGATCTCTCTGCATTTACGTGGGCTTCCGCCTCGAAGTATCCTCTAAGGAACTTTCCAAGTGTTTTGTCACTTGATTTTATTATGTTTTGTGGTATGGCCACCTCGCCGGATTTTTCACCGGAAGGAACCTTCATGACTTCCCTAAAGAATGTTGTCAGTACATGTGAGTATGACTGGCATTTGGATACTCGATCCTCTCTATCTTCTATACTGGTCTCCACTTCGAATATCTCTTCTACCAGTTCATCAAAGTGGCTAAGTACTGATTTATTCGAATTATGCAGTTCTACTCTACAACTACTTAAACCGTCTGTATGCACATGTCCATCTCCTACAATAAGCCCTGTAACCTCTGCAAGATCCTCACTAACTTTGTCAGGGATATCAATCTCTTTACCTCTTTTAGATTCTACTTTACCATTACTGGTTTTTTGGAATCTGTTTTTCTTTAGGAAGCTGCCGATATCTAACTCTTCATCCTCGTTATCTACTTCTATCTTTCGCGGTGAAGGAATATAGTCTCCTTCCTTCAATTGATCTGCCCTCAGTTTCTCTACACGTCCTTCCCTGTTGGTGAAAAAAGGATGTTCGGGCGTGGTTTCAATACTTCTCCCTGAATGAGTTTTTACTCTTATCATTTCTTCTGGAGCCTCTCTCTTCCACACCTTCTCCGCATCCACAGCCTCTAGACTATAACTCTCGTCCATCGAAACAATTTCTTCACAAGAGCCGCTCTTCCAGCCATCTTCAATCTCTTCTTTTTCGTCCAGATTGCCTTCTACCACTTCCGATATGTTTCTACGACTTCCATCAGCCATCAAAAGCTTAGAATCAGGTGTAAGACACTTACCGGTACCTGTTCCTCCAGATATAATTACGTTCATCTCGTACTGTATGCATAGCCATAGGAATGCTGCCATTTCAGGGCTGATAGTTCCTATTTTTATGAAGTCTGTTATTGTCCAAGGATCTCTGGCAAACTTTCTGATTGTAATAGTGTTACCCTGAGTTGAAATGGGGCTTAAGGTGGCGTTGGTACGATCTCCACTCGGCAAGTGCGCATCAAGTAATGGGTGGAGTGATGAAATGTTCTTACCTACTCCTCTACCAATTTCTGATGCGTAGTTGTATATTTCATCCTCACTGTCGAAATGTATGTCTGTTTTTAGCCAGCCGTGATCTTTATGATAAACCCATGCAGGCTCTTCTGCATTGTTTATCACAATTTCCTCAAGATTATTGTCTTCTAGTAGTATTTCTACGTCACCCATACCAAGCATTTCATGAATAAGGTTTCCAATAAGCATGTTGAGCTTCTCTTCATCCATGTGGGGAATTTCCTCTTCCATTACTTCCTTAGCAGTGTCTCTAAATATTTCTCTAGACTTTTCAACCTGGTTAGCATCTTCAAAGCTCTCTGTTGTTATATCTGCTTGAGCAATAGTTTTCTCCCTTACATCATCTAGAATGGCTCTTGTTGCGGCGCTTGGCCTTGGCCTTTCTAGTTTGTAGTGTGGTACGTAGTCTCCAGCATCTAGTATTGTTATTTTAGCAGCTACCTTATCAGCCACTACTTTATATTGATCCATAAACTCTTCCTTATTCTCTTTTTCATTTGATTCCTCTACTTTATCGTTTTCTTCACTCATGTTATTACCTCCTTAATCCTCTGTAAAAAGCTTTTAGAATTTTTATTTCCTCCTTCTGCAATTGAGATATCTTTCTCAACTTCTGACATTGTATCAAATATTTCTTCCTTTTTCCTATTGGTAATAGGCTCTGACTTTAATGCTTTCTTTAGTTCCTGCATTTCTTGGTCAATCCTGCTGTATATCTCTTCGTTACTTGTTCCTTCCTCTGTAAGCATAGTTCCAAGTTCCTTGATGTTTGAAGTAACTTCGAAGAAGTCTTCGCCAGGACTGTGGTCTACTTCGTCACTTTTCCTAGAGCTCACCGCGCCATGGAGTTTATCTACACGCTGCTTATGGTCATCTTCATCTTTTTTATTTGAACCAAACAGTTCAAGTATTCTATTTAAGAGTCCCTGATCTTCTTGTGACTTTAAATCTTGCTGAAGTTTATCCATACAGTTTGCTATATCTGATTTTTCCTTTTGATCAAGACTTTCGTCCCTCAAGACATTTTTTAGTTCTACTGTTTCTTTTTCCATCCTGGTATAAACTTCAGAATTATCTATATCTTTATCTTTCAGCATATCGCCTAGTTCACTTAGATTATCCAGGATATCTTCCAAAGATTCGCCGGAATCGTGCTCAACCTCTTTCTTTTCCTTTGAGTCTAGATTTTCATGAAGGTCCTCAACCTTCTCCTCATGTTCTTCTTTTCCTCGAACTGGTTTATGATTCGAGGTTTCCTCGAGATTGTCTTCTCTCTCCTCCTTTTTCTTTCCTCCTTTTATCTTTGCTTTTTCAGCCTTAATCTTGCCGGTTTCAGTGCTATCATCTTCTTCCCTGTCTGTTTCCTGGCTCTTATCTTTTTCTTTTCCTTTTAGCTTAGATTTTTCGGCTTTAATCTTACCTTTTTCATTTTTCTCTTCGTCTTCATCTCTTCCATTCATTTCCTCTAACTTGTTTTTCAGCTTCTCTTTACCTTCTTCATCTTCGATATTTGGCTCTTCCTTGACCTTTTCGTCTTCTTCTCGTTTTTCATCGGATGTATCTTCTTCTTTTTCTTCATTTGAGTTTAATTCGTCTGTTTCAGTGTCTTCTTCTTGAACGTCTGGTCTTTCATCTTCTTTTTCTTTACTCTGGTCTGAATCGTATGTTTCAGTGTCTTCATTCTTGTTCTCATCTTCTTTACTCTCTGCTTCCTCATCTTCCTCTTCCTCTTTTTCTTCATCTGAGCCTGATTCATCTTTTTTGGTTTCTTTATCTTCTTGGTGAACTGTTTTTGTAGGGATATCATCTCCTCTCTCCTCTGATTCTTTTGTTTCGTCCACTGTCTCTATCTCATCTGCCTCTATCTCTATCTCATCTGCCTCTATTGCTACTTCTGAGCTGCCTGAGCTGAGTTCATCATAGCTCTTCTTTGAACTGTATTCTAGAACCATTCCTTTGATTGCTGAGTATTTTATTTCCACTAATCCGCTTTTTTCAAGTGCTTTAGCCCAAGCTTTGATTGTTTTCTCGGGCACACCCATTTCGTCGGCTATTTTGGATACTGGCCACTTGTTCTTCTGATCAAGGAAGTTCAGCAGGGTGTCTGCTCCTGTCTCAATATCTGCATTATCGTCCATCTCAGCCATTATTGAACCTTATTCAAAACTTCATATTCCATCAATTTAAACCTCATATAAGGTTTCAAACTGAACCACGGTAAAGGCGGTTACAACCATCGATTTTAAGCACACAGCGTGAGATAAACTTAACTGAGGAACATGAAGGGACAATCAGCAATAGAGTATCTGGCAACATATGGATGGATGATACTAGCAGTATCAGTAGTCTCAGGAGTTGCATACACCAGTATTCAAACTAGCTGCACCAGAAGCAGCTCAGACTTCTACACAGACGCAATAAAAATAAACGATTTCGGTTTAGATGGTGAAGATAACCTCCTTCTATCTGTAGAAAACTCAAGATATCAAGAAATACAGTTTAAAACCGTTAACGTCACTATAGATGATGAAAATAAAACTGAAAAATCGAATCTAAATCTTTCATCCTCCGAACAAGGCCAGATAAAGATAGCAGGATTCCAAAGCACTTCGGGCTGCAACACAATAGAAGTAGGAATAAACTTTGACAGGGGAAACCTCACAAATCAAGACGTAACAGGAATAATCAGGGCACCCATCGGATTCAACTAATACTATAATAGAATAAATCTAACAGGGATAATCATGAGTAGTTACATTCAGGAATTCCAAGACCAACAAGAAAAACAGTCAGACACAGTAATAGCAATATGCGGGCCATCAGGCGCAGGAAAGGGAACACTGGGAAAATTCATAGCCAACCATCTAGATATTAACTACTACTCTGCAGGAGACTTCTTTAGAAAATTAGCAAAAGAAAAAGGGCTGACAGTTGAAGAACTATCCGAACAAGCAGACAAAGAAACAGACCTCGAAGTAGACAGAAGAACACTGGAAAAAGGATTAAACGAAGACTGTGTCATCGAATCGAGGATAGCAGCATGGGTACTAGGAGACTACGCAGACCTAAAAATATACATAACTGCGGATCTAGAAGAAAGAGCCAAAAGAATCAAAGAGGACTTGGTTAATCGTGAAAACGAGGAAGCACACTCTAACTTAGAACAGGCCAAACAAATAATCCAGAAAAGAGACAAAGACAACGACCAAAGATACCAAGAATACTACAGCGTAGACATGAAAGATACATCCATCTTTGACATGATAATCGACAACACAGAAATGGGTGTCGAAGAGCAAGAAAAAATGGTCAAAAAAGCCCTAGAAAAGAGGCTAAACCAATGACGTATGAGATTCTTGAACACACAGCAGACGAAAAATTCAAGGCACAGGGAGATTCTCTAGAAGAAGCCTTCTCAGAAGCCACAAAAGCATTCTCAGAAATAACCAAAGGCGACAGAGGAAAAGTAAAACACAGTATAGAAATAGAGTCCGAAAATACGGAAGCACTACTCTTCGACTTCCTAGACAAACTAATATTCCTCCAAGACACTGAAGGCGTAGCAGTAGGACACGCAGAAAACCTCGAAATACAAGAAAAATCGGATAGCTACAAACTAACAGCAGACATCATGACTGAATCCATAACGCCGGGAAAAACATATACAGACATCAAAGCACCTACATACAACGAAATGAAAGTTGACTACCAGAATGGTAATTGGATATTAGAAGCAGTCCTCGACATCTAAATTCTTTGCCCAACACTTCTACTACATGGAACTCAACAAAGTCTCAGAAAACATATATGAGATACCAAAAACCGGAGAAATGAAAAAACCAGCAAGAATCTACGCCAACGAAAAACTACTAGAAGAAATCAAAAACGACGACACACTGGAACAAGTCCAAAACATGGCAACGCTTCCAGGCCTAGAAAAACACTCGATAGTGATGCCAGACGGCCACCAGGGATACGGATTCCCAATCGGAGGAGTAGCAGCAGTAAACCAGGAAAACGGAGTAATAAGCCCAGGAGGAATTGGGTATGATATAAATTGCTTAACGGCAGATTCAGAAGTTCTACTCGAAAATGGGCGAAGGAGAAAAATTTCAGAGCTTAAAGACAGTTTTGATGGGGAAAAAGCAGTTGTTGCGGCTGAAGAAGAGGCAGTTGAATCAGACATAATGCTTTTTACCGAGAATGAAGACAAAAAGGTGTTTAAAGTTGTAACTGAGACAGGTGAAGAGATAGAGGCTACATCAGATCATCCATTCATGACAGAAGAAGGAATGAAAGAACTTGAAAACCTTTCACAGGGTTCTCAAATCTATGTAAGACCATTCAAAGGAATCGAGAGTTCAGAACCTAAAGAATTTACTATACTGTCAGAAGAAGACTTTGAAGGTGAAAATCCTCAATTAGTCGATGCTTTGAAAGAAAGAGACCTTCTACCTCTTAAATCTACAGATCCGGAGTTTAACGCTTTCCTAAAACTTGTAGGGTTCCACACGGGCGACGGATCATTCAATAATCATGGAGAAACAACATTCTACGCTGAAAAAGAAGACCTAGAAAAAATAAAACAAGATATTGAAAAGACAGGCTTCAAGCCCTCTCCCATCTACTCAAGAGAAAGAAATCACTCTGTAAAAGATCAAGAATTCGAGAGAACCGAGCACTTGGTCAAATCGACCTCAAAAGCATTCCAAAAAATCCTAGTAAAGCTAGGAGCTCCTAAGGGAGAAAAAACACAACAAGAGTTCACTCTGCCAGAATACTTCAGCAAACTGGAAAAATGGCAGAAAGCACTCTACCTTTCAACATTCTTCGGAGCAGAAATGAGCGCACCAGCATCCCAGAAAAAGAAAAACCTGTACTGTCCAAAAATCTCCCAAAACAAAGCCATAGAAACACAGGAATCTGGAAAACAGTTCATGCAAGAAATCAAAGAAGCCCTAAGTCAACTAGGAATCAAAACTAACCAAATAGAAGAATTCGAAACAAGGGAAAACCGGAACGGGAAGGTCAAGAGATTCAGACTAGGGATCAAAAATGACTCAGAAAACCTGATCAAATTCTTCCAAAAAATCGGCTACAGATACAACCTAGAAAAAAGAAAAAAATCAGTGAAAGCAATCCAATACCTCAAAAAGAAACAGAAAGCAATCCAAAGAAGAGAAAAAATAGCACAAGAAAGCGTGGAAATGTACGAATCAGGAACACAACCAAAGAAAATCAAGCAAAAATTCGACATAAACGACAGATTCATAGAAAGAAGCATCTACAACGGAAGAAAAACAATATCAAGACCTCCAAAAACATTCCCAGACTACGAAGAATTCACAGAAAAAGTAGAAGTAAAAGAAAACCTCACAATAAAAAGTTCAATAAAATCAGTAGAAGAAAAAGGCAAAGAAACAGTCTACGACATAGGAGTAAAACACAAAGCACACAACTTCATCGCCAACCAATTCGTAGTCTCCAACTGCGGCGTAAGAGTGCTAAAGACTGATTTGAGCTATGAGGAAATAAGAGGAAAGGAACAACAACTTGCCAACATACTATTCAACAAAGTTCCATGCGGACTCGGAAAAGGAGGGTACATAGACGTAGACGAAGATGACTTAGACGAAATACTGGAAAAAGGCATGGAATGGATGATGGAAAACGGTCACGCAACAGAAGAAGACCTCAAACACTGTGAGGAAAACGGCCGACTACAATGCGACCCAAGCAAAGTTCCAAATGATGCCAAAAAAAGAGGCATCAAACAGGTAGGAAGCCTAGGTAGTGGAAACCATTTCCTAGAAGTACAAAGAGTGGAGAATGTCTTCAACGAGGAGAAAGCAGAGGCATATGGTCTAGAGGAAGCACAGATTCTCGTCATGATCCACTCAGGAAGCAGAGGTCTCGGACACCAGACATGTACAGAATATCTACGAAAATTCGAGAAAAACTATCCAGAAATAGTAGAAAATCTGCCGGAAAAAGAACTAATTTATGCTCCTCTAGGAGACGAACTGGCTCAGGATTACAAAGAAGCAATGTTCGCAGCCGCAAACTTTGCATGGGCAAACAGACAGGGTATAACACAGGCAGTGAGAGAAAGCCTAGACACATTATTTGATGACACAGAAACAGAATTAGTCTACGATGTCTGTCACAATATCGCCAAGGAAGAAAAACACGAAGTAGAAGGAGAGGAAAAAGAACTGTTGGTCCACAGGAAAGGAGCAACCAGAGCCATGCCGGCAGGAAGACCAGAAGTACCAGAAGCATACAGCGAAGCAGGACAGCCAGTACTAATACCAGGAAGCATGGGAACCAGTAGCTACATCTTATCAGGCGGACAAAAAAGCCTAGAACTATCCTTCGGCAGCACAGCACACGGGGCAGGAAGACTTAAATCAAGAACACAATCAAAGAAAGATTACCGAGCAGCTGATGTACAAAGAGAACTCAAAAGAGATCAAATATTCGTCAAAGCAGCCTCAGGAGAAACCATAGAAGAAGAAGCACCAGGCAGCTACAAAGATGTAGATGACGTTATCAAAGTCTCAGACGAACTAGGTATCGGCGAGAAAGTAGTTCAAATGAAGCCTATAGTAAATGTGAAGGGCTAACTTTCTCAATTCTTCTTTTCGATTCGTGCAGGTTGAGAGCAAAAGTAAGAACTTTCTTAAAAATTCAATGACAACAATTGCAATGTAAGGTGAGGTAAGAATGGTTACTGAAGATGCTACCGTTACAAGCAAAGGTCAAGTCACTGTTCCCAAGAATATCCGTGAAGGTCTTGGCTTGGAATCTGGTTCAGAAGTTTCCTTTATCCTGAAAGATGGTGAGGCCGTAATGCTGCCTAAATCGGATGATCCACTGGAAGAGATGAAGGATTTGAGATCCGAAATAAGCTTCTCTAATGAAGATGTTGAATCGATGATTAAAGACTCTAAGAAGGCCTGGAATGGAAAATGATTTTCCTAGACTCATGGATCTGGCTAGAGTTCTTCCAGGATGATGAGAAAGCTGAGCAAGCAGAGAAAATAATTGGAAGAATGCAGGAAGAAGGCGGCATAATATCCACAACAGTTCTAACCGAAGTAAGATACCAAATAAGAAGAAAATACGGAGAACAGAAAGCGGACAAACTCACAGCTCTAATAACCAGCTTCGAAAACCTAGATATCATGCCGGTGACAGAGAAAGTAGCAGTATACGCAGCAGACCTTAGATACAAATACTACCAAAGAAAAAGTAACCAGATCTCCTACTCGGACACAATCCACATCGCCACAGCTGTAATGACAAACTGTGACAAACTATACACAGGAGACCCAGACTTCAAAGAAATCGAAGAAGTAGACACAGAAATAATCTGAACTAGGACAAATAGAATTTATTTTTTACTGTGAATTAGTTTCTGTGCATGATTCAGAATTGGATTTCTGAAATCCGAGCTCTTACATCAGAGGGAATGTTTGCTTTCATAGCGTTGACTAGCGCCATGTGTATAACTGGAACTACGTTATTGTCACCGGCTCTGCCTTCGATAGCGAAAGGTATTAGTGTGGGCAGTTCCCAGATAGGCCTAATAATTACGGCATACACTCTGCCAGCTATTTTCGTACTACCTATTTCAGGTTACTTAGCTGATAATCTCGGAAGGGACAAGGTTATGGCGATAGGTTGTTTCCTGGTTGGATTAGGAGGTTTAGCAGGCTTTTTCGCTACCAATCTCTATCAACTGGTGTTTGTCAGAGTTCTACAGGGTATTGGTATTGCAGGGGTGATGCCTACTACGGTTACGTTGATTGGTGATCTCTACAGCGGTTCCAAAGAAGCTTCAGCTCAGGGTTTAAGAGGAACATCAAATAAAATAGGAAGCATTTCATGGTCTTTGATAGGAGGAATTCTTGCTGGAATGACCTGGAACTATGTTTTCCTAGTTTACATTATATTCATTCCCTTAGGTTTGTTTGCCTACTTCAAAGTACCCTCTGGCAAAGTAGAAAACCGAGAACCACTGAAATACTTGAAAGGCATGAAATCAGTGGTTGAAAGACCGAAGATAGCAGGACTACTATTCCTAGGATTCAACAGAATGTTCATCAAATACGCTGTAATAACATACATACCTATCATGCTCAAATCAAGATACTCCCTAGCAGCAGCCGCCATAGGAGGATTCATGGCTCTGAGAGGAGTAACCGGAGCAGTAAGCTCCAGCACAGCAGGACTCTTCGACCAAAAATTTGGAAAGAAAATTACGATTACTGCGGCATTCGCCACAATAGCACTGACAAACCTGCTATTAGCAACAACAGATAGTATAACGATCGTTGTACTGATGCTAGCATCATATGGCCTTATGGACTCACTTTTCAGTGCACTACACAAAACAATTTTGAGCCAAAGTATAGAAGAAAAACACAGAGCAGGACTAATGACATCAAACTCTCTTGCTCAGAAACTCGGCGCCACAGCTGCACCATTACTAATTGGAGCAGCTTTATTCCTCCAAAACGAAATATATCTCTATTTCATAACTTTCATCTCCATTCTGTCAGTACTAGCTTTCCTCTTGATAGAAGAATAAAACCCAACCTCAACCCATTTATAAAACTTTCTTCCCTTTCCATATTTACTCGACATACGAGATTTTTCTCGGTCGGGACAAGCCAACTCTTGTGGAGTGGGCCTCTGGTGAATGAATTCAGCGACTAGACTAAGGTATGTCGTTGAATTTTACAAAAAATTATTTTGTCTATGCCTCTCAAAGTGGAGGCCTATAGCGAGGTTTAACATCAACAATGCCAAAGAAAAGTAGATCAAGAAGCGGATCATTAGCATACAAGCCCAAGACACGGGCAGAAAGAATCTACCCAGACGTAAGTACATGGGAAGATACAGACGAACTAAAACCACTAGGATACGCAGGATATAAGGTCGGAATGACCAGAGTCCTCAGAATCGATGATACAGAAGGAGCAACAGAAGGACAAGAAGTTGCAACACCTGTCACAATACTTGAAGCTCCACCACTAAGAGTATACGGAGCAAGATTCTATGTAGAAGACCTAAACTCAGGTAAACAAGTCTTCACAGAAGCATGGACAGAAAGCCCTTCCAAAGAACTCCAAAGAGCAACAGACATACCAAAAGAAGGAAACCTAGACAACTTGGAGAAAGCGAAGGAAAATTCAGATAACATTACAGATGTCAAACTACTAGTACATACTCAGCCTTCTCGTGCAGGACTTTCAAAGAAGAAACCTGCCAACTTCGAACTTGGAATCGGCGGAGAAGTCGAAGACCAACTTGAATACGCAGAAGAAATGATAGGAAAGGAAATCGAGTTCTCAGAAGTATTCGAAGAAGGAGAATACTCAGACGTAATCGGAGTAACTAAAGGAAAAGGAATGGAAGGCCCAATCCAAAGATACGGGATCAAGAGACTGGACCACAAGACACAGAAGAAAAGGAGGAAAGCAGGAAACGTCGGTCCATGGCACCCAGACCAACTAAGCTGGAGAATTCCGCTTCCAGGACAACAAGGATATAACAACCGTACAGAAGAGAACAAGAGAATCCTCTCACATGGAGAAGACGCAGAAGAAATCCAAAGAGACGGAGGATTCAAAAACTACGGAGAAGTCCAAAGCAACTACATCTTAGTCAAAGGTTCAGTACCAGGACCAGCAGAAAGACTAGTCCGACTAAGAACAGCACTTCGAACAGATGAAAACCCAGGAAACCCAGAAATAACACACATCGAAAAATAAAAGGTGACAAAAGAAGATGACAGATTTACCAAACCAATTTAACGAGAGAGTAAGGCCAGACATCATCAAGAGAGCCAACCTCTCAATCAAAAGTAAGAAAAGACAGGCATACGGAGCAGATCCAGAAGCAGGACTCCGACACGTCGTATACTGGAAAAAACAACAAAACGCATACAGAGGACAGAAAGGAAAAGGAATGTCCAGAACTCCTCGAAAAATCAGAGTAAGAAGAGGAAGCCAAATCTACGGAGACGGAGCAGAAGCACCACAAACCGTAGGTGGAAGAGCAGCACACCCTCCAAAAAGCGAAAAAGACTTTACAGAAGAAATCAACGATAAAGAAAGAAGAAAAGCAATCAGATCTGCAATTGCAGCAACAGCAGACCAAGAACTAGTAAGCGATAAGCATGATTACGATGGGGAAGTACCAATAGTAGAAGACGGAATTTCAAGTATTGAGAAGACTCAAGAACTGAAAGAAAAACTTGTAGATCTTGGACTAGAAGATGAGCTTGAGAGAGCATCCCAGAAAAATGTTAGAGGAGGAATGGGAAAGAACCGTGGAAGAAAATACACACGGAAAGTCGGTCCGCTAGTAGTAGTCGCAGAAGACAACGGAGTAATAGACGCAGCAAACAATCTTGCAGGAGTCGACGCATCACTAGTAGACCAACTCAACGCAGAAAAATTAGCTCCAGGAGCACAACCAGGAAGACTGGTCATATGGAGCGAAAAATCACTAGAAAAACTAGAAGAGAACGGAATGTACCAATAGAGGAGATTAAAAATGGAAGTAGATAGAGCATGGGAAGTTATTGAAAATCCGCACATGACAGAACAAGCAATGGACATGATCGACCAAGAAAACAAGTTAGTAATCATGGTCGACATCGAAGCAGACAAGAACCAAGTCAAGGACGCGGTAGAAACACTATTCGACGTAACAGTCGAAAAAGTCAATACTAACATAACAACATCAGCAAAGAAAAAAGCATTCGTCCGGTTAAGTCCAAGCGACGATGCAATGGACCTAGCCACAGAGCTAGGAATGATGTAGGTGAAATAATGATGAAAATCGTAGATTTTCGGAGTAGCCGAAAACACAGAGGTGTTTTCAACTAATGGGAAGTCCACTAAAACAACAAAGAAGAGGAAAAGGAAGTCCAAAGTTCCAAGCCAACCGCAAAGGCAAGGGAACAGCTAATCACAAAAACGCAGAAACAACTGGAACAGTCGTAGACTTAGTCCACGACCCAGCAAGAACAGCACCAGTCGCCAAAGTAGAGTTCGAAGACGGCGAAGTAAGAAATGTTCTAGCACCGGAAGGACTTCAAACAGGAGACGAAATAGAAGTAGGAGTCAGTGCACCTGT
>Ga0209946_1000793_pt1 | contig 13089 bp, 13 predicted proteins | sample SalPon2_A_H2O_MG_FD_185704 | JGI IMG/M metagenome (GOLD analysis project Ga0209946, IMG submission 185704) | Salt pond water microbial communities from South San Francisco under conditions of wetland restoration - Salt Pond MetaG R2_A_H2O_MG... | ecosystem: Environmental > Aquatic > Non-marine... | reverse complement strand
CCAGGTAGTCGTCGAACTCGTAGACACGGACGATCTCGTCACCCTCGCGGTCCCACTCGTCTGGGAGCCGATCGCTGATCTCGTCGTCGGAAAGCACGTCTGCCATACCGGAGGGTAGCCGGCCAGCCTCAAAGTGGTTTGGCTCCCGGTAGCGCGGCGAACCGAGCTCCGGGCAGGCCGGCACTACGCGCTGTTGAGACGGAGTTTAAACGCCGCACCGCTTGCCCCGCCCTGTCGGTCTTCGACCCAGACGGCCCCGTCGTAGTTCTCCATCAGCGTCTCGACGAGGTCGAGGCCGATTCCGGACCCGGACGACGCCCCGCTCGTTTCGCCCCGGTCGAAGATCGTCGTTTTTCGCTCGTCGGAGATTCCGGGGCCGTTATCCGCGATAGTGAGCGTGACACTCTCAGTATCAGTGGTGGCAGAGACGCGGACTTTGATGTCGCCCCCGTTGTGGACGACCGCGTTCTTGAGCAGGTTACGGAACACCGCGCCCAGCAGTTCGTCCGCCTGGACGGTGACGCGCGGGACGTCACTATCGACGGTGATCGTCGCCGCCCGCTGTGTCGATTCCTCGACCCGCTCGACCTCCGATTCGAGCGTCTCCCGGAGCGGGATGGGCTTGAGATCCGTGTCCGTCCGGAGCATCGCCGTGGTGAGGGCCCGGGCGCTGCGTGTCAGCTCTGTCGAGTTCTTCACCGCAGACTTGGCCCGAGTGGCGAACTCGGACACGTCGCCGTCGGTTCGCTCCGCGATCTCGCCGAGATACAGCAACACCGTCTGCAGGTCGTTCCTGATATCGTGACGGACGATCTGATTCAGCAGCTGCAGTCCGTCGCGCTGGTCTCGCAGGTCCGTCTCCACGGCCTTCCGGTCCGTGATATCCTCCTGTGACCCGAGGAAGTGGACGAGAGTCCCCGATTGGTCGTAGATCGGCGTGACAGTGACGCGGTTCCAGAACGGTGACCCGTCGGCTCGGTAGTTCTTCAGTTCGACGGTGGTGGGGGCCTCGTCCTCGATCGCCTGCTGGAGTTCGTCGAGGGCGTCGCGCTGCGTCTCCTCGCCCTGGAGGAATCGGCAGTTTTCACCCAGCACGTCCTCGCGTCGATAGCCGGTCGTGCGTTCGAACGCGTCGTTGACGTAGACGAGTGGGTTGTCCTCCTGGGTCGGATCCGAGAGCGAGAGCGGCGTGTGGGCGGCGTCGATAGCTCGCTTGAGGATGGCGGGGTCGCGCTCGATGAGGCGCTGGTCGCTCTGCGGGCGGAGCACGCCAACGGTGCGAGTGACAGTTCCGTCACTCGCCGAGACGACAGCCACGCCGGCGTCGCGGAGACACTCGATCGTCCCGCCAGCGGCGGAGTTGACGCGGATGCGGGTCGCAACGCCGTACCGGAATTCCGCGTCGATCGTCTCGGTGAGCGACATAGACGCGTGACTGCCAAGCAGTGCACGGCGGTCGTACGCCGTCAGTGCCACGAACTCCTCGTTGACGGCGACGAACCGGCCGCGGCCATCGAGGACGTAGCCGGGCACGGCCACGTCGCGTACCAGCGCCGCGTCCGAAGTGGCGCGGAGCGGCTCGAACTGTGAAGCGGCGTATCGGACCCGATTTACCAGTGTCCGTCGACCGGCTATGGAGCCGACCTCGACCCAATCGCTGTCGGTATCGGCGGGTGGGTCACTGGCGCACCTGATGATGTCTACAGTGTCACCGGTCGGTCGCTGGATAGGGTGGTCAGGCGAGACCGTCGCGGTGTCGACCACGACGCAGTCTACGTCTGTCGCCCCGCCGTCTGTTCGGACGGGGTCGGGAGTCGTGACTGTGACTTCGATGTCGTCGCATCGTCTGAGCGCGTCGAGGGCGTCGGCCTCGCCGGGCTCTGCCGACACGAACTGAACAGACGCCGTCGATCCCATCAGATAATGGAAGAACGGAACAGCGGCTTATAAATCAGATACGTTAGTGGTTAGGGAGCCGGTCGATGGCCGCGCCTGGTCCACGTAGCGGCGCTCGGTCGATCCGCTCCGGGATGGCGACGGACCAGTGTGTCCTGACCGGCTCTGTCACGATCCTGTCGACCGGACACCCCCTTCGCCCTGGCCGTGTTCGGTTGGCGTCTCTTCGGCCGGTCAAAACACCGACTGGTCGTCGGTGCCATCGTCAGTAAACTGCTGCCCGCAGGCCGGCGCGACTCCGTCTCAGTCGTCTGCCAACTGTTCGAGCACCGCGGCGGGAATCTCGTCGCGCATCCCCTCGGGGATGTCCTCGATGTTCATGCCCTCGACGAACTCGGGCGGTTCCGGCCCGAAGTCGGGGTCGAACAGTTCGAGCGCGGTGTGGATGGTGTCCCAGTCGTCCTCTTCGGCGGCGTCGCGCAGGCTCTTGGTCGGGGCCGCGAGCAACTGGGAAACGATGGAGTCGGCCATCGCCTCCATCACCTCGCGCTGGTCCTCGTCGAAGTCGGCCTGTGCCATCGCGGTGTTGAGCTCCGCCGTCTTCACTCGCTCGGCGCTCTCGTACATCGCGGAGATAACGCGGTCGGCCCGCTTGCGCTTGTACTGGGTGAGCAGGTGGTCGAACTCCTGGTCGACGAGCGCCTCGACGGCCTCGGCGGCCCGGCGGCGCTGGTGTCTGGTCTCCTGGGTCACCGACTCCAGGGCGTCGAGATCGTACACCGTCACCGAGGGGAGCCGGTCGGCGCCCGACGGCACGTCCCGTGGCTGGGCGATGTCGACGACGGCCGTCTCGCCCGCGTCGGCGAATGCGCCGACGTCGAACACCTGTCCGTTGGACCCGGTCGCCGAGACGACGACGCGGGCCTCGGCGAGAGCGGCGTCTATCGCGTCGAGCGCGACCGCGCTGGCCTCGACGTCGACGGTCTCGGCGACGTGTTCGGCGTGGGGGACAGTCCGGTTGGCGACGATGAGCCGGTCGACCTGTTCGGAAAGCGCCTTCGCGGCCAGCTGTCCCATCTCACCGGCGCCGACGACCAGCGCCGTCTCGCCGGAAAGCGAGCACTCGCGGTCGACGAGTCGGACCGCCGCCGAAGCCAGCGAGACCACGCCTTCGTTGATGGCCGTCTCCGACCGGGCGCGTTCGCCGACGTGGATGGCTTTCGTGATACCGTCTTCGAGCAGCCTCCCGATACCCCCGACACCGCGGGCGTCCTCGTAGGCGTCCCGCAGTTGCCCGAGAATCTGGTCCTCGCCCAACACGATGGATTCGAGGCCGGCCGCGACGCGCATGATGTGGCGCAGGCTCGCCTCGTGGCCCATCTCGACGACGACGTCGTCGGTGACGGCTCGCGTGAAGCGGTCGAGGGCCGCCAGTCCCGTCTCGTGGTCGTTGGCGACGACGTACCCCTCGGTCCGGTTACAGGTCTGGAGTGCGAACGCCTCGGAGACGCCGGGCTCGGCCAGCAGCGACTCGACGGCGTGGCGCTGGCTGTCGGCGGCGGCCGTCTCCAGCTGGTCGACGCTGGCCCGCTCGTGGCCCACGCATACCCCGACGATGACGCCTCTTTCCTCTCTCACGACGTATCACCCATTTGGTATCCAATCACGTCTGCTGCTACGTGTTCAGCCTTGGGACCGCCACTATCTAAAGCCTTCCAAACCTGGTCGGATCTGACGACCGTTCTGACCGCATCACGACGTTCCGACGGGGACATGTCAGACGATTTTAACTCTTCGCGGAGAGTTCCTGTCAGTTCAGCCATTTTTCCGGCGTCGGCGAACTGTTCTCCGAACGACTCCCGGAGGTGCTTCGAGAGCGCGGGCGAGTGGCCGCCCGTGGCGACGGCCATCACGACCGGGTCGTCTCGCACGGTAGCGGGGACGACGACGTTACCGACGTCTTGGTCGCCGTGATCGTCGGCGCGGTTGACCAGCGCGCCACGCTCGCGAGCGGCGGCCTCGGCAACGGCGTTCAGGTCGGCGTCGTCGGTGGCCGCGACCACCAGCGCCGGCTCGGTCCGCTCGACCCACTCGCGGACGCCGTCGGCGTCAGGGGCCGCCCGGACCAGTTCGGCGGCCCCGAACTCGCGGTCGGCGAAGTCAGGGCTGACGACGACTGTCTCCGCCTCGGCGGCAAAGCGGCGGGCCTTCCGCGCACCGACCGGGCCGCCGCCGAGGACGAGTACCGTCTCGCCCGTGAAATCGTGGAGGAGCGGAATCATCAGTCTCCGGCTGCGTCGGCGTTCGCCTGGGCGCGCTCGTCCAGTCTGATACCCGTCTTCTTCAGGATGCGCGTCGAGAACAGCGTGTCCCAGTCCCCGTCCTCGACCTCCCAGTACTCCGTCATCCGGTCGTGGACCTGCTGGATGCGCTGCTGGCTCTCTGCCTCGCTGCGGCCGTGGGTCATCGCGAAGAAGTTGTACGGCCAGACTCCCTCGTGGCGCGGTCGCTCGTAGCAGTGCGTGACGAAATCGAACTCCGCGATGGCCGGACCGACCTCGTCGATGACCTCGTCGGGCACGTCCCAGACAGTCATCCCGTTCTCCGAGTAGCCCAGCGCGTAGTGGTTCGGGATTGCACCGACGCGGCGGACCTTCCCCTCCTGATTGAACCGCTTGACGGTCTCGACGACCCACTCCGTGTCCGCACCGATGGCCTCGGCAACGTCGGCGTAGGGCGTCTCGGTGATAGGGAGTCCGCCCTGGATTTCCAGGACGAGGTCGAGCTCCTCGGGGGTCAGAGAGCGTCGGTCGGTCGGCTCGACGGCCGGCCCCGCGTCGCTGCAGTCGACGGCCTGGGTCTGTGGTCCCTCGACGGGGAACTTCGCGCCGACGTGGAACTCCTGCTGTTTGGGGAGGTTGTAGGTCGGCTCGCCGGTCTCGTCCTCTATCTCGGCCAGTACCTCGTCGACGCGGGCCTCGTCGACCACGCTGAGCACGAACCACATGTTGAGATAGGGGTGTTCGCGCTCGTAGTTGTGGGCGACCTCCGGGTGTGCGTTGACCAGGTCGACGTGGTCGTCGTAGCTGTCCTCGGGGGCGTGGGTGGCCACCAGCGTCGCCGTCCCGCCGATTTCTTCGGCGTTGATGAGCGCACCGAATCGGCTCAACACCCCCTGTTCGTCCAGGTCCTGCACTCGTTCGAGCAGTTCGGCTCCCGTGACGTCGACGCCGTGGTCGGCCAGTGCGGCCGCCGCCGGCTCGAAGGGGCGCTCGACGACCGGGAACCCGCCCTGGAACGCGTTGAGAATCGCACGGTCTACCCGCCCGAGCTCGTCAGTCATAGCTGGTGGTCAGGACTCGGCGAATAAAAACGGCGCGGGAGCGCTGCCTGCAAATTTTACTACGCTGGCCGTCATAGAGGTGACGTGGCGCTCTCCACGGCCGAACTGGCGCTCCGGCTGCTCGTCTACCTCTGTGTACTGGTTGGTGCGCCGCTCTTCTTCGTCGTCATGTTTCGCCTCATGGACTACGCCCAACACGACACGCTCGTCGAGCAGTTCAGCGGCCAGCGAGCCGGCCGCGACACCGGCCAGCTGAACGCCTACTTCGAGCAGGCCGCCGTCGAGGCGGAGCGGTGTGGCATCTGCGGCGCGGCCAACGGCCCCGACTACGCGTACTGTCACAACTGCCAGGAACGGCTCTAACCGGCGATCAGTCCCCGCGAACGCCCGTGACCGCGAACCCCTCGTCTTCGATAGCCGCCAGAATCGCCTCGTGGTCGGCGCTGGCCTCGTAGTAGAAGACGAGGTCGAACGAGCCGTTGCGCAGCAGTTGCTGGCACTCCCAGACGAACTCCTCGCCGTCGAGTGTGAGCCCCTGGTGCTGGTTCGAGGAGAACTGCGGGTCGTCGCTGCCCGAGTAGACGAACGTGTCGGTCGGGTCCATCCCGTACCCCTCGGCGATCAGTTCGCCCACGTCGATGGTCGCCTGCATCATCTCGATCTCCTCGCTGTTGTCGTACTCCGTGTGGACGACAGCGCCGTTGAGCTGTATCTCACCGGGTTCGAGCAGCTGTTTGGTCCGCTGATAGAGGTCGTCGTCGAGTGCGTCGCCGTCGCTCATACCCGAGGCTGGGCCGGGCACGTCCTAAGGGGCTTCGGATTGCGGGGCGGCCGTTCACCGCACCCGCGTTTAGTTGCCTACAGCCGGGTCACGTTCTCCGCCCGCGGTCCTTTGTCGGCCTGAACGATATCGAACTCGACCTCCTGACCCTCCTCGAGATCGGGGCCACCGACGTCCTCCATGTGAAAGAAGACGTCGTCCTCGGAGTCTTCGGTGTCGATGAAGCCGTACCCGCCGGTGTCGTTGAAGAAGTCGACCGTGCCTGTCGCCATTGTTATAGCCTCGTGAGGTTCTTCGCTCGCGGACCCTTGTCCGCCTGTTCGATGTCGAACTCGACTTCCTGCCCCTCCTCGAGGTCAGGCCCTTCGATGTCTTCCATGTGGAAGAAAACGTCCTCGTCGGAGTCCGCTGTGTCGATGAAACCGTACCCGCCCGTATCGTTGAAGAAGTCTACCGTACCGGTCGCCATTGCAGTGACATCTTCTCGCCCGCGCTTAATAAATCTATGCGAGCCGTTCGCACGGCCGTCGCCGAGCCACAACTACCTTATCGGTTCGTTGATATGCTACGGGTGATGCGAGAGCGGCTAGAGCGGTTGGGCTACGGGGCATACGAACGGTTGCTACAGCGAGAGCTTTCCGGAACACCGAGCCACGTCGCGGTCATCCAGGACGGGAACCGACGCTACGCCCGCAAAGAGGGCGTCGAGACGACCCAGGGCCACAGCGAGGGCGCCGAGACCACGGAGGCACTCCTGCACTGGTGTGACGACCTCGACATCGACGAAGTGACGCTGTACGCCTTCTCGACCGAGAACTTCGACCGACCCGAGGAGCAACGCGAGTACATTTTCGACCTCGTCGAGGAGAAACTGCGGAGCTTCGCCGACGCCGACCGCGTCCACGACGCCGAGGTCTGTATCCGGGCCATCGGCGAGACGGAACTGCTCCCCGAGCGGGTCCGGGCGGCAATCGACTACGCCGAGCGCCGGACCGGCCACTACGACCGTCTCAACCTCAACGTCGCGCTGGCCTACGGCGGCCGCGCCGAACTGCTCGGGGCGGCCCGCGACATCGCCAGCGACGTCGAGTCCGGCGACCTCGCCCCCGAAGACGTCGACGTCGACACCGTCGAGGACTGCCTCTATCAGGGGCCCACCTGCGACGTCGACCTCATCGTCCGGACCGGCGGCGACGAGCGCACCTCGAACTTCCTCCCCTGGCACGCCAACGGCAACGAGGCCGCGACGTTCTTCTGTACGCCCTACTGGCCGGAGTTCCGCAAGATAGACTTCCTCCGGGCCATCCGAACCTACCAGAACCGCGAGGCCTCCTGGCGCACAACCCGCGCCCGACGCGCGATGTCGCTCGTCCAGGCCGTCGAGGGCGCTGACCTCTCCCAGGCCCGGCAAGTGCTGGGGCGCTTTCGCGGTGCCCTTCCCAGCAGTGAACGCCGCCGCGTCGACGAGGAAGTCGAAGCTGCCGGCGAGACAGCCGACTGATACGGCCCGTGGTCTCGAGTTCCCGGTTGAGGCCGACCCCGGGGCCAACGGTCGCCGAAAATAGTCCACAACGGACCGTGCGAACGCCGCCGCGCGTCTCGCCCTATCGGTCGTCTCGACTGAGATAGAGGCGGACGGCGCTACCAACACCCGCCGGCGTCTCGATTTCGAGGTGTCCGCCGTAGGCGTCGGTTATCAGTTTGACGAGCCAGAGGCCCAGACCACTCCCGTGGTTGATTTTGCTGACCGCCCGGTACTCACAGAGGAGGTCCTGTTCCGTCTCCGGGATGCCCGGGCCGTTGTCGTACACTTCGAGTTCGACCGCCGACTGACGTGCGGTCGCGGCGACGACTACTCGGGGCTCGGCGGAATCGTTGTGACGGATCGCGTTGTCGATGAGGCTCTGAAGCACTATCTGTAACTTGTTGTTGGCGATCACGGTCAGCCCCGATGGAACGTCAGTAGTGACCGATGCCGGTTCGCACCGTCGGGTGCAGTCGGCGACAGCACCGTCAACCAGCGGACGCAGTTCGGTCGGTTCCACGGTCACGGGTTCTTCGAGGACCCGCTGGATAGTGACGGTCTCGTTGCTGAACTGTGCCAGGTCACTCGCACTCCGTTCTATTCTTTCGGCGGCCTCCCGGGTATCCGCCTCGTCGGTGTTCTCGATGATAGTCGTCGCCATCCCCATGATAACGTTGAGGTCGTTTCGGAGGTTGTGTCGCAGTACGCGGTGCAGTACCTCCAGGTGTCGTTCCTGCTGGAGTTCGTCGGTCATGTCCGAGTAGATGGCGAAGCCGTAGCGGTCCTTATACGAGATGCTCCGGTAGAGGAACGTGCGTTCGCCCGCGTCGGTCATCCGCTTGACGATGGCCGCGTTGGACTCCCCCGCCTTCGTCCGCTGGTCGAACCGCTGTGCCTCGTCACGTTTCGTCGTGGGAACGATGAGTTCGTTGAGCGAGTCGCCTGTCACGGACGCCGATTCACGGCCGAACACGTCGGTAAACGCATCGTTGGTTTGGAGGATTATGGGGCTACCGTCGACGAGTTCGAACCTGACGATGGGGTCGTCCAGTTTCTCGAAGAGATGTCTGAAACAACCCTCCGAGTGCGTTCTGTCCGGTGGCACTATCTGCCCCCGTCCGTGGCGGGCTGGCGGGGCGTATTGACAGTCGTCGTGAATTTGGCCGTTCGAACGACCGTTTCGGCGTGTTCGCGGAAGGGGTCCCACACCGACCGGACCTCGTCGATTGCGTCGTCGACACCTGACGGGGCAGGGGCCAGTCGGGTTCCCCGGTGGGTTCCGCCGTCGTCGAGCGTGTCGAGCGCGTGCTGGAACTCCTTGATGTACGACGCGAGGTCGTCTTTCGCGGCCATGGTCTCGTCGCTCGCGTCTCCGGCCCGCTCGTTGCGAGCGATAAGCAACGTCTGCTTTGCGATGCGCTGGCTCAACATCCGCTGTCGGCCCGCGACGTTGATTTCGTCGGGATACTCGCTGCTGTTTGACGACGTCGTGTAAGCCGTCACCACCGCGTCGCTCAGTTCGAGGAGTTCCTCGTTTGTCGCCTCGATGGCACGCACTGACGCCTCGTAGTCGTCATCAGTGAGTGCGACGGTGTCCGCGCCCCCGCTGACGGTGAAGCGGTCGAGTTGGGTACTGAGTTCGCCGACGACATTATCGAGTTCGTCGACACTCGTGGCCATCTGGTCTAGCGCCGCGGCCTGCTGTTGGGCGGCCGCCGAGACGCGCTCGCTCTCCTCGCTGGTCCGCTCGCTCACGCCGACGACCTCGTCTATCATGTGGACTATCTCCTGGGTCGATTCGGCCTGCTTGTCGGTCGCCGCACTGATAGACTGGACGCCCTCGTTGGCTTCGGTCACGCGGTCAGCAATCGTCTCCAGTGTGTCGAGGCTCCGTTCTATCGTCTCCAGTCCCGAGCCGATGGTGTCGCGCATCTCCCGGATATCTTCGGCGGCGGCCGTCGTCGTCGCCTGAACGCCGTCGACACGGTCGGCGACATCGGTCGTCGCCGCCTGTGTCTCTTCGGCGAGACTCTTGACCTCGTCGGCGACGACCGCGAATCCCTCGCCGGCCTCACCGGCTCTGGCAGCCTCGATGGAGGCGTTCAGCGCCAGCATGTTCGTCTGGTCGGCGATGTCGTCAATCAGGTCCACCACGTCTGTTATCTCTGCCATCTCGGATTCGAGGTGGTCGATACGGTCGACGGTGGTGTCGGCCTGTGACTGGATCTCGGTCATCGTCTCCGTCGACGCTTCGGCGAGGTCCGCTCCCTCGGTCGCCTCCGTCGCCGCGTCGGCCGAGAGCGCGGCCACCTCGTCGGCCGAGGAGGCGACCTCCTCGATTGTCGCCGAGAGGTCGGTCAGTTCGTCGCCGGCCGCGGACAGTCGCTCGGACTGTTTTGTCGTCCCGTCGGATATCTCCGTTATCGACTCACTGACTTCTTCGCTCGTCGCCTGAATCTGCTCGACGGCCGTCGAGAGCTGCCGCGTCTCGGTCGCTACCTCGGCGCCGAACGACTGGATACCCAACAATGTCCCGTCCAGTTCGACAAGCAAATCGTTTATCCGTTGTGATAGTTGCGACACCTCATCATCAGTCCGGTCGGCGTCCAGTCGGACCGTCAAGTCACCGTCGGCCACCTCCCTGAGCTGTCGGCCGACCGTTTGTATGTGCTGGTTCGCGCTGTTTTCCATCTTGATAACATATTATGTATAGTACTGGCACTAATAACTACCCGTACGCTCAGCCAACCTGCGTTTTTCCGGTTTTTCTAAAATTCTTTGGATGTCGCGATATACTGAAATTCACATTTCAATTCGTTCGTTCCAAAGTCTAAAAAAAACAGAACGGCGTGGCCTACCAGCGACGGACTATCGTCCGAATCTTCGCTGGCGTTCCTGGTAATCCCGCAGCGCCCGCAGATAATCCCGCTGGCGGAAGTTCTGCCAGTTCACGTCGGTGAAGTACAGCTCCGAATACACCGACTGCCAGATCATGAAATCGGAGAGCCGCTCGGCACCGGTCTTGATCACGAGGTCCGGCGCGGTCGGGAAGACGAGATGCTCCTCGACGGCCGCCTCGTCGATGTCCGCAGGCGTGAGCTCCCCGCTGTCGACCCGCTCGGCGAGCTTTCGAACCGCCGTCGCGAACTCCGACTGGCCGCCCAGCCCGATAGAAATCTGGATCTGAGCGGCGGCGGCCCGCTGGTCGTCGGGCCCGCGGACGGCGACGGCCGCCGGCGAGCGGAGGGCCGACAGCTCCCGCCGGAGCGTCGGCACCACGTCCTCGTCGAGGACGCTGACGTAGACGACGATGGTCTCGGCACCGTACCGGACCGCCCACTCGAAGAACCGCTCGAGAGTGGTGTAGGCCCCGTCGGTCAACAGGTCCCGCTCGGTGATGACCAGCGCGACCGTCTCGGGGAGGGCCGCGTCGCTCCGGCGCAGTCGGAGCGCGAGATACCGTTCGTACAATCCCACGAAGAGAAGTATAGCAACGGCTCGCCTAAAACTCACGGTCCTAGCGGGGCGGCGGGATACGGGGAAAGCAACTGAGACAACAGTGTACACCGCCGGCAAGCCCCCGCTCGCTCGGTAGCTGCGGCGGGTACGTCGCCCGCTGTGGTACAATCGGAATTACTGTTGTGCTGTACGAGAGCCGTGCTCTCGTGGACGTCGTCGAACGGCTCGCCCCTTCCAGTCCACCCGTAGCTGGTGGACAAGCCGCTCTGGGCGGAGCCTTCTGGCTGTAAGCGCTGCTACCGACCGCTGATGGGGCTAGTGCATTGTTTATCCACGTGATTGCAGAGCGAACACCAACAGCGTCTAGCGGGAAGTTCGGAAAGGGTAAGTGCCTCTCGGGGATACCGGCGGGACGTGACATCGACAGTCCGACGGGCAGGCGCGTTCGCCGCGGTCGGCACGCTGGCCTTTGCCGTACCGGTCGCCGCCGGCCTCGCCACGCCCGCCGTCGCGACTGTCGCCGCGACCGGGCCGTTCCTCGCGGTCGCCTTCTTCGCTATGTTCGCCATCGGCCCCGACACGCCGATGTTCGACGTCTTCGCCCGGCCGGGTGACTACGAGGACGGCCGGCTCTACGGACTGGCCGCGTTTGCACTGGCCGCGGCGAGTCTGGCCTTCCTGGCGGTACAGTTCGGCCTGCCGGTCTGGGTGTTCGTCGCGACGGTCGTCATCGTCGCGTACGGGAACTTCGGCCAGCGCGTCGCCCATCGGCTCCGCAGCGACGAGGTGGTGGCGACGGCCGGCTTCGTCGTCACCGGCTTCGCCTGTGGCACCGGCGCCGCTGTCGTCGCCGCGCGGATGGGAAGCGGGAGCGTCGCGCCCTCGACGGCGCTGTTCCTGGCGGGCAGCGGTGCGCTCGTCGCTGCGCTCTTTCGCTCGGTGCTGTTCGAGCGCGACGACCCGCTCGTCGTGCTGTCGGTCGGGCTGTTGCTGTGGTTACTGTTCGAACTGGATCCCGCCGCGGGGACCACCCGAGTGTTCATCGCGCTCGGCGTCTCGGCGGTGCTGGGCTACGTCGCCTACGCGCTGGACACCGCCTCGCTGCCGGGGATGTTGACCGGCGTGCTCCTCTCGCTTCTCACCATCGTCCTCGGTGGGTACGGCTGGTTCGCGATGCTCATCACGTTCTTCGGGCTGGGCGGCCTGTCGACGAAGTACCAGTACGAGGACAAACAGGAACGCGGCATCGCCGAGGAGAACGAGGGCGCGCGCGGCAGCGGGAACGTCCTCGCGAACTCCATCGTCGCCCTCGTCGCGGTCCTCCTGTGGGCCGCGAGTCCGACCCACATCGGGGTCGACCCGACGCTCTTTCTGTACGCCTTCGCGGGCGCCGTCGCCGCCGCCATGACTGACACCTTCTCCAGCGAGTTCGGCGGCCTGTATGACAACCCGCGGCTCATCACGACCTTCGAGCGCGTCGAACCGGGCACCGACGGCGGCGTCACCTGGCAGGGCATCGTCGCGGGGCTTGCCGGCGCCGGCATCATCGCCGGCATCGCGGCCGCCACGCTCGACGTCGTCGGCCCGCTCGGCGCGGCGCTCATCGTCGGCTGTGGCTTCGTCGGCATGACCGTCGACAGCGTGTTGGGCGCCACCGTCGAAGGCACCGTCGTCGGTAATCAGGGCGTCAACACGCTGGCGACGCTGGCGGCGGCGCTGACCGGCGTCGCGCTCGCGCTCGCGACCAGCCTGATATGATTCGGCCCGCAGTCCCGACCGACGAGGCCCGCCTGCGAGCGATCCAGTCGGCCGCGCTCGACGACCCCTGGCCAGAACTGCTGGCCGTCGGCATCGACGGTGCGCCCCAGATACTGGTCGTCGACGAGGGCGAGGGGCCCATCGGCTACACGCTGACGGTGCCGGACCACCCGGTCGCCTACGTCGCCGAACTCGCCGTCGCACCCGGCTTCCAGGGGCAGGGCCACGGCTCAGCGCTGCTCGGTGCGCTGCTCGAGGAGTTGCGGGACAGCGACTTCGAGACGGTGCGGCTCACCGCCCGCGCGGACGACGAGCGCGTTCGGTCGT
>Ga0209946_1000792_pt1 | contig 13135 bp, 14 predicted proteins | sample SalPon2_A_H2O_MG_FD_185704 | JGI IMG/M metagenome (GOLD analysis project Ga0209946, IMG submission 185704) | Salt pond water microbial communities from South San Francisco under conditions of wetland restoration - Salt Pond MetaG R2_A_H2O_MG... | ecosystem: Environmental > Aquatic > Non-marine... | reverse complement strand
CCGGATCGGGCCACTCGTCGCGGTCGAGCTCGCGGCCCGCGGTCGGCGGCCCCTCGCGGAGCGGCGTCGCGGGCTCCGTCGCCGGGACGTAGCCAAGCGCGTCGATCAGTCCAGAGGCCTGCCGGAGCGTGCTCGCCTTGTGCGAGACCAGACGCACGTCGGCGCCCTCGCGGGACGCCGAGACCGCGGCCGTGATCGCCGCCAGTCCCCCGCCGACGACGAGGACGTCGCTATCGATCGCCATCAGTGTCCCTCGTCGGTGGTCGGAGCGTCTACTGCGCGGCCACCGTCGGTCGCCGCGTCGTCCGCTGCGCGGCCCCCATCGGTCGCCGCGTCGTCCGCTGCGCGGCCACCGTCCGCCGCGGCCGTCCCGGACTCGCCGCCCTCGTCCGCGCCGGCCGGGCCGCCGGGCGACCCGGCGTCGAAGGCGCCGAAGTCGACTTCGGTGTCGAGGTGAGCCGGGTCGCCGTCGCGGTTCATCGTCGTCGCGTGCAGCAGGTGGTTCAACATCGCCTGCGAGAGCTGTCGACCCCACAGCGCGTGGCGCTGGCCCTTCCAGCGCTCCTGATACAGCTCGTCTTCGGCGTCGCGGACGACGGGCTCCGGGTACTCCTGCGCCAGCTCCGAGGCGATGCGGTGGGTGCAGAAGCCGCCCTGACAGTTCCCCATCGAGGCGCGGGTGCGGAGCCGGACCGCGTTGAGGTCGCTGCCGGCGTCGCCGATGGCGTCCTGCACCTCGGCGCGCGTGACGCCCTCGCACTCGCAGACTATCGGGTTCGGGTCGTACTCGCCGAGCACGTCGTCCGCCCGAGAGCCGAGCCGCTGACCCGAGCGACGGGCCACCGGGGATCGGATGCCGAACTCGTCCATCAGCTCCTCCATGCGCGCCTCGCTCTCCGAGCCCGGCAGCGGCGCGTCGGCGGTGTCGCAGGTCGCCTCGTGGTCGAGCAGGTCGCAGACGTGGTCGGAGATGGACTCCGCCATCATGCGGTAGGTGGTGAGCTTCCCGCCGACGATGGTCGTCATCCCGGGGAGGTCGTCGCGCTCGCCGTGGTCGAGCAGGAAGTAGTCGCGCGTGATGTCCGTCGGGTCCTCGGTGCCGGTTCCCGGCGGCTCGTAGAGGGGGCGCACGCCCCAGAAGGACCGGAGCGTCCGGGCGTCCTTCAGCGCGGGGACGAGCTCCGAGAGCGTCTCGATCATGAGGTCGACCTCCCACTCCTCCTCGGGGTAGTCCTCGGGGTCGTCGACCTCCTCGTCGGTCGTTCCGAGGATACAGGCCGTCTCGTGCGGGACGACGATGTCGGCGTCCCCCTTCGGTCGGCAGCGGTTGATCACGGTGTCGACCTGCCGGGTGTTCATCACCGTCATCACGCCCTTCGAGGGGCGCACCTCGACGTCGACGCCGGCCATCTCGCCGACGTTACCGGCCCACGCGCCGGTCGCGTTGATCACGTGGCGCGCGCGGATCTCCTCGGTCGTGCCGGGCTCGCGGTGGACGCGCTTCCCGGGGCCGGTCTCGTGTTCGACCTCGACGCCGACGATCTCGCCGTCCTCGACGAGCACGTCGGTCACCGGGGCGTGCGTCTCCACGCGCGCGCCGTGCTCGCGGGCGTCGGCCGCGTTCGAGACGCAGAGCCGGAAGGGGTCGACCGCGCCGTCGGGGAGCGCGATCGCCTTCTCCACGTCGCGCGCGAGGTACGGCTCTCGGCGGCGGGCCTCCTCGCCGTCGAGCACCTCGACCGGGATGTCGCACGCGCGACAGCCTTCCAGCTTCTCCTGGAAGTACTCCTCCGAGTCCTCGGGGCGCTTGACGAACATCCCGCCCGTCTCCTCGACGCAGTGAGACGCGATGTCGCGGAGCACTCGGTTCTCCTCGATACACTCTTTCGCGCTCTTCTGGTCGGAGACCGCGTACCGGCCCCCGCTGTGAAGGAGCCCGTGCATCCGCCCGGTCGTGCCGTGCGTCAGGTTCCCCTTCTCGACGAGCACCGCGTCGAGGCCCCGTCTGGCGAGGTCCCTGACGACGCCGCAGCCGGTCGAGCCGCCGCCGACGACCACGACGTCCACCTGTTGGTCCATGTTCGTTGGCTCGAACCCTGTGCACTTTACTTTACCTCCTGCACGTGGGTCCGCATAACTATCAGATACATTCAAGTACTACAAGCGTTGTTGCCAGCAATTTGTTTATATACTGCCTTTTTAAATTGTCTCTCACGGTGGATTTTAACAGTTAGATTATTATGGTAGTACATTATGTTCACGAACGGCGTGGTAGCTTCCGTGAAGATATATCGTGGCGACGACGGTGACAACCCCGAAATTCGTCCGTCCGACCGGCTCACGGGCCGGATCGCGGTCTCTTGGGGCGGATCACCGCTCGATGCCGGCTCTCGGCTCGGCCGGGACGCGTCTCGCTCGGGGTCGGCCCGAAGCGAGACCGGCGTCGTCGTCGCGTGCGGACCAGCGCCACAGGAGGGATCCAAAACATGACACAGTACGTCGGTGCAATCGACCAGGGGACGACCGGAACTCGATTCATGGTTTTCGACCACGAGGGTCAGGTCGTCGCGAACGCATACGAACAGCACGAACAGATATACCCGAACCCGGGATGGGTCGAGCACGACCCGATCGAGATCTGGGAGAACACCAAGCAGGTCGTCCTCGACGGTCTCGCGGACGCCGGCCTCGAGGCGAGCCAGCTCGAGGCGCTCGGGATCACCAACCAGCGCGAGACGACGATCGTCTGGGACAGGGACTCCGGGAGGCCGGTCCACAACGCCCTCGTGTGGCAGGACCGGCGGACGACGGACCGCGTCGAGGAGATCCAGGAGGCGGGCAAGGTCGAGGAGATCCGCGAGAAGACCGGACTGGAGTGCGACGCGTACTTCTCCGCGACAAAGACCGAGTGGATCCTCGACAACGCGGAGCCGCTCAAGATGCAGAGCTCCCGCGGCGGTGACCTCCGCGAGCGCGCCCGAGACGGCGAACTCGTCATGGGCACCATCGACTCGTGGCTCATCTACAACCTGACGGGGAACCACATCACGGACGTCACCAACGCCTCCCGGACGATGCTGTACAACATCCGGGAGATGGAGTGGGACGACGACCTCTTAGACGAGTTCGACGTCCCGAAGGAGATGGTACCGGAGGTCCGTCCCTCGTCCGACGAGGACTACTACGGACACACCGACGCCGACGGCTTCCTCGGCGAGGAGGTCCCCGTGGCCGGCGCGCTGGGCGACCAGCAGGCCGCGCTGTTCGGACAGACCTGCTTCGACAAGGGCGACGCCAAGAACACCTACGGCACCGGCGCGTTCTATCTGATGAACACCGGCGAGGAGGCCGTCGCGTCCGACAACGGCCTGCTCACGACGGTCGGCTTCCAGATGTCCGGCGAGCCGGTCCAGTACGCGCTCGAAGGGTCCATCTTCATCGCCGGCGCGGCGATCGAGTTCCTGGAGGACATCGACCTGATCAACAACGCGGCCCAGACCGCCGAGCTGGCCAGTTCGGTCGACTCGACGGACGGCGTCTACATGGTCCCGGCGTTCACCGGGCTCGGCGCCCCGCACTGGGACGGTCGCGCTCGCGGGACCATCGTCGGGATGACCCGCGGCACGAGCAAGGAGCACATCGTCCGCGCGACGCTCGAGAGCATCGCGTACCAGACCCGCGACCTGGCGGAGGCGATGGAGGCCGACTCCGGCGTCGAGATGACGAGCCTCCGCGTCGACGGCGGCGCGGTCAAGAACAACTTCCTCTGTCAGCTCCAGTCGGACATCATCCAGACGGAGATCGCTCGCCCGGAGGTCGACGAGACCACCGCGCTCGGGTCCGCGTACGCCGCCGGCCTCGCCGTCGGCTACTGGGACACCGTCGACGAGCTCCGCGACAACTGGCAGATCGACCGCGAGTTCTCCCCCGAGAAGGAGCAGGAAGAGGTCGACAAGCTGTACAGCCGCTGGGACGACGCGGTCGAGCGCTCGCTCAACTGGGCACAGGAGGACGAATAGATGAGCGTCGAGCTGATTCCGGACCTCGCCGTCGCGGCCGACGCCCTGCTGCAGGTCGGGTACGAGCCCGGCGCGCCGACCGACGTCATCAACAGCCTCACCAGCCCGGGGATCCTCCTCGGCGCGCTCGCCGGGGGCGCGTTCGGCGCGGCGCTCGGCGCGCTGCCGGCGTTCATCTTCACCGGCTTCCTCGTGATCGGCGGGTCGCTCGGCGGCGGCGGCTTCGGCGTGGACGTCGGCTTCGGTCCGGTGTTCGGTCCGCACATCTCCTTCGCGGGCGGCGTCGCGGCCGCCGGGTACGCGGCCAACAAGGGGTATATGGAGTCCGGCTTCGACTACCACAACGCGAAGGACATCGGATTCGCGCTGGGGAGTAAACCGGACATCCTCGCCGTCGGTGCCGTCTTCGGGATCTTCGGCGTCCTCATCGAACAGCTCTCCCGGCAGCTCGCGCTGCCGGTCGACCCGATCCCGGTGAGCATCGTCATCAGCGCGCTCGTCGTCAGGGCGGTCTTCGGCTACAGCATCGTCGGGACCGTCAGCGACAAGGCGAGCGGCTACTTCGACATGGGGCCGTTCGAGCGCGAGGAGATGCGCGAGCCCGGCGAGGTCAAAGGCGACGGCGGGAAGGCTAGCGAGGACCGCCTCGCTGTCGAGCCGTGGCTGCCGAACATGTACAAATGGTCGCACGTCGCCGCGATCGGCTTCTTCACCGGTCTCGGGGCGGGCGTCATCACGTACAACATGATCAGCGGCGGTCACGGCCTCATCGCCGTGTTCGCCGGCTTCGGGATCAGCGCGGCGTCGCTGCTGTTCCTGAACCTCGGCGTCGAACGGATCCCCGTCACGCATCACATGACGCTGGCGGGGGCGACCGCGTTCCTCTCCACGTGGGAGGAGGGCATCCTGATGCTCACCGACGTCGGGGCGGCGGACCTGACGGCGCCGCTGGCGTTCGGCGCCGCGCCCGCGCTGCTGTTCGGCGCGGTGTTCGGCGTGTTCTCTGCGCTCGCCGGTGAGGCGAGCCAGCGCGTGTTCTACGCGCACTCCGACACGCACTTCGACCCGCCGGCGGCCGCCATCGTGGTCTGGACGCTGACGCTCGGACTGCTGGTCATCGCCGGGTTGCTCAACTGGGCCGTCTGGATCCCCGGAACGGGAATCTAACACGCCCTCAGCCTCGGCAGTATTTTATCATGGCACTTCGCCCACGTGTGGTCGGTCGGAACCGTCCGGACGGCACCCGGTGTGAGACCACCCGCGAGCGGGAGCGACCGTCAGTCGGGGAGCAACGCCGAGAGCCCGAGAAACGCGACGGCGGCGACCGCCGAAGCCGCGACGGCGACCGTCGACACCTCGCCGCCGAGGTACCGGGCGAGGAGGGCGAGTGCGCCCGCCGCCGCGAGCGCGATGCCTATCGCGCCGTGATGGTAGCTCCCGGCGGTCGGCTGATCGGCGACCGTCACCGCGTCGCTCTCGACGAAGGCGCGTGCCCCCAACCAGACCGACGCGAACCGGACGCCGACGCCGACCGCGGCCGCGGCGATCGAGACGAACTCGATGTCGCCGATGGTGAGCATCCCCGCCCCGAACGCGACCAGCGTCGCCAAGACGGCGACGACTTTGCTTCGATCGTCGACCGTGTGCAGCGTCTCCACGGCCGGGTCGTTCGACATACCGGTCGTAGTCCGCCGAACGGTGGTATAGGTTTCCATCGGGTCAGAACCCCCGCTCGCTCGGCGGCGCTTGCGCGGGGTGCCGAGCGGATGCCGCGTCGCGGCCCCGGATCGAACGTGATGTATTTAACTACCCCGCCGCGGATAACGTGGTATGTTGGATCGGCTGGGGTTCGAGCGGCGGGATCGGCGAAACCTCCTCGTCGTGATGGCGGTCGTGGCGGTCGTGATGGCGATCGTCTCGGCGGGGGCGCCCGTCGTTCGGTTCTTCGTCGGGACGATAGCCGGCCTCATCAGCGGAGCGGTCTTCGTGGTCTCGACGGTGCTCATCAATCGGTACAAGCCCGCGCACTGGTGACCGACGGTCGGGACCCGCCGCGCCGCCGTCGGCCGCGGGGGAGTTGCGCCGCCGCCCGTCCGAACTGCTTTCGCCCCAGCGGCTCGGAGGGACGGCCGTGAACATCGACGACCGGATCGAGCGCCGGTTGGGGTACGACACCGGCGCCGGGGTCCTCGTCGATCTCGACGCCGTCTCCCCGGTCACGCACGTCGACTCGCCGACCGGCCGCGGGCCGTCGTTCGAGCGCCTCCTCGACGTGTTCAGCCCGGCGTTCTCCGGCTCGCTTCCCCCGAGCACCTACGTGCACGGTCCGAAGGGGAGCGGGAAGTCGGCCGTCGTCGCCGCGCTGATCGAACGGCTCGCGGCCCACAGCGGGCCGCGCGGGGCGATCCAGACCGCGACGCGGGCGGTCGAACCGACGCTTCCCGGCTTCGTGTACGTCGACGCCCGGCGCGGCTCGACGCGCTTCAGGCTGTATCACACCGTCCTCTCGACGATCGGCGACGACCCCATCCCCGAACACGGGATCGGGACCGACGAGCTCGTCGACGAGCTCAGGGACGGCTTCCGCACCGGGCCGGAGGTCGTCGTCGCGGTGGACCACACGAACGAGCCCGAGACGCCGGACGCCTCGGAGGTCGTGGAGTGGCTCACGGAGATCAGCGACCACATCGCCCCCGTCTGCCTCGGCCGGGAGTCGCCCGACGCGATGGCGTGGGAGCCCGAGGCGACCGTGACGTTCGAGCCGTACCGGCGACACGTGCTCGTCGAGCTCCTGACGAGCCGGTGTTCGACCGGGCTCGGCCGCGACGCGGTCACCCACGACCAGATCCGCGAGGTGACCGAGTGGGCCGAGGGCGACGCCCACGACGCGCTCGCCGCGATCGGCGGCGCCGCGATCAGCGCGGAGCGCGCCGGGGCGTCGACGATCCGCTCCGCCGACCTCGACGCCGGAATCGACGCGGTCCCGCGTCCCGGCGCGGCGCTGGGGCGCGTCCTCGCGCTCTCCGACAGCCGACAGCGCCTGCTGTACGAGCTGGTCAGCCTCCCGGAGGACGACCGGTCCTCGGTGAGCGCCGCGACGGAGACCATCGCCTCGCGGCCCGCCGTCGACCTCTCGGCGTCCACGGTTCGTCGGGTGCTCTACGAGCTGGCGGACGCGGGCCTGCTCGACCGGGTAACGGTCCACCGGAGCGACGGCAAGGGCCGCCCCCCGAGCCGGCTCGTGCCGCGGTTCCCGACGCTCGTGTTCCAGGAGCTGTTCGACCGGCCGCCGTGGCGGAGCTGAATCCGCCGGACTGACCAAGCCGCCGCGGTCGACGCCCGCGATACACCTTGATCCACCTTTTTTACCGCCGCTCACGATTTGGGGCGCCGCTCGCGAACGCAAGACAGTTGCGCCCGGCCCCCGCACCGCCGGTATGGTTCCGCCCCTCGCGCTGGACATCGACGGGACGCTGACGACGCCGAGCGGCCGGATCGACCCGCGCGTCTTCGAGCTGTTGCCGGCGTGGGACGCGCCGGTGGTCTTCGCGACCGGGAAGTCGTTCCCGTACCCCGTCGGACTGGCGCACTTCCTCGGCCGCGACGAGACCGTGATCGCCGAGAACGGCGGCGTCGCGTACGCGGAAGGGGAGACGACCGTCCTCGGCGACCCGGCCGCCGCGCGCGCCGTCGTCGAGGCGTTCGAGGCGCGGGGCGGGGAGGTCGGGTGGGGCGCCGGCGACACCGTCAACCGCTGGCGCGAGACGGAGGTGGCGCTGTCGCTCGACGCCGACGAGGCCCTGCTTCGCGAGGTGGCCTCGGCGGCCGAGGGGGCCGTAGAGGTCGTCGACACCGGCTACGCGTACCACGTGAAGTCGCCCGACGTGAGCAAGGGCCGGGCGCTCGAACCCGTCGCCGACGCGCTCGGTCTCGCCCCCGCGGACTTCGTCGCCGTCGGCGACAGCGAGAACGACGCCTCGACGTTCGCCGTCGCCGACGAGTCGTACGCGGTCGCCAACGCGGACGCGACCGCCCGGGACGCCGCGGACGTCGTCTGCGACGAGGCGTACATGGACGGGACGGCGGCGGTGCTGGCCGCGCTGCGCGAGCGGGACGAGTGAGACGCCGTGTGGCCGTCTCTTTTATAAGCAAACGGCGACGGTCGCGCGCGTATTTATAAACGAACGCTCGCTCCGACTCGCTAGGTCGTGAACAGCTCGGTGTCGTCGGGGACGGCGAACAGCCCCATTCGGACGCCGGCGTCGAGCCAGCCGTACCCGTACGAGTACGACGCGAGCGCGTTGACCGGATCGTCGGCCTCGCGGAAGTGGCGGCCGTCTTCGAGGTACGACTCGGCCATCTCGATCACGTCGGCCGCGGCCTCGCCGAGCGGGGTGTCGGCCGGCGGCCGCGGCTCCGCGGCCGCCAGCGCGTCCGCGAGCATGCGCTCGTAGCGGTCCGTCTTCTCGGTTAAGTCGGCGCTCATGCGCTCCGATACCCCCGAGCGACGCAAAAGTCCTCGGGCGGCGCGACGGCGAATCGCCGGCGGGCACGCCGCCGGAAAGCGCAACGACGATACCGGCGGAGCCGAAATCGACGAGCATGTACGAGGCCGTCCACGCTCATCCCGACGGCGACGCGACCGTCGCCCGCCACGCGGCCACCGCGGCGCGGTACGGCTACGACGGGATCGTCGTCCGAACGCGGGACGCGCTCGCTCCGGCCGGGGAGGACGACGGCCCCGCGTCCGAGGCGGCCGCGCTCCGCGAGGAGTACGGGGTCGACGTCGTCGACGCGGTCGAGATCGACGTCGACGGCCCGACGAGCGCCTCGGGCGCGGTCGGCAACTACCGGTCCGACCGGACGGTCGTCGCGCTCGTCGGCGGCGACGACGCGCTCAACCGCTTCGCGGTCGAGGAGCCGCGCGTCGACGTGCTCGCGCGGCCGATGGACGGCGCGGGCGACTTCAACCACGTCCTCGCGAAGGCGGCCCGCGACAACGACGTCCACGTGGAGTTCGACCTCGGGCCGCTCCTCCGCGCCACCGGCGGCGAGCGGGTGCGGGCGCTCGCGGACCTCCGGAAGCTCCGCGAGATCGTGACCTACTACGACGCCCCGCACGTCGTCAGCGCGAACGCGCGGTCGCACCTCGGCCTCCGCGCGCCGCGGGAGCTCGTCGCCGCCGCCGAGGCCGTCGGCTTCGCTCCCGAGTGGGTCCGCGAGGGGCTTCGGGCATGGGGCGAGATCGCGGCCCGCAACCGCGACCGGCGCTCCGAGGCCTTCATAGAGCCGGGGGTCCGACGTGGCAGATATGAAGAAGACGGTTGAGGAACACGCCGCGCGCTTCTCCGAGAAGGCGGCCGAGTACGACGACTCCAAGAGCGACGAGTACCACGCCTGCGCGGGCCTCGTCATCGACTACGCCGACCCGAACCCCGACGACGCGGTCCTCGACCTGGGCGCCGGCACGGGCGCCATCGCGCTGGCGCTCGCGCCCGACGCCGAGCGCGTGCTGGCCCGCGACATCAGCGAGGGGATGATGGACGAGGGGCGGCGCAAGGCAGCCGAGCAGGGGATCGAGAACGTCGAGTTCGCGTACGGCGAGTTCCGGGACCCCGAGGTCGACGCCGACCGACGGATCGACGTCGTCACCTCGAACTTCGCGCTCCACCACCTCGCCGACGACGAGAAGCGCGAGGCGATCCGCGAGATGGCCGCGACCGGCGCCCGCCGGATCGTCCTCGGCGACGTCGCCTTCTTCGAGGGGCCGGATCCGGACGCGCCCTTCTACGGTCCCGAGGTCGACGACCCCGCCACCGTGGGCACCCTCGTCGAGGCGTTCACCGCCGAGGGGTTCGCGGTGACCGCCGTCGAGCGCGTCCACGACCAGGTGGCCGTGATCGTCGCGGAACGACTCGGCGACCGCTCGACCGAGGAGTAGTCCGACCCCATGAAACACCTCCCCAAGCACCTCCGACCGCGCCGGCGGTACGTCGCGGTCGGGATCGAGACGTGGCCGGACGCGAGCCTCGGTCGCCGCGCGTTCCAGCGCGCGCTCTGGTACGCCGCGGGCAACCTGATCGGCGACGCCGGCAGCGCCGACGCCGACCTCACGCTGCTCGATTTCACACACGGCGACGGCGTCGGCGAGGCGGTGATCAGAGTGCGGCACGGGCACGTCGAGGAGGCGCGGGCCGCCATCGCCTGCGTGAGCGAGGTCGACGGCCGTCGGGTCGGGATCCACGTCCGTGGGATCTCGGGGACGGTACGTGCCTGTGAGGAAAGATATATGGGTCGCGCGGGCGCATCTTCGACACAGCGAGACGTCGCGTTTCAAGACGCCGAGCGACCCGCCGCCGTACGCGGAGACGCGTACGACGTGCGGGTCGAGTCGGGGTACGTCGGCGCGGCGGCGTTCGACATCGAGTGATATCATGCAGGGTCAATCCCAACAGCAGGCGTACGACCGAGGAATCACCATCTTCTCTCCCGACGGCAGGCTCTACCAGGTCGAATACGCCCGGGAAGCCGTAAAACGCGGGACGGCGAGCGTCGGCGTCCGCGGCGAGGACAGCGTCGTCCTCGCGGCTGACAAGCGCGCCCGCTCCCCGCTGATGGAGCCGGCGAGCATCGAGAAGCTCCACAAGGCCGACGACCACGTCGGCGTCGCGAGCGCGGGCCACGTGGCCGACGCGCGCCAGCTCATCGACTTCGCGCGCCGGCAGGCGCAGGTGAACCGCCTGCGCTACGGCGAGGCGATGGGTATCGAGACGCTGACGAAGACGATCACCGACCACATCCAGCAGTACACGCAGGTCGGCGGGGCGCGCCCCTTCGGCGTCGCGCTGATCGTCGGCGGGATCGAGAACGGCGAGCCGCGCCTGTTCGAGACCGACCCCTCCGGCACGCCCTACGAGTGGCAGGCGCTCTCGATCGGCTCCAACCGGAACGACCTCCGCGACTACCTCGAGGAGGAGTACGAGGACGGCCTCGCCACCGACGAGGCGGTCGGGCTCGCGCTCGACACGCTCGCCGAGTCGAACGACGGGGAGCTGGCGCCCAACGGCGTGGGCGTGGCCACGATCACGGCCGAGGACGGCTACGTCGAGCTCTCGGCCGAGGAGCTGGAGTCGATCCTCGACGAGCGCGACCTGCTCGCCGTCGAGGAGGACGAGGAGGACGCGGACGAGGCCGACGGCGACGAGGAGTAGGCGATCCGCACGCGCCGCTTTTTTATCCGCAGGCGGGGTCGACCGGCGTCCGGTCGGGAGAGTTATGCCGACGGGGGCCGACCGACGACGCGTGCAGAAGACGGTACTCATCACCGGCTGTTCCTCGGGTATCGGCCGTGCCGCGGCGCACGCGTTCAACGACGAAGGGTGGACCGTGTACGCGACCGCCCGGAATCCCGCGGACATCGAGACGCTCGGCGAGGCGGGCTGCGAGCTCGCCACGCTCGACGTGACGGACCAGTCAGACGTCGACCGCGTGGTCGACCGAATCTTAGACGAGGAGGGCGCGATCGACGCCCTGGTCAACAACGCGGGGTACGGGCAGTTCGGCCCGATAGAGGACGTGTCGACGGAGCAGGTCCACGAGCAGTTCGACGTGAACGTGTACGGCCTCCACCGGCTCACAAAGGCGGTGTTGCCGGCGATGCGGCGCGAGCGCGACGGCACCATCGTCAACGTCTCGTCGGTCGCCGGGCGCGTCTCGTTCCCCGGCGGCGGCGTCTACTCCGGCTCGAAGTTCGCGGTCGAAGCGATGTCGGACGCCCTCCGCAACGAGGTCGCCGAGTTCGGCATCGACGTGGTCGTGGTCGAGCCCGGCCCCGTCAAGACGAACTTCTCGGAGCGCGCGCGGACGGAGGCGGGCGTGGACCCGCAGGCGGACGACGCGGAGGCGACCGACGACGCGGGGGGTCTCGACCGCTCCGGCGCCTACGAGTCGTTCTACGCGATGTTCGAGGACACGCAGCTGATCGGTGGCGACGGCCCGGGCGCGGTCGAGCCCGAGCTCGTCGCCGGCGCCGTCTACGACGCCGCGAGCGCGACGCAGCCTCCGGCACGGGTCCAGCCGGGCACCGCCGCCCGCGTCGGCGTGCTCGCCAGGTTCCTGCCCGACGCGGTGTTCGATCGGGGGTACGAGCTCGTCCGGAAGTTCACGTCGTAGCCTCACTCCTCCCGCGTCGGGTCGACCGCGAACGGGCTCTCGCCGTCCCGCCACTCCCAGCCCGGGAGCCGCGTCTGGAACCCCGCGGCGAGCGCGGCGTCGAGGTCGTCGGCGCCGGCCGCGCCCGCGCCGTCCGAGGCGGTCGCGTCCTCGCTCACGTGGACGTCCACGAAATGGAACGTCGCCTGCGCGAGCAGCGAGAGCGGGCGGCCGCCGGCGATCGTCGCCGCGAGTTCGCGGCCCAGCACCTCGTCGACGACGAAGCCGGGGTAGTCGCCGGCGACGTCGAGGTCGCGGAGGAGCGCGACGCAGCCGGCGACGTTGGCCGCGACCTCGCCGTCGGCGAAGACGGCGTCGACCTCGCGGCGGTAGGCCTCGGGGGTCACGCCGCCGACGTCGGTCTCGAAGAGCGCCCCCAGCCGGTCGCGGGTCTCGTTGACGATCGGAACGACGACGGGAGCGCGGTTCCGTACCCACTCGCGCTCGTCGCGGACCGTCTCCGGCGTGATGCGCATACGGGTTCGGACGCCGTCGCCGGAAAAGGGGTTTGCCCTTTGCAAAGGGTTTTATAATAACCGGCGAGTACGTCAACCTAAGCGGGTTTTCGCTGGCTGTTCCCGCACGGAACCACCTACGGACAGTACTACCACTATGCCTTCCCCGTCACGGTCGACCGTTCGGCGAGGGGCCGGACGGCGGCCCGCGGCGCGACTCGACGGCGGCGGCGACCCAACTACCCGCGGTAAGATATGAGTCAAGTCGACAAGCAGCTCGATACCCTGAAATCAGAGATCGAACAGGAGATTCCGAACGACATCACGGTCACCGACGTCAAGTACGAGGGCCCGGAACTGGTCGTGTACACCCGCGATCCGAAGCGGTTCGCGGGCGACGGCGACCTGATCCGCCGGCTCGCCTCCAAGCTCCGGAAACGAATCACGGTC